>Ga0136601_1000811_pt1 | contig 11796 bp, 13 predicted proteins | sample AntRauMFilla2699_FD_181020 | JGI IMG/M metagenome (GOLD analysis project Ga0136601, IMG submission 181020) | Saline lake microbial communities from Rauer Islands, Antarctica - Metagenome Filla 2 #699 | ecosystem: Environmental > Aquatic > Non-marine Saline and Alkaline > Saline | place... | reverse complement strand
GTCGTCGACCAACTTCGGGTCACGCCAAATGGTTGCCAATGGCATGGCTTCCTCCTTGTTGTTCAAATGGTAGTGTAGCCCATGTCAACGAGCCAGATTGAGACACCAACCTTCACGTTTCGGTCGTAGTCTCGCAGGATTTCCTTCACGCCATCTTTGATTGCGTCGGTCGCCTCGTCGAGACGTTCCCGACGCTCATCGAAAGAGTGAGCGATTACCGTAATCTGGATATCGTTGATGTTGCGAGCGAATCGCGAGTATTCGACGGCATCGACGAGAATTTCGCTCTCGCCGACACCACCATCATGCAGTTCACGGCCGCCGATGTTCATCTGCGGTGCAGTAATCCGTGGCATCTCATCGGCAAGTCGCTCGATGATCTGCTCGTAGCCCATATCGGGCTTGTACTCGATGCGTGTCGTGGGCATAATGCCTCCTTGATCAGTTGTCGAGCCGCGGAAGAAATGCGAACCCGTTGTGTTCGTGGAAGACCAAGAAGATGCACGACTGTCCATCTCCGAGGTACTGCTTAGGAATCCAGCCGGTATCGGAGATACCGACACCGAGGAACTGAACGAGCTTGTCGCCGTCACGTCCCTTCGGCTTTCCGGCCTGAATGTAGACCTCGAATGGCGAAGCATTCACATCGGTCGGATGGACCTTCTGCTGTGTTACGAAGATTTCATCCTTACTGGTCGTAATATCCACTTCGGTCGACGAAGGGTCGACGCGCATTTCGTCCATACCGAACGCGAACGCGACTTCCTTTTGGAGCCATGGCTTGAACTTGTCGACGATCTTCTGAGGAATCTTCTTCGGGTCGAAGACGACGGTTACGTAGGGCATTGGTCTGTTCTCCTGTAAAGGTGCAAATACTTGGAAGTTGATTCCAAACTGGGCAGAACAATACAATGAAATAATCTGATTGGCAAGGGCAAAGTTGCCGCTTAGGTGTCAGATTTGTAACATCTGGCTACAAATAAGCCCCTACCGAGAGGGGTCAGAAAAGAGCGAGACTAGTCGCTCGAAAAGCCTTACGTGGCTTGACGGGTAATATTCCGATACCGACACGGGGAACAGACGAGGACTTCGTCCTCAGACAACGAGCGCGGCGTGAGTTGTTTAAGATTGTCCTTTCTCGAAATGGGTTCGAGCAAAGGCCAGTATTTCTGCACTGGGGTAGCACACAGGCGCAGTTCTAAATGAATTGCACCTGTGTGCTACTTGTAAAATAACTCACTTAATAAAACTCATGAGTTATCTCAGTAGTTAACTCATGAGTTTTGTTTTCTTTTGCCCTACCGTACTGGACCTGAGTTAGTTCATCACATTCTCGCTCTTCTTTACACATATGTCCTGACCATAGCTTCGTAGACTTCAGAACGATTGTAGAGGAGTGGTTGGCTCTGGTGCCGGTTCACTAGCTGCGGCTTCCACCTCTGGCGGTATTTCGGTCTCAGCAGTCTCTGTACCGTCACTACTCTCATCACGCTCACTGTTCTCACTACCCTCACTGCTTACATCACTTTCTAGAAGAACCTCCTCCTCTTCAGAACTGGCAGTTGTGGTAGTTGTCACTGTACTTTCGACCATTGTGGGTGCTTGAGGTGCCACGGTAGACTCGTACGCCGTAGAACGAGTGTTGTAAATACGCAATGCTTCACTAGCAGCCTCTTGGTTGTAGGTGGGAATACGGACGGAAGTAACACTCGGTGCAAACGAGTCGTTGAGCAACGACACAAAACGCTGTGCCGACCAGGCTACTACCAGCGCACCGATGATAAACATCGCCGTAAGGAGGATAAACCACTCGCGCTCAGGGTAAAGCCCACGATGTTTTGTCTTTCGTTTACTTTGTTTTTGTATAGACTGTACTGCAGTGATGATGGATTGTTTTGAAATCATACGCTAGGTGTCTAAGGCTACGTGCAATATAATCTCGACCTCTACCCCTCCTTCGGCGCGCCGCCACTCATATGACTCAAACCAACTGGCGCTTGGAAACGTCTCCAATTTTTCTACCTGTTCTTGTACTAGCGTCTCTGGCCCCATCATAGTAAACCGAAAGGAGATAGTTGGTATCTTTTCCTCGCTGTTAACCGTCAAGGCATCGGTGGTAAACGTGACACCAGTCTGACGAACGCTCCCTTCAAGGTCTGATAAGAACCCAATTGCATCGTCTTGTGTAAGAGACACTCTTTCAAGCGCTTCGGCATCCTCTAAGGCTAAAGCTGTCATCGCTTTGGCTTTAGCTACCGTACTTTTTTGCGCTTCAAATGCTGCAATTTCTGCCTTTTTATCGCGTAACGAAGACTCCAGGTCAAATGAATACCAATACAAAGCACCTGCAGCCGAGACGCTGCCTGCTAGCATAATGAGAGTGATAAAGCCGGTTCGTTTGGTAGTAGAGGTAATCATAAGCGTGACGGGGTTGAGGTGACATGTACAGTTATTCTAAAAGAAATGTCGGTGTCTTTAGCTAAATTTTCAAGCGGTAGATCAACTGAGTTGACGAACGGATCAGCTTCTAGCTGTTCTTTAAGATTTGCCAAGCGTTCCCGGGTGGCAGCCTCGCCAGACACAGTGACTGTACTCGGTATTCCTAATGTAGTTCGTTTTAGTGACACAGACGTAAATAGAACATCGTCACTCTCGAACTTCTTAATTGCATCAAAATAAGGGGTGAGTGGCACCACATCGTACATGGTTAGTATAGTCTGGACTTGCTCGTTTGCCAGCTCGATAGCAGCCACTTGCTCATCAATGGCCTGGTTCTCTTGCGTCGAGACAGAGTGCGTCGCTTCAATAGCGGCATGCTGACTTCGAAGTAGTACCAACTGAGGGACGGCTACAAGCATGGCCACAAACGAGATCAGACTAATGAGCACAGCGGCCACCACCATAACCCTGACGATATATTCGAGCTTCACCATTTTTTTTGCTGACTGCGGAATGAGATTGATCATATATAAGAAGCTAACGCCAGGCCAATAGCAGTCGCGTACCCGTACGCGTACCGTCTATGGATCATCGGTACCGTACTTTCTGGCAATTGCGCGTTTTGCCATACATCGGCTCGCACCGTAGTGATGTCTAATTGCTGTGTGAAAAACTCCGGTAAACCGCGCATGTTGGCACTACCGCCACAAAGAATAATCGAGTGGATGTGTCGAGCATCCGTGTTCATAATACGATTGTTCCAGTAGTTCAGTCGCACCTTGATCTCTTCAGCAATGCTTTGCACCACCGGCTCGAGCGTCTCCTTTACTTCTGGTTTCGTGTGACTCCCCAACAGGCCGATCTCATTTTTCATAGTTGTCAGCTCCTGTTCAGCGAGCTCACCCATCACTGCTCGCATGGCTTTCGAGAGTTCCGCGCCACCGATATCGATCGTCGATGTATATAAAAGCCCTCCTTGCTTCACAATCCCAATCCCTGAACGTGTTTTACCAAAATCGACGATCATGTGTGTACGAGGATCATGCTTAGAGATAGTGGAGCGGGCGATCGCTTGCGCCTCCACTTCAAACGACAAAGGAGTGAAGCCCGCCATCTGACACGCCTCGAAGTAGTTCATGATAGTCTCTTTCGCGTAGACCGTGACCAATACACGTTTGGTGTCTGACTCAAACTCATGGGGCACTATCTCATAGTCAAATAAAGCATCGCGTGGTGAGAGCGGCACGTTTTCTTCCAGGCGGAATTCGAGCTGTCCCCGTATCTCTTTTGCTGGAGTATTTTTCTTTATCTCAGTCTCAAAAATATACGCTCGCTCTTCGGGGAGGGAGAGGCGCACGGTGTCATTGCCAGTGCGATCTTTCATTTCTTTAAGCACCTTACCAAGAGCTGGCACATCTTCTACCATCCCCCGGTGAAGAGCATTCTCTGGAATCACAATATCGCCCCACACATCGATATGGAGACTCCGTCCACTCGTCAGGTCTGGCTTGAAGTTGATGTATTTAAGCGACGTATCAGACACGTCAACACCAAGCGCCGGCATCCGCATGTACGTTGGTGGTGGTAAGAGCGATGTGATCGTCGAAAGGACAGACATGTCTCTATTATACGTGCTCTCGCCCCTCACAAAAGGCGCAACTCACATGTTGGGTAGTTAGACAAAAAAGCTCCAGAGAAGGTACAACACAAGCAAGATACCCACCACAGCCGCAAAATGGTGGAGGTGTTTGCGTACGACCGGCAGCGCGTGCGGGCCAACCACGTGCGTCGCCATCCCGACCAGACCAAGGCGAAGGATGCGACCAATCAATGACGCCACCAGAAACGTTGCGAACTGAATGTGTAGCACCCCACTAGCGAGCGCCACGATCTTATAAGGAATCGGAGTAAACGCTCCGATGAGCACAAACACAAACCCGCTCTTATCGAGCTGCGTTGCAATCATGGTAAAGGTTTCTTGCATCCCGTACCATCCTAAAATAGTAGCTCCAAACGTTTCAAAAAATTTCGCCCCAATCCAATACGCGAGGATACCGCCGGCCGTTGATGCAGCTACCGAGACGATGACGTACCAGCGCCATCGCTTCGGGTTAGCCAAGATGAGTGCAATAAGAAACGGGTCGATGAGTACCGGCAAAAACACTGACTCAGCAAATGAGATCAACGCTAAGATCGTGGCGGCGTACTTGGACCGCAACCACTTGGCACCTTTGTGTGCAATGGCTTCAGTGGTTTCTTTATGCGCGTTGACACCTAAAAACGACATAATAGTTATCGTAGTCTCGTACCAGCCGGTAACGCTACTGATGGCTCAAACAAGGCAAAGGTCTCGTCATGATCAGCCGCTAAAATCATGCCCTGGCTTTCTAGACCTCGAATGGTGCGGGGTTCAAGGTTTACAATAAATGGACACCTCCTCCCTACCAGCACTTGTGGGTCTTCAAAATACTCTCTAATGCCAGAAACGATTTGCCGAGGTGAATCTTCCCCCACTTCCACTTCCAGTCGCAACAAGCGATCAGCATCTGGCACTGCCTCCACGCTCACTATCTTTCCTAGTACGATGTCCAACTTGGCAAAATCATCATAGTTAATTATCTCTTTGTGCATACTACTGTTAGTTAGAAAGTTTACTTATATATGAATCAAGGATTAACGCCGCCGCTGAAGCATCGGTCATATCGTTCCTGCCTTGGGTGCGCAGGGCTGCTTGCGTGGTGTACTGCTCTGGTTCTAGGTGTATTGGCACACCCAGCTGCAGTGTCAGGTCAGTCATCAACGCTTCGACGCCAGCCTGGGCGGCGTTGGGAGCGTTATTACCATCGAGTGACTGCCCGATAACGATCTCGTCAATCCCCTCTTTCTCAACTACTGCTTCTAATGTCTCCAGTAGCTTGGTATCGTTTGGTATCACTTTATGCGGAAACGCCATAGTGCCGTCGTCATTTGTGATCGCCAACCCCACCTTCTTAGTCCCATAATCTATTCCTAATCGCTTCATATATAAGTAGCATAGCATGACAATAATCAGTCTTCGTTTATTTTGGTTTTTTCGCTAAGAAATACACCGCATCATTGCTCATTCGTTCACCTTGCTTATTACGGGCCTGCGATACAATTTCTGTCACTTCACAGATTTCTACGTTCCAGTCGCTATATAAACTACAGAGAGCTTCGGGGGCAGGGTAGAAACGTCCAGAAATAGTATTTCTTTCGTAGAGACCACCGCGTGCTAAAAACGTGGCGACCACGTGACAACCTCCAGGTTCGGTAGCGGCTTTATGCTCGGTAAGCACACGCTCAACGTCAACAGTGGGCAGATGGTGAAGAATGAATGAGTACACAAACACGGCGTAAGTTGCAGTCAGTCTCTCGACAGCAGTGTCCGCCACTACTGTCTGCACCGATAGCCCAACCTTGTCTGCCAAAGAGTCCAACTTGGCTAAGCCAACCTCAGACATATCTTGAACAGTCACCTCATATCCTTGTGCAGCTAGGTACAGAGCATTCCTCCCCTCGCCACCACCTACATCGAAGACCGAACCAGAGGATACATAGTGGTGTACTTTTTCTACTATCTTCTCTGGGGCGGTTCCGTATACACTTTCTTGTGTCAGATATAAACTATCGTACTGCTGTCGTATCTTGTCTCGCATGAGTTGTGTTTTGTGAAGTGGTCGTTTATAAAAGACAGTGACCGTACCTACAGTCTCGATATACTATATACCATGAAGAAACGAAACCTTATTGCTCTTTGTAGTTTTCTCAGCTTTTATATAGCCTTCGGTATTTTCCTCACCCTGAATCAAGAAGCGGTTGTCTACCAACCATTTCCTCAAGACTTTACAGTGTGTCAACAATTAGCTACCGCCGAAAGAGTCACCTACCAAGGCACCCGGATGTACGTCGAACTGGTTGCAGAGGCGCCGACAGTCGTGCTGTACCACGGCAATGCCGGGTCAGCCTGTGATCGGTACTTGTATGCCGATATCTTTAAGGAAGCTGGTCTTGGTTACCTCCTGGTTGAGTATGCAGGCTATAGCAATGATGCTATACCACCCAGCCACGAACGTATCAAACAAGATGTAAAAAATGTCATTAGCTACCTTGAAGAATATACTCCCGCGCCGATTCTTTTGATCGGCGAAAGCATTGGGACTGGCGCAGCCTCCTACCACACGTCACTCTCGCCACCAGAGCGACTACTTCTCATTGCTCCCTTTACCGATTTAGAAGATGTAGCTAAAAAACGTTTCTGGTTTTATCCCACCAGTCTCCTCGTCGATAATGCTTTTAATAACGTCACTGCCCTAGAAAGTTACCGAGGAGAAACTACCATCATCCACGGCACCGCTGACAGGATCATTCCGTATGAATTAGGCGAGAGTTTATTTGAGTCTCTAGAAGGACCCAGAACCTTAGTACCCATAACAGACGCTGGTCACAACAACCTGTTTTCCTTTCCAGCCACCTACGAAGCACTTCAGGAGTTTCTTAAAGAGACACCGTACTAAATGTCTGGTCTTTTACTCAGCAGCCCCAGCCATGATGGCTTCCCGGAGATCGGTTGAGTAAGTCGGACTCGCTACGTCGACGAGGTCGTTGTTTATATAATGACGATCTTTTATGTCACCAAACGGTGCGTCAGTGGCGATGAGCTCCATCTCGTAGAGCACTTCGTCAAAGTAGCCGGGCAAAATAGTTTTCCAGGTGAGCGGAAAATTGGCCTTTGACATTTTTTCGACGGGTCTGGTGAGTTCGTTGGTGCAGTTTCGAGTCAGCGTGTTGTACATGCGAGGATGTGCGTACACGTCATTGATGTCCTTAGCGAGCAACTCGAATAACGCTCTTGCTTGTGCTGGAGTAGCTTGGGTTGGGTAGAGGTAGACCCGTTCATCACGATGTCCAGTGCTAACTCCAACGATATCCTCTTCTGAACCAACGACATAGATGATCTCGTACTGCCGCAGCACACCTAAGATTGGTGAGAAGGTTTCGTCTGATTCTCGACGTGTTTCTAAGGACACCACCACTCGTTCTCCATCAGCAAATCCAAAACTTAAAAATATATGGGCCAGTCCTTCAAACTCAGCAAAGTGTGAAATAAATACATCGACACCGGTGATCTGGTCGAGGTCATACGACCGTGTCTCGTAGGTCGCCTCGGCGGTGTCTTTCGTAAGCCAATTAAAGTCTCGGTAATTTTCAATTACAATATCGCTTCCATTATCTGCATACGTAATACGTGGCAACTGCTCATGACCCAGCTCCCAGTCCCGATCATGAGACGGTCGAAAGACTACTACCATCACGATATACACGATCGTAATTATGAGAGCGATGTACCCCATCCAACGTACCGTCCGTGGCAGTGTGTTCATAGAAACCATTGTACATGAAGTGTCAGCCGTTTTTGGTTTTAGCAAACAAACGTCATTTGTAGTGCTTGATTATGTTACTATTTATCGATAGTTACCAGACCCTATAACATTTTTACTATGGAAGAGCCAAGCCAGCAGTTACTTGATTATATCGACAGCGTTTCTTAGGAAGGAGTCTCAACCCACACCATTAAGCAGACGCTTTTGGCCAACGACTGGAGCGAGACTGTCATCGATAGAGCGTTTGTGTCTCTGCAGTTGCCTCCTCCTGAAGCTCCCTCAGAAACACCAGCTCCTGCTCAGTCAATAGCTTCATCTGCACACTCAGAAGCGTCCCCACTCACGATGAATACGATCATTGATAAATTCATTCCGATCGTGGGGGCGCTCTTTTTAATTATCGGGTTTGGCTACCTCATTTACGCCAACGCCTGGGTCAACCTCTCGATGGAAATACGACTCGCGCTCGGGTTCTTTTGTAGTGTCCTGATCATCGGGGCCTCTTTCTCTTTTTCAGAGAAAATGAATTACTTTGCCGATATCGGCATCGGCTCTGGTGCGCTCTTACTCTACGGCACACTCGTGTACGGCTCACGAGCTACTGAGCTGTCGACGGCTGTGATTCCGGAAGCAGCTACCCTCGTAACAGCCGCTCTCTTTACTGGTGCCGTTGCCTATTTCGCTTCGCTGCGAAAATCACGCGTGATACTTATATTGGGAATGGTTGGTGCCTACATCACACCTTTTGTCATTGGACAAAATGATGTCTGGGTAAATAACGTCTCCTTCAACGCCTATCTGATCTACTTCTTCGCGGTCAACCTAGCGGTATTTTTAATCGGTCGAGAGATTTCCGTTCGGCAGATAATTCCATTAAATGTGGCGGGGCTCTTGATCGGTGTGTCTACTCTCTGGGGGCTATCACGCAGTGACAACATCAACGCTGTTGAATCGGCTAACCTACTCTCAGGTGAGACGTTTACCGCTTTCCTATTTACAGCCCTCACTGTGTTTTCTATCTGGAGTGTCCTCCTTTCTGCTCAACAATTTAAAGAAAAAGACGACGGGTTACTATCGCTTGGATACATCGCTCCGCTGATCTGGTTTGCCTTCAACATCCACGCCTTAAGTACTGTCGATAGCGTACTTATCGGTATCCTGTACGCGGTTATCTCGATCGCCTGTTTTGCTGGTTGGCACCTACTGCAAAACACGCCTACCAAGCTGCAGCACACTGCAATCTATGCGACTGGCCTCCTCTCAGCAGCACTTGCGGTCTTTGCCTTGTTTGAGGAATTCAACATCGCCACCAGCTTACTGATTGCTTACTCCAGCTTGGTCTTTGCCGCTCTCTACTTACTAGGTAGTGCTAAAGCCGAACGCTTTGTGAGCTACGCACTCGTGTCATTTGTAGGAACAATCTTATCGCTCTATCACATTTTAGAAGCGGAGCTAGCGATAGAAACACTCCTTATAGTGTTCGCTCTGGTACCTGCCATGGGTGGTTACTTCATAGCAAGAGCTGGACACAAACCTGAGTTCATGCCGTTTGCGAAACTCTACTCAGTCGCGGCCATGATCACGGCTCTGCTATTTATCCTGACTGAGTTCATTGAATACATTGATATTACCTTCTTGGTGTTCTACTTAGCACCCCTCTGTTTCTTACTGTATGTTTTGTTCGTTACCAAACTTCAGCCAGCGAGTATGAGCCACGACGCTAAGTCTCGCGCGCTACAACTAAGCTTAGGAGTGTTTGCGTTTGGCTTTATCTCGACGTTCTTGTCATTACTCGTACACCTCTACCCCGCTCCAGACGACACCTTCATCTTGACTGGCGGTGATCGACCAACCGACTGGCTACTTATCTACGGCATACTCTCGACTGTCATCCTGTTTGTAGGGCTAACGATCAGCCGCACCTTACAACAAGAACAAGTAATCAAGCGACCATCATTCATACTAGTGATCTTTGGCTTCTCAACCTTGGTACTTACCGGAAATTACATTATTAACGCACTCATGAATGACTTTGGAGTTGCCAACGTAGAAGGTGGGTTGCGAGCAATTGCCACTACCCTCTGGTGGTCACTTGTCGCCATCTACATGCTGTATGTCGGCATACAGTATGGCAAAAAGTACCACTCGGAGAAGCTGCTTGGTCTCATGCTACTTGGTATCACAATCGTAAAAGTTATCCTCTACGACATCTCCACCATGGGTATGCAAAACAAGATCATCGTTCTAATGATGGTCGGTGGCGCACTCCTTCTCTTCTCCTACCGCGTGCGAGCAAAAAACCTCCTCTCAACAACCACGCCGTCAGAACCAACCCCATAATGAAAATCTTCCTTACAGAGTAGACGCAAACACACCCCTTCGTAAGGGGTGTGTTTTCGTCTACTCCCGCACGCATCACTACTACCAACATAAACAACCAGCTAAAGACTGGCCCACCAAACAACTAATTGAAGCAGCCCTGCGAGATCACCCAAGTTACGGACATAAGCGCCTCGCTCTTCATCTCAAGATGAACAAGAAGCGCACCCTTCGAGTGATGAAGCTGTTTGGTAATCAACAACCCAGGGGTTCTACCCCTGGGTTGTTGATTACCCCAATTCCCCGGGGCAGAGCCCCGGGGAATTGGGGTATTAAACCGTATCGACGGACTACCCCGAAGCTATACCAGAAGCCTAAAGACAGCGTATTTCCAAACTATTTGATGACGGAAGAACCACGTGGTCCAGGAGACATCTATGCGAGTGACTTCCCGTACATCAAGTACCAAGGAAGGTGGTTGTACGTGGCGACGGTACTTGATGTGTTTACCAGAGAGATTGTTGGTGTCTCTATTCTCAATACTCACGCGACCCAGCTGGTGATGAACGCACTTAGTTCAGCAGTGTTGCACCGAGCTCCACCTCGTATCATTCATTCCGATCAGGGTTCAGAATATGCCTCAAAAGACTACACAACGCTCATCCAGAAGCTAAAGATTAAACAATCCATGAGTGCACCTGGCTGCCCTTGGGTGAGAACGTGCCGGGGGCACGTTTGCAAGACTCATTGAGAACTTTTGTGAACGAAGTGAAACAAAAGGTCCAATGAGTGGACTGCTCTCGTAGAGAGAATGGCTACCAGGAGTCTTTCTACAAGGGTTTCAAGTTGGACTTAGGTGACCCTAATCGATACCAGACGCTCGGTGAGTTGGTGGCAGCGATTTATCAGACGATTAACTACTACAACGAGAAGCGGATACACTCGGCACTTAGAACCTCGCCAAGGCAGTTTGCGCAGAAACAAGACTCGAAGTATTATTAATTGACTTTAGAAAAGGTGTGCCATTTTTGGGGTACCTTCCATACGGCAATTCTACGAAGTCACAACATTACCTCAAAACATTGAAGATAAATTGAAGAATGAAGGAAGAAAAATTCTTGCTGACTATCTACCTGATTCAATAATTTATGATTATAATACTAATTCTCTAACTAGATACTTCAGAGATGGACACAGCGGAACAAAGATAGACTTAAACCAGTTCAACGAAGATTCTACAGAAATAGAGGCGACCAAGGTGTAAGCTAGGCTAAAATTGCCACAGCGGGAATATGATTCAGTATCGGAGGACTACGGGTCATCCGATACTTTATATTTAGTGCGGAGGGAGTGGGATTCGAAGCTTACAGCTTCAGTACAGCTTTTGGGTATTTCTGTTCGTGCCTCCAGAAATACCGCAAAAGCTTTTCGAATCGCGTAACGCTTTTTTTAAAAAAGCTACGCCCACTCCCTCCGCAAAGTAAAAGCCCGCTATTGCGGGCACTACTTTGCGGTGAACTACTAACCTTTGCTCGAACCCACTTTGAACGAACTGACTAGCAACGCGCGGAGCGCGTGGTGGCTTTGTACTTCAACGTACGCATTGGGGTTCGTGGTGGTGCGGAACGCGCCTCAC
>Ga0136601_1000810_pt1 | contig 11801 bp, 19 predicted proteins | sample AntRauMFilla2699_FD_181020 | JGI IMG/M metagenome (GOLD analysis project Ga0136601, IMG submission 181020) | Saline lake microbial communities from Rauer Islands, Antarctica - Metagenome Filla 2 #699 | ecosystem: Environmental > Aquatic > Non-marine Saline and Alkaline > Saline | place... | reverse complement strand
CTTTCAAAAGCAGAAGATATCTTCTCAACATCTAATTCAGCAGTGTTCGTACAGACAGTAGGTCTGGGCGGAAATGACACCAGCGCAATGCGTGCTGATATGGGTGCGGAAGAAGTAGGATTCTCAGTCATCAAAAAAACTCTTACTAAGCGGGCTCTTGAGTCAGCAAACGTAGAAGGTGAGATGCCCGAGTTTCCAGCAGAGTTAGCCATTGCCTATGGAGAGGACTTAGTAGCACCAGCACGACTGGTACGATCGTTTGAAAAGAAATTCCCAACCAATATTTCAATTCTTGGTGGAATTTTTGAAGGACGATACATGGACAAGGCAGCAATGACAGAAATTGCTGATATTCCACCAACAGATCAACTACGGGGAATGTTCGTGAACGTTATTAACTCACCTATTCAAGGAATGGTGATCGCGCTCTCTAAAATTGCGGAGCAAAAAGCATAAACAAATTACTATGACAGAAGAAAATACAAACAACGAAGTTGTTGAGGAGGTAGCTGCAGATGCAGCTGCTCCAGCAGCAGAAGAAGCAACAGAAGCCCCAGCGGCTGAAGAAGTGAAGGAAGAGGCTCCAGTAGTAGAGGCACCAGCCGAAGCAACAGGAGCAGATGTAGAAGTACCAGCAAAGTTCAAGGATATCGTCTCAGCAATCGAGGAGATGTCAGTTCTTGACCTTAACGAGCTTGTAAAACTATTCGAAAACAAATTCGGTGTATCAGCAACAGCAGTTGCAGTAGCCGGAGGAGCAGCAGGTGGAGACGCCGCTGAAGAAAAATCTTCATTTGATGTTGAACTAACATCATTCGGAGAAGCTAAGATCGCTGTGATCAAGGCTGTGAAAGCAGCTCTTGGACTAGGTCTAAAAGAAGCTAAGGAGATGGTCGACGGAGCACCAGCAATTCTTAAAGCAGGAATGAAGAAAGAAGATGCAGAAGAGCTTAAGTCAGCTATTGAAGAAGCAGGAGGATCAGTTGAGCTTAAATAAGCACAACGACTCACATTTCAGAACAAAGAGAAAACCACACATTGTGTGGTTTTCTCTTTATACTTATTCTTTTGTATATCTAAATTATTGACACCACCCAAAGGTGTGCTAAGATACCGCACATCACGTCTTGCCGGCTGATCAATCGGACCACAGAGTTTCCGACACTGTCACCGGATCACCAAGATTCTGATTTATAAATTCAATTACTCTATGACACGATCAATTAAGAAAGGACCATATGTTAATGAGCGATTGCTCAAAAAAGTTCAGGGTGCAAAAGCATCGGAACTAGGAACAGTTAAGGTATGGGACCGGGCATCACAGATTCACCCAGATATGGTTGGATATACCTTTGGTGTTCACAATGGAAAGGACTTTGTTTCAGTTACTGCAACTGAGGACATGGTAGGACACCGACTTGGGGAGTTCTCTGAGACTAAAAAGTTCTGGAGACATGGAGGTAAGATGCAGAAGGAACAAGACATCAAGAAGAAGGAGCAGGAAATATCAGCCGCTAAAGCCGCCAAGGCCGCATAATGCTTATGAAAACAGTAACCGCAAAAGTAACAAATTACCGAGCAGCACCACGAAAAGTGAGGCTTTTGGCTGATTTTGTTCGAGGAAAAGAAGCAAAGCTGGCATTAGCAGAGCTTAAGTTTGTAAACAAAAGACACGCTCCAGCAATGGCCAAGGTCATTGCATCAGCAATTGCAAACGCAAAAGAAAACACCGACCTTGATGTAAACAATTTAATTGTTTCTGACATCCAGGTTCAAGAAGGAAAGACTATGAAACGATTCCGAGCAGGATCAAACGGTCGAGGACTTCCAATGCGAAAACGACTCGCACATATATCAGTAACTCTATCTGAGAAAAATAACTAATTATTATGACTAAAATAGTACATCCATTTGCACACCGACTAGGAGGATCAGGAATTCGAGACTGGAAGTCACGATGGTCTTCTACTTCTGGTAGTTATGTTGATTTTCTGAAAACAGATACATTCGTACGAGCATATCTTGAAAAAGCACTAGCTGGTAAGTATGTCTCAGATATTGAAATTGAACGAGATGAAGAAAACTACAAGGTAATTGTAAAGACTTCAAGATCAGGAATGATCATTGGACGAGGAGGAGACGGAATCGAAGTTATTAAAAAAGGAATGGTTGCTATGCTTAAAAAGCGAGGAATCACTCTCCCAAAAAACATTCGCGTCGAGATTGAAGACATTCGTTCTCCAGAATCAGATGCAGGAGTAGTAGCAGCAATGATGATCGAAGGATTAGATCGCCGACTACCATTCCGGCGGGTTCTCAAGTCAACAGTTGAGAAAGTAATTGCCAACCGAGATGTTCTCGGAGTAAAGATTGCTCTCGCTGGACGACTAGGAGGATCAGAAATGGCACGAAAGGAGTACCTTATTAAAGGACGACTTCCACTTCAAACTTTCAGAGCCGACATTGACTACCGTCACGTAGAGGCAAACTTGCCATACGGGGTCATTGGTATTAAAGTATGGATCTACCGAGGAGATATCTTTGATAAAAAATAGATACGAGAACCGCCGACATTTGTCGTCGCGGTTCAAGCCAAGAGTTACTCTTGTCTTGAACCGCGCCTGTAAAGGTACGGTTTCCACATAATTAAAAGAAATATGTTATTCCCAAACAAGGTTAAACACAGAAAATGGCAAACAGCCAGAAAGCACGAAGATAAGCGAGGAGTCGCATCACGCGGTAACGCTATAGCTTTTGGAACATTTGGACTTAAAGCAATGTCGCAAGCGCGCATTACTTCAAACCAAATTGAAGCAGCTAGAAAAGTTATCAAACGAACAGTTGGAAAAACTGGAAGTGTATATGTACGTGTATTTCCAGATAGACCAATTACCCAAAAAGCAGCGGAAGTTGGTATGGGTAAGGGTAAAGGAGCTCCAGTAGGATTCTGTTTTGACGTAAAGCCAGGACGAGTACTGTTTGAGGTAGCGGGTGTATCAGAAGAGATAGCACGAGAGGCACTTCGAAAGGGAGGTACTAAAATGCCAAACAAAGTTAAAATCGTAACACGCCTATAATATGAAATATTCAGAGATACAAAAGAAAAAGCCAGCAGACTTGAAAAAGATGCTTGTAGAAAAGAAAGAAGATCTACGAAAATTCTCATTTGACGCTTCGGGATCAGCAGGAAAGAGCCCAAAGGCAATCCGAAAAGACATCGCACGAATTTCAACTGAACTGACTGCCCGATCAAAGGACTCAGAGCAAGACAAAAAACATACTCAGGAAACTGAAACCAAATAATATTTATCAACATGGAAAACAACACACCAAGCAACACGTCTAACCCACGAAAACTCGAAGGAGTCGTCATGTCAACAGCAATGCAGAATACTGCCATTGTTAAGGTTGACCGATACGTGAAGCACCCTAAGTACCAAAAGTTCATCAAATCATCAAAGCGGTACGCCGCACACAATGAAGGTGACAAGGCACAGGTAGGAGACACAGTAACAATCGTTGAGACGAAACCAATCTCAAAGACTAAGAAATTTGTTATTTCTCAATAACTAAACGATTATGATTCAACCACAAACAATAGTTAAGGTAACTGACAACTCAGGGGCAAAGATTGCACGAGTATTTAAAGTACTCGGGGGATCTAAAAAACGATATGCACGAATAGGTGATATTGTTGTAGCTTCAGTCCAAGTTGCAGAGCCACGAAAACTAGTAAAAAAGAAAGACGTTGTCTACGGAGTCGTAGTACGACAAAAACAACCAATGCGCCGAAAAGACGGTTCATACATCTATTTTGATGAAAACGCAATTGTCATCATTGATAAGGATGGAAAAAAACAACCACGAGCAGGACGAGTATTTGGACCTATTCCTCGAGAAATCCAAGAAGCTGGATATCAGAAAATTGCATCATTAGCACCAGAAGTAGTATAAATTGTATGAAAGTAAAAACAGGAGACACAGTAAAAATACTTACTGGAAAAGATAATGGAAAGGAAGGAACAGTAACTAAAGTACTTCGAAAAGAAGGAAAAATTGTAGTCGAAGGACGCAATATTTATAAGCGACACACAAAAGGTAAAGAAGGTGGAATTATTGAATTCGCCGCACCAATGGATGCCTCAAACGTGAAAGTCATTTCATCTAAATCTAAATAAATATGATATCTGTAAAAGAAAAAATAGAATCTGGATTTGAGGTACTTAAAGATGCATCTGGATACACGAATAAGATGCAGGCACCACGGCTTGAGAAAATCACTATTTCAACTGGTGTAGGTAAGATCAAATCAGACAAGAACAAGATTAAGTTGATTGGAGATCGATTGGCAAAAATCACAGGACAACATGCATCAATTGCGAAGGCAAAAAAATCAATCGCGACATTCAAGACGCGAGAAGGTGACATTGCTGGATACAAGGTAACTCTTACGGGAGAGCGAATGTACCAGTTCTTGGACAAGCTGATTAATATTTCGTTGCCTCGAACAAAGGATTTCCGAGGAATCAACAGAACCGTTGTTGATGAGATGGGAAATATGACTATCGGACTCAAAGAACACACTATCTTCCCAGAAACATCTGACGAAGAGATCAAGGACGTGTTTGGTCTAGCTGTAACAATTACGTCCACGGCAGACAACCGCGACAATGCATTCCGATTCTTTGAACATCTAGGAATTCCATTTAAGAAAGAAGTAACTAACGAGAACTAATATGAAAACAGAAATTCACCCAGAATACTTCCAAAACGTAGAAGTAACATGTTCATGTGGAGAGAAGCACATCGTAGGTTCTACTATGAAGGAGATCGAAGTAGAAATTTGTTCAGCATGTCATCCGTTCTACACAGGGCAAGAGAAATCTCTTGATGCTGCAGGACGAGTTGACCGATTCAACAAACGATTTAGCGCTTCTAAGAAAGACTAAGTAAACTATCTCAAAAAAAGAGAAAAACAAAAAACTCAGCATCGCTGAGTTTTAGTTTTGTTTTAGAATCAAGATTCTGTCCTTACTGTACTGATCGCTGAGTATACTCAATTCATAAAGAGAATGAGCAACGATGAATGCTTCAAGATCTTTTGATTGAGATGGATCGAATTCAATCCAGATCTCTCTATTGTCTTCTAGGTACTCTTTTGATTGGATAATCAGTTTTTTAATAAGTTCATTTCCGTCGTCTTCTGCAAAGACTGCCTCAGGATCTTCGTGTTTATTAACTGAATCCTGTACATGAGTATTTTTATGAGAAAAAGGAACATAGGGTGGATTTGCAACGATGAGGTCATATTTTTTTTGTGGAACAGAATTGAGTACATTGCTTTGATAGATATGTACTTTTTCTGGGTCGATTTTGTTGAGAACAATATTTTTTTTGATTTGTTTAATGTGTGGAGCTTTGAGCTCTGCAAAATCAACATCGCAACCAAAATGCTTTGCAATGGCAATACCAATACATCCTGAGCCAGAGAAAACATCCAACACTTTCATATTGCGAAGTTCAACTTCGGAATATTTGGACTTGTATTCCTTGATTAGCAAATCTACCCAATATTCTGTCTCCGCTCGTGGAATGAGTGGCTTCGAACCAAGCTCTATCCTACATCCCAAAAAATCAACATGACCAATCAAATAAGCAACAGGCATGCCGTCGTCTATCTGTTTGACTTCTTTCAAATACTCGGGCGTTTCAACTCCACGGTATTTTTCATCCAAAAGCCACTTTTTTTCTTGCTCATTAATTGCGTGCAGATCCATATCGTACGACAGAGTATATCAGCCATATCTGATGTATACTGGTGCGTATGGACGAGCAGGAGGAGCAACAATTCAATATCGATGACTATACAGAGTCACCACGAACCAAATTTTTAGCAGAAGAATACTTGCGTGTTTTGGAGGGTCGCAAAGAATCTGAGGAACTGTTGAATGACCCAGAGATGAAAGCAATGGCAGAGGAGGACTTAAAAGATACCGACAAGACTCTGGCAAACATGCAAGAGCAAATTTTAGAAATAGTAGAAAAAGAACAAGAAGAAGAGAGATTTCCAAACGAAATGATCTTGGAAGTGCGAGCAGGGGCTGGAGGAGACGAGGCATCTCTCTTTGCCGGAGAGCTGGCTGAAATGTACCAACGATATTGCGAGGCAAAAGGGTGGACATGGACAGTAACCGATACATCTACATCTGATGCTGGGGGATACAAAGAGGCGTCTTTCGAAGTGCGAGGAATGGATTGCTACCGAACATTGAGATACGAAACAGGTGTGCACCGAGTTCAGCGAATACCAGTAACCGAAAAAAATGGCCGAGTCCATACATCTACCGCAACAATCGCCATCATGCCTATCCGCAAAAAGATTACTATCAAGGTAAAGCCAGATGATATTGAGAGAGAAACATCTAGGTCTGGAGGAGCCGGAGGTCAATCTGTAAACAAAGTTGAGTCAGCAGTGCGATTGACACATAAACCATCAGGAATTTCTGTGCGCTGTACGCAAGAGCGAACACAACTCAAAAACCATGAAAAAGCTATGTCTCAATTACTGTCTCAGTTGCAACAAATGTACGATGATGCAGAAAATGCTAAGCACGCAGCGAGCAGAAAAAACCAAGTTGGATCAGGAAATAGGTCGGAGAAGATTCGAACATATAACTTTCCACAAGACAGAGTCACAGACCACAGAATAAAAGAGTCATGGTCAAACCTACCGGGAATATTGGGGGGAGACATTCAAAAAATTATCGACGGCATCGAAGCATTTGAAAATCAATAAAAGACTGCTACCGCAGTCTTTTTTGTTACTATACTCACATGTTTACATTCTCCATTCATAAACGACTTCAAAATAAAGCCGGGAAGCCCTTTTTGGGAAGAGTTGCCACATACAACACACCTCACGGGCAAATTCAGACTCCCGCATTTGTAGCAGTGGGTACAAAAGCGTCAGTAAAAGGGGTAACAGTCGAAATGCTGCGTGATATTAACGCGCAGGTGTTTTTGGCAAATACATATCATCTACATATTGCACCTGGCGAAGATATCGTAAAAAGATCAGGTGGCCTGCACACGTTTGCTAATTGGAGTGGTCCGATGATGACTGATTCGGGGGGATTCCAAGCTTTTTCTCTAGGCGCGGCATTTGGGACAAACGTATCCAAGATTGCGACTAAAGATTCTGGATATACTCAAACAGAAAAGAACACTAGGTTGGATTCAATGGCAAAGGTAACTGAAGAGGGGGTAGAGTTTCGCTCATACAAAGACGGTTCAAAAATATTTTTTACACCAGAAAAGTCTATGCAGATTCAACAAGATTTGGGAGCAGATATGTATTTTGCATTTGATGAATGCACCTCGCCGCAAGCAACCGCCGAATATCAGCGAGAAGCAATGGAGCGCACACACAGGTGGGCACAGCGTTCACTGGACGAACACCAAAAACTAGAGAAAAAAAAGAAAAGCATTATAAAAAAAGTAGCAAGCAAGGTTAGCGGACAATCCATAAGACTACCTCAAGCACTGTTTGGTGTGGTGCAGGGTGGTCAACATTTGGATCTACGCAAGGAATCGGCAAAAACACTCGGAGAGATGGATTTTGATGGATATGGAATAGGAGGTGCATTTACCAAAGAAGACATGGCAGAGGCAGTAAGAACGGCTTGTACCGAGCTTCCAGAAGAGAAGCCGCGTCATATGCTCGGTATTGGAGAACCAATTGATTTTTTTCTCGGTATTGAAAATGGTATGGATCTTTTTGACTGTGTTGCCCCAACTCGTATGGCCAGGCATGGAAGTGTTCACACAAAGGACGGAAAGCTGAACATTAAAAATGCAAAGAACAGAGACGACTTTGATCCCATAGAAAAAGACTGCGCATGTTATGCCTGTGTTAATTATTCTCGTGCATACATATGTCATCTCCTGCGAGAGAAAGAAATGCTTGGTGCCACACTAGCATCTGTTCATAATCTCGCCTTCGTTATTAAGTTAGTGGACGATATTCGGCAGTCAATGATTGATGAAACCTTCTTTGAAAATAAGAAAGAATTTTTAGATCGATACTACGGGGTAGGAAAATGGTAGGATAGTTTTATGAAAAACTTTATTGAAGATTTTAAGGCATTCGCCATGAAAGGGAACGTCGTTGATCTAGCAATCGCGGTCGTTATCGGAGCAGCATTTGGAAAAATTGTCTCATCACTTGTAGACAACATCATCACACCAATCGTGGGGATGTTACTAGGAGGAGTCAATTTCTCAGATCTAGCCATTACTATTGGAGCCGCTCAATTAACGTATGGAGCATTCATCCAGGCAGTTGTCGATTTCCTGATTGTGGCACTTGTTCTCTTTGTTGTTATTAAGATGATGAGCAAGCTACAGAAAAAGGAAGAAGAGAAGCCAAAAGAAGAGAAAGCAGTGGAGACAGAATTAGATGTTTTGAAAGAGATTCGAGAAAGTTTAAAAAAATGAGTAGTATAGGACCATGCTAATTTTGCTCTCACCATCAAAAACGCAAGACATTGAAACACTCGCTCCAACCGATATTTTTTCCGAACCGCTTTTTGAAGAAGAGCGATGGAAACTCATCAAAGAATTAAAAAAATTAGAAGATGGTGAAGTGAAAGATATGATGAAACTTTCATCAAATCTTCTTGATACCCACAGAGAACGAATTTCAGGATGGAACAAAAGACATACTCAAAAGAATGCAAAACAAGCCATCCATGTTTTTACAGGGCATGTATACAAGGAATTTGAGGAAACTTCATTTACCAAACGCCAATACGCCTACATGCAAAAACATGTGGCGATTCTCTCAGGAATGTATGGAGTATTACGGCCCCTTGATTTGATTCAACCGTACAGATTGGAAATGGCAACAAAACTATCGGGTGTATATAAAAAAGAGCCATTCAAAAATCTCTATGAATTCTGGACAGATCTGGTCACTAACTATATCTGCAATGCAAAACACACAATTGTGTTGGATTGTGCATCTCGAGAATACACCAAAACCATTGATAGGGAGGGGTGCCCATTACAATGGATAGATGTAGTTTTTCTGGAGAAGGAGGGGAAAGGGTTCCGCCAAGTGACTGTATATTCAAAGAAAGCACGTGGTACACTCGCTGCGTGGTGTGTAAAGAATAATTGTAAAGGGCTCGAAGATGTAAAAGTCTTTAGAGAAGACGGCTATAAATATTCAAAAAAACACTCAGACGACCACACACTTACATTTGTACGATAAGGGTCTGTAAAAACATGAGAAAAACTATTTCATTTTATAAATACACAACAATCAAAAATCCTCAGGAAACGAGAGACCAGCTTTTTGCTATGTTGAATGAGCTCGATTGCCGAGGAAGAATCTATGTCGCCCACGAAGGAATCAATGCTCAGATGAATGTGCCAGCAGAAAGGTGGGAAGCTTTTGAGACACAACTGAGAGATATTACAGAATTTGCAGATGTGGAATTCAAACACGCAGTAGAAGAATCAGAATCATTTAAAAAACTGAAAATAAAAGTCAAAGATAAGATCGCTGCAGACGGATTGGATGACTCATCGTTTGATCCAGCGAATACTGGATCGTATGTAACAGCGAAACAAATGAACGAATATATAGAAAATCCAGGTGCCGTAGTGGTAGATATGCGCAACAGATATGAATCTGAAATCGGACATTTTGAATCAGCACATTTGCCCCAAGTAGATTCTTTTCGCGAAGAGCTTGCCATCATTACTGACGAATTAGCAGATAAGAAAGACGCACCTATCGCGTTGTACTGCACAGGGGGTATTAGGTGTGAGAAGGCAAGCGCATGGATGAAACACAAAGGATTTTCAAACGTCTCTCACCTGAAAGGGGGGATCATTAATTACGCACACGCGGTCCAAGAGCAGGGAATAGAAAATAAATTCAAGGGGAAAAACTTTGTCTTTGATGAAAGACATGGGGAGCGGGTGGGAGATGAAATCATTTCTGTGTGTCATCTCTGCGAGAAAAACAAAAGTGACGAGCATTACAATTGTGCAGAGTTTACATGCAACGCACTCTTTATTGGATGTGAGAATTGTATCCAGGATCTTAAAGGATTTTGCAGTAGCCCATGCCAGAGCGGAATACCACGAGATTTGAATTTAGGAGATTCAACATTTTTCAGAAAAAGAGTCTTGGGTAGATAGTAAATTTTAAAACAAAAAAGAGTGCTGCGCACTCTTTTTATTTGTACCTAGGAGAGGGGTCGAACCTCCACGCCCGAAGGCACCAGCTCCTAAGGCTGGCGTGTCTACCAATTCCACCACCTAGGCATATACTCAGATTGGTATGCGTGAAATAGTACCATGAGGTGCGTAAAAAACAAGATTTGCTAGGATACGTGCATGAAAACACTTGGTATTGATTATGGATCCAAGAGAGTGGGCTTAGCTCTTTCTAATTCAGAAGGAACCATGAGCACCCCGCTAGAAATAATAAAAAATTCAGTAGATCTGGTGCCATATCTCTGTACACTAATTTCACATAATAATATTCAGCGTGTTGTCTTGGGGGAGTCACTCGACTATTCAGGAAAGGACAATACTATTATGGTCCAAGCGCGAGCCTGTGCAGTATTACTAGCAGAATGTTTTTCAGGTCCTATAGAATTCCATACAGAAGTTATGACATCCATGGAATCAAAATGGGGAACAGAAAAGCAAGTGAGACGTAGCGGTAAGGATAAAGAAGTGAAAAAGATAAAAGGGAAGGAGCACATCGACGATATTGCTGCATCAATCATGTTGCAAAATTACCTAGATCGTCACAATAGATAAGTGATATACTAGCCATACTATGACATTACTACAAAAAATGAAGGCGGTATTCACAAGCGAGGAAGCACAAGATTTTAAAAAAGAATTACAAGAAACAACAAAGCATGTTGGTGAAAAGGTAGAGAAATCAGTAGATTCTGCTGTCAAAAAGACCAAAGGCGCTATGTCGAAGAAACAAATCGTCACAGTCGAGGATATTGTTGAAGAAGCAGACGAAAAAGACGAAAAAAAAGATGGAATGGTTTCGTACGATGACTTTTTGAAAGTAGAAGTACGGGTGGGGACTATTCTTTCTGTGGAAGAGATCGAAAAATCAGACAAACTGCTCCTCCTTTCTGTTGATACAGGAGATGCAGAGCCACGACAGATTGTTTCAGGAATTAAAAATTATTTCGATGACCCACAATCACTTGTAGGACGCCAATCAATGTTCGTTACTAATCTAGAGCCACGAAAAATATTTGGATACTTGTCACACGGAATGATTTTTGCCGTTAATGACAAAGAAAACTTTTCAATCTTAGAACCAGACACACCCCTCACTCCCGGAACACAAGCAGCATAATATGGACCAGCAGGAAGAAAATCAATTACTGCAACCAGGCGGACCAGAACAGGCTCGTAAAACACTCATGCAAGAGTCATTTGATGAACTGATGGACACGAGACTCGTTAAGTTTTTCGACAAAATGATTTCCTCGAAACACGGAATTTATTGGTTACCGCTTATTGTTCTAATAGATGTCTATTTGCTGATATTGCCGTTAGAGCCAATATTGGCTCTTTATGCAATCAGAAATAAGGCTGTAAAAATATGGCACATCACGCTTGTTGCAACAGTGATGTCACTTATTGGGTACCTTTCACTCTATGCGCTAGGATACTATTTTAGTGATTCAGCACTAGATCTGTTTGGTCGACTGATAGATAGAGATCAGCTAGAAGCTCTGGGGGTTATG
>Ga0136601_1000806_pt1 | contig 11861 bp, 6 predicted proteins | sample AntRauMFilla2699_FD_181020 | JGI IMG/M metagenome (GOLD analysis project Ga0136601, IMG submission 181020) | Saline lake microbial communities from Rauer Islands, Antarctica - Metagenome Filla 2 #699 | ecosystem: Environmental > Aquatic > Non-marine Saline and Alkaline > Saline | place... | reverse complement strand
TGGTAATGGGGATGCGTCGGTACCGGACAATTTCGCGCGATCGGTTTGCTGAAACCCCGCTTGGGTAGCTGTTAAGTGTACAACTCCAAGGTCTTTTCAATCATCGCTTCGATGGTAAATATTTGTGCGTGGTCGTGATTAGCGGTGGCCAGCTGCGCTCGGTAGGTGTCGTCTGACAACAGTTTGGCGATAGCACCAGCGAGCGCCAGGTGATCATTGGGCGCCACCAGCAGCCCGGTCTTTTCATCGATTACAACGTCAGGAATGCCGCCAACATTCGACGCCACCACCGCTACACCCGCCAACCCAGCTTCCACCAATACATAGCCAAAGGCTTCAGATTTTGAGGGTAATACAAAGACATCAAAGGCCGGGATGAGGCGGGCTGCCTCTGGGATTTTGCCAACCAAAAATACGTGATCGGTCAGGTTGTGGGTAATAATTTGCTGCTCCAGAGCGGCTCGTTCTTCTCCGTCATGAATTGCTACGTAGCGCAGGGTGGGGAAGGTGGCTACTAACTCTTTGACGGCATCGATCAGTACATTGATGCGTTTGATGTGGTGCAGCTCGGCAATGCTCCCGATCCACAGGTCTGCAGGGTGGTTAGGCAAGACCAGCGATCGGCTAGCAGCCTGCTCTACCAGTGCGGCCCGGGCAGACGGTGTGTCAGCAACCGAAGGCAACGATCGGCCAAGGTGAATTACCTGCAGCTTTTTCCGCGCTAGTGGCCAATTCATCTGCCGTACAATACTGCTTGATACAGCAATCGTGTGGTGCGAAAGTAGCACCGTCAGCCAGTGGAAATACTTGATGATAAATTTTTGCCAGCCCGGGCGGTCTTCATTAAAGGCCCATCCATGAGCGGTAAATATCACTCGCCGCACCCCCAACAATCGGCCAACAAAGCACCCCACGCCACCAGCTTTTGAGCTGTTAACGTGTAGTACGTCTGGATCTTCATTGCGGACAATTTTGTATAACTCAGCAAAAAAACGCACTTCCTTAGTCAGTGATATGTCTCGCTGTAGCGTGTGTAGAGTAATGGTGCGAATACCGGCTGCTGCTAGCTTTTCTTGTAGCTCGCCAGCACCACCAAGAACCACCACTGGTTCGTACAGGGCGAGATCAAGCGAAGAGGCTAGGTCAAATACGTAGCGCTGCGCGCCGCCCCAATCGCTCTTTGTTATAAGGAATAGAACTTTGGTTCGAGAGGATTGTGTCATATAGCTCAAGTATATGTTACATACGTTGCTTTTTCTACCGTTATTGCGTACGATAATTCAACTAACACACAGACATGGGAGAACGCGCCAGAGAATTACTAGTACTAGTCAGCGGCGATATCGCCGTGTTTATGGTGTCTTTGTGGTTGACGCTTGCTGTGCGGTATCTGTCGATCCCTTCAACCGAGTTACTGCTCGATCACTTTGGGCCGTTTGTTCTCCTTTCGTCGATTTGGCTCCTGATTTTCTATATGGCAGGCTTGTATGACAAACACACGGTGCTCCTCAAATCCCTACTCTTTAGTCGGATTCTCAATACCCAGGTGGTAAATATTTTGGTGGCATCGCTCATTTTCCTAGTGATCCCATTTACCATTGCCCCAAAGACCAACCTCATCATTTATCTGTTCGTTTCAGTGGCGCTGATCACGTGGTGGCGGATGATTTTGTTTAACAAGGTATCACCCCGCACAGAGCACAAAGCGATCCTGATCGCCGACGGAGCGGAGGCAATCGAGCTGGTCGACGAAATAAACAACAACGACCGCTACAACTACTCGTTTGTTCGAATCGTTGATGAAGCAACTGCCAAAGCAACCCCAGATTTTGATAAAAAGCTGCTCGCCCTCATCGAACGAGAAAACATCAGTATCATCGTCGCCAACCCAAACGGTGGCTACATCGAATCCGTGTTACCCAAGATTTTTGATCTGTCGTACATAACCTTCAAACTCACATTTCTGGACTTCTATAAAGTGTATGAAGATACGTTTGATAAAGTACCGTTGTCGGCTCTCCGGTACGATTGGTTTATCAAACACGTGTCGCAGTCCAAAAGCCTCACCTACGACGTATTCAAACGCGCCATTGATGTGGTGGGGAGTGTTGTGCTCGGGATCATCTTTATCCTCTTGTTGCCATTTTTGTACCTTGCGATGCGCATCGAGGGCCGTGGACCGATGTTTATTTCACAGCAACGTATTGGTCGTCTCAATGCACCGGTAACGGTGTATAAAATCCGCACCATGACCGAGAACCGCAGTACCAGTGCCACCTGGACTAATGAAGACGCGGCACAAGGGAATCAAGTCACCACGGTCGGTAATGTGTTGCGCAAATTAAGTATCGACGAAATCCCCCAAGTCTGGACCATCCTCAAAGGCGAAATGTCACTGATCGGCCCCCGCAATGACATCAAAGGGTTAGGAGAACGTCTAGCCGCTGAGATCCCTTATTATAATGTGCGCAATTTTGCCAAGCCTGGCGTGACCGGCTGGGCGCAGACCCATCAGCACTACATGGCCAACAACATCAGCCCCCAGTCCCTGCAAGAGTCCAGAGATCGTCTATCGTACGATCTGTACTACGTAAAGAATCGCTCACTACTACTCGATATAGCTGTGGCATTACGCACCCTTAAGACCGTCCTTAGTCGATTTGGTATCACTATTAAGTTGCCTCGGTAGTGCTGTTCGCACTTTGTGTAAGCTGCATCTATCCCCACCCCCCCCAGCCCACCACAACTCTCGCTCACCACACTGCTATAATAGGTACACGCTTCCGTTATGAAAGTTATACCTAAGCTATCTATTGTATTGTATTGTTGAGGACACTCCTGCTAGTGGCGATTATCGCCTGTAGCTATTTTTCTTATGTTGCCTTGGCTCAAGCCCAGACAGAGACTCGACTAGAGACCAAGAGTGCCGGCATCACTGCGTTCTTTGAAGGGCCACTGTGCTATCCGCTGGGTTGGCTCGTGCGTTCTTGGGGACTGTGTGAGAGTCCGACTCCTGCTCCCATAGCGATGCCACTTCCATCGATTCCACCAACTACTCGAGTCACCACCACTCCACCCAGCCAACCGGTCATCCCGCCACGCCCTGTTCGAGTTCAAGCGATTACTACCGACGGCAATATCGCCACCACCACCATCCCTAAACCACCCCCAATTACCCCAGTTCGTGTAGTCGAACGCATCATCGAACGCACCCCGGTCAACGAGTACATCACTAACGAGTACGTCACAAACCCAACCAATATCATCCAAGAAGTGATCGAACGCGAAGTCATCCGTGAGACCAGCCGTAAACCCGACCTATCAAACTACGTCAAAAACGATCTATTCGACAAACAAGTCGATCAGATCTTTGAATCAATGGGAGACAACTTCCAAACCCTCAGCGCATCATTCACTACTACGCTCTTGACCGTCACTGGCAACACCAACCTAGCCACGCTGACTGTCTCTGGCAGCACTACCTTGGCTAGCCTCACCGCGAGCAATATCACCACGCCACTACTGACCGCCGACTCGGTCTTCCTCGCGTCTACCACCCCGGCGCTTACTAGTTCCCGCCTCTACAACACCGCTGGTGACCTCTACTGGAACGGTTCACTAATCGCCGGTGGAGCGGTAGGGAATTGGGGTACCAACGGCACTGATGTGTATCGAACTAGTGGCAACGTCGGCATCGGCACCACCACTCCAAATGCAAAACTACACGTCGTCGGCGACATCCAGACCGGAGCAATTGCAGATACGATATACACCAACAACATTGGTATTTTTAGTTCTTCAGCTGATATGAACATTAACTATTCTGCCTCCAATTTATTGATTGGCTCAGATACCAACGACACGATGATGTTAACCAGAAGTGGTCGTGTCGGCATCGGCACCACCACCCCTAACTATCTCCTCGACGTCGCAGGAACAGCTGGGTTTGATGGATTAGTAACTATGACTGGCACCGCCGCCAACCTCGCCCTGGGCTCCAACTGGCTCTCAGGCGATGGCGATGATGAAGGTCTGTATGTAGACAGTAACGGAGCCGTCGCGGTTGGCGTAGGTTCCGTCCCCGGCACCGGTGAAAAAATGAGAATCTACGCCACCGGGACAACCTCCAATGCTTTGAGCATTCGTAACCCAGACGGAGGAGATACATTCCTGCAACTCTCGGATAATGTTGATTTCAGTGCAAACATCGGATTAAACGCCGCTGGTAATTACTTCTACCTCGGTGCAGTTGGAGCCCGACAAGCGTTGACGATAGCCTCAGGGGGTAATGTGGGGATTGGGACGACCACTCCAGACCAACTACTCACCGTCGCTGGCACCAGTCGGTTTGGAGACACTGTACAGTTAGGCGCTAGTGCTGCAACAAACCGCGGCAGACTAAGTAGCACTCCTAACATGGGTAACGGCGAAGCCGGAGTCATTCTACAAGGAGATACTGGTAACGGGGTGCTGATCAGAGGTAATGGTGGCACAGATTCATCGCTAATACTGACGTCGAACGGCAACGTCGGCATCGGCACCACCACACCGACCACTAGATTAGTCGTATCAAATGGTAGTAGCGGAGCCACCAGCCATCCAATCAGTGACCTTACTATCGAGGATGACGGTTCTGCCTCTGTGTTTATGTTGTCACCAAATACAGCTGAGAGTTGGCTAGGCTTTGGAGATCCAGAAGACAATGATGTGGGTGGTCTTATCTACAACCACCCAGCAAACTACATGTCTTTGCGGGTTAATGCCGCAGAAGCTATGCGTCTGACCAGCTCAGGCAACGTCGGCATAGGGACGACTACGCCTAGTGAGGCTTTAGAGGTTTCTGGAAACATAAAATTAGATGGAGGCACAGGTAGCTCGCAGGTTACGTTTGGAGCACCTGGTGCACAAACATTCCCTGGATTAGCGTGGAATAATACAACTACAGGTGCTGGTAGTGTCATTGCTCACTCATACTTAAACGCACAAGCATCATTTGGTATGTCAATGCTTTTCAACGCGTATCCAACAGGTAATCAATACAGTGCCCCAATGAAGCGCCTCCGAGCTAACTATAGTCCAACACGATTCACATCGGACGTGCATTTAGGGGGAGGGTTTGACTTTATGGCAGCGTCATCGGGTTCAGCAGACGCAGACATAACCGACTGGTCTACTCTGGTTAAAATAACAACAGCAGGCAACGTCGGCATCGGGGAAACGTCCCCAGGGTCAAAACTGTCAGTCAGTGGCGGCGGTAGCTTCGGTAGCGGATACGATACTACGGCAGCACCAAGCAATGGGTTAATAATCCAAGGCAACGTCGGCATAGGGACGGCTTCGCCTGGGACGAAGTTGCATGTGTATGATAGTTCAGCCGCTCCAATGTTGCGTGTAGAAGCAACAACGAATCCAGCATACTTGAACCTAAGGAACTCAAATCGCAGCTGGAATCTTTTATCCGACTACACCACGGGTGCATTCCAGATATTCGATGTAACTTATGGTACCCCAAGGGTAACGGTTGATACCTCAGGCAACGTCGGGATCGGAACTTCGGCTCCAGCTGGAAAACTAACTGTAAAGCAGGACGGTGGCGCTTGGAATGACGGGATTCGCATAGTAGAGGATGGTTCCAGTGACTATTTTGACATAATGCACGATACACTAGGTTTACGAATTGGTCGCAATGATGCAAGTATCGCTATGTTCAGTGATGCAGGCAACGTCGGCATCGGTACCACCACCCCGACCAGTCGCCTCACTGTCGCCGGCGACGTCTACATCACCGGGGCCCTGCGCGACTCCACCAACAGCGCCGGCACCACCGGCTACGTCCTGCAGACTACCGGCAGCGGGACGCAGTGGGTGGCGACCTCTTCATTAGGTTTTGGCTCTGCGATCACCTTTGGTACCGACAACCAAATTCCTTTTATGAACAGTGGCGGCACTGACTACGATTATTCCAGTAACTTCACCTTCGACGGTACCAGCCTAGGTATCGGCACCAGCACACCCCAAAGTCTCCTTACCCTGCAGAGTGCTGGTACCGGTAACGAAACCCTCGGTCTTAGTCAATTCCATACCCTAAGCCCTACAGTAGCTAGTACGGTGTCTTTTGGAAATGAACTTAATATCACCAATGCTCCCACTGCTGACAACGCATTGCTCGGCTCAATTATCCGTATCACTGATAATTCGACTACCAGCAATATTGTGCGGGGGATTGAGATTCAGACAGATGTTGGGCTTAATACACTGGGTGAAAACACTGCTGTGTCGGCATTTGCCCGTACTCTTGGAGTACGCGGGGTCACGACAGCTGATGCTGGAGCATTCTATGAGCCGGCCGGCTTGTATGGTGAAACTGAAGGTACGACCCAAGGGAACGCTATTCGCGGCTACTCGAGCAGTATCACTACGGCTGATTTGTTGACGCTGTATCACGATACTTCAGACTTTGCGGGTAGTGGTCTGGTCATGAATTTCGCAAATAGTTCAGGTTCGTTCAATGCGACGTCATCACAATTTTTAAATCTACAAAACAACAACGTGACTCAGTTTAGTGTGAGTGCCCGCGGTACCACCACTATTGGTGACGGTACTACTAATAATATGGCTGGTCTACAGATTGGATACGGTGGTATCTGTGTCGATAATGACGGATCATGTGTGGCTTCAACAACTGGAAATATAACCTCCGTATCGAGTTCATTAGGAAACTCAGACGTTGCCGAGCTGTACTTTTCTAGCCAAGAACTACAACCAGGAGAGCTGGTTGTTTCAGATGGATTCTTAAGTGTGAGTCGTGCAAAAAAGGGTGCTGATGGGCTGATCTTGGGTGTCGTGTCAACTAAGCCTGGTTTAACACTTGGGTACGATGATAATTCAGGGGTTGATAATGAAAAAGGGTATCCGTTAGCGCTGGCTGGTCGTGTCCCCGTAAGGCTTTCAAATGAAAATGGAGTTATAAATCAAGGTGACCCTTTAACGCTCTCTTCTGTGCCGGGGGTTGCAATGAAGGCCGGAAGTACTGATACGTTTGTCGGCTTTGCCCTCGAAGCTTTTGATGGAACACGGGCGTACAGCAAGGGGTACGTGAATCAGTTTGGTGACGATATGGTGGCGCCAGTGTTGCAAAACCAAGCCGCCGCAACCAAAGTGAACAAACCATGTTACTTCAGTGGAGGTGCGGCCGTTGGTGAGACTTCTGATTGTGATGATGATTATGTACCCATCTCTCCAGATGTACAAAATGACAACCAAGTAGCAACCTTTAACGAATCACAAGCAGCGCTTGAGCAGCTGTTACTAGAGCCGGCAACATTAATTGAGATTAATGACGGTCAAACCGTCGCGGTCGGTCAGGTAACAATGTTTGTTAATCGCGGTACTCATTTTGACGATGAAACGCGCACTGCACTGAGTCAGTTAGTTAGTACCAGCACTGATGACATTACAAAAAGCACAGGGGGATTGTCTACGGTGTGGGAACGGATCCGTGCATTAGCGCAAAGTTTCGTAGATGGAATCCTGCACATAGCGGGTATTGATGTGGATCGGGTTGATACCAAAGAACTGTGTGTAGACGGTGTGTGTATTACGGCCGACGACCTACGAGCCTTAATCAATCAGTCAGATTCCGTTCCGTCGACGACCGGTCAACAAACGGATGTGGAGCGTAATGTCGATCCAGCTGACGAGTCTCCTGGCGAGCCTGAAGCAGATGTAGATGCAGATGCGGGTGCAGGAGACGAAAATAGCACCGATATACCTGAAGAAACGGTGCCAAACCAAGCAACCGGTACTACAGATACGGTTATCGATGATGCAGCTGATGCTGTAGAAGGGGTGGATGCACCGGTTGATGAAGGCCAGTCAGGGGTTGATACATCAAGTGTAGAGTCTCTAGAGGCAGATGTAGCCACTGGCACCCCTCCTACCGATTCCAACCCCGAGCACCAGCTGCAGATCAAGATAGTGCACCAATAGTCAATGATAGTGCTGATACAGAATTAACCACCATTGAAACAGAAACAGAAACAGAAATAGTCCCAGAACCGATCGAACCAGCTGAGAGTACTCCCGAATCAAGTTCTGCTGAAATAACCACAAACTAACGTTATACCTATGTTGCTTTACTCACCACACATTCAGTCAAAATTGAGAATCTACGACACTTTGTTGAGTGGAGGCGTTGTGTTTACACCCTACTTTGCACAACATCGGTTGTGTCAGTGCTCGCGTAATCTAAAGCTGGTGGACAGTAATCCTAACTCTACCTATCTGTGGGATATACTAAAGGTGATATCTCACCGGTTAAGTGAATACAATATATGAATGTAATACAATTCATAGGAACATCAACTCGATTTGGTCTAAAAGTACTCATGATCTTTGTGAGCATCTTGTTCGTCGCAAGTTACTTTGTATTTACAAGTGCAACCGTAGAGGCTCAAACGACTACCATAACCGAAACTCGCACCTTTACCGCCTGTGGCCAGGCTGGTCGCAATGGCCCGTCTCAAGGGCAGTGTGATACTGCCTACTCTGGCACTAGTCTCGAGTGAGACGTAAGTGCTGTTAACGGTATTCAGCAGTGGACAGTCCCAGCCACAAGTACCTACCGTATTTCAGCGTATGGCGCCCAAGGCGGTGAAGATACTTCTGGTGTCAATGCAGGTGGCTTAGGTGCCGAGATAGTGGGTGATTTTACCTTGAATACTGGCGATGTACTTAATATATTAGTGGGTCAGGCTGGAGAAAAGCCCACCACTGGTAGTCGCGGCGGCGGCGGCGGCGGATCATTCGTGTGGAACGACAGTGACGATACGCTCTATCTAGCGGCTGGCGGCGGCGGCGGTAACTATACTTTGATTGGAAATGCGCATGCCAATTCGACTGCTAATGGTAATGATGGAACACGTAATGGGTATGGTGCTGGGGGAACAGGAGGTGCAGGAGGTGCAGGTGGTACGTATCCAGCTGGGGGTGCTGGTTGGCTGAGTAACGGAACAGGTGGCATTAATGCCGCCATGAACCCCTTGCGTCCCTTGGCAGGTGGGACTGGTGGCGAATCATACTCTGCTGGTGATGGTAATGGTGGCTTTGGCGGCGGCGGCGGCGCCTATGCTGGCGCTGCTGGCGGCGGCGGCTACTCCGGCGGCGGCGGCGGTTGGTCAAGTTCTGGTGAAGGCGGCGGCGGTGGTTCATATAATAGTGGTACTAATCAAGCTAGTAGCACACAGGCAAATAGTGGTGATGGGTATATCGTAATCACTCGCGACATAATCTTAGATCTGGCTGATTTTGACTTGCCTACGGTTGCATCGACAACTGCCTCAGGATACGAAACAAGTATGGGTGCTGACGCCACTGTCACTTATAGCGGTGGTACTAACGGTGACGGTTATACGGCGCCAGTTACTCGACGTGGCTTTGTCTACTTTGAAGGAACAAATAGTACGATTGAGATAGGTGATCCTGGAGTTGAAGTAGTAGAAGAAGCGGGAAATTTTGCAGCGGGGACGTAGTCTGGCAAGCTTATAGTCAAAGAGACTTCCAACGAAATAGAACTCAAAGAACAAGCAGCAATCACTGCAGAAGCCAGAAAATCTACTCAGCAACCTCCCCGTGTTAGTTCTAGACCATCAGTACACTCAGCCGTTGTAGCCAAACCCGCACATCCTGCTTCTGTAGCTGGCGCCAAACGTCACCCACAGCCTGCTGTCAGTAATTTTGCACCCAATCAGGTCCAGGGGGCAAAACCCACTCGCGCCAGCTTTTTGTACTCCGATCGTTTTTTGGTAGCGTCACTTGTGCTTGGGGTTTCTTCGGCGTTAGCGATTCTTTCACTGGCGTCACTGGGACAAATTACTCCGGCAACCAACAATTCCTGGTCGCTGTTTTTTGACTTTGCCCAGCTCAAAAATCTTGTTTTGTAGTAGTCTTTTTTATACACAGCACTGCCGACAATTATTACGTTTTAACTATATAATTATAGTTAATTCTTATGGAAGCTCACCTTGAAATTGGAAACAAAAAACTATCTTCAATTCGTGAGGCTTCTAGTCAGGTTTCGTACTCTCGTGATTACGTCACCAGGCTCGCCCGCGAAGGAAAAATCTTTGCTTCCCAAATCGGACGACAGTGGTATGTTGACCCAGACTCGCTCAAAAATTACGCTGAAGTATCTCGCATCGAAGCCGAGATACGCCAGGCCCACCTCAGCAAAAAACGCAAGCAAGAACAGCTATTTCGTAGCGCCAAGGAACAGCACCAAACAGCTCGCGAACAAACAGCTAATGCAGCACAAACCAAAGCCGTCGCCACCGCTGGCTCAGTGTTGGCTGTCGGTTTATTGGCCGGAGTGTTTGGGTACGCGACACTCATGACGCCTGGTAATTTTGATTCTGCGATCAGTCAGACTACTGCTACCAACCAGTACTCACAAACGGCCGCCAATGCTAAAGCTGTACTGAACACCAATCCATCTGCTGTATCCGATCCGGCTACACAGGGGTCTGGTGTGAACACCGAATCATCAGCGGTAGAAACCACCGAGTCAATCAGTGAAGGAATCCTAGTACTTCCGGTGGGCACAAATAATGATCCTGCAGCAGTGTTCTCTGACGAAGTACGTATCCGTACCGCCACTTCAGGTCAGCAAACTGCGGTGTTGGTTGATATAAACGGGATCGAATCTGATCGTGAAGTGCCGTTTGTTGTGGTGCCAGTTAAGACCGATAGTAATTAGTATGCAGTACGCATCGAAACACCTGGTCATCATCTGTTCGCTCGTGCTTTTGTTGGTGCCGTTTTTTAGTGTGCTCCAACCCACCCCCGCCCAAGCCCAAACCTTCAACCAACAAATCAACTACCAAGGCAAGCTAGCCGACAACCTCGGCAGCACCGTCGCAGACGGTTCATACTCGATGGTATTTCGTCTATACACGGTCTCAACCGCCGGCACCCACGTCTGGACCGAGACCCAAGACGTAACCGTCACGAACGGCCTCTTCTCGGTCATGCTTGGATCAGACACCAGCCTCAGCGGTGTCGACTTCAACCAAACTCTGTACCTCGGAGTCAACATCGAAGCCGACGGCGAAATGACCCCGCGCAAGATCCTCGGCGCTGTACCAGCAGCATTTACCGCTGAAACCGCAAACACTGCCAATAGCGTTGGTGGGGTCGCGTCATCAAGTTTCCTTCGGTCAGACCAGGCTGATACGATGGAGGCGACGAGTGCCAGTACCTTACTCACTATCAACCAGCAAGGTGGTGGAAATATCCTCGACCTGCTTGATAACGGCACTAATGTCTTTACGGTGACTGATGGGGGGAACGTCGGCATTGGTACCACAATACCAGCTTCTACACTAGATGTTTGGGGGGATTTCCGGGTGGGCACTTCGAGTGTGCCGTTGGCTCTGTTTGATACTGCGGCCAGTACCGTTACGATTGGTACGAGCGCTAGCGGTACCGAGAGTCGCCGCACTACACTCGCGATGAACAATGTCACCCAGGAATTCATCCCCAGTGACCCAATCATCGTCGGCGGGGTCAAAGATGCGTCACTGCTTAATGGTGCCTACTCCGTCACCGTATCAGGCCGCTACGCCTACGTAGCGAACTTTAATGACGACTCCCTGCGCATCATCGACGTCTCGGACCCAACAAGCCCCACCATTGTCGGCGGGGTCAAAGATGCGTCACTGCTTAATGGTGCCCTTTCCATCACCGTCGCCGGCCGCTACGCCTACGTGGTCAACCGAAATGACGACTCCCTGCGCATCATCGACGTCTCGGACCCAACAAGCCCCACCATTGTCGGCGGTATCAAAGATGCGTCACTCCTTGAA
>Ga0136601_1000805_pt1 | contig 11883 bp, 11 predicted proteins | sample AntRauMFilla2699_FD_181020 | JGI IMG/M metagenome (GOLD analysis project Ga0136601, IMG submission 181020) | Saline lake microbial communities from Rauer Islands, Antarctica - Metagenome Filla 2 #699 | ecosystem: Environmental > Aquatic > Non-marine Saline and Alkaline > Saline | place... | reverse complement strand
CTATGTCTCGACTTATAACTTCTCGCAGTCTATTGATGACGGAGCAACCGTACCGTTGTATTACGAAAACCGCATCCCAAAGCTCGACAACACCAACAAAAACTTAGAAGAAGACATCAAGCGCGTGATGGAGTTTTATGATCTGAGTGAAGACGCTGAACAAAAACTAGAACAAGAGTTTTCTTCTTTTTATCATCTCATCACCCGAGAAGAGCGACTCAATACCGTAGCGGAAGATATTGTCTATCACTTCACTAATCGTGGCTATCACGGGAAAGGGATGGTGGTTTCTATCGATACTATTACCGCAGTACGTTTGTACAGCAAGGTGAAAGAACAGATGGAGCGGTACATCAAAAAGCTCTATATGGACAAGGAGCGAGAGACTGACGACCACAAGCGTGAAGAAATCCAATCCATCATTGACGAATATGAAGACATTGATATGGCTGTGGTGGTGAGTCAGCGTCAAAACGAAATTGATGATTTGCGTGGATTTGATATCGATATGAAGCCTCTGCGGGAACGGATGATAAAAGAAAACCTTGAAGATAAATTCAAAGACCCAAAAGACAATCTTCGTCTCGTGTTTGTTTGTGCAATGTGGATCACAGGGTTTGACGCTCCGAGTGTGTCCACTCTCTATCTCGACAAACCGCTCCAGAATCATACGCTTATGCAAACAATTGCCCGAGCGAACCGTGTGTATCCAGGCAAGCATCACGGATTGATCGTAGACTACATTGGAGTCTTTCGGAATCTACAGAAAGCTTTGGCGATGTACGCAATCCCTGAAAATACTGATGGTGATATTGTCGATGAAAAAAGCGAACTCATCTCTTTATTAAGAGGCAAGCTTACTGAAGCTCGGTCATTCCTATCTAGTGAAGGATTAGATATTGATGATATTTTAGATGCATCTGACCAGGAAAAGTTAAATGAGATTGATCGTTTCACTAACCGTTTGCTCCATAATGATGAGACAAAGCGACAATTCAAGATTATTGCTTCTAACTTGCACAGCTTGTATAAATCTATCTTGCCTGACGAACAAGCTGAGCAGTTCTATCGTGAGGTGATGGCGTTTAAGGTCGTATCCTCACGAATCCGTGAAGTGATTGAAGATGATATTGATGTCTCACCAGTCAAGCGTGACCTTGAGCGGCTGCTTGATCGTTCGATTGCCACAGGGGAGATCAGCAAGATACCAAACATAACTGACTTGTCTGGAGTTGATTTTGAGAAACTAAAAGAGGTATTTGGTCCTGATAAGGAGAATATCCTGCTTGAAAAAATGATTGGAGAAACTGAGAAAAAGATCGAAGAAATGGTGCGACGAAATAAACTACGACAAGATTTTCTTGCTCGACTACAAAAACTCATCGATGAATACAACTTGGGTACCAAGAGTACAGCTGAAACTATTGATGCCGTACGAGAATTGATTGAGAAAGACATTACACAAGAACTTGATCGAGCAGCTAAAGAAAACCTCACTGAAGAACAGTTAGCGATTTATGATCTACTCAAGAAGGATAGTCTTGATCCAAAAGAAGAAGATCAAGTAAAAAAGACAGCAGTTGAAATGCTGGCATCACTCAAGACCGAGCAGTTGGTGTTGGACTGGAGACGCTTCCAGGCTAGACGAGCAGCAGTAAAAACAACCATCAATGACTACGTATACGACGGTTTACCTATAGCCTACGAAGACACTGAGTGTGAAGAAAAAGCACATTCTGTCTACCAGCATGTCTATGATGCGTATGTAGATGCTGAAGAGAATGTCTATTAGTCTATGGCTAAGTGCATATATTGCTTGAAAGATGAAGATTTAACCTCTTTTAATTCAAAAGAACATGTTATTCCTAAGAGTTTAGGAAGATTTACTCCTCTAAATCCAACAATTGGAGGAGGCATTGTTTGTGATAATTGCAATAGTTTATTTAGCCCGCTTGAAGCGAATTTTCTAGAAGATACTCTGGAAGGAATCTTTAGTCAGAGAATAGATATTGCAGAACGAGGTAGTTTGATAGCTCGGGATGATAATTTTAAAATCGAACGTCTTTCAGGATTTGGTGAATCTTTTTTAAAGGAGATGTTTGTATTTCTAGAGTATAAAGATGGTGAGTATGTCCCAGTGTTAAAAAATCAAATAAAGCTCAAGAGGAAGAGTGGTGGCTACAGAATATTTTTTCCAGAAGCACTGAGTTGTATAAAAAAAGGTTCGAAGCGCTTTAAAAAGATTGCCGAAGATCTAAGAAAGCTTGATCAGAAAGACATGGCAATATTTGCTGAGAATAAAAAAGAAGTAAAAGAGTGTATAGAATTACTTCATGAATTTGGCGTTAATTACAAGGAGAAAAACTGTCATTTTACTCAAATGAAACCCGGTGATGAAGTGTTGATTGATGAGCAATATACTTGCACTCTAAATAAAGACATTGGTCGGGTTATTGCAAAAATAGCTTTTAATTATTTTGCTTATTGTGCAATGCAGGACGGAAGAGAAGACATCCTCTACACTGAACATTTTAATGATATTAGAAAATATATTCATAACGGTGAGGGTGATGGAGTAAGAAATTTTATTCCATCACTTAGCGAGAAACCTTTTTTACAAAACGAAAAAGGTGAGCCTAAGTTAATAATGGGACATTTAATTAATTTTTCATCAGAAAGTAGAAGAATCTATGCTCAAATAAACTTTTTTGGATTACAACCTATATATAAAATTAATCTGGGTACGCTACCTCCAGAATTGAATGTTATTAATTTTGGATGTGGTCATGCGTTTAATCCTTTTGCAAATACTTTATGTAATCTGTCCCAAACGGAACCGTCTCTACTGACTGAAGAACAAATTAGGTTATCATTTGGTTTACTTAAGAGAATATGAAAATAATATTTAAAAACATAAACATTCTGATCGATAAACTCGGTTTTAAGCGTGAGAACGTAGTCCCATTCGTGCTAGCTGTGTCTCTAGCAATTCTTTTTCTTCTGGATAAAAGTTATTTTGATAATCAGTTGTTGTTTCTGGTGTGGCTTACTATAGGAGTTGCAGTAAGTGTCGTAATTGCGTGGATTTTTATGGTAGCTGGGTTTACGGTTCTTCGAGCTTTGTTTCTTTTGAGTGCTGAAATATCTCTTATTATATTTTTATCTCAAGCTTATTGCGGTGTGCAGATAGATGCTTCAGCAAGTGATGATGCATTACGTACATTAATATTTTTGGGTGTTGTTTATATTGTCTATGAGTTTTTTAAAGCACTTAAGAAAGCTCTAGAAAATCGACTTAAAAATATTCCCGAAAAAAGATGGCCGCGTGAGAAAATTATTGTTGTGTTACTCTTTATTATATTCACAGTTGCATTTCTAACGTCTATATATCAAGTAACTGAGCCGATTATTTCTAATCTCTGTGTCTACACAAGATAACTTAATATGAAAAACAAACGAATCAACAATAAAATAATTAAGCTTTGGAATAAGTATTTTGAAGGAGACAAGCAAGTCTTCGGACCACTGTTCTACGATTCCTTCAAAAAAGATACGTTGTTATTCGTCGGAGTAAACCCTTCCTCTAGTGCGAAAGGATTTAAAACAATTGTAAAAGATACTGAATATTCAAAATTAAACCCTGAGGAGTTTTTCAAGTGGGACAAACTGTCTAAGAACCTTGATTTAATTGATGATTGTATAAACATTGAGAACTACGCATATAAAAAATACACCTCATATTTCGCCAAGCCTGCCAAAATAGCTGAATCCGTTGGACTAGATTGGCAGCATGTAGATCTATTTTTATACAAAGAGACAAACCAATCGAATTTCATGAAGCGTATTCTTGAAAAGGGTGAACTTAATCAGTTTGGTCTGGATCAGTTATCTATTTTTAGAGACGCTCTTAAAGTAATAGTGCCTAGAGCTATCGTTGTGACAAATGCCTTTGGTTCAGAAATAGTACGTAAACACTTAGCAGATGACTTAGTATGGGATGAAGAGCGAGGTCATCATTGGTTCAGTGGGGGAGATAAAAAAGTACCTATTTTCTTTTCATCAATGTTGAGTGGTCAGCGAGCATTGGACCGCTGGTCGTGCGAGAGACTGGTGTGGCATATAAAGCAGTCGCTTAAATCTTAGTTATGAGTAAAAAGCTTACAATAATTTTAGTATTGACGCTATGTATTGGAAGTTTGGTGCTGTTCCTCTCGCAAAGAGAGCCAGCAAAGGCTTTACAAGAACCAGTAGAGAAAGTCTCTGAATCGCCAGAAGAGACAAGGATAATCGCAACCATGCTTGAGTCACGAACATATGGTCGAGTATTTCTTCAAAACCAGGATCAAGATTCTGAATACTTATATGTTCTTGCAGAGCCTAATGATGTAGTTTCTGACGGAGGTTTGCGCTATAGTCCTACTACTCACGATATGAATATGGGAAACGTCTATGAAATACATGGAATTATTTCAGATCCTTGTTTCGATCGCCACGAGGTTGTAGAAGGCGAAGGGAAAGTCTGCATTGCTTGGATGGATTTGGACAAATCGACACTTATTGAACAATAAATATGAGAATTGATAATTTTAAAAATAAAGAAACACTAATAGTAAAGCCACAGAGATGTTATACCCTTCTAATTAGGGATTGCATTTTTTTCGTTGCTTCGTTAATTTTCAGTCTCAGTTTTGTGTTTCCTGCTGACGTTAACGCTCAAGGTTTTAACAGTCAGGAATTTTGGCCCACTAATGCATGTGCCTACGCTGCGAAATACGGATACTTTGGTACACCCACGAATGATCCTGATGACTTGTGGTCGATGTGTGCTTTCTGGGTTGAAGACGAAGGTACGTATGAGCATGAAAGTGCTATTTACGCTCAACTACAAAGTATTAAACAAATTAATAGACAACTTGAACAGTCGAGCGATCCACGAACACTAGCGACATTACGGATGCAAAAATCACATCTTGAATCAGAGATTGAAGATTATTTTCAGGGTATCAAGACCGCCAGAGTTGTCACCAGTCAGCGTGCTGAGAAAGAGGCGCTAAATAGAGCCGCGGATGAAAATAAATCCACCTTCCTCAGTTTGTTTTTCTTTGGTTTAGGTGCATGGCTGATTTTTGTTTTTGTAAAATGGTCCAGACAATATGCTAGCCCTGAAGCAGTTGAAGAAAGAAGTAGATTGCAGGCGGAAGAAATAAGGATAAGAACTGAGGCTGAAGAAGAATCAAAATCTCTTATGGAAGCTCAAGCTGCTGAGCGACAAGCTATTTCTGACAATAGATTTGCTAAGTATCAAACAATTCGTAAAGAAATTGAATCTATGCCACGCTACCAAACATGGAGAAATGAAGTGCTAGAAAGGCATGGTAAGAAGTGTGCTGTTTGTGGCTCGACTGATTACATAGAAGTCGATCATCACCCAATTTCGATGTATAAATTAGTTAAAAATAGCGGATTACTAAATATTGAGGATGAGGAACAGAGAAAAATAGCAGCTTACGAGTATCCGTACTTTTGGACAGTTGAAAATGGAACACCACTTTGTAAAAAACATCATGATCAGACCAGTTCATCAAAAAGATATTTCGCTAATAATGGGTAGTATATTCATTACTAAGTAAAAATTTGGAGAGGTGTATTAAAATTAGTCTCTATCACTGTCCCGTTTATCCTATTTACGTTTTCAGAGGGTAGACCTATAGGCATCCCATTCACATAGTTTTAGCCCCTAAAATACCCTTGTGGGGTCTAGAAGGGTGGGTACTTAACCTGAGTGGCCCGCAGAAACTGACTTCCTTGGAAGTTAAAGAAAAACCCGACCGCACCGTAGGCGCGGGAGAAGAAGATTGCGACAAGAAACGCTGTCGCTGTGCGACAAATTGGAAAGGTGAAGAAAAAGAAAAGCACGCGGTTTTGTCACGAACCGTAGGGTTCGTTCCAACTTTTTTGACGTAGCGGGCAATTTCAGAGAAATTGTCTGCGGAGGCTAAAAAGGTGGCTTGTTTTGTATCTAAAATCCACTCCCGCAAGGGTTCGACCCAATCATTTCCTCCGCTGGCAAAAACTTTCTGCTTTTCAGTTAAAATCAGTGAAGACCGCATGAGTGTGTCTTTTTGTTTAAGATACACCACCTTTGGTATATCGCCATCGAGATACGTTGAAACCAACTTGTTCATGCGGGTTTCGTTAGCTGTTATTTGGGCAGAAAGTTTTTGTGTCTCGCGGTCTAACACCGACTGACCCTCACGCTCCCATTCCTTCACTTGCTCCAACATCCAGTTGGTGTATCTATCTGGGAGCGAGATTGTGTGAAGCTGTACTTTTAGTTGTTGCGCGAGCTCTTTCTCTTGCAAGTACGACTGCCCACAACGACCGCGTTTTTTAGAGCAGCGATAATACCGATACTTCGTACCATGACGATTAGTAGTCCACTGAGCAGAAATCATACTGTCACATTCGCTGCATCGAAAAATACCGACAAACGGAAAATCATGTTTGATTTTTCGTTTGCGCGGTCGTTCTCTATCTTGCAATACAGACTGAACAGCTTCAAACAATGGCGGAGAAATGATTGGGGCAAAGTTTCCTTCAAACCATTCGTCACCATGTTTGATAAACCCAAGATACGCGCGGTTAGTGAGGAGCTTTTTAATGGAAACTTTGGCAAGTGGCGTACCCTTTCTACTCGTTAAACCTAAGTCCGCCAAAAACTGCGCCAGTGAAATGTATGTGTGGTTTCCTGTTGCATACTCCTCGTAGGCTTTCTTAATAATCCGTCCTTTTACCTCGTCAGGTTCTATATTTCGTATATTCTGATTGTTCACATAGCCAAGAGGAGCTAAGTTCAACCATTCACCACGGCGCAATTTTTGGCGGACGCCTCTTTTGATATTTTCAGATAGATTATCAGAATAGTATTTAGATTGTCCGAAAGCCACTTGCAACATAAACAGTCCTTGCGGGGTGGGTTCAAACCAAAAGGTCGGAAAGCGTAAAGACACGACTCTTTTAGTATCTACGGCGTAGATTACTCGTCCTCCGTCTATGCTATTGCGTGCCAGTCTATCAGGATGCCAAGCTATTATACCCACTCCCTCCATAGACTCTACTTTCGTCATCATCTCACCAAACACAGTCCTCCCAGGTGTCTTTGCGCTTTTTGACTCTTGAAACTCCGCTAGGATTTCAAGATTTTCTTTACGAGCAAATTCTCGCAGTTCAAACAATTGCGCTTCAATCGACATCATTTGTTTATCATCGTCTTCTGATGACTTCCGAGCGTATAGAAAATATTTTGGTTTGGACATATATAAAGTTTTTAGATACGAGACAAGAGACAAAACCGCGTGCTTTTCTTTTTCTTCACCTTTCCAATTTGTCGCACAGCGACAGCGTTTCTTGTCGCAATCTTCTTCTCCCGCGCCTACGGCGCGGTCGGGTTTTTCTTTAACTTCCAAGGAAGTCAGTTTCTGCGGTGAACTATTAACCTTTGCTCGAACCCACTTTGAAAACAAAGAATGATTGCAACGCGCGGAGCGCGTGGTGGCTTTGTACTTCAACGTACGCATTCGGGTTCGTGGTGATGCACCTCGGACGCGAGCTAACACTCGCGTGCAAAACCAAAAACTTTCCTTCCTTTATTTCTTTAAGCGGAGAGGGGTCTGGGGAGAGCCGCCAAAAAGATGAAAGGAAGTTTTTGTTTTGCTTCGCTATGTTGCAATTCTTAGTTTAACACTTTATCTAAAGTTTGGATATTGATATTTTGGATAGACACTGTAGTATATGGTTAAGTCAATCCACACAAAAGAGTATGCGTACGTCGTTGAGCAACTTTGCAAAGCACGAAATGAAAAGGGTCTTACCCAGTCCGAAGTTGCCAAGAAGTTAAAGCGCCCACAATCACACGTTTCCAACATTGAAACTGGTCAACAAAGGATTGATGTTGTTGAACTCCAAAGGTTTGCGAAAATCTATGGAAAAGAGATTACTCACTTTGTAAAATAGCATTATCTATGTATATACCAACTTGGATTTTAATACTCATTATCGCAGGAGTTTTTTATTATCTTTACACAAAGAAAAAGTCGGATGAAGTGAAGAGTATTAATTCACCTAAAGTGGAGAATGCTGACAACAACACTGATACCCAAAATGAGGACTGGTTAGACTCAGAGAACTGGCAAGATATTGCTTTAGAACACATGGCAAAATTTCCTAAACGAACAGGAAAAAGTCGTCCAACTTATGAAGAAATGCTTGAACTAGACGAAAACGAATTTAAGGCGTGGTTGTTTGTTAAAGGCGAAGGAGATAATCAAGAACAAACTCTCAAAGAAATGATTGAGCACGAGTCAAGAACTGGCAGTTTTACAAAAACTGCCAGAGCTGATATTCCCCCACACGAGCAACTAATCCTCAATGTATTTGATAAAGACAAAAGTGCAGAAACTATAAAAGCCATTAGGAATTTAGACAAAGTAGCCAACGAACTTAAAGACGACAAAAAAGATGAGGATATTGTTAAACAGTCTATTTGGGCAAAAGCAACTTCTGATTACTTCAAGCTGTCCGAAAAATAAACGTTAGTACCCCTGAGAACAGATCAAGATAATTTGACATACCAAAAATAGTGTGATAGTATGTATTTCGCTTTGCACTTTAAAAAAACTTGCGTTTGCCGTAGCAGAAAGTGTCTGAAACATTGGACTTTTTCTGCTACGGCACACTGTATTCCACATTGTGTTTTGCTAGCCTCTTATCTAGCAGGTAAGAGAGAACGCCGACTAGTAGTCGGAGAGGAAAAACCAATGTCCAAGTACAATTACGATCTGAGCGTCGACGGCGTGAGCGTGGAAGCAATTCTCAACAAACTCGGTGGCGTGGCGGGAGCAAAGCGCTTCCTGCGTGATGAACTCAACCTGGTCGAGGTCAAACCGCAATTCGAACGCAACGAACATGGCCACATCATCATCTCGATTACCGGCCTCGCCCTGACTGGCGAGCAGGAAATCGAGCGGCTGAACAGCGCCGGATTCCGCATCAGCCGCTGGACGAAGTCGTGTTTCACGTCCACGAAGAAGGACGGCTACGACAAGTGCCATCGGTTGGAGGACGGGCATGAATATCAGCTCGTCATCATTCCCGGCAAGGAGGTTGCGCAGAATCGCACGACCACCGCGCTGCGGGAATACGCCGCAGGCTTCGGCTACCAACAAGCGCTGGCTGGTGTCGTCCCTCGCATTCGCGAAGCTGTCTCGGATGAGATGATGGAGAAAATGGGGTTCTGGTACATCGCCGCGCTCCATGACCCCATCACCGATTCTGGCGGCGACCCGAGCGTGCTCAGCGCGCGCCGGCACGGCGGCGGTCAGTGGGTCGGTGCGAGCTTCGGCCACCCTGACCGCCGGTGGCGTGACAGCGGTGCGTTCGCGTTCCTCGTCTCTGCAAGTTGAACTTGATATTGGATTCTATGTGCTTGCACTTGAATCCTTTGTCCTTGGTTTCGCGCTCTGCGCGAAGCCAATTTTTTTTGCTAAAATATAGACGGTACTAAGTGAATACGCGGGCGATTACGGTTTCTCGCTACCGAATCCAGTTTTTATATATACCAGAGTGTTCTCGGCTACGGCTTAATGCAGTGTGTTATATACAGACTCAAAAGTAAAAATACTTGGTGCGATCTGCTAATGCATTTAAGATGCCGAATTCGATACAGCTCGGAGAATATTCAATGAGCAGTGGCATGGACGGCATTTCGTACAATTCTGACGGCAACCCGAACGTGCTCAACGCGAACCGGAACGACGACGGTCAGTGGGTCAATGCGAACTTCGACAACCCTGACAACCAGTGGAATGACAACGGTGCGTTCGCGTTCCTCGTCTCTGCAACTCTTTTTATTTCTCACCCCGCTTTGTCGGGGTTGAGTTTTTATTAAGTTGTCCATTCCAACCACCCAACATTTTACCAACCTCATCCAGCACTTCAGATAATGCGATATACTTCTTTGTATCAAGTGATTTCGTTTCCCATAAAACCATGAGTAATAACTTCAATGTGTCCACTTTTCTCGTCGCCAGCTGTACATACGGTAGTTTTTTCTCTCGCGAAAGAAACGCAGCAGCTGATATTGCTTCTATACTTTCGATAAACAACTCGTCTATTCTTGCACCGAGTGAGTATCGGTGCAGTTTTGGTAATTTAGCGTGGTACGTATGCCAGAGCAAGTAAGCTTGTTTGATTCGCTCCAAAATGGGGAGCAGCTTTTTGCGGGGGGGGTGACTTGATTGATTCTTCCATTCATGGCTATCAGGATATCATCTCGGCACAAAATTTGCTCGCCGCTTGGCGAGAATTTTTACGCGGCAAACGAAAGAAAAAAGATGTGCAAGAATTTCAGTATAACCTAATGGATAACGTCCTTGCACTCCATCGTGACTTGCGTGATCAAACATACGTTCATGGTGCATATGAAGCATTCAACATCTCCGACCCAAAACCGCGCAATATTCATAAAGCCAGCGTACGTGACAGATTGCTCCATCACGCGATATACCGAAAGTTATATTCATATTTTGATAAGAAATTTATAGCAGATTCGTACTCTTGCCGAGTTGGGAAAGGGACTCATAAGGCGTTAGGCTGTTTTCGTTCGTATGCATACCAAGTATCAAAAAACCATACGCGGACTTGTTGGGTATTAAAATGTGATATTAGAAAGTTTTTTGCTTCGATTGACCAAGATATACTGATGAATATTGTTTCTCGGAATATTAGAGACTCTGACACTATCAAGCTTATCGGCGGAATTGTTAGCAGTTTTAATGTGGGAGTTGAGGGTAAAGGATTACCACTTGGAAATCTAACTTCGCAACTCCTCGTGAATATATACATGAATGAATTTGACCAATTTGCAAAGCATACACTCAAAACCAAGCGCTACATCCGCTACGCTGATGATTTTGTATTTTTATCTCAAGACAGACAGTGGCTTGTGTCGGTCATCCCACGGATTACTGACTTTCTCGAATCTGAATTGGCACTTTCACTTCATCCAAAGAAATTACAAATTAAAACAGTGGCGTCTGGTGTTGACTTTCTTGGTTGGGTACATTTTTCTGATCATCGCGTCCTACGGACTGCTGTCAAGCGGAAGATGTTCAGGACGATAGTAGAGAAAAATGGTAAACAAGAAACAGTACAATCGTATCTTGGGTTGCTCTCACATGGGAATGCAGAGAGACTACAGACGAAAGTTGAGGACATGGTAGTTTTTTATGAACAGATGTAAACTTTCAACGAAGTCATCGAGCGAACATCATCACACCGAGCAGGCAACGTGAACAGATGTGAGCGGCCAGTGCGAGGTGTGGTAGTGTGTAGCACTCTGGTTGGAGTTACCACGCACTCTGTATGCGCGTAGCGCCTCGGTCGATACTGGTACGGAGAAAAGTGTAGTGGAAAGCCCTCAATTTGAATGGGGCTTGAAACGAAACTTTTTGGAGGACAAGTAGCGAAGCAAAACAAAAACTTCCTTTCATCTTTTTGGCGGCTCTCCCCAGACCCCTCTCCGCTTAAAGAAATAAAGGAAGGAAAGTTTTTGGTTTTGCACGCGAGTGTTAGCTCGCGTCCGAGGTGCATCACCACGAACCCGAATGCGTACGTTGAAGTACAAAGCCACCACGCGCTCCGCGCGTTGCAATCATTCTTTGTTTTCAAAGTGGGTTCGAGCAAAGGTTAATAGTTCACCGCATCTTAGAGCTAGCACGAGACACTATCGTTTCGTGCTGGTTTTTGTTTAATTTATTGGTAGCATATGTCGATGCTGTTTATTTTCCAAACACTCATTCACTACAGTCTACATTTTCTCGTGCC
>Ga0136601_1000803_pt1 | contig 11899 bp, 12 predicted proteins | sample AntRauMFilla2699_FD_181020 | JGI IMG/M metagenome (GOLD analysis project Ga0136601, IMG submission 181020) | Saline lake microbial communities from Rauer Islands, Antarctica - Metagenome Filla 2 #699 | ecosystem: Environmental > Aquatic > Non-marine Saline and Alkaline > Saline | place... | reverse complement strand
AAAACTACGTGCAGAATCAAGGGTTGCCTGACTATCAACAACTACACTCCGCTCCTGCTCAAGAGTCTCTGTTTGTTACCTAACCCAACGCCGATACCCCGTATGCTCTGCATCGGGGTTGTTCATTCATGGCGGTTGTGCTTTTTCAAAATATGAAGAATATATTTCCAATTTAAAAAATACAAAGATTGATCTGTCTTATGAGGATAAGAAACGTTGGACAAAAACGCTCACTGAAGATCTTGGTGAAAATTTTGAAGTAATCAGTCCTATTTTTCCTAGTAAATATAATGCTAAGTATGAAGAATGGAAAATTTGGTTTGAAAATCACTTCGGGTACCTTCGGGATGATGTAATTCTGGTTGGATGGAGCCTGGGTTCTATGTTTTTGCAAAAATATCTTGCTAATAATGATCTACCTGTGAAAATTCAGGCGTTGTTCTTACTGGCATCACCACACGGATATTTTAAAGATAAAAGAAGCGGCGAAGATGGGGGAGATTTTAATCTGGATACTACAAATGATGTGAGTCAGATTGTGAATAAGGTAGATCATATAGTGCTTATGCACTCAAAAGATGATTTTGTTGTACCATATGAACATACTATAAAGCTGTATGAAAAATTGCCCGAAGCCGAATTGGTGACATTTACAGACAAAAACCATTTTTTAGTGGCGGAATTGCCAGAGTTGATAGAACGGATAAAAGGGTTGGTGTAATTTTAGGAAAATACATTAGCTACTTTGTCTAACTCGCTCAGCTACTTGAAAGAAATCGCTACTTGGCACGTCTTCGAGTATAATGGTCACATCATGGCAGGCGAGCAATCCACTGACAACCTGAGTGGCCACGAAGCACGGTTCCTTGAGGCATATGAGCAATACAACGACGCGCTCTTTCGGCACGCGTGTATGCGAATCAGTGATCGCGAAAAAGCGATTGACTTAGTGCATGACACGTATACGAAAGTCTGGTCGTATGTGCGCAAAGGGTATGAAATCGAACAATTCCGACCATTTCTATATAAAGTACTCAATAATCTGATTATTGATACCTACCGGAAAAAGAAAGAATCATCCCTTGATGCACTGCTAGGTATCGAAGGAGTCGACGAAGGTTCCTTTGAAGAACTGGCAGAAAGCTCAGCCGAGGCATTAGCTGCGACAATTGATGGTCGTAAAGCCTTTGATCTGATAGCTGATATGCCTGATGTTTACAAAGAAGTGTTGATTATGCGCTTTGTAGATGGCCTTGGGCCCAAAGAAATGAGCGAGTTGACCGAAGAAAAAGAAAACGTCATCTCGGTTCGCATCCATCGGGGGTTGAAGCTGCTCAGGCAAAAGATTGAGGCCCAAGACGAATTTGCAGACGAAAAGCGTAAAGCCAGCGCGCGAAAAAAGAAATAGCTGACACCCAAAACATTTACTATGAAACGCTTTAGCGAACAACTGCATAAAAAATCACAAACTGTGAAACTCAAAAAGAGTGAACAGGCTGATTTGCGTGAGCGGATTGTGTCATACATGGAGTACCATCCACTGCCGGCTTCCATGAAGACGGCTGAAGATTCTAAATCCCAAAAAGCAAGTGCAACTGCTATTTTGACTGACAGTTTTGCTTACTTTGACTTCCCGTTTCAGACGCTATTTAAATTTGGGAGTGTGGCAGCTGTCTTTGTTTTGATATTTATTCCATTTATGGCGGAACGCAGCATGCCAGGTGATACGCTGTATGCCGTCAAAGTTCAATTTAATGAAGAATTACGAGGAAATCTCACCTGGGGAAGTTACGAAAAAGTAGAGTGGGAAACCACCTTGCTGAACCGAAGGATTGCTGAGGCGCGCTTGCTGGCGGATGAAGGGCTACTAACCGAAGAGGTTGAAGCTTCTGTTGCAGCGGCGGTAAAAGAGCATAGTGATAACGCCAAGCGTGAGATTGAAGTCTTGCGAGCGTCTGATGCAGACGAGGCAACGATTGCTTCGATTGCCTTTGATTCTAGTTTGTCTGTTCAAGCGCAAGCCTTTGGCGATGAATCGGCTGTTGCGTCGACTGCTACTGGGTCAGCTCGCACCGGAGTATTGATCTCAGATGCGATTGGCGCGTCTTTGCTAAAAGAGCCGCAAACGCAAGAGGCGGCCGTCCCAGCCTACAACAAATTAATGGCGCGAGTTGAGCAAAACACTACCCGGGTACGGGATCTGCGCGACGCTTTGGCTGGAACTGTGTCAGAACAAGATCTAGCTGACGTGTCACGGCGAATTGAAGACATCGAGCGAGCCATTCTCGTTGCTATTGATCTGGCCACTGCCGAACCAACCGAGCTCGACGCCAGGATTGCTTTGACCGACGTAGTGGCGCGGACGCAGAAACTAATCGTCTTTATGACTGAGCTTGATGTACGTGAACAGGTTACTATCGAAGAGGTGGTGCCGGTGGTGCTGACCAAGGAAGAAATGAACACCAATCGATCTAATCAAACTACCAGGCTAACAGCGGCTATATCTCGTATAACAACTGGGATTGAAACAATCGAAGATCAAGCACTGATAGAAAAGCTAGAGGCGGTTAATAACCAATTGGCAGCCTCACTTGAGTTGCTAGCGACCATTGATGATTACAAAGCTTTTATAAGCGAAAGTGACGAATCACTTGAGTTGGCTGGGGACGCTTTGCAGTTGATTGAACAAGAATCAACACTGGCTCCAGTAGTCGAAATACCAGTTGAGGTGGTGAGTGGCACTTCGTCTGCTACGACCACTAGCGAGTTTGAATCAGGCGTTTTGGACGCTGAGTCTAGCACCACTACAGATACAGATGGTACGGTAGTTTCAGAAACCACTAGCGCAACGTCAACGACCAGCACCTCGTCTGATCAGGTTGCATCATCAACTGAGAGTAACTAGATACGATTTGACGAATTTGTGTAATGGAGTATATTAATTATATGAAGTTCGCACACCAAACAAACATCAATAACCAGATCGCCCACCAAGCGATTCTGGTAGTGCTGATGATTATCGCTTATAGCGGGTCAAGTTTGGTGTAACAAAAAAGCGCATACTCCAAAACCAACTGACCCGCCAACCGCGGGTCAGTTTTGTTTAAAATTGTGGGTCGGTAAAAGTGTATGAAGCGTACATTTTTACCGGCTCAGAATGAATGAGTCGGAATGAGTCGAAAGGCTTGTTAACGCGAGGCCTGTAACAGGACGCTTGCATTGAACTTCAAAATCGAGTGATCGATACATACAGGGGAAAAGAAATGAAAGATACATCTACAGCTGTTTGCCTTCTAACCAAATTCGGTATTGAAGGGGAATTTCATGCGGTTGGTCCGCACGGTTTGGTTGATACATCCAAACACAGGTTGACCGATGACCTTGAACCGTTTGGCCAACTTGCTGCTGATGCTGGGCTGGGTCTGGGTGAGGTGATAACAAACCCGGGCACATACGATGATGTGATCAGTTCGCTTCGAAATATTTTTGAAGCGTTGCCCCGAGATTGGCAGATTTATCACTCGGTGTATCGCCCCGAAGGTGTTCCGAAGGATCTAATCTGGTCTGAAGATGCTCGTTATGCAGCACTGCGTGAAGCGGTTGCTGTTGAGTGTCCAAATACACACCACAAGATTGATCAGATGGTTGCTGTCGCTTCCACACACTTGAATGTAAGTGGTCATCTGCTAGATCCATTAGCTCCAGAAGGGCAGCTTTTGATGAACGTGCTGACAAATGCAGCCCCGTTTATTGCAGCTAAAATTCATGAAGATCTTGGTGAAGGTGCTGGCCACCTCTCATTTTGGGATTTTGCTGACGTACGCCGGATGCCTCAATGGGATCGCTGGCATGTGGACGCAAACTCCTTCATCGATGAGTTTGAGGGTAAGCCAAAGCTGATAGCTTGCATGAATGAAGATCTGTGTGAGTGGCAGTCGTTACCCCGTGGTCACTGTAGCATCTATGACCCGGTTGATCTGGGTACGTACTGGAATTTTGTTCGTCCAAAGCTCATTCCGGGCACGAAGCGACATTACATGGAGATTCGTTTTCTCCCGGCAATGCCGCTTGACGGTGTTGAGGTGTACACACGTACGTTGTGGAGCATTTGTGAACTTATTCATCAGTGGCATGTGACGAGGCATGATCTGCAACCAGTCTCACGTGAGGCTGCTCGTGAACTATTTCCATGGCTTCATGGGTATCACCCGGACGTTTTTCCGGACGCGATGTTAACTTGTGAGGAATGGAAACATTTTCTAACTCTCTGAAAAAGATCGGGCGAGCAACGGATCGTACCTGTTAATGATCTATGTACATATTGTACCTCCTAGTAGGCGAGTGACTAGTTCACTCGCCTCTAGTTCTCTGATCATAATTGCTTTTATGATTGGAGCGCTGGATATATAATAAATCTATGAATAATACAGTAGTAGAAAAGAAGCCAAAAATTTTAGGCATTCAATTTCGGGAGAATGTCAGTTCAGTCAATCAGGAGCAAGCCTGTATTGTACGTGAAGCTGGTGTGTATAACGACGTAGAATTCCTAAACGTCCTCGATGAATCAGTTAATTGGAATGAGCCTGCGGCTGTGCTTGATGGTTATTCTGGTGTGATTCTTGGCGGTTCTGGGGAGTTTGATTTTGACGGAAACCGGAGTGATGATGATCCGGTACGCGCTAGCTCGCTAGCCTTCTTAGAACGGCTCAAACCCTTATTTGCTCATATTTTTGAACACGACATACCGACGCTGGGTATCTGTTACGGGCACCAAATTCTTGGAGCATTTGCCGGGGCACAGGTCTTGTATTCGGCTACTGAGAAAAAAAGCCGTTCGCACGAAGTAAAATTAGTAATTGATAAGAATGACTACTTTTTATTTTCTGATTTACCAGATAGCTTTCAAGCGCACTATGGTCACAAAGACGTACTCGACCGCGTACCTGAGGGGGCTATTTTGCTGATGAACGGCGGTGATGAATGCCGGGTGTCAGCGCTCAAATACAAGAACAACATTTATAGTACGCAATTTCATCCTGAACTTACCTTTGACGACATGGTTGAACGGATCCAAAACTCACCCGGCTATCTACCCGAAGGAGTACTGGCCGAAGAAGTATACCGTGATGATCCAAACTCAAATAAAATTCTGCATAATTTTGGAAAATTTGTCAGAATGCAGGTCTAGTGATACATTATAGATATAAATATGAAGTTACAAACAACAAACGCCTATTTCTGGTTTAGTACGAGAGAATCTCGGGCTAGTTTGCTGTAGTTGGTAAGGCAAGTAAAACGCGCGGGTTTCTCTCCAGAAACCCGCGCGTTTTGTATTGTGACCCGAAAAAAGTATGGATAATCGATATTTCTTTCGGCTCATAATGATATGAGTCGAGTAGTAGAGAAAACAGAGAGGAGTTCTTTCGATGTCAAAAGGTCTTCATTTCGTTCCGGAGCCGCAAGCACCTCAAGCACCTCAAGCACCTCAGTCAGCGAGGTTGCCTGCAGACACCGACATCTCGACCACTTCGCAGGAGCAGGTGGTCACGCCGGTGAGTGAGTCTGAAGCTCGTTCTGAGCCGCCTCCTACGGATGTGTTTGACCCCTATAGTGGGCCGAATTTCGAGTGATTGAAGATGGCGCCAATTTGGTGCGTACAATGTGCGAGCGATAGCTCGCACATTTTTTATTGCTAACCTATAACGAGAAAAACCGTCTGCACCCACGCAAACGGTATTTCTCTTTGGGTTTTTCAATAGCTATTTTGAACAAAGAACAGTTTCCCTTACCTCGTTTGTAGTAAGCGGAACGAACATAGTACACCCCTATTAGAAAGCAGCAACACTTGGTTGTGAACATTGAGCAGTTGCGCCACATTTGTTAGTGTATGGCTACATTATTACGTAATTATTCTGTTTATGTTTGAAACTGCTTCTTCTGCGATTGCGCAGTACATTCCCGCTGTGACGGTGACACTACCTTTCCTGGGCGTGGTAGACATCCAAAAATTAATTGTTGCAATTGCAATTTTTGCTGGTCTATCGCTGATTTTTTGGTTTATTAGATTGGTCTTGCTGGTGCGCCTAGAATCACTGGCTAAAAAAACTTCCAAACAATTTGACGATGTCATTGTTGAGGCTATTCAAAGCATTCGTCCTTGGGTGTATGTACTGATTGCGTTGTTTGTCTCACTACAGTTATACAGCCTGCCAGACACGGTTGATGTAGTTGTGAGCGGTATCCTATACACCGCCTTTGTATGGCAGGGGATCCAAGTGGCTAAATGCTTTATTCGTTATGTGATCACAAACTTCGTCGAAAAAGACGAAGACGGTGATGGGGTGGTTGATCCTGGGGCGGCTACGGCAGCGGACATGTTGACGTTGATTTCTTCGATTGTATTGTGGGTATTTGGTGCATTGTTTGTACTATCTAATATGGGAATTGAGGTCACATCATTGATTGCTGGTCTGGGGATCGGAGGTATTGCGATTGCGTTTGCGTTGCAAGGAATCCTATCTGATTTGTTTGCTTCGTTTTCAATTTACTTTGATAAACCGTTTCGGATTGGTGACTTTATTATTCTCGGGACTGACTCAGGTACGGTAGAAAAGATCGGTATTAAATCTACCCGGATCCGTACCCTCCAGGGAGAAGAGTTGGTGGTGAGTAACGCCGAGCTGACAACCGCCCGCGTGCAGAACTTTAAAAAGATGGCGGAGCGCCGGATTTCTTCTCAGTTTGGAATTACCTACGAAACCAAGCAAGATAAAGTCCAACAGGTGAACGGCATTGTGACGCGTATCTTTGAAGGTATTAGTGGCGCCAGGCTTGATCGGGTGCACTTTGTGTCATTCGCTGACTCGGCATTGATTTTTGAGCTCGTGTATTACGTTGAGTCGGCTGATTACGCTGATTTCCTCGAAGCACAGCAGAAATTTAACTTTACCCTGATGGAACGTTTTGCAGAGATTGGTATTGAGTTTGCGTACCCAACGCAGATGATCTATACCAAGGTGGTGAACTAGTAAGGTGCAGTAATATAAAATACCCACACCAGATCGGTGTGGGTATTTTATATTAGGAGCATGTACTTACTGAGCGTTCTCGAGAATTCTAATTAAAAATGGAGTAAGCGTAGCGGCAAATACTTCTGAGCGTAGAGTCAGATTGCCACCAAGACTATCTTCTAGTCCAAAGCCAGTTTCTTCGAGAATAGTTCGGTGAATGTGAGACAGGGTGATTGCCCGTAGGCTACCAGCTCCATCAATACTGTCGTCACCCCGGGTTGAGATCATACCGATCACATCACCCTCAGCGTTGAGCACAGGCCCTCCAGAGGCTCCTTCAGCGCCAACCACACTACCGCGAATGGAAAATACATCAGCGCGATTAGAACCAAATGTATAGAGCTCTGAGATTGAAGTGGTGGCCGCGCGCGGAATCAGATCTACGGTCGATCCCTGCAACAATAGTTCACCCGCTGGGTAGCCAGCTGCTACGACATTAGAATTTTTTGATCGAGTCGATAGTAGTTCGCTGTCAAAGGGTAGGGCTGGAAAGCTGTCTGGCAGGATGCTGCCATCAAAGCTAGCATTGACGTACAAAAGCGCGTAATCACGCTCTCCGGTTCCCATCGGGATTGCATCATTGAGAATACTAGCGTTTTCTTGCACCCAAGCTGGTGGGATGTACAGTAACGAAGCAGTGTATTTTGGACTAGCTGGATTACCGTTGCGGACAATGCATTCGGCGTTGTTTGTCGTATCAGCACTAGCGAGCAACAAAAATTGCGCTACGTGAGCGTTGGTCATGATGACACCATCAGCATCAATAAAAAAGCCGGTTCCGGTAGTCGTTTTTACGAATTCATCAGTCCGAAACGTACAAAAAATATTTACAATTGCATCCAATGGATTAGTGGTGGTTGGCTCACTTTGGTCGGTGGCTGCGGTGACGGCTGCTTGCTGGTACGCGGCGTTATTTTGGAGTAGGTCTGGAATAGACCTGATTCGGCTGGGGATGGTCGCCAATAGGGACTGGTCGTCAGTAGTCACTTCTGCTTCAATAGTGATTGCCGTTTCGGTCTCAGGCTCATTTGAGATCAAATCAGTGATCTGCAGAGCTAGAGAGTTGGTAAATGAAATGTATAGAGTAAGGACTGCTACCAAACTATCGGTAAGAAAAGACATGATAAAAGTATAGCATCACTACGTCCGCTGCTGGATGGTGATTAACTTAATTTCTTGTACAGGGTGCCAGTGCCCGCTAGGGTGGCGAGACCAATGACAAGTAATATTTCTGGGTGATTACTCAGCCAATCCATTTTGTCGATGACTTTTTCAAAGCCATACAATGTCGCAACCAACCCAAAGGTAGTCAGTAAGCTAAATATAATAGGGAAGCGAGTAAACGTAGAATCCCGAAATCCTTTGGCCTGTTTGGTGACGTTGGAGCCTACCTTGGTTAGTTCTTCTTCAATCTTTTTAATTTGGTTGGGTGTTTGCTGCATATGCCTTGTAGTATAGCAAATGAGGCTAAGCTATCTGGTTAGAAGTTCGTAGACCTCACGCGTTTTCTGGTTAAACTGTTCTCCCATGTCTACATAGTGAATATTGTGAGCTTGAGCCGCTGTTGCTAACCTGTGGCTATGCTCTTTGATACCAGCCGCAATGTTTGCGTAGGTCTGTTCATGGCTAGTATTATCACGGACCCAGTCATTTTTCACTGTACTGGTGCGACTGCGTTCAATCGCCTCCTCTGGATTGTGATTGACTAAAATTACTGCCGAAAAAGCAATTCCAGCGTCACGCAACTGTGCAAGTAGTTGGGGAGTGACATGATACCCCTCGATGACATAACCCCAGCCTTTTTTGTGGGCATAGTGTGCCAGGGCAGAAATTGCCGGATTAATCGTTTCTGCTTGTGTCTCGTACGAGTCTATTATTTTTGAGATTGAGTATGCGTCATAGAGCTCGTCGTTACTGCGATTTGTCTTGCGTCGCATGATTGATTTAGGGAATTTATCTGCTGCTTCAGAAACATCAGTACAAGAATGAACGATTGCTTCTAGCGCATCAGTCGATATCCAAGAAATATCTAAATTTACAGCCAGTTGCTTGGCGAGTGTAGTTTTACCAGTGCGCGGAACGCCCCCAATGAGAATAAGTTGCATGACAGCAGTATAGCAAATGGGTTTTTGATGAGGGGTAAGGTACGAGTATGATAATCATGTGTTGTTATAAAGCCGAATATGTTTTTGTAAGCAATTTGGCAGTTTGTTCACTGGCATAACAGGCAGCTACAAATCGAGCAAGGGGTTGACGGTGCCACATTCTCCGAGCACGAACTAGTCTTTTCTTTTGAACCTCTAATGATCTTCATCAACAATTTCTAAGGAGAAGAACACGGCAGATACTATTACTTATTCTGTTGGAATTTTCTCTGGCGGCGGTGTAAAACAATACATGCTCAAAATCGGGGCGACTATCACAGACTTCCTGACAAAAGTGGGGATTGAGGGTGACGGCAAAGATATTCGTCATTGCGTCGTCAAGACCGATAATTTAGAATCGAATCCAAAAGAAGGTGATCAGATTCTCGTTTTTCAAACATTCGAGGGAATTAAGTTCTGAGCAACAATTAAATTTCAAGCAATAGCTGGGGTATTTTCTTTGATTATATCCAAAATTGATCCAGTAAATTTACATTATTTCCTGTCAGTTTAAATTAAAGTGTGTGTTTTGCACAGGTGGTGGCGATTGGAGTTAAAGCCAAAACAATTATTTCATCATAAATCACTATCACATAATGACAACTAGCCACTTTCTTGTTTCGACCCAGTCGAAAAAATATTCAATAGTCTTTTACAATGTACGGTCCGTAATCATGTTATGGGATTTTATAGCAATGTAAAAAGGCCAAGCGCAAGCCAGGCCCATTATTTGTATGAATATAACCGTCAGTTTTGATTATAGCGATATCCTATACCATACAGTGTCTCGATAGCACCAAACTCATCGTCAGCCACTTTCATCTTTTTACGCAAACGTTTGATGTGTCTGTCGATTGTCCGTTCATCTACGTAGACCTCATCGTCGTACGCAACATCCATTAATTGGTTACGAGATTTTACGAAACCTGGACGTTCAGCAAGAGCTTTCAAAAGCAAGAACTCTGTCACCGTAAGGATGACATCTCGCCCTTTCCAAGTGACTTCATGGCGCAGTGGATTCATGGACAATTCTCCACGAACTAGCACCTCTCCGCCTTTTTGATCGCGATGTTTTGCTTCCGGTTCTGTCACTTCACGGTCGAGCAGGTGGCGAATCCTTTCAATGAGTAGACTTTGCGGGAATGGTTTATTCAGATAATCATCGGCCCCCATCCGCAGCATGTCGGCTGCGTCTATGTCACCTTCTTTCGAAATCAGGAAGATGACCGGCATCGTAGTAGTTTGGCGAATCTTTCCGAGCAGATCCTTACCACTAATTTGCTGAGCTTTTGTTCCCAAAATCGTGAGATCAGGCATATTTTCTGCAAATTCCTCGAGTGCTGTCTGACCGTTTTCAAACACCGCAACTAGAAATCCTGCTGCTTCAAGTGATATAGAAACTGCGGTTAGCGTATGATGATCCTCATCGACCAGTGCTATCGTCATTGTTTTTCTCCAGTTGAAACGTCTTTTGACGTGGTTACTGGAACGTTCCTTAAAAGAACAAGATCTATGTACTATGTATCTTAATTACAAAAGAGTCAATCATCTTTGTATTAAAAGGCCGCGATGGTTACATTGCGGCCGTCTTGTGGTTATGATACTTTTTTGTTTTTTTTGGTTGAGAGTATTGATCAAAGAGATGATCTTCTCACCAGTGCTAGTGAGATCGGCTATCATTTCAGCCCGTTGAGTATCGTTAAGCGATTCAGTCACAGCGCGAATACGCTCAACACCCATTGTGTCTAATCTTCGAAGACGATCATGGAACTTCTTAACAGAAACCCTGATGTACTCTCGATCATCATAAGCGTCTGGCTTGCGGACACCACCTTGCACCTCTCCGCGGTCGGTTGCTTCTCGCACAGCAACCTTTACATCTGTTACTGTTCCACCCCTGAGATACTTGTTCATTTCAATCACTTGAGCGTCGGGTCGCAGTTTGGACAGTGTGGTTGCCACCGAAATCGGCAGTTTGTCCTCTTTTAGCTTGGTCATAACTCTCGCATCGAGCCGCTGCCAAGCCAAGTGCCTTTGACCAACCCACGGTTGAGATTTCCCAAGGGCCGTAGCGATTGCGTTTTGTGTCATATGTAATTGCGTAGCCAGGTTGTGCACCATCAGAATTTCTTCGTATGGTGTATGTCCTTCGCGGCCGAAATTGAAAACGCATGACTTTAGGTACAGCTCGTCGTCTGGAATGTTACGCACGATAGCTTCTAGGGTTGGGATTCCACTCCCTTCCATGCTTGCAGCACGCCAACGACGTTCTCCGTCAATCAGCAGATACTTCGCACCGCTGCTAGCCTGCTCTTTTTCAGATATTGCTCTGACTGCGATAGGGTTTTGCTGCCCCGTCATTGCAATGCTACGACGTAGATTGTGCAAAGCCGTCTCGTCGAACTGCTTACGTGGTTGTTCAGGGTTGGGTACGATCTCATGCACCGGAATAGATACAAGTTCCATGTCTTGTTCTCCCGTTTGATTGTTTGCTCAATAGAACGTTTACTTCCGTATGGAATATAACTACAAATTTATTAAAATGCAAACTACTTAAACGCCACTCTCAAATCCCAACTGCACTAATACCTAACACTTTAGCAAATGCTTCTTCCGGTGTCTCCCAAGCAAGTGTCTTACGTGGACGTTGATTGAGCAACTTCTGTACTCGTTTGAGTTCTCCGG
>Ga0136601_1000802_pt1 | contig 11903 bp, 19 predicted proteins | sample AntRauMFilla2699_FD_181020 | JGI IMG/M metagenome (GOLD analysis project Ga0136601, IMG submission 181020) | Saline lake microbial communities from Rauer Islands, Antarctica - Metagenome Filla 2 #699 | ecosystem: Environmental > Aquatic > Non-marine Saline and Alkaline > Saline | place... | reverse complement strand
TAAAGTACTTGCTGTCACTTCTGATGGCGTACAAATTGAAGGTGTTGGCCAAAAGCACCGTCACATCAAACCAAACCAACTCAACCCCCGTGGTGGTAGCAAAGACATTCATGTTGCTGTTCCACTTCACAAGGTGGCGTTGGTGATTGATGAAAAAAGCGGCAAAACCAGTCGCGTTGGATATGTAAAAGATGTTGATGGCACGACTACTCGCGTAGCACGCCAGGCAAACAGTAAGGAGATTAAATAATGGCTAAAACAACAGCTACTATTACCGCTCCTCGCCTGAAAGCCTTGTATACGGCAACGTATGCGAAGGAACTACAAGCCGAACTCGGTCTTTCGAATATTAATGAAGCACCAAAGCTCGAAAAAATTGTGGTCAGCGTGGGAATCGGTAAGAACAAAGACGACAAGCGTCACTACGAAGTAGTTCGCAACACCGTCACTAAAGTAACCGGTCAATCACCGGTTGATCGCATGGCTCGTAAATCAATTGCTGGCTTTAAGATTCGTGCGGGGATGAACCGTGTTGGCCTGAGTGTCACACTTCGTGGATCACGTATGTACGAATTCCTCGACCGACTAGTAAACGTCGCAATGCCTCGTATTCGTGACTTTCACGGTGTGAGCGCAAAAGCTTTCGACAAATCTGGTCACTATAACCTTGGAATCGTGGAGCAATCTATTTTTCCGGAACTAAGTTTCGAAGAAACACAGCACCTTCACGGGCTACAGGTAACGTTTGTGATCAAGAATGGTTCAAAAGTAAACAGCCGTGCAATGCTTGAGAAATTTGGTATTCCATTTGAGAAAGAAGGAGGACGTTAATGGCTAAGAAGTCTGCTGTCGCTCGCGACAAGAAACGAATCATGATGATTCAGAAATATGCTGCAAAGCGTGCTGAATTGAAAGAAATGGGTGACCAAGAAGGTCTCGCCAAGTTGCCACTTAACAGTTCACCAACTCGCTGGAAGAACCGTGACATGCTTCACGGACGACCGCGTGGATACATGCGTCGATTCGGCCTCAGCCGTATTAACTTCCGCGATAAAGCATCAAAGGGACAAATTCCCGGCATTACTAAGAGTAGCTGGTAGGAAAGGAGAATAAGCATATGTCACTACAATCTACAGACCCAATCGCTGACCTCCTGACCCGTATTCGTAACGCTGTCATGGTTGGCAAAACCGAAATTCGTGTACCAACAAGTAAAATTAAACATACTGTTGCTACTGAATTGAAAAAAGCTGGTTACCTTACTGCAATTAAGGTAGAAGCAGCAAAACCTCGAGACATCTTGGTCGTTACAATTAACGCACCTGGTGAAAACTCGACAATTAATGAGATTACCCGACTTTCTAAACCTGGACGCCGCGTGTACGTTGGTGCAAGCGACATTCCAAAGGTAAAGAGCGGCCGTGGTATCGTCCTCATCAGTACCTCAAAGGGTGTTGTAACGGGACAAGATGCAATCAAACAACGCCTTGGTGGTGAGTTACTACTTAAGGTATATTAATCGAAAGGAAAGATCATGAGTCGAATCGGAAAACTACCAATTCAAATCCCCTCAGGCGTGACAATCACGGTCGGCGATGATTCCATTACTGTTGTTGGCCCGAAAGGTCAACTCGTAGTGCCTCATCTGTCAGACGTGACTGTTTCTCTTGAAGACAACAGCGCTATTGTCGCCCGTAAGGACGATGAACGCATTGCAAAAGCACAGCATGGCCTACAACGTTCACTCCTCAACAATGCGGTTGAAGGTGTCGTGAAAGGCTTCGAAAAGAAGCTTGAAATTAATGGAGTTGGATTTCGCCTAAGTGGCGGTGGACGTGAAATTGAGATGGCCCTTGGGTTCTCACACCCAGTTCACTATAAAGCCCCAGAAGGTGTACAACTTACGACTAATAAGATGGAGATTACCGTTTCAGGTATCGACAAGCAATTAGTCGGACAGGTTGCTGCAGAAATCCGTAGCCTGAAAAAACCAGAGCCATACAAAGGCAAGGGAATTAAGTATGCTGACGAAGTTGTGCTTCGAAAAGCAGGAAAGGCAGGTAAATAATCATGGGTAACCTTACAAAGAAACTATTGAATCACCGACTTCGTGCTGCTCGTGTCCGCGCTAAAATTAGCGGTACTGCTGATCGCCCACGCTTAAGCGTTACAGTCAGCAATAAGCATGTCAGCGCACAGCTTATTGACGACGTCGCAGCGAAGACAATTGCTTCGGCAACAACCGTTGGATCAAAATACACCGGCAGTCTCGCTGAACAAGCGGCACTCGTTGGTGCTGATATTGCAAAGAAAGCTAAAAAGAGCAAGATTACCCAAGTGGTATTCGACCGTAATGGTCACCAGTACGCAAAGCGATTAGCTGCGCTGGCTGATGCTGCTCGCAAGGAAGGTTTGGAGTTCTAATATGGCTGAAAATCAATCACGCGCTCCACGTCGCCGCGAACAGGCGCCCGCAGAGCCAAAACAATTTGAAGAACTGGTTATTAATATCGACCGTGTCTCACGTGTGGTAAAGGGTGGACGTCGTTTCCGCTTTAAGGCACTCGTTGTAGTAGGCGACCACAAGACAAAAGTTGGTGTTGGTGTCGCAAAGGGTGCTGACGTACAAGTTGCGATCGCGAAAGCAACCGATGTTGCGAAGAAGAACCTTATCGTCATTCCTGTAGTGAACGAAACAATTCCACACGATGTAGAAGTGAAGTACTCTGGTGCTCGCGTTATGTTGAAACCTGCTGCGCCAGGTACCGGTATTATTGCCGGAGGTGTTGTCCGTTCAATCATCGGTATGACTGGTATTCGTAACCTTCTTTCCAAGTCACTGAATTCTACAAACAAGGTGAACATTGCGTATGCAACTGTTGAAGCGCTTCGGAGCCTTGTTCCGAAAGAAGAATGGCTTATCAACCAGAAACCAGCTAAAAAGACTGCGAAGGAGACAAAGTAATGAAATACAACGAACTCCAAGTCGCTGCTAATAAGGGACGAAAACGCGTTGGACGCGGTATCGCTGGTGGACAGGGTAAAACCGCCGGACGTGGTACGAAAGGCCAAGGCGCTCGTACTGGTAAGAAACTCGGCGCAACCTTTATGGGTGGTCAACGAACATTGGTTCGTGCTGTTCCTAAGGCACGTGGTTTCAAGAGCATCCGTACAGCTGCACAAGTTGTCTACCTTGATCACTTGAATGCACTGAAGGGTAAAACAATCGATAACGCACGGCTTTTCGAAGAGGGCTACATCGCCTCTCCGTTCCACACCGTTAAGGTGATTGCACGTGGTGAATTGACTGAAAAAGTAACTCTCCGTGTTGCACGAGCGAGCAAAAGTGTTGTTGCCGCGATTGAAAAAGCTGGCGGAACATTTGAAAAAACACCTGTTCCATTGAAGCAGAGTACAAAAGAAGCTGAAAAAGCAGATAAATAGTACAACCACTCTCAATAAAAGCCCCTCTAAAGTTAGGGGCTTTTATTTTTATGCAAACATGGTACAGTATATATTAATCCGTTATATTTGTGTTGGTACACAAAGCGTAGCGGGCTGTTAGCATGAGCTAACGCCTCTGAGTTGTGAAATGAGGTTCGATAATAGCCATCTGCGATTTCACCGGGCCAGTTGCGTGTAAGGAAAGCATGCTCTGGGCAACCCGACGCCACGCGGACGAGAAGTACGGCAGCATTATTGTCTGGCGCTATGGCGGCGCTTTTGGAAAGTAGCCCCTCGCTTACGGGGCTTCAATTGTAAGCATTCCTTCCAGCTGTCTACAGAAGGGAGGAGACTGCCGATGTCGGCATGGGCGGAGGATGTGAGTATGCAGTGCCAACTGCCAGTGCCGAAAGGCCAACTCACATTCCTCCGTCCCTTTTTTAATTTTCGAATTACGGTGGTGTGAGTAATCCGTATGTAGTATAATAAAAACCAATTACATACTAATCCTAGGGTAGACAGAGACAGACTATACTGATGAACTGGAAAACAATTTTTCGATCGCTAAAAAACCGTGACATGCAAAAGCGCCTGCTTATTGTATTGGGAATTATTGTCGTATACCGACTGCTCTCACACATTCCTGTGCCACTTGCTGAACCGACCGAGTTACGACAGGTTATCGATAGTGTTATTAGCGGAACCGACTTTGGTGGCTTCCTGAATCTGTTATCTGGTGGGGCGCTGGCTAGTTTCTCTATCGTGCTGGTTGGTATGACGCCGTTTATTACCGCCTCTATTATTTCTCAGCTGCTCACCAAGGCAATCCCTAAGCTCGAAGAGCTTCATAAAGACGGCGAATCTGGTCGTCGTAAAATTAACCAGTGGACACGTGTATCAACGATTCCGTTGGCAATTATTCAATCCATTGCCTTTATATATATTCTCAGGCAAACCGTTCTGGCAGGTAATACAACCGTTCTCGCCGACCCTACGGCTCTAGAGTGGATTGTTGCCGTAGGAGCCATGACAGCCGGCTCAGTGCTTCTTATGTGGCTTGGAGAGCTTATTACAGAGCAGGGTATCGGAAATGGTATTAGCTTGATTATCTTTGCAGGTATTATTAGTCAGTTGCCATCTATTATGACAACAATCATTACGTCACTCTTTGATACTTCTGGTGGTGCAATGAGTGTGTTTGGGTGGTTTACCCTTCCAGTGAACCCGGTGGTGTTCTGGGTGACCCTTAGTATCGTCATTGTATCGTTAGTGCTGTTATACATTCTTGTGAAGGTGAATGAGGCGCAGCGTATCATTACGATCAACTACGCAAAGCGTGTGCAAGGAAATAGTAGTTACGGGGGTATTAAAAGTATCTTACCGGTGAAGCTGATTGCTGCTGGGGTGATTCCGGTGATTTTCGCGGTAGCATTCTTGTCACTGCCTGCATTCGTCGGGCAAGTGCTTCAGGCAACAGGTAATGTTGATTATTCCCAGCTTGCCGCTAACCTGATCCTCTGGTTCCAAACACCAACTCCAGGTAACTTTACTGGTTCATCACTTGAAGCGTTCATCTATCCATCGGCGTACTTCTTACTGGTTATTATGTTTACGTACTTCTATACAGGGATTGTCTTTAACGCATCTGAGATTTCTGAGAACCTACAAAAGCAAGGTGGTTTTATTGAAGGAATTCGCCCAGGTAAAAATACTGAAGAGTACCTAACGATGACCGTGAACCGTCTCATCCTGTTCGGTTCACTTGTACTAGGTTTCATTGCAGTGACACCGTTTATCGCTGAATACCTCTTATTCCAGCTAGCTGGCGTATCGGGAACCAACCTTTCTATCGGTGGTACCGGGCTGCTCATCGTGGTCTCTGTAGGGCTTGAAGCAATCCGTCAGATCAACTCTCGTGCACTTATGGTGACGTACGACGACTACAAATAATCACTGTTTTATGGTATAACCGTATATGTGTCAAAAATCTTGACACACTGACAGACAGGCGAATGATGGCAACGGTCAAATCGAAAGTAGTATCGGTACTCCGGCAACTGAGCGCTGAGAATAATCGCGTGAACAGCGGTAACAATCCCGGTCTTTGCTACTATGCGGCTGGAAAAATTCTATTCAACGAAGAAGCGACCGAGGAGCTATTGCATCTGGGCGATAAGAAACGCAAGCTACCAAGCGAAACGCAACTCCACAATATCAATAACATTTTGGCAAGTGATGATGTGGGGCAGCCTCGACTGAGGGCCTACACCGGCTTCGCTCGTGATCCTTCTCGTGCAGTCGTAATCCTTGGCATCATATGATTGGTGGTGAGTGATAGACGCCTGTCTGTCCTCATCCCTCCCTTCTTAACTACTATTAAGCGCAGAGGAATGAGTATTGACGCCCCGCTTGGGTTTGGTACAATATAACTACTATCATATTGCTTCCGAGTGATCTCGGTGTGATATTCTTGAAAACCCTTTACTGTGACCACGTTTTACTGTATAATCCACTACTGTAACTTATGGTCGCTCAAAAAGAAGTCATTAAAATGAGAGGTAAGGTTGTGGAAGCACTGCCTAATACTCAATTTAAGATAGAATTAGAGAACGGCCTAAGCATCATCGCGCACATTAGCGGAAAAATGCGTAAAAACTATATCCGTTTGGTGCCTGGTGATATGGTGGATGTTGAGATGACCCCTTACGATCTTACTAAGGGAAGAATCACATACCGCCACAAAGATTAAATTAATTAACTGGAGTTTTATATCACTCATGAAAGTTCGTGCGAGTGTAAAAAAAATCAGTCCTGATGACCAACTTGTCCGCCGTAAGGGCCGACTTCGTGTTATCAATAAGAAAAAACCTAAGAATAAGCAAAGGCAGGGTTAAGCATGGCTCGAATTGCAGGGGTAGTTATTCCCGCAGAAAAGCAAGTTCAGATCGCTTTGACGTATATTTACGGCATCGGTCCGAAGTTTGCATCGACCATCCTTGCGGCGGCAAATGTTAAGCCGACCACTCGGGTGAAAGATCTCACCGAGGCTGAAGAACAACGTATCCGGGACGTCATTGATCGTGACCATACCGTTGAAGGCGACCTACAGCGCTTGGTAACAAATAATATTAAACGTCTGAAGGACATTAACGCGTACCGCGGACTTCGCCACAAGGCAGGTCTTCCGGTAAATGGACAACGTACCCGCACGAACGCACGAACTCGCAAGGGTCGCGCTATGGCAGTAGGTGGTGCGCAACCTAAATCAGCGAGTAAGACATAGGAAGGATACAATATGGCAGATTCTCAATCGACTTCAAGTCGTAAAAAACAGCGCCGATCAGTTCCTTCTGGTCAGCTCCACATTCAGGCAACATTTAACAACACTATTGTAAGCTTTACCGATAAAAAAGGTAATGTGCTTGCAAGCAGTAGCGCTGGTGCAACTGGCTTTCGTGGAAGTAAAAAGGGAACTGCATACGCAGCCCAAATCGCTTCCGAGAAAGCTGCAGAAGCAGCCAAGACACAATTTGGTATGAATTCAGTTGATGTATTCGTAAAGGGTGTTGGCTTAGGCCGAGACGCTGCGGTACGCGCAATGAGCTCATATGAAATTAGTATTGATAGTATTAAAGAAGTGACGGGTGTTCCACATGGTGGCGTTCGTCCTCGAAAGGCACGAAGGGGCTAACCTATGGCACGAGATGTATCACCAATTGTTAAGCAATCGCGTCGCGAGGGCTATGCACTGCACCCTAAGGCGCACAAAATCATGGCAAAAAAGACCGGTATTCCTGGTCAACACGCCCATGGTCGTCGTGGTAAACCAAGTCTTTACCTGACACAACTTCGTGAAAAGCAAAAAGTTCGTCGTTTGTACGGCCTGCTTGAAAAGCAATTCGCGAAGCTAATGAACGAAGCTGGTCGTCGCGATGGTCTTGCGGGTGAAAACCTGCTCATGCTCCTTGAGCGCCGACTCGATAACACAGTATACCGAGCAGGATTCGCGACAAGCCGTCGTGCTGCACGTCAACTTGTTGGTCACGGACACTTTATTCTAAACGGACGCCGCGTTGATATTCCATCAATTCGTGTCAGTGCCGGAGATGAAATTGTGGTCCGTCCAAAGAGTACGAAATCTGGCTACTTCAGTGAGCTGGGTGAAGTTATCAAAACTGCAAGCCCCGTCAGCCTTAGTTGGTTGAAGAGCGACGCAAAGAAAATGACTATCTCCGTCACTGGCGAGCCAACCCGAGAAGAAGCTGAAGCCGATATTAACGAACAACTCATCGTTGAGTACTACTCACGGTAAGGGTAAGGAGCCTACATTATGACAAAAGTAATTCACAACCCAGCGCTTGCAAGTGTCGATGAACACACTGCAACAAGTGCATCATTCGTTATTGAGCCACTACAAGCGGGCTACGGCAACACACTAGGTAACAGCCTTCGTCGTGTGCTTCTTTCAAGCATTAAAGGTGGCGCAATTGTTGCCTTCAAAATTGAAGGTGCGAGTCACGAATTCACAACTGTTCCAGGGATTAAAGAAGATGTCGTTGATATCATGCTGAACCTAAAGAACATCAAGGTACAAATTTCAACTGACGAACCTATTGAACTGCGCCTAGAGAAAAAGGGAAGTGGCACAATCACTGCAGCAGATATTAAAACATCAGCTGATGTTGAGATTATCAACCCAGAACAAGTGATTGCAACTATCGATGACCCTAAAAAGACAGTTGTTATGGACTTCGTTGTTGAATCTGGCCGCGGCTATGAAACAATCGAAGAATCAAGCGTGAACCGACTTCACAGCGACATGATCGCACTTGACGCGGTATTCAGCCCAGTGCTTCGTGTTCGTTACAAAGTTGACAGCACTCGTGTTGGACAAGAGACAAACCTCGACAAGCTCCAAGTAAATGTTGAAACTGACGGCACGATGAGCCCACGTGAAGCATTTGAAGAGGCTGCTGCAATTTTAGTAAACCAGTACACTGCCCTTGCGGGAAGTACAACGGTTGAAGCTGCGCCGGCACTTGGTCAAGATGTTGAAGAAGAGTCAAACGAACTCAACACGCCAATTGAAGAGCTAAACCTCAGCGCACGGACAGCAAACGCGCTATTGAACAACGAAATTCGAAGCGTTCGCGACCTTGTAACTCTTAATGAACAAGATCTTCGTGAGCTAAAGGGATTCGGAAGCAAAGCGCTTGATGAAGTGAAAGATAAACTGGCGGAACTGGAAATCTAACAATGCATCGACACGGATATAAAGGACGAAAATTTGGCCGCGAGCGTGATCAACGACGTGCGCTTCTTAAAGGTTTGGCAACAAGCTTGGTAGAGCACGGCAAGATCGAAACAACGCTTCCAAAGGCAAAGGAACTCGTCCGCTACATTGAAAAACTAGTTACTAAAGCGAAAAAGGGTGACCTTGCGAATCGTCGTGCAGTGATTGCCGGCCTTTCAACCCAAGCTGCAGCATTCCGTCTTGTTGACGTTGTTGCACCGCAGCTTACCGGTCGCACAAGTGGTCACGTTCGCGTTGAACGAACTCGACTTCGCGTTGGTGACGGTGCACAGATGGCGACAATTGCCTTTGTGGACGAAATTAAAGACACCCCAGTAGCAGCCCCTGTTGCTGAGAAGGAGAAGAAGTAATGGTCAACGCTAAAACTTTTAGCCAAAAACCTGCCGACGTGAGCCGTGAGTGGTTCTTAATCGACGCTTCAGCTGCTCCACTTGGTCGTGTTGCGACGGAAATTGCAAAATACCTTATTGGGAAAAGCAAACCAACCTACACACCACATGTTGATGCCGGCGACTACGTTGTTGTGATTAACGCACAAAACGTTGTTGTAACTGGTAACAAAGAAGTGGCGAAGAAGTACTACCGACACAGTGGTTTCCCCGGTGGTATTAAAGATACAAATGTTCAAGCGGTTCGTGAAAAGCACCCAGAACGCCTTATTGAAGCAGCAGTAAAGGGAATGATCCCTCGTAACAAGCTTGCAGCTGATCGCCTTGCGCGTCTTCGTGTGTTTGCTGGTGAAGACCACGCGCACACCGCACAAACTCCAAAGAAAGTTGAGGTAAAGTAATATGGCTGCTAACACCTATTTCTACGGCCTTGGTCGTCGCAAAAGCGCGACTGCACGTGCTCGCCTCTACGCTGGTAAGGGTAAGATTACAATCAACGAGAAGCCTGCTGCTGAATACCTTTCAGACAACAAAACACTTCTTGCTGAAGTAACTGATCCTCTTGCTCTCGTAGGCAAGCAAAAAGACTTCGACATCACCATCCGCGTACAAGGCGGTGGTGTTGCTGGTCAAGTTGATGCGATTAAACTTGCCATTGCAAAAGCACTGACAACCGCACACTCTGACCTTCGTTCAACACTCAAGAAAGCCGAGCTCTTGAAGCGCGACTCTCGTGAGAAAGAACGGAAGAAGTACGGCCTTCGTTCCGCTCGTAAGCGCGAACAATTCTCAAAGCGTTAATCGCTGGCAGAAACAAAAAAAGAACTCCCTTCGGGGAGTTTTTTGTATGCGTGAACATGTTACCATAGAGATATGGATTTTACTTCGTTTATTACTAACCCCCTCGTTCAGATTATTATTATTATCGCCGTCGCAATCGGATTGCATCGCATTAGTAGCTGGGTGATCAAACAATTGATTCACCGCATTATGCTGAAGCACAAATTTGACACAAATGCTGATCGTCTTAAGCAAGAAGATACAGTATCGAGCATCTTCAAAGCTACCGCTGGGGTGCTTATATGGGTGATTGCTGCTGGCGCAATCCTTAGCGCGCTTAACTTCGATATTGCCAGAATTGCGACAGGTGCAGGCTTTATTGGTATTATTGTTGGGCTTGGAGCGCAAACAACGATTCGTGACTACCTAGCCGGCGTGTTTATCTTACTAGAAAATCAATACCGAGTGGGTGATATTGTGACGCTTAATGGTGGTGGAGTGAGCCAAGAAACATCCGGTGTGATTGAAGAAATAAGCCTCCGCATTACCAAACTTCGCGACCTTGACGGAACACTCCATATTGTTCGAAACGGCGAAGCAAGCATTATTACAAACCGTACCTGGAAGTACTCAAGTGTCGTCATCGATGTTGGTGTGGCCTATGATAGTGATATTGACCTTGTTGAAAAGACGATGAATAAAGTTGGTAAAGGTATGTTGAATGATCAAAAACTTGCTGAAGTAATTAGAGAGCCGATTCAGTTCTTCCGCGTTGATGCCTTCGGTGATTCAGCAGTGATTATAAAAGTTGTTGGTAAAGTTGCGCCGGCGAAGCAATGGGAGATGGCTGGTGAGTATCGCCGTCGACTTCTCAAAGCCTTTAATGAACTTGGTATTGAAATCGCTTTCCCACAAGTTGTTGTTCACACCGCTGATAAAACAAAGAAATAGGCTATAATAGAAACACTATGTCAAAGCCCGTCATTCTTACTGGTATCCGTTCAAACGAAGAACCAACCCTCGCTAATTATTTAGGTGCTTTTGTGCCGATGGTAGATATGCAGCGAAAATATGCCGGTGAGTACCAAATTAACATGTTTGTTCCTGACCTCCATAGCTTTACGACCCCAATCGACCACTCGACGTTGTATCGCAGTACGCTCAATAATCTAAAGTACTTTGTCGCGGCGGGGCTTGATCTTGATAATTCCGATACGTACATTTACCGCCAAAGTTATATTCCGGCGCATAGTGAGTTAACCTGGATTCTTGATTGCTTTACCTATGTTGGCGAAATGAGCCGCATGACGCAATTTAAAGAAAAGTCAGGTGAGCATCACGACAGCGTCACTATGGGTCTCTATAATTATCCGGTACTAATGGCGGCCGACATTGTTCTGTATAACGCCCAGTACGTTCCTGTTGGTGAAGACCAATTCCAGCATATTGAAATAACTCGTGATATTGCCACGCGCTTTAATAATAAGTTTGGTGACATATTTACTATTCCTGAAGATACAAAACACCAGACTAGCTTTATTAATCGAGACAACGGGTTGCGTATCCGAAGCCTTACTGATCCAACAAAGAAGATGAGTAAAAGCTCAGACGATACAAAGTCGAAGATTCTTCTCGTTGATGAGCCTGAAGATGCAGCGAAAAAGATCATGGGTGCAACCACCGATAGTATTGGTGAAGTAAATTTTAACTGGGAAACACAACCGGGGATCACGAGTTTACTGCAAATGCTCGCACTGCTTTCAGGGCGATCCCAAGATGATATTAACGCCGAATGGGTTGGCAAACAAAGCTACGGTGATTTTAAGCATACTGTTGCTGAAGCAGTAAAAGTATTCTTAACTGATTTTCAGGCAAAACTTGCAGCTATTACCGATGAAACATTGCTCGCAAAACTTGAATCATCTGAATCCGCTATGGCGAAGACTGCCAATGCGACCCTTCTTCGTGCTCAGCAG
>Ga0136601_1000801_pt1 | contig 11906 bp, 10 predicted proteins | sample AntRauMFilla2699_FD_181020 | JGI IMG/M metagenome (GOLD analysis project Ga0136601, IMG submission 181020) | Saline lake microbial communities from Rauer Islands, Antarctica - Metagenome Filla 2 #699 | ecosystem: Environmental > Aquatic > Non-marine Saline and Alkaline > Saline | place... | reverse complement strand
CAGTTCGACTTTTACCGGCAGCGTGCTGGTGTCAACCACACAGTCGGCATGTTTGTACGTGGTAGTTGATGTGACAGAGGAAGCGCAAAGTGGCGACACGATCCAGTTTGGGATAACTTCAGCGGTCACTGATGTCGTTGCTGGTGCTTCGTCTATTTCACCTTCAGCCCCAATTGCGATTTCTGGTTCGACTACTGCACTTGGAGCTGTGCTCACCCAAACCGACTATCACTGGCGTGCCGATGATGGTTCGCAAACAGCCGCCAACTCTCTTACTAATGGATCAGAAAGTACGCCGGCTACAAATTTTCAGATCAATACTCCAGTGCGTTTACGAATGGGGATTAGTAACAACGGCGCAACTACCTCAAGAGATACGGTGTACTCGCTCCAATTTAGTGAACGTGTTTCAACGTGTAGTGCGGTTAGTGTCTGGACGCCAGTGAGTGAGACAGCGACCGATGCCTGGGATGAATTTGACTCGACGTTTCTTACCCATGGTGAAGACACGACCAACATTCCGGTGTCTGCTGGTGGTCTCACTGACCCCAACAGCACGTTTGTTGGAACAAATGCCGTGCGTGAAAGTACTGCCCAAAGCCCTACAGTCCAACTAACCCAAGCCCAGTTTTTGGAACTAGAATTTAGCCTCACCGCAACGCTCGCGACTGCGTATGGTGCATCGTATTGTTTTAGGGTGGTAGCCAATGGCGAACCGCTTGCGGTCTATGATGAATATCCGCAGCTCTCGGTTGCTGCCAGGCGTGATTTTAGAACACAGCGCGGAACGGTTATTATTTCCGGTGGCACTACAAATACGATTACTGCGGGGGTAGACTATGACGCACCACTGGCGGATAATCGTGCCTTTATTCGCATTACGAACACTAACAATACCGGTGCTGGCGATATTAACGGCGGCGGCTCGCAAGACGTAGAAGAAGTCACTGCCTACATACAAAATCCAAACAACCTAGACACCAGCGTCACTTTTGCGCGCGAGCGAAATCTAAACGAAACGTATATAGATTGGGAAATTGTTGAATTTATTGGGCGCACTGGAACCGATAACGAAATGACAGTACACGCGGCTGATACTGTTTCCATGTCAACGGTGGAAACAACGGCTACTGGTTTGGCTGTGTCCGTAACAGAAGCTGAAGCGGTGGTGGTGTTTATTACTGGTGTGTCTGGGGATGATACTGGTGATGATTTTTACGCCACGCAAGTAACTGCCGAGTGGGACGAGACAAACAATCAACCAATTTTTACTCGCGGTGATACTGGTGCGTCGGGTGCAAACATAAGTTATGCGGTAGTCGAATTCACCGGCAGAAACTGGCTAGTGCAACGTGCAGAGCACACCTATACCGCAGCCGGTGTTACGCAAACCCAAACTATTACTCCGGTAACAGCGATTACCCAAGCCTTTGTGCACGCGCAAAAACGTCTGGGGGCACAGGAGCGTGTAGGTTCGCACGGACATGAGGTATTTCTCTCCAGTATTGGGGTAGTGTCGTTTGCTTTGTCCGCCGACGCCAATATATCGGTGCCGCACACATCTGTTGCGTGGGTGATTGAAAATATTCAAACCGGAGTTGGAGCAATGCAAGTCGAGCGCCAAAGCGGGGTAACTAGAAGCGGAGCTGAACCGCTCACGTTGTCTGTTGCCATTACCAATCCCTTGGCTGCCGTGGACAACGCATCGATTTTTGGTAGCAGTGCAGCGTCGGGAAATAACAACGCGCATCCACGATCAATCGCTGGTTTAAAAATTACGACACCGACTACCTACACCGTCTGGCGAAGCGACACTGGTACAGATTTATTTTATCGAGCTGAGATTGTGCAGTGGCCAATTGCTAATCTGGCATACCGGCAGAATTATTATCGCTTTTATGCTGACAACAACCAACTCACTCCGAATGATGCATGGCCAGCTGGTTCGAGCGATCTGGGTGAAAACACCAGTATCACGGCGTTTGACGACCCGCCGGGCATCGGTGACGTACTGCGCTTGCGCATGACAATCCAAGCCCGAAACGCCAACTGGCCGGCGGAATTTGCGCAGTTCAAGTTACAATTCGCCGAGCGTGCCACTACTTGTACGGCGATTGATACTTGGAGTGATGTAGGAAGCAATAGCTCGAGTACAATCTGGCGTGGCTTTGCAGCCACCGGCACTACCGACGGAAGTGATTTGTCTAGCGATCCATCGACTCCAGGTGATTTACTTTTGTCGGTCGCTGACGTAGCGGGCGTGCTTGCCCACGAAAATAATTCAGCCACCAATACTCACCTGGCATTTGATGGTGAGGACGTCGAGTTTGACTGGTATATTTCCCATAATGGTGCCACGGCTGATACTCCGTATTGTTTCCGAATGGTTGAAGCCAGCGGCACCGCGTTGTCGGGTTATTTGCAATACCCAGAGTTGCGTACGGCAGATTTTACGCCCGTGATTAAGGACTGGCGTTGGTACGCAGATCCAGAAAATGAAACGCCAGTCAGCCCACTAACGGCAGTAAACAGCGCACCGGCTGACATTACAGCTTCATCAACGTTGGCATTGCGCGTGGTGGTACCCGAAGTAAAAAGTGTTGCCGCAGAGGATGTTAAATTCCAACTGCAGTTTTCACAAGATGCTACATTTGCTACCTTCAGCGACGTCGTGGCTTCAACCTCGTGCACGCTGGCTTCTACTTGGTGTTATGTAGACGGAGGTGCGCCTGACAATGCGACTATTACCAGCGCGATTATTGGTTCGAGCGATACGTGCGTTGGAGGTGCGGGTGCTGGCTGCGGAACGCAGAACAGCAGTGGTACGTTCGCGCCGGGTCACAAACATGATGCCAATGAAGCCCAAGAATATTCCTTCACCATCAAAAGTACGCTCTTGCGACCCAGTGCGGTGTATTACTTTCGACTGTACGATGTGGGGCGCGCGCGAGCTGTGGCGCTAGGAGAGAGCGCGGTATTGCCATCTGCGGTTGGTGAAGGAGCGAATCTTGTGTTCACAGTTGCTGGCGTGCCAAATGGAACTACCACAGCTGGTCAGCTGACTGCGGCAACAACCAGCGCAACCGCTGTAGATTTTGGTAGCTTGCCGGTCGGTACCGATGTAACAGCAGCGCAAAGAATTAGTGTTGATACCAATGCGATCGAAGGCTATCGCGTGTGGAAATTTGCCCGGCAAAATCTGACTAATAGCAGTGGGCTAGAGATTCCACCAGTGAACAGTACCAATCAAACGCCAGCCAGTTGGACTACCGGCTGCCTGGTTTCTGCAACGGGTTGTGTTGGTTACCACACAACTGATGCGACGCTTGGTGGCGGTTCAGCGCGGTTTGCACCCCAAGACACGTACGCCGCGTTTGCTACGCAACCAGTCGAGATTATGTACAGTTCGCTACCGACTGTAGAGTCACATGATGTGGTGTATCGCGTGTCAGTTACCGAGGCGCAGCCAGCAGGTTTATACGAAACTAACATTGTCTACATAGCGGCACCGGTCTTTTAAATGATATGATACACAATATGTTTAGATCGATACTGTTTCTTTTGCTGGCTTGTTTCTTGCTACCAAGTTTGGTCCTAGCAAACGAGATTACTATTCGCCCGTTTTTAATCGACAACGTGATGGTTCCGCGCGAAAGCAAGGAAGAATACATCAGACTACAAAACGATTATGAATTTAGAAAAGCGGTCATTTTTGCTACGGTCAATGAAATTACGGTCGGATCAGACGGCGAAATAAGACAGTTTGTCAGTCCGGTCATGACAGATCGTACAACCAATGTCACCAGCTGGATTGAAATCGGTCGCGGACGGATCGAGGTTCCTGCCGGCGAAGCCGTCGAAGTACCGCTCACCATTAGAACGCACCCTTACGCAGAGCCCGGCGAATACCACGTGTTTGTCGGGTTTGTTGAAGCAACCAACCGCACGGTTGCCGAACAAACAGCTCTCGCCGGTGACGCAAACGGGGTGATCGTTAAAGTAACGATTGGTGATGAGCGCGTAGACAGCATGCGAGTGACGAGTCTTGAGGTTGATCGGTTTGTCACTAACACAGATTCACAGCAAGTGTTAGTAACGGTACAAAACCCAGGAGAATTACCATCAGCACCCTCAGGTGAATTGATTTTCTATAACAACCGGGGGATTGAAATTGCCGCAACACCAGTCAATGAGCGCGGCGTGCAAATTGCTCCAGGCGGGGCAGAAACCTTTGCCGTTACCGTCCCATTTGAAAACGATCTTGGTCGGTTCAAAGCTAATCTAAATTTACGCTACGGCGCCAACCAGCAAGCTAACCTGTTTGATAGTACGTCGTTTTTTATGATACCGTTGTGGTATCTGATTGCGTTTGGTGTTGCCGTACTGGGATTGTTGGTGATATTTAGTATTATATTTAGACGAACCATGCAAACGAACCAAGCCGCTGAGCACGGTGATGAAATAACTATGTTTGTTCGTGACGGACACGACCCAAAACCACAAGACCATGACATTGATCTCTCTGACAAAAACTAATACCGGCATACTTTTCACGCTTGCTGTCCTCATTTGTGGAATAAGTACCACGCCGGTCGCGGCACAAGAGTCAGTCGTGTTGAGTGTTTCTCCGACACTCTTTGACATGACCGCAAACCCCACCCAAAACTGGGCAAGTAACGTGCGGGTAATCAATGCTAATGCGTTTCCGATTACGGTGTATGCCGAAGCGGTTAATTTTGCCGCAGCCGGCGAAGTTGGGCAAGGAACGCTGATCCCAGTGTTTGATGAGGAAGCGGCGGGGGAGACACTGGCTGAATGGATTGACATCGATCGCGAGGAAATTGTTATTCCACCAGAACAAACAGTTAGTGTCCCTTTTACCATTGCGGTACCAGACGATGCTCCGCCAGGTGGACATTTTGCAGCTATTCTTATCGGCACACGTTCGTTTAGGGACAGCGACGGACAAGCGATGGTCGAAACGTCTCAAGTGGTAACCTCACTAGTCTTTTTGCGCGTGGCAGGAGATATTGACGAGCGCGGACTGATCCGTGAATTTAGAACCGAAGACGCCATTTATGAAAGCGCCGATGCCACATTTTCGGTACGTTTTGAAAACACCGGAAATGTCCACATCCAACCGCAAGGCGAGATTGAAGTCAGAAACATGTGGGGTCAATTACGCGGCACAATTCCAATCAACAAAAACTCACAATTTGGAAATGTGCTACCAGAAAGTATACGCACCTACACTTTCTCGTGGTCTTCCAGCTGGTCATTGGCAGACGTGGGTAGGCATACGGCAGTTGTTACGCTTGCTTACGGTGACACGTCGCGCCAGTTTGTAAATGCGACCACAAACTTTTGGTTGATTCCGTGGCGGTTGTTATTGGTAGCAGTTACCGTTGTCGGTGCGTTTGTGTGGTTGTTTGTCTTTGCGATTAAACTATATGTTCGTCGAATGCTGCAGTTGGCGGGAGTAACACCCGAACTACACAAACAACAACGCCGCCGTGTTTCAGTGACGGCACCACTTGAAGCGGGAATCCTTGACCTGCGAGAAGAACTTAAAAATGGAACTGGTTCACGCGGCGCTCGCCTGTGGTCTTTTGTGTTGACGTATCGAGTGGCAACGTTGGTGACTATGGCGGTGCTCGTGTTTGTTGGATTGCTAGCGTGGTACGTTGTGCTTTTGATCACCAGTGACTACACGTACGAGATAAGTATCGAACAACCTGACGGCACCACTGTTCCAATCCAAGTCGATCAAACAACCCCAACCGAAATTTCAAGCGCCAATGCGATTGAACTGACTGTAATCAACCAAAGTAATGTACCAACTGCCATCGAGCAGCTGCGCGCCACAGTCGATCCAGATAAATTTAATTTGATTGAAGTGTTTGAACCGACTCAACAAATTAAAGAGCGGTCTGTATTGGTCTACGACCCGATGTTTGTTGACCAGATCCCCGATCTACAGGCAGCGTTCCCTGGTGTACTAATTTCATCATTTTCGTCAGATGATCCCGATAGCCCGCCGATGGTACTTTACGTTGGAACCGATCTGCTAAATACTCAATAATCATGTCACCAAAAACTATTATTATGTTCATTATAATTTTTGTCATCTTGGCAGCGGGTATGGTGTATTACGCAATATTGGTACAGCAAGAACAAGCAGTACAACAAAACCAAGAAATCAACGAGCTAACCAAAATACAGACAACATGACGAGCGCTACCCGAAACACATTGATTGTTTTAGGAATTATTCTGCTTGTGGTGGGGTATTTCGCATTCCAGGCAATAATGCATCCGGCGACCGTTACAAACGAATCTCCAGCAGCTGCAGCGTTTGCGCACAGCAGCAGCACCGATACGTTTACCGATTTTTCGGGTAACCCCGCCAATCTTGACCAGCATCTGGGTACGGTTATTGTCGCGCATGCCTGGGCAAGTTGGGTTCCTACCAGCCCACAATCGCTCCAAGACCTGCAACGTTTACAAACAGAATTTGAAACACAGAGCGTCACAGTGCTCGCGATCAATCGCGGCGAACCCTTACGTACTGCAAGATCTTTTTTGGATTCACTCAACATTACGACTTTGCGCTTGATTGCCGACGATGACGATCAGTACTTTACCAACGTGGGCGGGCGCACGATGCCTGAAACTATTTTTTATGATCAAAACGGCGAGATTGTGCATCACGCGCGCACGATGCTAACAATGCCAGAACTACGTATGTATACCAGGCAAGCAATCGCTGCAACAGAAGGAAATAATGAAACCCTAGACAACATCGAATTCCCGTAGTATTATTCGGAAAGACCAATCGGTTTGGTCAAGCAGCGTCTTGAATTAGCAAGACGCGGCTCACCTAAAAGAGCCTAAGATAAATATTTCTTATGTTTAGAGCTATCGGAACAGTTATTGTTTTATTAGTTCTTTCAAATTTGTTTTCAAATTCTTTCGTTGCTTTAGATAGCGCAGCCACCGAGTCCTTTAAGGCACTCGAAGCCGCTGCTATCGCATCGCAAAATCAACTTGAAAATATCTAATTACAGACGAATCAAACCGAGCCTTCGCTCGGTTTTGTGGTTGGTGTATACTAGGTGACATATGTCTCTTAGTCGCATCGTTGAATACGTTTTCTTTTTCTCACTATTACTTATCTCTGGCTACATGGTGTGGCTCATCACTTCACCGTTTTTAAGCGCGCTGGCTTTGGCGGCAGTGATTGTGACTATTTCTAGTCCGCTGTACAACTCACTGGTTCCAAAAATGCCCCGTCAGAATAAGTCACTCGCGGCATTATTGTCTACCGTAATTGTGTTTTTAATTGGTATTTTACCAATAGCGATTGTGACCGGATTGATAGTAAACGAAGCGGTTGATTTGTACCAAGACATAGACCAGTCAGGTGGAGTAACGCTCGGGGGATCACTGGGGATGATCGAAACGCAAATCGCTCAGGTAGTTCCGGGATTTGAGATTGACATCGTCGGTCAGCTAAGCCTTGTGGCTGAGTGGTTTACAGGAAATATTGCGAGCATTTTTGCTGGTACTATTTCTACATTTTTTTTATTCTTTATTGCCTTAATTGCCTCATTTTATTTTTTCCGCGATGGGCACGAGTTGTTGCAGTTGGTCATAAAAGCCAGCCCGTTACCCGACCATGAAGACAAAGAAATTCTTGACCGGTTAGGGCGCGCGGTGCGAGCGGTGGCAACGGGAACGCTTTTGGTGGCAATTATTCAAGGAATGTTGGTGGCGATTGGTTTGCTGGTGGCTGGCGTTGACCGGGCAATTTTGCTTGGCGCATTGGCGGCGATCGGCGCCATGATTCCTGGGGTAGGAACCGGAATCGTTATGTTGCCGATTATTGCCATTTTGTTTTTTACGGGAGATGTCTTTATAGGGGTTGGTTTGCTGATTTGGGCAGTCACCATTGTTGGACTGGTCGACAATTTGCTTGGACCGTACCTCATGAGTCGCGGTAATAACATGCATCCATTCATTATCCTGATTTCAGTTCTGGGCGGACTATCACTATTTGGACCAATTGGTTTCTTGGTCGGTCCAGTGGTGGTAACTCTGTTTTTGGTGTTGCTCGAGATATATAATCAATACATAGTACAAGATCAGAGAATTAGCGCTGACCTTGACAATGTGCATGATTAGTCGAGACCAAATCGAAACCCTGCTTAAAATAAACGGAATATCACCCGCTTCACCCGACGAGTACATTCGCTCGGTGCTTTTAAGTGCCCGCTACAACCACGATGAAGTCGACACGGCGCTGATGGTCCTCCGTCAAGATAGTGCAACAAACCAAACCCGTGTTGATGGACTCCATAAAGTATTTCGCAGCAACCAAGGTCTGCAACCAAAAGAAATATCCAGACTGCTTGGTATCGAGGTTGACGCGTCTACCTTTGCAACCGCAGAAGGACAGATTATCGTCAACGATAATTTTGCCGCCCTTCAGTACATGATTGTTTGGTTCTTTTCGGTTGTACTGGCAGTAACGGGAATACTTTTATACATGTATCTAAATAAAGTCGGTTTGTTCCACTCGGCGACTGCCGCCACCCTGTCTCTTCCGCTATAGACTGACGACAGCTTGCGTTTTTGGTTCAAACCACTACTATTAGTAGTAATAATAACCAATCAAGTATGTTTAGTAAATTTGAATTAGCAGGAGGAGCGATCTGTGTGGGGCTGGTGTCGCTAGCGATATTTATGGTGCAAACCCAATCAGATTTGCAGGGAGTAAATCAATCTGCAAGCTTAATTGCAAGTACCGCCGTTGTTGTACCAGAAGAAGACGGGCCGAATGATCGGGCACAAGTTGGAGCATTATTACAAGCAGCCAGCACAGCTGGAGAATTAGAGCGTATGGTAGTTGATGATATTAAAATTGGAACCGGAGTAGAAGCACAAACGGGAGACACTGTCGCCGTGCACTACGTCGGCAGATTACAAGATGGAACAGAATTTGATAATTCCCAAAAACGAGGTGCACCAATAGAATTTACCCTAGGTGCTCGTCAGGTTATTGCTGGTTGGGAAGAGGGAATTGTGGGTATGCAAGTAGGTGGCGAACGAATTTTGGTCATCCCACCAGAAAAAGCCTACGGAGCAAATGGTGTGGGTCCAATTCCACCCAACGCAACCCTGGTATTTTCAGTTGAGTTGATGGAGATTAAATAAGCAACAATAACCAAAATACGTAACACCAACCACGCCCACAACATTGCGAGTATGAGAACCAATTTCAAGCGCGCACTCATAGCTTTTGGGGGTTTGGTAATTTTGTGTTACCCAAACTGGCTTACTTATGTACCACTGATTCATTCACCAGCGGTGGCAGTGGTTACGCCCGCGATACCCACAGTACAAATATCACCTCGTGATTCAACCGAACTAATTTTTACCGGAGACATTTTGCTAGGTCGTTTTGTGGAAACACTCGCCGAGCGTAATGATCCTGGCTATCTCACCCAACACCTAACTGACTTCATGCATGATCACAGTCGGATTGTGATCACCAATTTTGAAAGTGCGATGGCGGTGCCTCATGTGCATTCACCCAATGGATCATTTGCTTTTTCTACCCAGGTGGAAAACCTCATCACGCTGACTGAACTCAATGTGCAATTTGCCTCACTCGCAAACAACCACGCCTTGGATTTTGGTCGCAGTGGATACGAAAATACGGTAAACAATCTCGACATGATTGGGATTAAGGCGTTTGGACACCCAACGGTTTTATCAACCGAGTCCGTGGCGTATGTGCAGTCAGGAGACTACGTGATCGCCTTGGTTGGCGTCCATACGTTGTTTGGTGAGCCAGATGAAGCGCTGGTTGAACGTGTGCTTACAGCGGTCAAGGCGCGAAGCGACATCCAAATAGCCTACGTGCACTGGGGACCGGAATACAGACTCACACACGCACCGCCACAGGCACAGTTCGCCGCTACACTAGTCGAACATGGCGTGGATGCCATCATCGGACATCATCCGCACGTAACTCAGGATGTACAATTGATACAGGGAGTGCCGGTATTCTACTCGCTGGGGAATTTTATATTTGATCAATATTTTTCGGCGGATGTACAAGCAGGATATCTATTGGGGTTGGTGGTGCAGGCAGATACGCTTGAGTTTACGTTCTATCCGCACGATAGCCGCCTGGGACTTTCGCAAACCAGCCTGACCAACGAACCAGCACGAACGTTGTTCCTGCAAAAACTAGCCAAGCGTAGTGACCAACTACTCGCTACCGATATTGCGTCTGGAACCATCAAAATCCCCTGGAAAAATTAGAAAAGCGTAAAACTGTGGTATAACCTGAACTATGCAAAAACCGCCAATTTCATTTGAGATTATTAAACGACAACCCGGAACCCTGGGACGAGCGGGTGTTATTCATACGCCACATGGGGACATTGAAACCCCGGCGTTTGTGGTGGTGGGAACCAAAGGGACGGTTAAGAGTCTCAAGCCAGAAGATCTGGTCGGATACGTCGGGAACCAAGTCGCCCTTGCCAACACCTATCACTTGTTCCTACAGCCAGGCGATGATGTCGTAAAAGCCGCCGGCGGCTTGCACCAGTTTGCCAACTGGGATTTGCCAACCATGACCGACAGCGGGGGATTTCAAGTATTTTCACTCGGGGCGGCGTTTGGAAAAGGCGTGACCAAATTTGCCCAAAACGCGGAAGAAGCCGAAAAAGCCGCCGAGAAAAATGGATTAAATGTCTACAGCAAGGAGCTGGCGAGCGAACACGGCAAATTGTGTGTGATTGACGAAGAAGGCGTGACGTTTACTTCGCATCTCGACGGCTCGATGCATCGCTTTACCGCCGAACGGTCAATCGAAATCCAGCACAACATCGGCGCCGATATTATCATTGCGTTTGATGAATGTACCAGTCCAACTGCCGACCGCGAATACCAAAAAGAAGCCATGGACCGCACCCACCGGTGGGCAAAACGAAGTATTTTGGCACACAAAGGGAACTATGAAGCGCTTAAAAAGCAAGGATTATATGGGGTCGTACAAGGCGGACGACACCTAGATTTACGCGCAAAAAGCGCCCGCGTTCATGCCGCGATGGATTTTGAAGGGTTTGGGATTGGCGGCAGTTTTAGCAAAGCAGACCTTGGCGACGCCATTCGAGTTGTAAATGAAATATTACCCGAAGACAAGCCACGACACTTGCTGGGGATCGGAGAACCAGGCGACATCAGGCAGGGCGTGGCGCTCGGATGTGACACCTTTGACTGTGTCGCCCCGACCCGGATTGCGAGGACAGCCACAATATACGAACGCACCAACGACGGCTACCAGCGGACAAATTTGCTGAATACCAGATACCGCAACGACCTGAGTAAACCAGACGAATCATGTGATTGTTATGTCTGTCAGAATTACACCAAGGCGTATCTCGCACATTTATTCAGAGCCCAAGAAATGCTCGCCGCCCATTTGGCATCAATCCACAATCTATATTTTATCGTCAATTTCACCAAGCGGTTGCGGGAGGAGATTTTGTTGAGCTAATTTGTTATAGTCTGTCAAATGAAATTTGAACTCTCCACTGACAAAACACCAGCCGGCGACCAGCCCCAAGCGATTGCGGCGCTGGTGAAGGGGATTCGTGACGGTCTGCCGCAGCAGACGTTGTTGGGTGTGACTGGTTCAGGGAAGACGTTTACTGCCGCCAACGTCATCCAACAGATCCAGAAACCAACCCTCGTGATCGCGCATAATAAAACCCTGGCGGCACAGTTAGCCCAAGAATATCGGGACTTTTTCCCCAACAATGCGGTGCATTATTTTGTTTCGTACTACGACTACTACCAGCCGGAAGCTTACATGCCTGGGTCTGATACCTA
>Ga0136601_1000800_pt1 | contig 11909 bp, 16 predicted proteins | sample AntRauMFilla2699_FD_181020 | JGI IMG/M metagenome (GOLD analysis project Ga0136601, IMG submission 181020) | Saline lake microbial communities from Rauer Islands, Antarctica - Metagenome Filla 2 #699 | ecosystem: Environmental > Aquatic > Non-marine Saline and Alkaline > Saline | place... | reverse complement strand
ATGCCGATAACCTCAGCGAAGCATCGTTTATTGTGAGTGATACGGCGCTAACAAATGGCCCGACTGAATTTCAGTATGGGTTATTCTTGAGCGGCCTTTTGAACCTACTTGTAGTAGCTGCCGTTGTGTACTTCTTTGTTAAGGGAGTTCGCCTCGATAAGCTCGATAAGAAAAAAGACTAATAGCTAAACTTAAAAATTGTTGCTTTCTTAGCGGTGATTTTAGTTGGAGCACTAAATGACTTTCAATGACTATCAAAAAGCCTGCCTAAGCACAGCCCAACGAAGTGAGAGCAATGATCTAGCAACGATCATGCGATGGACGCTAGGCTTGAGCGGTGAAGCAGGTGAAATTTCTGAAAAAATGAAGAAATGGCTCAGAAATGATACGTTCGATCTTGATGAAATTGATCGAGACGAAATGACGAAGGAACTGGGAGATGTTTTGTATTACATAGCTGTTTTTTCTCATGAGCTTGGAATTGACTTTGATGAAGTTGCGAAGATGAATGTAACGAAACTTGCCTCAAGAAAAAAACGAGGCAAGCTTTATGGCGACGGCGATAATCGCTAAAGCAGATTAGCTCGCGCCCAATCATCGATTGAGCCAGCACCAAATAAAATTACTAAGTCACCATTGGCTTGGTGATTTTTTATATTGTCTATCAATTCTTTGTTCATGTCGGCGGGCGTGGCAATAGTTGGGTCTGAGAGCTCCTGGATGAGCTTTTCGGGCGACAAGGCCTCAAGCTCTGGATCTTCGCGAGAAAGATAGGTGGGGAGCCAGTAGACGGCGTCAGCACTATCTAGTGCATGATGGTAGTCTTTGCGCACAAGGTGCTGGCGAATATTTTGATGAGGTTGATACACCACGATGATTTTTTGGTCGTGTTCGGCTACCTCGCGAGCTAGTTGCAAGGTCGCAGCGATTTCTACTGGACTGTGGCCATAGTCGCTGTAGATATTGCCAGCAATTTGTTCGAACCTGCGACCTGAACCTGGAAAGGTAGAGATAGATTCTGCTAGATCTTTCCATTCGTCAGGAGAGAAACCAACGCTATCTCGCATCATGCCAACGACAGTGACTGCAAGCCATGCATTTTTGCGGTTGTGGCTGCCATATAGTGATATTTGTTCGAATTTTCTATCTTCATGCAGGACAAAATAATCTTCTTCATTTAGGTCAAGTATTTTGGCTTCGGATTCCCAGGTAATAGTTTTTTTGCTTTGCTCGACTAATTGTTTAAATGCGCTGACATATGCTTGTTCAGTTTTATAAATGTCAGGGTGGTCGTAATCGAGGCTGACAATAGCAGTAATTTCTGGGCTGAAGTCGAGCATGAGCCGATCGTATTCGTCAGCCTCAAGCACAAGGTACTTTGAACCTGGCACATATGCCCCAGCGTTTGCAAAGTTTAAATTGGTGCCAACAATGTGCGACACAGGCTCCTCAAGTTGTTGCATGAGCCACACAGTCATGGCGCTCGTGGTAGTTTTACCGTGTGTGCCTGCGACAGCTACCAGCTTGAGCTTGAAGTCTGTGAGTAGCTGATTGATGTAAGGCCCGCGCTTAACTACTTCGATGTTATTATCGCGCGCAAACAGGAGCTCCGGACTTGAGTCTGGGATGGCCGAAGATACAACCACTGTGTTTATGCGTTCATTCGTATGGGTGTTTAGAATATTCTGCGCTTCATCACCGAGGCTTATTTGCGCCCCGCGCGCTTCAAGTTGCTTGGTATTTATACCCGATTCCATATCTGAGCCACTGACGCTATAGTCTGCATCAAGCGTAAAATGCGCAAGAGCCGACATGCCAGCGCCGTTTATTCCAATAAAATATATATGCATGTTTGTATTGTCGGCTACATCGCTGGTAATTTCAAATATCCTCTACATCTGCTACTCTGTTAATACAAATCAAAAAATAAAAATATGCCACATTCATTACATAACGCTATACATTTCCACCATCATCACGAGGATGAAGAGTTTCGTGAAGTGTTTTGGATGCGGACTGTACGTTCGTTCGGTGTTAGCTTTGTAGCGATATTTGTACCGATTTATATCTTGAACGAGGCAGCTTCGACTTCAGAGGCGGTAAATCAACTCACTATCTACTACGCGCTACTTTGGGGCCTTCGAGCCGTATTGCTTGTGCCTACAGCTCAGCTTATTGCGAAAATTGGCACCAAGCATGCACTAGCGATGTCGGCAGTGTTCTTAGTATTCTGGATGGCTAGCCTGACGCTTATCGAGCAGTCTGTGTGGTTTCTATATGGAGCTGGGGCTTTAAGCGCTCTGATAGGCGCCATGTTCTTTACCGCACTTCATGCACATGCCGCAATGGCTACAAAACGTAGAAGCTCTTCTAAGCAGCTTAGTAATTTGCTTATTATGCGCAGGGTCGCAATGTCGCTGGGCCCGCTAGTGGGAGGGATAATTGCCGAGAATTATGGCTTCGAATATGCATTATATGCCGGCGGGCTTGTCTCGTTGCTTTCTATACTATTTTTAAATCTTGATCACGATTTATTTCTCAATAGGCCTACGTGGGGCAAGGCGCTACGTAGTATCGATCGCTATTCAGCGACAGCTTTTGTAAGTATCACCTTTCAAAATACAGCAGTAAGCGTATTTTGGCCGCTTTTTATATCGTTTATTATTTCTAGCTATGATGGAATAGGCCTGATTGTGACTGCGTCGCTGGTGATATCGATAACCGTTATGCACGTCATGGGGTTGCATGGTTCAGATTCCGAGGAGCGCAAACAATTGAAGCTTGGCACCCGGTCGTTAGCCCTCGTGAATATTGGTAGGGGTGCGGCGTCGAGCGGTTTCGGCATCGGCGCAATAAACTTCCTCAATGATATTACGTACTCCATGTCTATCGTTCCGTTCGTGAATCAGTACTATGCAACGACACGCAAGCGCAAAAACAGCCTAAGCTATATATGTGGCATGGAAATACTGGCAAATATTGGCTATCTGCTCGCGATACTAACTTTTTATCTTGTGTTTGTAATTGTTGGGGATATGGTGCTCACATTAACTGTAATGTTTGTGCTGGCTGGAGTCGTAACACCGCTCATCAGTAATATTGTTAGCAGATACGAATAAGCACATGGATGTTTTGTCGCAAGTCGTTACATTTTATCGACACTTGATTGCTGATTGCTCGTTGCAGATTATCGGTTTCTGGTTATTATTTATTTTCGTGTTGAAGTGGGCGTTTGCCTACGAACAACTAGTTGCGGTTTGGAGTTGGATCCTGCCAGGTAAACGACTAGGATATAACGTATGAAGCGCCTAATTGCATTCCTGCTGCACCCACTACGTCATATTAAATGGTGGTATTTAGCCATAGTTATTCTCGTTTTCGCACCATTATCGGTGTATGCCTTGCGACAGAACAGCATCACTATGGGGGAGCTAAAGCAAAATGTCGTGCGCACTGATGAAATTGGCGATGGCTCTAGGGAGGCACTACTTGAGTTGCAGAGCTATGTATTTAATCATATGAACACCTCTACTGAAGTAGAGCTAGCTGAACGATATGCCCGAGACGTCTCAAAAGCACAGCAAAAAGCAGCAGCCGCAAATGGCAACCGTGACTTATACGCACAAGCCGAGGCTAAATGTAACGTGGCAGGTGTCCCTGGAGTTACGCGAGCTGGGTGTGTGCAAGAATTTATATCTTCGAGAACGACTAGTGCAGACAATCCTAAACCTGTAGACCTGCCTGAACCAACGCTCTATAAATTTGATTTCGTAGCGCCAAAATGGAGCCCTGATTTGGCAGGACTTAGCATTCTTATAGTATTTACAAGTTTGTTTATTGTAGCTGGCAAAATGCTACACAAAGCCGTTAGTTAGACAAAAGAAAAACCTCGCTTTTGGTAAGCGAGGTTTTTAATTGGCTCGACTACGTCTTATTAGTTTGCGTTTTCGAGGGTTTCGTCACCGTTAGCGGTGTCATCTAGGGCTGGAGTACCAGCAGGCTGTGTGCCGCCTGCAGCTCCTGCGCCGCTGTCAGATCCACTGTTTAGTGCACCATTAGGGGAGGCATTATTCGCGTCAGCACCGCCACTTTCAACGTAATCGCTGATTGCGTCAGTAACCTGACCTTCTTCTTTAAGGTTCTCCCAGAACAAGACTTGGTCGCGCGAAATAAACATTTCGTCTTCAGGTGCATGTAGCTCGTTGCCGAGTTTTGCTAAGCTGATCTGTTGTCCAACTGTGTTGCTTTCGTTCTGCAAACCAGACTCTGCGTCAGTTTGAGTTACTTGCAGGTAGTAGATATCGTTGAGCTTAACGTAGTCGCTGTTTGTGTTGCTTAGCTTACCGAAGTAAACTTGCCCATTTGTTAAGAAGACAGCTTGGTAGCGATCACTTTTAACCGGACTGCCACTTACAAATGTCCATGCTCCTAGCGCAATAAGCATAACGACACCAATCACCACTAAGCTTCCTACTAGTGCTTTACTTTGTAATGATGGTCGGCTTGATGGTCTCGGTGTTGTTTGACCACCACCTGATGTGGGACGTATTCTCTCCACGTGTTCCTCCTCGAAATAAGTTGTTATAGGGACCATTGTAGCGAGCCGTATAGACATAAGCAAGATTGCTCTTTTGTATTATTATTGATGAAAATTTATTGACAGGTCGTAACTGGGGCGGGTATGGTAGAGGTACTAACAGAGACGTAAAGGAGGGACATAAATGGCCTACTCACACACAAACTCGAAAGGTGTAACGTATTACTTACACTCGAAAGTTGTAACGCTCCGAGGTGGAAAGCAACAGAAGATTTTTTACTTCGCTAAAGACGTACGTCCAGATGACGCAGTCGACGAACTACCAGAAGGTCGTTCAGTGGCAGAAAACCCACGTAACGGTTTCTTAGTTCTCAAGAGCGATAAGAAGAAATAGTCTAAACAAGTTACGTTTTTTAGACGGTATCCGCCCCAGCAAAAGGGGCGGATTTTTTTGTTTGTTAGCACTTTGATATAATTATATGAAAATAAGCTAGGGGTTAAAATGAAGAACATACTCAGTTATTTAGAGACATTTGCGAATATTGTATTCAGCATAGTAGGCGCTTTGCTTGGGTTGCGATTCGTCTTAAGGTTACTTGGGGCAAACAGCGCAAATGATTTGGTTTCATGGATATACGACACATCGCGTCCGCTCATAGAGCCGTTTGAGAACATCTTCCCTACCGTACGAGTCGAGGATGGTTTTGTGTTTGAAATTACAACGCTGCTCGCAATGCTCGTGTATGCAATTATAGCGGCACTCCTTATCAACTTTATTGCAGGGCTAGCTCCAGCCAAAAAGCGCAAGAAGAAGTAACTATATCTGGAGCGGGTTATATCTTTGTAGTCGCTATTAGTGCGTAGAACGAAGAATAGTTGATTTACTTACCAGATACGCTACAGTAGTGAAGTGAATATTTGGCAACAACTAACAAATAAAAGCAATAAGCCGTTTTCGGTATTGGCGCCTATGGATGACGTCACAGACAGTGCGTTTCGCCGAGTAGTGGCAGAATGTGCTGCACCGGATCTGTTTTACTCTGAATTCGCAAGTGCTGACGGCTTACAGTCGAACGGCCGGAAAGCTGTTATGAATAAGCTGTATTTTACTGATCAAGAACGACCACTCATCGCCCAGATTTGGGGACTCAGCGAGGATGCATATGAACAAACTGCTCGCGAAGTGGTGCAGATGGGCTATGACGGGCTGGATATCAATATGGGCTGTCCAACCCCAGTCGTAACAAAAAAAGGCGCGTGCTCAGCGCTTATCCAGACTCCAGGCAAAGCCGCGGCGCTTATTGAGGCTGCCAAAAGAGGCTTGGATGGCAAGATTCCAATAAGTGTTAAAACTCGCATAGGCTTTAAGGCAATCCAAACAGAAGAATGGTGTGGCTTTCTGTTGAACCAAGGCATAGATGCGCTGATCGTCCACGGCCGCACAAGTAAAGAGATGTCTAAAGTTCCGGTGCATTGGGATGAGCTGGCAAAACTTAGTGCCTTGCGAGATGATATATCGCCAGAGACAGCTATTGTAGCCAATGGCGACATTTTAACGCGTAGCGAAGGTGAGCGACTGGCAGAGGCACATAATTTTGATGGTTATATGATTGGTCGCGGTATATTCCAAGATCCTTATGTGTTTTCAAGTGAATTAAGCAATCTTGAGCCAACCCAGCGGATTAATTTATTTTTGCGACATATTGAGCTTTACGGAGACACTTGGGGAGACAGCAAAAACCCAGCAGCGCTCAAAAAATTCGCCAAAATGTACTTGCGCGAATTTGACGGGGTGAGTGATTTACGTGCAGACTTAATGCAACAAAATGATTTGGGTGGTATGAAAGCGGTGCTTACTCGTGGTAGATAGACCGAACCATCTCGAACAAGATAAAGAACAAGAGTCTGAGAAATTACCAAATAGAGTTATTCGTGCGCTCGGCATGATGGCGGCCATCGCTAAGAGCGCCAATAATGCCGCAGGAGAACACGTGCGTTCATACTTTGAATTTGTTGAGGTGAGGCGGGGTGTTTACGTACCGGGTGAACAAGCTGAAACCTATTCGCTTATTATTGGGCATCATAGAAAAATTGATGGTAAATATGTGCCAATTGAACCTGACCAAACAAAACGAAGCGATCACTTACTTCCAAAAGATGGAGACGTTTATCTAAGGCTACCTGAGGTGCTTGATGCTCGCGTTAGGGATAAAATAGGCGATTATGAATGGGCGCACCTCCAGAAGAAAACCGTAGTGGATGGTAGCGGAATTGAACATATTTCAACTATTGCAACTCTCAGTAAAGACCCAGATGCCTTAAAAAAGCTTTCAGATTACAATCGCAAAAAAGCCGTGGATGAAAGGGGAGTAGAGGCAGGAATCCATAGAAGACTTTTCCCAGAACGCATGTCCGACGGAGCTACTCTAATTCTTTTCGCGAATTTGATGAAAGAAACTCCCACATCTCACGAGTAGAATCAGGGACTTCATTTTTGAAGCTAAAAATACGCCACTGCGGCCAGCGATGGCTCGTTTCGTATAATTTTGTAATTAACTGATTATCGCCATATGTCCATACATCAGGGTCGGCCTCGGTATCCTTAATGGTTACTTCGCCTAAGCCGTATTGATCTGCCCACGCTTGCCATGTAGCTTTTGCCGATAAGAACTGGAATCTGTTCACTTGCCGCGTTTCATCTACGGCTGAATATTGGTCATTTGTGGCATGCATGAGCATAATTGGAGCTTTTGCTTGAGATATATTCAGGACATTTCCCTTCGCATTACCGACACCCGCCATAGCGCTGGCCCCAGCTGCAAAGGTTTCTGGTAACTCGGCGAGCAACCGTTGGCTAAGCACTCCGCCGTTACTAAATCCAGCTGTGTAGATCCTAGCTTCGTCAACGCTGTAGTCGGTTTTAATCGTTTCAACGAGCTGACGTACGAATTCTATATCATCTATATTTTGCTCAAACGCCTTGTCGCAGCAGAAGCCACCATTCCAGGAATCATGCAGCCCTTGTGGGTAGACGGCTATAAATTGCTCCTCTTTCGCTAAATTGCTTAGCCCGGTGTAGAGTTCGGCCCATTTAGGCATGTCTCTCAAGCCATGAAAAAAGAAAACAACTGGCTTGTTGTCGACTTCTGCCGCGGGGTCAAAAACTCGATAGTTTCTGGCAGTATTACCAACTTGTATCGATTTATTACGCTCAAAGAGCAAAGCAATATCACGCTTGGTAAATACAATCAATAAGTAAATTATTGCTATGAGCAAAGCTGCAAGAAATGAAAACCCAATAAATTTTGTGATTGTTAAAAGCACTTATGAATTAGGGTACAGTAATTAAATTGATTCCGTGTATAGTCTTGCAGAAATGGTGGGGCTGGCTGGATTTGAACCAGCGACCAATCGGTTATGAGCCGACTGCTCTAACCCCTGAGCTACAGCCCCGTTTGAGGTAACAGTAGCCATTATACAAGATTACTACTAAGTTTCATCTCATAAGATTGCTATAATAACTCTTATGCTAGATAGGCTACGTTACTTTAATTACCGCAATTATATTCAGCGCGAAAATATCGGTTTTATTATTGCCGGGCTGTTTGGTCTATGGGTGGTGTGGAACACCTTGTTTGTTGTGCTCAAAAATAACCGTCTGCAAAACCAAATTGCTGAACTCAGCGAGAATGTAGCGTTATTAGAGTTAGAGAACCAGAATCTAGAACTTGGCATAACGTATTATCAAACTGATGACTACCTAGAGCTAGCTGCCCGCGACGACCTTTTGCTTCGTGCTCCAGGCGAAAACGTAGCTATTGCGCCCAAGACACGAGACGCATCATATAACCCATTCCCCCAAAGTAATGCACAAAATAGCGAGGATCGAAGTAACTTTCAGCAGTGGATAGATTTTTTGCTTGGGCGTAGCTAATATTGACATTATCCACATCTGTTGCTAGGCTAAATAAGCACCCAAATTATCGCGGGGTGGAGCAGTGGCAGCTCGTGTGGCTCATAACCACAAGGTCGTAGGTTCGAATCCTACCCCCGCTACCAAGAAAAACGACTCACCACAGGTGGGTCTTTTTTCTTGATGGGGCAGGATGAGAGCCGTACTTTTGCGCCGAGCAAAAGAGGTTCGGTATAGTGAGCCGTAGGGAAAAGCGTGTACATTTTCCTCAGGAAAAAAGAGACGAATCTTTCTTAATTCGCCTATGGGCTAGTAATCAAACTCTTCGTATTTCAACTGATTCTGTAAACCAAGCTTTTCGGCTTCTTTCACAAGCGAATTAAGCATATTCGGTGGCCCACAGATATAAATGTCACGCTCCTCGAGGTCTTTAATGTGTTCGCTTAGTTGAGAAAAGCTCACATAGCCAAAATCATCTTGCGGGAAAAGGGTTACATTGAATATATCATTTGTTTCTTCGATACGTTGAAGCAGCTCTGATCCATATGCTTTATTGTCATTTGTGGCGTAAATCATTTCTATGTCACCATGCTTAAATCGAGTAGTAAACTCCAGACTCAGCGCTCCACTTATAAACGGAGTTACACCAATTCCTCCAGCAATCCAGAGCTGTTTTCGTGTACTTGGGCGTAGAATAAATCCTCCGTAAGGGCCTTTAACATTAGCAATAGTGCCCCTTGGTAGCGAGTCCAGTTGCTTCGTGAAGTCTCCTGTGGTGCGTATGGCTAGTTTGAGCTTAGAAGAACGCTTATCTGAGCTTATTGAGAACGGGTGGTATCCGTGCTCGTCTAACCCCTCGAACGCAATATAGACGAATTGGCCTGGAGCATAGTTGATGATTCGACTAACAGGCTCCAAGATAAGTTCAGTAATGTTGTTGGGTAGTGATTTCGCCTCAATTAATCGGTACTTGAGTGGTTGATGCAGCATGTCACCCAGCAGTGAGTAAATGATAAAGGTTATGACGCCTGCTGCGCTCAGAGTAAACATATATGTGTACATGAATGGGTTTGTCGAAAGGATGCTGCCAGACATAAACGCGTGCAGAGCACCTAAAATAAATGCAACTCCCAGAAATCGATGCACCTTGATGAAAGTTTCATATTTATAACGCGCGAATACAGACCAGATCACTAAGCCAATAAGACTGTAGAGTGCGAGCACGCCGAGCAATACCCCTAAACTTGTAAGGCCTAACCATAATTTTAGTATCTGATTGAATCCAGATTCTTGGACAAGCAAGCTAAGCGCTACTGGATGAAGAAAGAGTAAAAAGACGCTGGTAGTACCCAGGAAACGATGAGCTACATACATTTTGTCGAGGCCGCCAAACAGCTGTTCATAGAATTTATAGCGACCACTCAAGATGAGCGACAACGCAAACATGGCCATGCCGCCAAACGCGCCGACCTTCGCCAGGCTTAGCGCAATCGCTTGCCACATTTCGGAATACGTAAATTCGTATCCAAATTTCCAGGCATACATTGGTATTACTGATAGCACTATCAGTAATATGATTCCAATATTTGGTCTAATTTTTTTGTTCGGATTCACTGAACCGATTATACCAGCTGAACGGGTCGCTGCGTCAACGGCTCTGCGGACGGCTTGAGCCTTATTGGCTTAAAGCTCTACTTCGCTTTTCGCCTATGTAGATAATTACGCCAATTGAAGCCAAATACATACTAAGGGAAATACACGCGCGCCCCAGGCTTGCACCGGCACCAACAAGGCCAATTCCCAGCAAGAACGTAGAGGTAACCGTGCCTGTAAGCAGCGATTTAGTAAACGAGCTATCTTGATGATTCATTTTCTGTTGGATGTAAAACGGAACAATTAAAAATGACACAAAGCCACTTATTACGTGGGCTGTAAGAATGACGCTGTAGAAAGTGTTCATGCTTAAAAGTATACCAGTTTAATTAGTCTGAGTGGACTTCAATGTACTGCGCTTCATTATCATGTGAATCTTCGACTTCAATGTATTGATGTAAGTAGCTTGTCGTAAGTCCGACTGTCAGAGCACCAAGTAGTAGCAGTACAGCCTGGAGGGTGCCAATTTGTTTACTTTTTTCTTCGTGAATGGTAGGGATTATGTCGCTGCTTGCGATATAGATAAAGAACCCAGCAACAAGGCCGAGCACGGCGTCGAGCGGTATGTCGATTTGTTGGCCAATCGCAAAGAACAGTACAGCTGCAACTGCTGTGGCCATAGCACTTGCTACATTTACAAGCAGTACTTTTTTGCGTGACAGTCCCTTTTGGAGCAGTAGGCCAAAATCACCGATTTCTTGTGGTATTTCGTGTGCAGCTACAGCGAGAGTTACAATCATGCCGGTGTTGACGTCTACTAAAAAGCCGGCAGCGATGGCAACGCCATCTATGAAGTTATGGAAGGTGTCGCCAATAATAACCAGGCTCGCGCCCACGTCAGAATTATCATCTTCGTGTTCATGATGGTGATGGAACCAGTGCAAAAACTTTTCAAGCACGAAGAAAATTAATATACCGAACAGGGCAAAACGCAAACCTACTTCGTAATCCCCGCGTTCGCCAGCCTCAGATAACAAATCTGTAAAGGCTGCAGCTAAAAGCGCTCCTGCAGCAAACGGAGTGGCGTACTTTGCAAGCAAGCGAGCACGTTTTTTATCTGCGAGCAGAATAAATCCACCAATTAACGAAAGCACTCCCCCAAGCAACGAAAACAGTAAAACTACCCAAATACTAACCACAGACAAACTCCTTTTTTATAATTATAGCGCTATATATACAATCTGCAGCTATAATTAAAGGATAAACAAGGATTCTTGCATGGATGACGTAGTTAGAGAAGGTGAATCAGCGTGCGATGCTGCAGCGCAAAAGGCCCAAGAGTTAAAGCAAGAAGCAGATAAGATGCGTTCAGAGGCGGATAATTTAGGCAATCGTATCTCGGAGTTACATAGGAAAACATTAGTTCAGGTAGTCCAGCGCGACGGATTTGAGCTGGTTCGGGTGCGGCGTGAGATTAGTAAAAAAAAGCGTGAAAAAAATGACCTAGTAGCAGAAGCAAAACGTACAGACCGTAAAGCTAGTAAGCTAAAGCGGCGTGAGCGCGATCTGCGCAACCTTGTAACTCTACTTAAATCAAACCCAGATAGTACACGTATTGCCGGCAAGGTAACTGCTGCAGCTTCTGGGCTTATGAGTAAAGCAGTATAGTTATTTTACGCTAGCGCAGGCAACTTTGACGGCTTCTGACCAAGTAGGGAAGGCGTGAACCATATTGGCGATGTCATGCGCGTGTGCTTGATACTTAATCGCTACAGCGAGCTCGTGAATCATCTCACCAGCATGTGGGGCAACAATGCTTGCGCCTAAAATAGTGCCTTTGGTGTTACAAACGATTTTGACCAGTCC
>Ga0136601_1000796_pt1 | contig 11934 bp, 11 predicted proteins | sample AntRauMFilla2699_FD_181020 | JGI IMG/M metagenome (GOLD analysis project Ga0136601, IMG submission 181020) | Saline lake microbial communities from Rauer Islands, Antarctica - Metagenome Filla 2 #699 | ecosystem: Environmental > Aquatic > Non-marine Saline and Alkaline > Saline | place... | reverse complement strand
GTAATGATAACTAAAAAAAATGAAGCATCAAAAGATATTAGTATTGATCGTACATTTAATTTTATTGATCATGAAGAAAATGTTATAAATAATTTATTAGATTTATATAGTAGAAATTGTACAGGTAGTTTTTTAAATCAAATGAATAATAAAAAAACTATGCCTATTGCAAAAGAAATTTATCTAATATTATTAAATTTATCTAATAAAGATTATCATCCAAAATATCAATATATTGATAGTCGTAATAAATGTAAATATATTATTACAAATAATAAAACCATTGTACCAACTACACCAAGTGGATCAATATTAAATTTAATGATTATTAAAAATATTAATAATCAATTAATTCCTTTTGATAAAATGAAAAAACAATTAATTGAATTAAATACTATGGTTAATTTTAATATTGAACCTAAATCTGTTTATATCGAAGAACAAAAATCTAAAACACAAAATGATATAATAATAAATGCTATAATTACCGGTGCTAAATTTTCAATTCCTGTTGAACTAACAAAGAAAAATAAAAATTCAATTGATTTAATTATACGAACAGAACCATTATATGATGTTATTGATAAAGAAATAGAAAAGGGTAATCAAAATATAAAAGATAAGCGAATTGAAGAAATAAATTATTATCAATATAAAAATGAAAGTTATGAATTATTTAGATTAAATTTTAGTAATTATTTATTAAAAGAAGATAATAGTAAATTATATAATACAATTAAAGATATTATTAATCAAAATAAAGATATTAGTATTAAAAGAAGATCAATACGAAAGATTTTATATAAATTAAGCGATAAAGATTTATTAGAAATTTATAATAAATTAATTATTAAAAATCAAACAGGTGGTAAAATTATTCATACAATTAATACTATTCCTGGTTTAAATAATTATCAAATTAAAAATACAAGAGATGTTTGTTTAGTTCATACTACACGCGATAAATGTAATGATAATGTACATTGTAGATGGAGCCACGATACATGTTATTTTGCAACAACAAAAAAATTATTAATAGAATTTATTAATCGTATAAGTGAAGAATTATCAAGTAATAATTTAAAAGCTAATGAAATATTACAAATTGGTGAATATTATGTTAGTGATATTGCGGATGTAAATAATTTTACACAATATGAAGGTCAAAAAGTTATTAAAAGTTCAAATACAACATTAAAAAAAATATTAGAAAATATTTTTGGTGAAGAAAATATTCCACAAATTGGTAAAAGAAGAGGTTTACATAATGTTGAAACAGATTATATGCAATTAAATATTGATAATCCTGTAAGAAATTTAACAAACGCTTATGTTCAAAATATTATTGAAAATAATTTAACAATATTTAGAGCTTATGTTAATGGTTATTATTGGGTTAAACATAGTTTTTATGATCAACAAAGTAGAAATTTAGGATTTTATAACCCTATTCAAACAGATTTATCAAATTATTTTAGAAGTTTAATTGTTGATTGGTTATTAGATAAAGATAATCAAGAGGAAATTAATAAAAAATTAAATAAATATATTAATAAAGGAAAAAATGATACATTAATTAAATATGTTGTTAAATTAATCTCAGCTAATAATTTAACATCATCATCAAATATTATTGAATTATATATCTTAAGTAAAATTCATCAAATACCAATTTATGTTTATGATGATAATAATATTTTAATATATTTATTTGATAATGGTCTAATCTATAATAAATACAATAAAGATAATTTTAAAGATAATCGTTATAAAAAATATCACGATGTTAAAATTAAAAATAATTCAATTAATCTTATGTTTAATCTATTAACAAGTTTAACTATTCCTGATCAAATTGAAGTTATTTATTTAAAATAAATTAAAAATTTATTTTATTTAGTGATTATATAATAATGAATATTCCCTGTGATTCTGTCTCGAATTATGAAAATACAGAATTAACTTATTTTAATGAAATTACAGAATCCCCACAATCTTATAAACTTTCTAACAAAATTACAGCTGGTTCAAAAGATATTAAAATTTCAAAAAAACCACATGGGGGGTTTCCACCTTTATTTATTTGTTCAAATAAAAAATCAACACTCGATTTAACCAAAAATTCTAACTCTATTAATACCAATGTTAATATATTAGATGTTATTAAAGAAAAAAAAAATATTAATCCTTTCTTCTCTTTTTAATCAAAAAATTGATCTTTTTTAATTAAAAAATTGAATATTAAATTTACTAATAGTTATTAATAAATTTAATTAATATACTTTAAATAACCTTTAATTTGTAAATAACAATGTAATTTTATATATTAATCGAAATGGCTGCCGAATTATCACGAACATATCATTATGGAGATTTAATTGGGGAAGAGACAATTGAAGAAGAATATAAAGAATTTTCATTACGAAAATTAGCAGTACCATTTTCAAATAAAACCATAATGGATATTATAGTAAATAATAAATGGAAGATCATTTCAAAATATTCTAATAAAGTATTACTAAAATATATTAATGATTATATACCAAAATATTTTACATCTTTTTTAAATTCGACAGAAATAACTTCTGGAAATTTTTGGATTGGTGTTTCTGATTTAGGTGAAATTATTGGAATACCTTTAACAATGAAAAAATCAACAATTGAAAAACATATTATAAATGTAATTAAAAAAATTATAAAATTAAATGAAATTGAAGATTATGAAGAAACAATTTTAGAAAATATTTCAATTGAAATGTTTGATGTAAAAGAAAGTGAAACATCATTAGATTGTATTGATAAATATATGAAACAATTTAATAAAGAAAGTAATTTTTATAAAATGAAAATGAATTCATATATCAAAAAGAAAAAATTAATTAATACACAAATTGAATATTATAAACGAGCTATTAATATTATTATTAATGTGCCACATATTAGAAAAGAATTAATTGATTTAGTTAATAGTAATTCCGAAAATTTAGAAATTCGTAAAGATAAAGTATTATCAGAATTAAAATCAGACAAACAAATTGTATATAAAATTGGTGAAGTTACCACTTTAAAATTAGATCCTTCAAATGTTGCTTATTGGATTACCAAATATAGAGATATTCGTGTTAATGAAATTAATGTTTATAAACCAGAACGTCCTTTAATTATTAAACCGGAAAATCCATATAGTAAATTAATACATAATATTAATATTTTAGCTCCACGTATGCTTTCACATAATACAAAAATGTATATTTTACGGATTACATTACCAGCAAAAAAACTTATTGATACTCAAAAAAATCTATTTTATATCCAAAATAGAACCAAAACTAAAAAATTTACAAAAAGAACTGTCGATATTTATAAGAATCCATGTTGTGAGAACTTTTAGTTTTTTAAACTTTAAAAAAGTTATTTTAAAAAATTATTTTAATAAATAATTTTTTAAAAAATTTAATATAATTTAATATATCTATCGGCGATAGAAGTTAGAATAAATATTAAATAACATATAATAAAAAATTTAATTAATGCAGTTATAATTTTTCCTATTCCAAATTCCATATTATATAAAGTAATTTTTTTATTTTCAAATTTTTGAATATCTGCGACTCCATCATTATCACCATCTCTATTTATAATTGGTAATAATAGATTATCAGTTAAAGTATTAGTAATTTCATTAACACGTTCCGATAAAATTGCAACAACAATTGCACTAAAAACATTATTATTGTTTAAAAATTTTAAAAATTTCATATAATTAAAATTTAATTGGGTATTATTGAATGCTAAATCTCTATCCATATTTGTTTTATAATATTATAATATAAAATTTTTTTTATAATTTTTTTATAATATTGATATTATATTATGAATAATGAAATAATAAATAATTCTTTAAACAAATATGATTCTAATAAAATATTTATGGAAAAAAAATTAGAAAATGTTAGATATTATAAATTTGTATATAAAAATTTAGATTTTGAAAAAAATATTATACAATTTTATGACAAAGATAAAAATTTTTTATATGAATATTATTATGAAATTATAGGTCAATATAATAATATTAATAAATTATGGCAATGGGCTTGGAGTAATACAGCATTTAATAAAAATATTAATTATACTTCACGTAAATTATTAAATTATGGTTTAGATATTGAATTTGATTCATATTCAGTAACTATATCTTCAATGTTAAATATCAAAAAACATTTAATTACATCACATTTTATTGTAGATAATATTATGTTATTGGATATATATTTAGGTCTCGCAAATTATTTAGTCAAAAATATTAATATTATTTATATTAAAAATTATGTTACAGATATTAAAAAAATAGATAGTGTCAGTTTTCATGATTTTCATCAAAATAATCAATTTATTGATAATGAACACGATGAAAATTTTATTCTTTCTTATATTATTTTATTTGAAAAAAATGATTAATTTTATTAAATTCAATAACCTCTATTATCATATTTATGAATTTTTACTCTATATGTTTCTGATAATTCATCAATAAAAACTTTATCATCGTCGTATAATTCTTTATCTCCACTATAACGTCGTGTAATTGGTATTTTAATTAAATCAACTCCATTGGGAATTTCTGTATAATATTCATATTTATTAGAATGTCTATATAATTCTCTTCCAAATAATCTTAATATACGATTTTTTTCACTATCACTTTCATTTTCACGTATCAATAATCCTAATTGACGAAATGTATCGTACGGTTGTGTTGGGGTATTAAATATACGATTATGTAAATTTAAATTCCATCGATTTGATCGTTGATTTGGAAATGTTAATGGATCATATAATTTATTATAATCATACTCTTTTACTTGATCATGATTATAAACCATTGGATGAACTGGTTGAATTTGTTGCATTTGGTGTTCGGGTTCTTGAATTTGTTCTGGTTCTTGAATTTGTTCTGGTTCTTGAATTTGTTCAGGAGCTTGAATTTGTTCTGGAACTTGAATTTGTTCTAAAGGTTTGATATGTTTAGTTTCTTTTTCTTTATTAAAAGTTATTAAAAAAAGTAAAGCGACCATTATTATAAAATATAATAATACATATTCTTTTTTTATAAATAATCCTTCATTCATTTTTTATTATATATTAATATAATAAAAAAATGTTATTATTTTTAATATTAGGTTTAATATTAGGTTTTATATCATATTATCATTATATTTATAATAGTTATAAATATCATGGACCAAAATCAAGTTATATGAAAAAACTAAGATTTAAAAAAAATCAAAAATGTTATAAATTAAATACTGATATAAAAATTTGTCCAATTTAATTTTAAGAATCTATTTAAATATTATATTATTAAAATTAACTATTATGAAAATCGGCGTATCAATTCCCAATAATTATAAATTAAATGATTCTATTAAAGATTTAATTGAAATTAAAACAATAACTGAAAATGATTTAATGCAAACAATTATTGATTCAATTAAATTAAATCCTGAAATGATGGGTGAAACTTCAACTATATATGAAGATCATAAAATTATTTATCAATTTTGTCATTTAGATTATAATAACCCAAATACACAAAAAGATGATACCACAATAAATAATTTATGTTCGTATCTAAATATTTTAAAAGAAAAAGTGTATGGTGTATGTGTTATATTAAAATTTATTATTGATAAAGATTATAAATATATTAATAGTGATATTGATATTGAAGAATTAAATGATATAATCTATAAAAAAGAAAATCATAAAGGTGTTGTTATTAAAACTGATAATACTATTGAAGAATTTGATTTTAAACAAAATTATATTTTTGAAACTTTTGGTAAAGATAAAATTAAAGATTATGCTTGTGTTGAAGTTAGACTTTTAAAATATTCTTTTAATATGTATCTTAATAAATATGCGAAAGATTATAATTTATATGCTTCAAAAATAGATAAATATGCAATTAAAGGTGATGTATATATTGTTGGTAAAATACACGATACTGAATTTTGTGATATTACAAAAGATATTATTGAAAAAGTATTAGATATATTCTTTAATAATATTGATAAATATAAAGAACTTGGTAAAGATGATTTTAAAAGTACTGATAAATTATGTACAAATGCACCAATTTTATTAAATTTTAAACATAAATGTTTAATCGATGATAAAGCTTATATTAAGTATCATAATAAATATGATAAAAAAGATATAGAAAATTTAAAAAAATTAATGCCATTAAATGAAAGTATTTAATTTGAGTTAGATAATAAATAAATTTTATATCATTATTTATATATATATAAATAATGAACGGTACAAGCATACAAGAAATACAACAAATGCAACCTATGGTTGGAGATTCTAACCAATTTGAACAAATGCCACAACAACAAATGCCCCAAATGCAACAAATGCCTCAAATGCAACAAATACCTCAACATATGTTACAAGAACAACAGCAACAACAACAACAACCAAAACATCAACATCAGGATCCAGCACAATATCAATATATGCAATATTTAGAACAAGAACAAGGACAAAAAGCACAACAACATTCTCATCAAGCTCAACATGAAATGTATGATGATATGGATGATTTTGTAAAAGATGTTTCTGCAAATATGGAAGAAGAAGAATATACACGTCCATTATTAAAAGAAGAAAAAGAACAAAAACAAGATAAAAAAGGGGGATATTTATCGTATTTAAATGTTATACCAAATGATTTTAGAGATCCAGTATTAGTTTTTGCTTTAGTATGTATTTTATCAAATCCAACTGTTGTTAATACATTAACAAATTATATTCCACAACTTAAAAAACAAGCATCAGGAACTATTCCATTAGCTGGAATAGCAATATATGGTATTATTTATGCAATACTATTTTATATTATCAAACGTCTTTTATAAAAAATTGATTTTTTATTTAAAATATTTTAATGTTTTAAAATATTTTAAATTAACTCTTAAATATGGCAGTTATTAACAAATACAATAACAATTATTATACAAATTTTGATCCAGATATTGATATAATAAATAACTATTATGAACAATTATTAAATGATTGTACGAATACTAATATTTATTTGTTACAACGAATAACAGATAATTATATTATTAAACAAGACAATTATGAAGAATTTATAAATATAATAAAAGATAATGTTAATAAAAAAACTAAAACTATTTATAAAAATATTTGTACGAAAATAAAAGATAATTCATTAAATATTAATTATATAAAATTAGAATTACAAAATCTTTATAATAGTTTTAATATCATTGATTATATTTATACAAAATTTAATAAATCAAAAAATGAAAAAATAAAAAATATATTTAATACTGCTATGTCTTTTAATATAAAATTATATAATCAAGATATTATTAATACATTAACTCAAAATAATAAAGATATATTTGATGTAATTATTTTTTATATTACTAATTATAAAAATACTTTAATTAAAACAATTCAAAATGATAAAATTATTATTAAAAATATTGTAAATTCAATTCATAATAATATTTTAGAATATCACAATAATCAAATTAAAGAAATTAAACAAATTAATAAAATGGATCAAATTAATTACAAAAGAATATACGACTTTTTTGATAAAACTTCTTTTAATATTTATTATATTAGTTTTCTTAAAAAACGAATTCAAAGTAATATTAATAGTAATATTAATATTGAATATGATTTAGTAAATTATATTTTTAATAATGATGAAACAAAATTAATATTAAATAATATTACCAATATTACTAATTCAATTATTAATAATTTTTATAATCAAAACATATTAGATATTATTAATAATAATAAATATAAATCAAAAAATAAACTTATTAAACATATTTTTGAAAATAAATTATATAATCCTGTATTATTTGATAATTATTTTTGGTCTAATTTTAATAATTCATCAAATATTATTATCCCTAAAATTTTAAAAATATTTCAAAATATTACATTAGATAATACTAAAAAAATTTACAAAGATAAAACTTTTACATATAATTATAATTATAGTATTATAAATATAAATTTAGATATTAATGAACATTCATATAACTTAGATCTTACATTTTTACAATATACAATTTTAAAACAATTTAGTATTAATAAAGATTTTATAGATGTTGATACTATTTTTAATAATACTAAAATTCAAAAAATAAATATTAATACCATTTTAAAACAATTTTTAAATATTGATCTTATTATTAAAAATGATAATAAATACTCAATTAATGAAAATTTTTATAATAAAAATAAAAATATTAAATTAGAAACTATTATTAATATATCAACAATATGTCAAGATATTATTAAATTAATTACAAATAATAAATATTCTAAATCAGAATTATATAATATTATTGCAACTACTTATAATATTAATGATGAAATTATTGACAAAGCAATAAATATTCTAATACAACAAAATATTATTAATGATTCATTATCTCTTATTGATAATTCAGATAGTTCAGACTTTGATAGTGATCAAGATAGTGAAAGTGATAGTGATCAAGATAGTGATCAAGATAGTGAAAATGATCAAGATAGTGAAAGTGATAGTGGTAGTAATAACGAAGTTCAAGTTAAAAAAAATAATGTAAAATATTTCGAAGGCGAAATTGATAGTGATAACGAAGTTCAAGTTAAAAAAAATAATGTAAAATATTTCGAAGGCGAAATTGATAGTGATAGTGATAATAATTATAAAGAGAATAAATATGAAAAAAATATAATCGAAAGTGATAGTAATAATAAAAGTAAAGTTCTCCTTGAAAAATATAAGCCTATAAAATCTAAAAAATATAATATATATTCATATATGGAAAGTGATAGTGATAGTGATTATGATATTGAATAATAAAAAATTGATATTTTAAAATATATTTTAAAATATATTTTAATAAGAATAATAAATATTAATTTTATTAAAATGGATATTATAAAATTTAATTTTTTAAGAATAGATAAATTAAAATCGGATAATAATGAGGATAATAATTTAATACAAAATCCTTTTATGATTTTTAATAATTATTTAAAAACATATTATAATTCAAATCTAATTTTTGCATTAAAACCTAATAAAACTGAAAATAAAGATATATTAAAACTATTTGAAAAAAAATTTTTCACTAATGAAGATATTAAAAAATTAAGTAATGAATACACATTATATACAATACATGATAATAAATTTAATAAAATACTTTATAGCGTAAATAAAGATTTTTTAGAAAATTTTATAACTGACAAAATAGAATTATTAGATAAAAATAATATATATTTTTTACCTCATTTAACAATAAATGATATTAAACTTTTAAGATCAACTAAAACTAAAAATAAATATAATTTAAAAAAAGATTTGAAAAATATATATGATAAAATCGAATATATGAATGAATATGATAATAATTATAATTTAGAATCATTAATAAAACAACTTAATAAATATTGTTTTAAAAGTAATATAGAAGAATATATAAATAAATTTAGAAGCATATTATTAATTAATGATGATAGTTTTATAAAAAATTTAATAGAAAAAATATTTATAAATCTTAATAATGATAAATATTTATTTGAACTATTTAATAGATTTTTATTAATGTATAATTATTCATATTATATATTAAATAATCCATTAATTATGAATCGAATGAGAATAATTATGTGGAACAAAAAAACATTTTATAAATATATATTAAAACATGCAATTAAATTACATATAAATACAGATTTATATTGTTATGAAGCAATTAATAATTTAATAATTTATGATTTAGATATTAGTAATAATATAAGTATTAAAAGGAATCCATATATAGAAACAAAATTAAATATAAATGATTTTAGTAAATCTTGTTTATCACTAAATCTTATAGATGAATATAATTTAAGATTCTTTGATAATGATCAATTTGAAAATAATTTTAAATTATTTAATAAAGGACAGACGTTTGATTTTATAAATTGGGATAATCTTTATTTAACAGGAAACTTTATTACAGCTTGTTGTATAAATTCACCTTTAATAAATTTAGTTAAAAAATATATGATTGATGAGGTTGATTATGAATTATATTTAGAAGAATATTATGAAAACCGTGTATATGAATTTATATACGATAATAATGAAAATAGTAATAAAAATTTTTTAAATAAAGTAAATGAATTAATGACTGAATTGGAAGATAAATTTAAAATTCAAAAAATAAAAATGAATTATACGGTTCAAATAAATTTAAGTAATGAATTTATAGAAAAAAATAATTATGATTTAGATAATTTAACAAAAGACGATAAAGAAAAAATTTATATTTTGTATATTCAAGCTAAAATTAAAAAAAAAAATGGATATAAATCTATTTTAACTAATAAAAAGTTATATACAGAATATTCAAAAATAAATACATTGGCAAATATAACAGTTGGTAAATCAAATAATAATGATAATGATAATGAAATTATAGAAGTAATAGATAATTTTGAATTAAATAATGACTTATTAAATTATAATTTTAAAATTATAAATAAACATTCAACAGTTATTAATATTAGTGAATATTTAACAATGAATAAAATAGATTGCGAACAAGGATATTATAAAGACAATAAATTATATTTAACAACCGAATGTTTAAAAGCTTTATTAACACAAACAAATATGAATCTAAATAATTATACTGATTATAAAATTATTCACGAGTATCGTATAAGAGGTTATTCAACATTATTATATGAAACCAGTATGAATAATTTTAAAAAATATATAGAGTCAAGTAATCAATTACAATTATATTATGAAGGATCAAATATAAAAGGATATCATGATATAAATTCAAAATTATTTAAAAATAAACAAATTATGTATCAACTCGAAGATAATGAAACATATAATTTATTAGAATATAAAGCAAAACTTATCAAAGATAAAAATTTATTTGAACAAATAATATATGATAATGATAATTATAAAGATTATTATGAAAGTTATATAATAGAAACATTTTAATTAAAATATTTTAAATTTTTTATTTAGTAATAAAAAATTTAAAATTTAAAAGTATTAAAACATTTTAGACAAGTTACAAATGTTGTCATAGGTTCATCTGCACTTCTTGTTTGCATTTGATAAACTCTACTTTTTTTAGCCCCACATTTTTTACAATAATAAGCATCTGTTGTTGACATATTTTCTTCTCTAAATTTTTTCATTTCTTGTTTTTCTAATAAAAATTTCCAGCTATCTTTATTTAATTCATTAGGATTTAAAAAAGCGATAGTATCTAAATTAACACTATCATTATTAATTTGTAAAATTAAATCTTTATTATTTTTACTATCTAAATTCCAAATAATATCATTAACTTTATCATTATAAATAGATTCAAATAAAGAATAATCAATATTTTCTATTTTAAGATAAATAATAGAATATTCAAATATAGAATTTTCAATCAAACCACTTTTTTTAATATCATTAATACAGTCATTAATTTTAAAAATTATTTTAGTACGATTAATAGTTTTTTCTAATGTATTAATAAATTTATCATTAATATTTTTCATTGAGATCGTTTTAAAATTATAAATTTTAGGTAATGTAGTTAAATCGGTTTTTAGAGTAATTTTCATAATTTGTAATTGAAATAATATATTTTTAACTTAAATATATTAATTTCAAAATTTTTTTTAAATTAATATAATATATGGAAATTTATACTAATACTGATATTAAATTATTAGAACAAAATATAGATAAAATTCATGATAAAATTCAAAATATCAAATATGAAATTTTTGATCCAACAAAAACCGAAATGGATCAAATATTAAATATTGTTTTAGATTATGTTAAAAAAAAAAAAAGAAAAATAT
>Ga0136601_1000795_pt1 | contig 11937 bp, 10 predicted proteins | sample AntRauMFilla2699_FD_181020 | JGI IMG/M metagenome (GOLD analysis project Ga0136601, IMG submission 181020) | Saline lake microbial communities from Rauer Islands, Antarctica - Metagenome Filla 2 #699 | ecosystem: Environmental > Aquatic > Non-marine Saline and Alkaline > Saline | place... | reverse complement strand
AACTGTGTCCCGACGATCTACGTCCCGACGATCTACGTCACCACGACGATCTGGCGCGTCACCCCGACCATCAGGTATGTCACCCGGACCGGTTATCCCGTCACGGCCAGAGATGCCGGATTCATTTGCTAATCTTGATACTGCCTCACTGATTCGAGTAGCCGTTAAGTTTGACTTACCAACGTTATATCGTTTTTGCCAAACTAATAATAGGATGGCCGAAATCTGCCGCAATCAAACATTTTGGCAATTCAAATACTATAATGACTTCGGCGTTAAATTGCCAAGCGGTACTGATTTTATTCAAGCCTATCAACAACGAATTAACACTAGACTATATGTGGTGGGCGCAAACAGGGCCATCGAAATATATAGACATGATCGTCTACTACTTCGGCATGCGTTATTAATCCCTGAATTACGACGTGCTACCGATGTCTCGATTGGTCTTGATCATATAGCCGTCATATCTACGGATCAACTATATACTTTTGGTGAAAATCGCAATGGTCAATTAGGTCTTGGTGATATGGTTAACAGAGATAGACCAACATTAGTGCCAGGATTAAATAACGTAACCGCTGTTTCTTGTGGTCATGGTCATACTGCCGTAGTAGCTGGTAGACAGCTTTATACTTTTGGCACTAATAGAGTCGGCCAATTAGGATTAGGTGATTTGGTTGCTCGGACCAGTCCAACATTAGTGCCGGGATTAAATAACGTTACGGCTGTTTATTGCGATGATGGATATACGGCCGTGGTAGATAGTGGTCAGCTATATATGTTTGGTAAAAATATAGTAAAACCAGCGGATCAGGATCTTTATGGCATAGAAGCGAGACCCGTCTTGATTCCCGGTTTAGAAAATATATCGGCGGTTGCCGGTGGTCGCAATCATATAGCCGTAATAAATAGAAGACAACTTTACACATTTGGCGAAAATTATGACGGCAATCTAGGGTTAGGTGATCGTGATACTAGAACTGTTCCAACATTAGTGCCCGGTTTAGCCAACGTGACCGCTGTAGCTTGTAGTGCTGGTCATACCGCTGTAATAGCTGATGGACGTCTGTATACTTTTGGCTTCAATCACTTCTATCAATTAGGGTTAGGTGATCAGGTTGATAGGGACCGGCCAACTTTAGTGCCAGATTTAGAAAATGTGACCGCGGTTGCTTGCGCCTTTACCTATGTAGCTGTGGTGACAAATCAGCAGTTGTATATTAATGGTCGTTTCAATCATAGAGTGATACCAAGACCCGAGGTTCTGGTCCAGAATAATGTTATTAATGTCTTTTCTGGACCCAGTAGTCTAGCTTATATAACACTGGAATGATGACAGTAAATAGTATGATATCTTATATATGGACCTTAAGGTCCATATACGGATATCATGCTCTTGCAGCTAGCTGCAAGAGCATGATATCTATATTAATAAAGTAGGTATGATATCTTATGTAGTAGTGATATTATTCCAGGCCGATGTTCTTTCTTGGTTAAAGATTGGATATGTGTCGAAAAACAAAGTAAGTGACTCGGTTCCAGTATCCATGGGGTTGAAATAGGCACATATATCAAAGTTGTCAAAACACCACGATTTGGGATATTGGGTGTCATATATCATCTCATTTGATAACAAAATGGGCGATGTACCAGTAATACCAATATTTACGCTCCGAGGGAAGACGCCACCACAACACGAATTAAGCAATATGGCTCGACTATTAGTTATGGACGAATTATTACTGCCTTCGGCTCCAATCAAACACAGGCATCGTTTTTGATTGTCAACGGTGATGGACAACTCTTTAGCATCTTTATCATAAGTCCATATATCACCAGTAACAGTTGTTATTGCTGGGGGAGGTGTGCCGATAAATACGGATGACCCAGTAGTAGTGTCGACAATAACCCGGGGGCCGGTGATTGCTGACCAATTTTGGCCATTGGCCGCTCCTTGAGCACCTTGAATAGCAAAAGGTGTTGTTGGTGGCGCTGGAGCACTTAATTGACCGTCGCCGATGGGAGCTGCTGCCCCCAACCCGGTTCTTGACCTAGACCCGGCAGTACCCGCCATAGAAGTAGAAGTACTTGTATCGGTTGGACGATTAAACAAGAAAATAATAACACCGGCGATGGCCAGAATAACAATTACCAGAATAAAGATCCAGTACCTATTTTTATAGCCCTTAACATAGGTTCTATCGTAATTTTTATCGTAGTTGGTATAACTACTGCCAACATCAATATCGCTAGCCATACTGGAGCGATTGTCCATGTTTTAAATACAGACATATATAATATATCAAGCTAAAGCTTGATATACGGATATACTACTCTATTTTTGTTTGACCGGATATACAGTTAGACAACAAAGAATACAACTATAGCGATAATAATTATAAGTATGCCTACTCCAGCCGTTATACTTATGATTACATCTCTACTGCTCTTGGAAGTGTTGGTATTAGTGGTGGAACAAGTAATGCTTTGATTGACAGCGATGTTAATATTGGCTGTTTGTGAAATTTCAACGATATTAGCACAAATACTGGGGCAATTGTTACTTTCAACGTTTGAGGGGATGAGATTGTCCACTGAGTTCTGACATGGTGCCCACCAACAGCCAACATTACCAAAAATAAAGTCGACATCATCACCTCTTTCTGTAGCAACTGTCAACAATCTTTGATAAATCGGATCTTGGTCTCTTAAAGCACAACCACAATCATATGGTGCTGTCGGCACCGTAATCTCACTGGTACTTGCAAATCGGCTACACCAGTCACCAATAGCTGCATCTTTGGCAGCACTACTGGCACTATCATATTGAGCGCGACACATTGGCCCATTTTGACTCATAGCCGTCAGATTAGAACAAACCGGGTATTGGATACCATTGATACCGACAGGACAAGTATTAGCAAAAACAGGTGCTCCCCCAGGTTTAGTCGGTGGTAAAGCGGAAGCACTACATACGGGTGCTATTGTCGACATAACCTTTATATATTATTAAAAAATTAATGCCTATGGGCATTAATCGTATGGTCAGCTTTAGCTGACCATATTATATATATCGGATCTAAAGCATAGAAACAGATGTTCAGCTAAAGCTGACCATATCAAGATATACTACTATTGTAGCCAGCTGTAATAGTAGTATATCCGTATGTGAGTTAAAACTCACATATAAAATGGAGAAGAAACAGTTTTATCTAAATAATCATCCCGACAAGATTGGTCGAAGTTATCATCACCCTGGATCAGGGCTAACCATATGTAGCTATAACGTTCACGGGTTTTATAATTTAAATACATCTGTCGACCGAACCACTAATCTACATAATATTGTCGACATGGTAGATGTGTTAAATTGTGATGTTCTGGTATTGCAAGAAGTCATGATGGTGACCAATATATCAGATCTATTACACCTTTTTGGTGGTATAGGTTATAAATATTATGCTTATGAAACTAACGGCAGCTTGATCGCCGACAGTGTGGAGGGTGAAGATGGTAGAGAGAATGATGGAAGGGCTGGTGAGGTAACAGGAGCCAGTGGAGAGACTGGTGTTGATAGTGTGACCGGTGCCTGTGGTGAGATCATCATGGATACCGTGACCAGTGCCCGTGGAGAGATCATGACCCCAGTGAGTGGAACAAATGTAATGCTGGATGACGGTAAGATGGACGATCTAGAATCTTATATAGGGACTTCAACGTCCCCACACGGACATACTACTCTTGAAGCTAGCTTCAAGAGTAGTATGTCTTATATCTTTATCTTCAGTAAATACGATATGAAAGATTGTAAAAGTATCGACATCACCTGTTATCAATCTGTTAGAAATGTTATTAATGTGGTGGTCAAAAATATATCTATAACAGCTGTTCATCTAGAAATAGGACAACGATTCCATCACTTGGAGGCTGGTCGGGAAAGGTATGAGATAGTCCGACGAAACAGTAACGATAGATTGTATCAACTTGATCAGATCATACACACATTTAATCCCGATGTCATAGTTGGTGATTTCAACTTCACCATCAATGATCGAGAATATACCACACTGTTAAATCGGAAATATTATGTATACCCTGATTTTGTCGACACCAATCCATTCAATCGGTGTGATTGGCTATATGGTAAGGTCGGTACAATCGACATTATTAAAGGTTGGACGATCAAGTGTAACTATTCTGACCATCTTCCTATCGTAACGTATATTAAAACGATGGTTAAAAGGTGAACGGTGAACGGTGAACTGGGAAAGGGATCGAGAATATGTTAGCATCATGCTGACATATTGTTTAAGGGTTAAGTATCATATCCTCACATCAGATCCTCGCATCAGATCCTCATCTTAGCACAATGATATTTTGGCAAAGGGGGACCGCGGAGAGGATGATGCCACATAATGTGAGTAGCTGCAATTATCATCCCAATAGCAAGGGCTATAAGAATAACGGCGACCAATAATCGACCATCTCGGTCTGTGCCTTGGATGTCACTGGTAGTCGTAAATAAGTATACACCAACCAAAAATAATATTATACTAATAATGCCCATCACTAAGCCCCACATGTTGATCATTTTATATGCTCGGATTAATGCCGACTAGCATTAATTTTAATTTAGTACAATTATAAATAGACCATAACAATGTTTTCCGATATGGGTCCACATGCTTCACGCGGAATAAAGTTCTGTCGTAATATCTATTGGTAAATAGGTAAATAAGAAGATAGATAGATAGATAGATACAAGAAGTCCCGCCAAGGGTAGTACCTTGAAACGTCAAAATCACACTTTTCTGGCGACTAAATCCTTGGTAAAAATACTAAGGATACGGTCACACCATTTTGTCAGATTTCTGAAACCGAAATAAAGTTCTGTCATAATATCTATTGGTAAATAGATAAATAAGAAGATAGATAGATAGATATATAAGAAGTCCCGCCAAGGGTAGTACCTTGAAACGTCAAAATCACACTTTTCTGGCGACTAAATCCTTGGTAAAAATACTAAGGATACGGTCACCCTATTTTGTCAGATTTCCAGAATAACGATTACGTCTTCTTTCTGTTTATATCTATCATGTCGAAAGTTTAGCAGATAAGATATTAGTGCCTATAGGCATTAATCTGATGGTATATCCGTATATGAGCTTAGCTCATATATTATATTGTATATAATATGGGGCCTTAAGGTCCCCATACGGATATCATACTCTTACAGCTAGCTGTAAGAGTATGATATCTTATTCTAGTTGATCTTCACTCCTTGTTTGCGTCTTGCCACATCTCTCTCTTGAAAACTTCAGCACAACTTGGATAGAGATCACAATACCAAGCCTCATAATCGTCTGATTCCGTTTCAAACTCTTTCTTTGGTACGCAAGAGTTAGGGAAATCGTTGTGCATACCGGTATAAGGGACGCACGCCCACTTTCTAATAAAATAGAGAGCATCATCTTTTTCTTCGGCAGATAGATGATCATTTCTCTGAATCAGCATCACAACATCGGGCGTCTTAACCCTTGGCTCCATTGGACCCTCAGAATAAGATTCGACAGCATGACAGCGCCAATATTTGATCATCTTAGCTGACCGAGCTTGAGCACAGGCATAAATAAAATGGCCCGGCATCCATAGCCCCAGATAGCAACCACTATCTCTTAAAATACCATCGTCGACAACTCCGCGACACGCTTCCATCATGTCATGTTTGATGTAATAGGCCAACACCGAATTACCAACATCCAAATTCTGACTCCATAGCTGTTGCGAGACATCGCGATCGTCTTGCGCTAATCTGTCTGCATATTTCTCGAATAAGTCTTCTCGCCACATCTTCTCTTCATAGTCAGTCAGTGCTTCGCCAATGCATGGGCGAATGTTTTCCATTACTTCCTTAGTTGTTGTGGGTTGGAGCCAACAAACCACGAAGATTTATAATTCATTTTCGTCTCTTGGCACCACGATAATTTAACCATATAAGATATATTTTCCTTTACTTTACCGAAGAAGTTAACGATAAGGTCTATCGAAGTCAAGCATGATATCCGTCTATTACTTTAAACTAACTATAGGAGTTTTACCTAGATTGTACTCCTCCCCATTGACCTTGACCAGAAGATCGCTGTCGGTATCATAATATAAAGATATGGCCATTCGGCTGGTTGGTCGGTACTGACTGAAGCCCGGTAATTTGTACATGGCACCTTTAGGTAGTTCGATATAGGTAAATCCTAATCCATCGTAATACTGAAGGCCATACCGTAGGATGAAAGCGAATGCTTCAGCCGGAAGCATTGCCCCATCAGTTGTAATGTACTCTCTGTTACCATCATTATCTATATAGACATAATAAGTAGTCCCTGTTGATAGTTCAACCGATACTACATCTCCGGAGTTGATATCGTCAGGAACGGTCGCAACATACTGTCCTAAATTGTCTAATACAAATGGTAGTTTATATACTTTTGCCCTCAACCCACTGTCAGTGACAGGTACAGCACTTGGCGCCAATGATGATTTGGCTAGCTTGGGTACCTTCATCGCTGTCGTCGTCCTTGTAATAGGTCTCACTGGTGCTGCCGTCCTTCTCACCGGTCTCGACATTGTTGCCGTTCTCGTTCTCGCCGTTCTCGTTGCTGCTACTGGTCTGGGTGCAGGAGTTAGTCCTTTAACACTGGGCCGAGGCAAATTAAAGGTCACCTTTTTCTGTTCGGTGGATTTGCGAGAACTCTGTAAAATCTTTCGATCAGACTGGCTTAGTCTTAACAATCTCTTATTAAGATTACCGGTCGTGGCCCCCGGGACTGTGGTAGTTGTCTTGACCGTCGACATCTCACGGAAAGCCTGTTCCAACTCATCCGTCTGTTCCTCACCTTCCTCACCTATATCACGTCTTTCGCTTTCTTCAGCTTCATCTTCTTCCTCTTCCACCATTCTGGCCCCAGGGAGTCCGGGGGCAATACGAGCAAGGGTTCTACGACTTAGGTTTAATGTTCTTTTGTAAGTTGCATCCTCTTCCCCTTTACCTTTGTCTTTCTTAAGGATACCTTTTAAAGGTTCAGGTAAAGGTAAAGGTTCAGGTAAAGGTAAAGGTTCAGGTAAAGGTTCAGGTAAAGGTGAAGGTTCAGGTGAAGGTGAAGGTGAAGGTGAAGTCTTACCGGTTTCCGCCATATCAGTCTTTTTGGTTAGAGAACGAACGGTCGATGGGACGGTCTCTTTTTTGTGACGTTTACGATATTTCAACTTGTCGTCACCGACAACCATTTTCACCTTTTCGTCATCTTCGACTTTAGTAACTGTTGAAGTATAATCAATGACACTACAATCCTCGCCCGAACTGGTAGAACTGGTAGAGCTCTGATGACTTTTGGCCAATTCAAATAGTTGAGGAACGCCTTTATCGATAGCTACACATTGGATATTCTCAACACCAATGTGGCCAACAAGGTTATCAACACCTACTTTATCGACAACATTCATTATACCGTCTTGATCGTATAATTGCAGAGTACATATTACCGAGTCTTGGGCTTGATGACTAGTGTCGCCCATCAATTTAGATATAAACTTTGCCCCAGCATCAACAAATCGTCTTCGATCTAATTCGTCAGCCATCTGGTTTTATATCTACCTTAATAAATATTCTATGTTTCTATGTGAGTTTTAACTCACATAATGTTTGTCTGTTTTACCTCTAGGTAAGTTGCTGGTGCAAAAGTGATGATATAAATAATGTCCTGTTGGACATAAAATCCAACATCGACGAAGAAACATGTCTCGCTCAGTGCAGTCATCTTATAATCTCCGTAATACGGCCGCCCGTCGACGCTATGGTCAGCCCAACGGGTTTGGCGGGTACAATGGTCATAACGGATCTAATAGGTTCGGTGGCCACAATGGTTATATGAGGTCCATGGGATCGACCGAATGTGACGAATATCCGATGCAGCGTCAAATTTATTGGGGTCAACACCGATCCTTCGATAGCGTTACCAGTGTAGACGAATCATCGTATGATGGTTCCGACATTGGCGACATTCCCGAACTGGATAATCGGATGATTGATGTCAGCATGCGACGCTTTAGGTCCAAGTTAGGCGGTAGCTTGCTAACATTGTCAATGGCCGTTCTTTATGTTGTTATGGCGGTAACCTTTTCTTACTGTCTAATGTCGACGACTATCAGCAAATATAGTAATGGTGATTTCCAATATCAGTGGTGGCCACGAGCACTAAAGTATGAATGGTGGTGGTCTATCGTGACCTATGTGGTCGGTGGTCTAACTGGTCTAACTAGTCCTGGTGGAACCGGGACGATCAACCCTAACATGTGCTCTGCTCGGCAAACACTCTGATATAGCCAGCATCATATTGAACTTCGACATCTTTGCCATCGGCCAATCGTTCAGCCCGGATCCATGGCAAATCATCATTAGCAAACACTATTAACATAACACCTATAATAAGAGATAATACCCCAACCATTAAGAACATAGCCCCTAGATGTTGGTAACCACGACTTTCACTGGCTGTTTCTGCCCCAGCCGTATTGTCTGGATTCTTGGCCCAAGAATAACAATAAATACCCAATGATACCGTTAGTATAGCTAACGCTATAAAAATCACGCCAGTCGTTCGTCCTCTCGACCTTATACCATAACTACCGATATCACCACCTTTACCAGCACTCTTCTTATCACACGTCGGAGCCACTAATTCGGATACCCGACCATATGATGGTGACCTACCCCTGTGGAAATCGGCCAAAATTATACCAAATATAATCAACACTCCGGCAACGATTGTTCCCAACTGGCAAAGTATCTTCTGAAGTTGTTGACCTTCTTTATCCTGTTCCCGGTGACTGTTAGACCAGAAAATTATACTAACCACTGCCAGAGCAATGCCTAACATGATTAAAAATACCCCAGTGTATGGTCTCATTTATATAATTGGTGAATATGTATCTGTATGAATCGTATACATACATTTCTATCCGATATCATACTCTTCCAGCTAGCTGCAATAGTATGATATCCGTACGTAAGCTTTAGCTTAAATAATTAGTCATCCATATATGTGTCTGTCCAGACACATATCGACAGTCAACAGTCATCAAGAGGATATAGCATTTTAGAAAACGATCTCAATGCCTCTGATATTATCAGTCCCGATTTGTCCATAAGTGGTCCGAAAGCACTCGCTTGTGGATGTGGTCCATTCTGGTCGACGCCTGTCTCATGTTCATCTACTTTATCTATGTCATCCACATCCTGCTTACCTATATCCTCGTCGAAATCTTTCAACTCGATATTTATAGGTTTAGTATATGGTGCTGGAGGTACTGGAGGCATGGATGTCGACGGGCTAAAAATGTCATTGACACTACTACTATCTGATGTATACTCATCATATATTTCAACAGATGATCCATTTATGGTCAGTGGTTTGGATCTGACTATATGGTTGCTGTCCGTTACGCCTATACTTTTGCCCATACCATCCCCGCACCCATCAGTGCTGTATATATCTTGACTTTCCCGACTCCAACCGGTACTATTATCACTTGTTGATCTGACCGATGCCTGATCATCAGTAAATGCTAATCCTAACAAGCCCAGACCACCAGGGCTGACTGGAGACATTGACATACATCGGCTACTGTTCCATAATCCACCCATACTGTCTCTACCTGATGGTTGAGATGATAGGTAGGATGATGGTTGAGATGATAGGTAGGATGATGGTTGAGATGATAGGTAGGATGATGGTTGAGATGATAGGTAGGGTGGTCGGGGCCCCAATCGGTCCGACCGGTCCGAGTGTCGCCGTGTCGTTCGTTTAGAAATATGTCGACCAGTGGTCGACCCGACCATTTCTCTTTTAAGCGACGATGATCGCGGGATCAGGTGATGGGCCCCAAAATCTTTAGGTGTAGATACTGAATGTATTCTGTCCAAGTCTTTAACTTTGACACGGTGGCCACCTAACCACGGATGGTCATACAGCTCATCCCATGATATTCTTTTGTTTACTCTTTTTCGTAATAATCCATAAACAAGATCAACGCATTCTTTTGATAATCGGACTGTTGATGATTTACCGTCAACACAAATCTTGAAGGCTGACAAAAACTTAATCCGACCACTGGTCATCATTTGTATGATCTCGTAATGAGATTTACATTTATGATAAGGTGTAATGCCGTAAATGTATTCATACATTATTATTCCTAAGGACCAGATATCCGACTTGTCATTGCATTTGTGGTTGATAGCTAATTCTGGACTCATGTAAAGCGGTGTACCACAATATGTGCTCATAATGTCGCCGTTGAATGCCTGACGAGCAAAGGTGAAATCAGCTATTTTGACCACGTGATCTTCGGTTAAAAATATATTAGATGGTTTAAGATCACGATGGGAGATCCTTTTCGATCGTAAATATTTCAAGCCGGACACAATGCCATTCATATATTTTCGCCATCGCTGTTCATTGATAGGTTTGCCTAAACTGGTTAGATCACCACCCCGACACAGCTCCATAACAATATACAAATATTCGACATTATACTCGTCGGTTACTCGACAACTGTCATATAAGTGGACGATATTAGGATGGTCTAATTTTTTCATGATCTCAACCTCATCGAGGAGATGCTTTTTGTTGGTCTTGAACTTAGATAAACATATTTCTTTTATAGCTACTTTATTGCCGTCAGTTACATCGGTACCGAGAAAAACTTCAGAGTATGAGCCTGACCCGAGTTTATCCGATCTATTAAAAAGGTAATTTTTGATTCTTATCGTCCGTTCGGACATTCCTTTTGTGATGTTCAAAAAAAATATGTTATCAACACTATGTTGACTTTTGGCTGATATGACAAGATATTTTACTTTTTCAAATATGTTTTATATGGTATCTTAAGGTCTTATACGAATATCATGCTTAAGCTGGCCACCTGTATGTAAGCTCTAGCTGACATATACGAATATAGCACTGTCATGGTGGACCAGATTGGGACGTCTTGTTCAGCCTAACAACAAATAATTTTAACCGTGTCTAATTAGATATATATCATGTGAGTTTTAACTCACATATTAGATATCATACTCTTGCAGCTAGCTGCAAGAGTATGATATCCGTATATGGACCTTAAGGTCCATATATTAAATTAATGCCTATAGGCATTAATCTGATGGTCAGCTAAAGCTGACCATATAAGATATCGTACTCTGATAAGACAGTACAGTCCCTATCAATATACTCTTATCCTCAGACAAATCGTATAGATAGATTATCACGTTACAAAAAACCATAAAAGGACATACCGCAGTTAAAATGTCCTGGATATCAGTAGTTATCGACGAAAGAATGGCATCATGCGACTACAGATACCTCAATATTTTGGGTATCTTTCAGGAGAAAAATAAGGCTGTTACCGCTATCCTAGACGTGTTACCATTTGACGAAAGTAATATGCTACGGTATCTTAATTGTGTTTGTGACAAACGTATTTCATTCCAAGATGTCAAGAAACAGTTAGAGACCGATAACACTTTTAGCCACATTCATTTGTTTAACGATGAGGACACACCCGATATTAGCTATGCCTACCATGTATTGGAATACACTCCGGAAACACAACGGACTTCACTTTAAACAATATAGTCTTATCCTTAATTTATGTGACCAATCTGTCACATACCACATACCACATACCATTTGCCCGCTTTAGATATGGGTGCTTTAGCACACATACTGATGGTCAGCTAAAGCTGACCATATAAGATATACTACTCTTGCAGCTAGCTGCAAGAGTAGTATATCCGTATAACGATAAATCGTGTTTAATCGTGTCTATTGACAATGGTCATTAATTATATTCTGATTAGACAGTAAAGTCCCTATCAGTAGA
>Ga0136601_1000794_pt1 | contig 11957 bp, 12 predicted proteins | sample AntRauMFilla2699_FD_181020 | JGI IMG/M metagenome (GOLD analysis project Ga0136601, IMG submission 181020) | Saline lake microbial communities from Rauer Islands, Antarctica - Metagenome Filla 2 #699 | ecosystem: Environmental > Aquatic > Non-marine Saline and Alkaline > Saline | place... | reverse complement strand
CACACGGCTCAGCTCAAACTTTTGAATCAGTTCTTCCACTGTAAATACCTCTTGTTCGGTGCCGTCATTCCAGCCCATGCTGGCAATGAAGTTCACCATTGTTTCCGGGAGATAGCCGTCGTGGAGATAGTCGAGAATATCTTTCGCACCATCGCGTTTTCCAAGCTTTTTATTACCGGCTTCGGCCATAATGTGTGGCATGGTGGCGAATATCGGTCGCTCAAGCCCCAATGCTTCATAGAGATTTAAATAATTTGGCATGCTGGCGAGGAATTCTTGGCCGCGAATGACATGGCTGATCTTCATTTCAGCGTCGTCGACAATGTGGGCGAAGTTATACGTTGGAAACCCATCAGATTTCATAAGAATAAAATCGTCCACTACTTCTGGTCCAGTCGAAAGGTCGCCCATCACTTCATCGTGCCACTGATAATCTTTCGGATCAGACTTAAAGCGAAGCGGCGTTGTTCCATTCCATTCAGGAGGATTCTCTGGGCGATGCGTTCGGTAAAGGAAGGCCTTTTTCTCAGCACGAGCTTGAGTGCGGAATGCGTCGATTTCTTCAGCGGTATATGGATCAGCATAAGCACGACCACTGTCAATTAGTTTCTGTGCCCAGGTTTTATAAAGTGCCAAGCGCTCACTTTGCTTGTAGGGGCCATAAGGGCCTTCTTTGTCGGGGCCTTCATCGTATGTAATGCCAAGTGCAGTCAGGCTTTTGATGATGTGGTCGGCTGAGCCGGCCACTTCCCTTTTTTGGTCGGTATCTTCAAGGCGGATAATAAATGCCCCGCCCGATTGGCGTGCAACAAACCACGCAAACAGTGCGGTACGAATGCCACCGACGTGCATGAATCCGGTAGGGCTGGGTGCGAAACGAGTACGAATTTCAGTCATATGGTCACATTATAACAGATGTGAACTTACAATGATGTGGCGATTCGGCGAATTTGTTCACCAGAAAGTGGTGCGCTATTTTCAATCACATACAAGATGCCGCCGTTTACCCATGTAGCGTTGCCGTCATACGAGTAGATCGTCAGGCCGCGTTCTTGAGTGGTATCGTAGTTCTCACCTACGGCAGGCTTTACGACGTTCTCAAGAACGGCGGTTGAATCCCAGGTACTTCGTGTTTGGATAATAGTGTATTCACTGGTGCCTGAGTTTGAAATGAAGCTCAAACTAACTTCCCCATCGCTGTACTGTACTGGTTGGCTGAGACGATAGCCGTCTGGTTTAAATTCAGGATACGATGCGTTAATCCCTGCTTGGTTTGCGGCAATACTGACCGAAATACTCGGAATACTGATATAGACCACATATGCGGCGACAATCATGGCTAAAAGAATTGACGAAATAATAATGAAACGTCGCGGAATGGTTCGCTTCTGTTTTTTCTTCGGAGCCTTCTTTTCTTTCATTGTGAGCGCTGCTTCAATCGCTTTGTCTTTTATTTGTTTTGGCGTGGCAGCGAGCGCCTTTGCTGGCTTTGTGGTTTTGGCGTGTGCACGAGCAGCAACAGGGTGTGTCTTAGGGGTGACATCTGCAGGTGTTGCAGTAGTTTTTGCTGGTGTCGGGTGACTTGCAAATCGAGAAACGTTCTTACTGCGAGCAATATCCATGTGCTGGCCTGCTTTACGGCGCTGTGGGAGGCCGGGTTTTTTGGTAGAACGACGATGAAGCGTTTGAGATTTTTGGGGTGTCTTATGGGCTGTCGATGATGTTCCAAGTGATCTTTTCGCAGGACCAGATTTTTCGACGGTACCTTTTACCGGTAAGCCGGTGACAGCATCGTAAAGACGCCCATTAATACTCACTGTTTTGTTTGCTTGCATTGTTCTTCGTTCCTCGCAGGTCAGATATCAATATGGTGTTTTTATGCCCATACATTATTCTCTATAGTAGAGCGATTATCACGCTTATGCAAGCCCTGGTTAAAAAATGTATACAACTTGCTATAATAGAATACAGAAATGTTTCGAAGACCCTCAAAAAAGCAACAACTGATTCAGCGTATTATTGTATACGCTGTGATGGTGGTATCTGTTTTAGTGATTGTGACAGGCATTGTATTGTTCATCTTGGGCTACCGTTTAGATAGTAATAATGGACGTTTGGCGCAAGGATCGTTGGTGCAGTTTGAATCTATTCCAACGAACGGCGATGTGTTTATTGATGATGAGTACAGCGGCGATCGAACGAACACGAAAAAGACAGTTGTCGCAGGAATACACAACTTTAGGATTGAGCGGACCGGCTATGAGACATGGCAAAAAACGCTGACATTATCCCCAGGAACATTAACGTGGCTCGATTACGCGCGCCTTGTTCCGAAAGAGCTGCCAACCGAAGCGGTTCTTTCATATGACACGCTGCACGCGGCAAAAGCTTCGCCAGATTTTAAGAAGATTCTGACGCAAGAAGCAGCTGATACACCAACATTTAACCTTGTTGATATTAGTGACCGTGAAGTGAGAAGTTCGTCTGTGACGATTGCTCCCACCGCGTATAGAGAAGCAACAACTGAAGGTGTTTCACATCGCTTTACACTTGATGCATGGGACCAGGGTGGTCGCTACATGCTTGTGAAGCATGCCTATGACGACGCACAAGAGTGGCTGGTGCTTGATACTCAAGATGCAAGTCGGACGGTGAACGTGTCGCGATTATTTAGTATTTCTTTGGCAGATCTTCAGTTTTCTGGGACAAGTGGCAAAATTCTCTACGGTCTTTCAAATGGGGTGATTCGTAAAATTGATCTTTCATCCGAAACAATCTCACGTGGCTATGCTTCAAATGTAACAAGCTTCTCAATGTTTGAGACAAACCTGCTAACGTACCTCGGTACGGCGGATGATGGCAGTAAAAAACAAGTTGCGGGTGTGTATCGTGATGGCGATGAGGCTGGGCATATCATACAAACCGCTACGAGCGCCGATAATACCCTCGCGATTGATGTGACACGTTATTTTAATGATTTATACTTGGCGGTCGCTGACGGGCTTGAAGTGACGGTTTATACAGGTAATCTCCCTAGTTCTAGCGATGATCCAGTCGAAGATTTAACGATTGCAACTGAATTTATGGTCGCGGCTAGTGTTGATTCACTCAGTTTTAGCCCAACCGGTGATTATCTTGTGGTTCGCTCTGGGTTGTCGATGGTGAGTTATGAGATAGAACATGAGCGAGAAACACGAAGTGAAATTACCACCAGTGAAGGGAAAGCCCATTCGTTTTACTGGTTAGATGATGCTTATTTGTGGGCGATTTACGATGGTCATCTTTCCATTCGTGAGTTCGATGGAACAAACGTTCATGTGATTATGCCAATGGAGCCAGGGTTCGATGCGACACTGAGTCAGAACGGCCGCTATATTTATGGCGTGAATAAGTCGGAAGATGGCAAAAGCTACCAATTACAGCGCGTGACGATGATTCTTGGCTAACCAAAGATTCGTTCAAGGAATGTCGGAGCATTGCTAGGGAGGACATTGTCAGCCTCGCTCTCTTGCCCGCTGCCTTGCGGAGCTGCTTTTGCAGCGGCTGGGTCGGGGCTGACTTGCTCGGCGGTGACGAGGAGTCGATTTAAGGCGGTACCAATAGGAGTACAAGTGATTAATGTCATCACAGGTTTGTCGGTTTTATAGATCAGTTTATTCACCTCATTCGGCTTCACGACTTCCATTTTTGTAATGGTATATGTATAGCGAGTACTTTCGTAATTAGCGTAGATGGTATCGCCTTCTGATAGTTTTTCAAGCTGTGCGAAAATAAACTTATAATCACCGCCATCGAATAGGTCGTTGCTGCTGTGGCCAGCGAGCACGGTATTCCCTATTTCACCAGGCGTACTGTTGGCTCCGGGAATTGCAAAGTGTGCGACACCTTTCTCCATTGCTTTCAATTGTGAGTCGTTATCGGGTGCTGTATCGTAGACCACCGGTACGTCGACGTTGATTTTTGGAATGATAAGCCGTGGGTCACTACTGACGGCAATGGTCGCAGTTGGGTCGATCACAATATTTTGTGGGTCAATGCTGCCAGGCGAAACGTAGGCTCTAACGTTGGCGACAAACGTACGGTTGTATTGTACAAATACGAAAATAAGCACAACGGCAAGCGCAGCGATAATTGGCATGAAGTGACGACTTTTGCGAATTTTGCCAGCTGATTCTTGTACGCGGCCAAGCAATTTTTGACGAAGTTCATACAAGGCTTCGTTATTGCTGAGAGTTTCATCTTCAGTTGGCGCAGATATAACTTCAGTGGGCTGCTGAGAGAAATAGTGACCCTGTGTCGGCGTGCTCTTGGAATGATGCGTGTAGTAGTTCTCGTAGTACTGCTGATAGTAGTTTTGCCAGGCTGAGTGGTAGTGTTTCCATTGTTCAGCTTGTGGCAGAGGATGTTCGGCATGATTTCGATGGTATGTGGTATCAGCCGCTGGTTCATTATGCTGTGCCGGTGCTTGCTGTGGTGTTGCGACATGATTATCGTCAAAAAGCGCATCAATTTGCCCACGAACAACATTAGCCGCCGATTCTTGATGGTGCGTCGGCGTGCTTGTTGATGGTGTGGTTGGTGCTGGAGAATCACCTACCTTTGGTTGGCTGGGCAAATCTCCACCAGGATTGCTGTTATCGGGGTTCATATCTTTCTTCCTACTGTGTTCTATTGTACAATACGTTGGTACTTTTCAGTAGTAGACGATTGATTATCCTATTGTGCCGCGGTGGTGGAATTGGTAGACACGCTAGACTCAAAATCTGGTGTTCATTATGAACGTGCCGGTTCAAGTCCGGCTCGCGGTACCATAGGTTAATGAATTAAACTCGTTGCGGTTGCCTCAAGTGGCTTTTTTGCATTCCATAGCCAATATGCTGCCGCTCGTGAGGCAACACTGCCGCGCCAAATAGCCATTGGGTTTTCCCACGGTACAGTCACCACTTCCCCATTATGAGCAATGACAATGTGATCTTTATGAAGCACACTAATACTTACCGGATACGTAATAGTAAATTTGTGGAGCGCTTCAACCAGTTGCACGAGCTGCATGCTGAAGGTGAGCACTTTTGGATAATAGAGTGCTTGAAAAAGTTTCTGTAATTGTGCGAATGAGGCAACTAACAAGGTGTCAGGACGTTCCACTAATAACTCGGCACTGTTTTTTACAAGGTCGATTGCATCGCGCGTGAGGACGAGCTGCCCTTGGTATTTCTGAATAAATTGTTCATACGCAATTGCCGTTTCACTGCTGCGTCCGGCATCACCAATCAGAAGGATGCTTTCGGCCCATTCGCCAACGGCATTCATTTCCGTGACTGCATCTTTGGCGAGGCTTCCCGATGGATTTGTTGGTCCAAATACGGCATCAGTAATAGCCTTGGGGATCGTCTTTTTGAGTACATCTGGCAGCAACACCCGAACTTGTCCAACACCGGCGTTTATGGCGACGCCGTACGCCTCACCAACACCGGCAAAACCAAGTTTATTACCACCAATAATTCCCAGGCGTCCGGCATTACTTTTACGTTCAGGTTTGCTCCATTCAATATCAGGAAAGAGGGTCGCTGTAGATGATTGTTTTTTCCAGTAGGAATAGTCCATAGGGTTAGTGTACGATATATCGATCAGTGTGCGCTATCATTTCTTGAAGAATGAGTTGTACGTCTTTCTCCGCTGCAGGTTCGAATTGTTGACGGAGGGCAATCGCGCCAATTGTTTGGGATGCATGCTTCTTGGCGTCTTCACCGCGCTCATTAATGACAAATCGAAAAACGTCTTTGTTTCGATCAGCAAATTCAAGCGAATCCCGTGATTCGTACATGCGCTGCGTAATTGTGTCTGGTCGCTCGCCAAGCGACTCGTCGATATTTTGCTTCCATGATGCGAGGGGTGAAATAATATAGACAGGTTGGTACCGTTCAGACCCGATATTATTTAAGAGAACATTCACGTTATCGGCAGCGATCGGTCCGATATTGTAGGGTGCCGAGAGGCCACTTGGGTACGTCACATACACTGCACCCGTTTCTTCAATAACAGCATAATTCACTACATTCCGGGTTCTAATATCGTCAATGAGTAATTCGAGGGGAATGTCTGTGGTGAAATTTTCTGGATCACTTGCTTTATGAGTGCGATTTGTCGATGTGCCAATCGTTGCTATAGCAGGGTTTTCATTCGTCACGATAGTTGTAAGGGCTGTCTTACCTACTGCAACCGGTCCAGATTCTGAAATAACTTCAACGCTTCGATTGCGAAGCTCTCTCAATACCGCATCATTGGCTTGATACTGGCTCGTTTCTCGTTTTAATTGTGTGAGCGTGGTTCTTTGTTCGGGTGACAGTTCACTCAGTGTGGGCATACGGTTCCTTGAAGTCCACCACTTCTTTAATTGTGAAGCAAATTATAGCAGGTGCTCTAAGTAATCTCAATACTGACCGGACAGTGGTCTGACCCCATCACGTCGGGGTGAATAGCGGCAGCGGTAATGCGGTCTTTCAATGAGTCGCTGGCAAGCCAATAGTCAATTCTCCAGCCAACGTTGCGGGCGCGGGCGTTCGCCCAGTGCGTCCACCAACTGTAGGCGTCGGTTTGTTCGGGATGGAGTGTTCGGAAGGTGTCGAATAAACCAGCTGCTTCGAAATTATCGAAACCTTGACGCTCTTCATTGGTAAAGCCATGTTTTCCGACGTTTGCCTTAGGGTTTGCGAGATCGATTTCGTTGTGGGCAACGTTGAGGTCACCACACATCAGAACAGGTTTTGTGTGTTCCAGTTCTTTGAGGTGTGCAAGAAATGCTGGGTCCCATTGTTCGTGGCGCAACTTCAAGCGCGAAAGATCGCCTTTTGAGTTTGGTGTATAGACCGTGACAACCCAAAAGTCTTCGAATTCAGCTGAAATTACCCGGCCTTCTTTGGTGGGGTCGCCGTAGCCATCGTCGGTAAGATTAAATTGTTCTGAAATGTCATCGGCAAAGCCATTTATGACTTGGAGCGGTGCTACTTTACTAAACATAGCTGTCCCACTGTAGCCGGCCTTATCGGCACTGTGCCAGTATTCTTCGTAGCCTACAAGGTTAGTTTCTGCTTGACCCTGTTTTGCCTTTGTTTCTTGGAGACACAAAACATCGGGCTGATGCTCTGCCATAAAGCTTTGAAAGGCGCCTTTATTAATCACCGCTCGAATACCATTAACGTTCCAGGAGTACAGTTTCATTTATAGTCGCACCTTTGCTTCGCGTTGTTGATCGCGCAGTTTAATTGTTTGTCGTTTGTCGTAGTTCTTTTTTCCTTTACCTAAAGCGATGACGAGCTTAATGTGTCGCCCCTGCGTTAAGAGTTTCGTAGGAATAATACTCATACCGGTTTGCTTTTCAGCCACGAGTGCATCAATTTGCTTGCGCTTCACAAGAAGCTTTCGGGGAGATGTATCAACCGAAGTTTCGTTTTCCCCTTTTGAATTAAGCACCAAGCTGAAACTAGCGTTATTAAGCCAAAGCTCGTTGTTACGCACAGTGACGAACGAGCCCTTTAGCTGAACGCGACCATCACGAGCTGCACGAGCTTCACGACCCGTTAAGGCAATTCCGGCAACCAAACCTTCTTCAAGGGTATAGTCAAATGAGGCGCGTCGATTTAAGATTGCGCCGGTTGATATTTTCTTTTTTTTCTTGGTTGCCATCGTAGCTTTATTGTAACAGATTAGAGGAGCGTTTTAACGGCGCTCATCAGTTCACGCGCTGAAGCATTCCATGAGAAGTTTTGAATATGCTGCTGCCCTTTCTCAATTAAGCGATTTCGAGTGCGCGCGTTACGTAGCTGTGTCACTTGTTGAGAAAAGTGCTTTGCGTCATCAACATCAAAATACAGCGCGCCGTTACCGGCAACTTCATGAAAAATTGACGTATCACTGATAACTGCCGGAACACCCAGCGCGAGCGCTTCAGCAATAGGCAGCCCAAACCCTTCAAAGCGGCTTGCGCTTACAAGAATTCCCCTGTTCGCAAGAAGCGCCGCGTACTGCTCGTCACTGACTCCGTTATAAAAAACAATGTTCGCGTTTTTCGGGATATGCTGTTGGAGTGCTTGCTTTCTGGAAGCAGAAATTTTACTGAGAAGGTGTAGGGTATGGTTCGGGAGCCACTTCATTCCTTTTATGAGTGTCTCGACATTTTTGTATGGCATGAACGAACCCATGTAAATGAGGTTGGTCGGCGCGGTGGTCGTTACTGGCTTTTTGAGAAGCGAGGCGAGATTTTGTGGCGCATTGGGCACCACAATAATGGGACGTTTTGTGAGTTTTGTCTGCTCAATTTCACGCTGTGTTGCATGGCTGATCGTCGCGACGATATCGGCACTATTAAGTTGTAGTCGTTGTGGCATATAACTAACGTGATAGAGCCACCAGCCGGCGCGAATTATTGGATGTAGTTGTTTTGGCGGTGTGCGATCTTTGTAGTAGATCAAATCGTGCAATGTTAAGACGAGTTTAAATTTTCGACCAGCCGCACCAAATACTTGAAATGGGCAGATAACAACATCTGGGGCATAGTGGTTTAAGATTCGTGCGGTCATTGGCTCTTTTGGGGAAGTTGGCGCGTGAATGGTAATGAATTTTGCTTTTTTAGGGAAGAACTTTTTTTGCTCATTGTCACAAATAAGAAACGTGACGTCAGTCAGTTTGGCGATCGCTTTGCCAAGTTCAGTGGAATAGCGACTAATACCATCATGATAATCGGTACGTATATATCGAGCGTCAAAGAATAGCTTCATTTGCCTGTTATTGTACCATGCAGATGTCGCGAAAAGGCATGATATAATGGACGCTATATGAAGATCCTTATCGCGTCGGATTTACACTATCCGACCATTAATGGTGTTGCGACGTTTAGCCGAAATTTAGCTAAGGGGCTTGCTGACCTCGGTCACGAAGTGCTCGTTATTGCTCCTAGCCAAACCGGAAAAAAGTCGAAAGAAGTTGATGGTAATCACGTGATTGTGCGGACTGCTTCAATTCCCTTTACGTTTTATCAAAATTATCGAATTTCACCAAGTCCGGGCCGTGAAGTAAAGAAAATTATCGATAGTTTCGACCCTGACGTTATTCATGTGCAAATGGTGATGTGGCTTGGCCAAGCCGCTATGAAATATGGGAACAAGTTAGGTATCCCGATTGTCAGCACGAACCACGCAATTCCTGAAAATTTAATGGATAATTTAAAACTCCTTGCTCCTGTCTCGCGACCAATTAATTATATTTTAAAGGCCTATGGAGCACGGTTTCATTCTAAAGCCGATTACGTCACACTGCCTACGCAATCTGCGATTGATATGTTGAACGCAAGTGATCGAATTTCCGTCCCAATGGAGGCTGTTTCGAATGGTATTGATTTAGCACACTTTACCAACCAGCCAGCATCGGCTGAAATTTATGAGAAATTTAACTTACACAGTGACAAGCCGATCGTGACCTATATTGGTCGCCTCGATGCAGAGAAGCACATTTCAGTATTAGTGCAGGCATTCGTGCGAGTGAAAGAACATCACCCGGATGCTCAGCTGCTCATTGTTGGCGATGGCACAGATGCAACGAACCTAAAATTACTCGCTAAAGAACTTGGCTTGAATGGCAGTGTGACATTTACAGGTCGTGTGAGTGATGATGATTTGGTGGAGCTTCACCGGGTTGGTACCGTATATTGTATGCCCTCACCCGCTGAACTACAGAGCATTGCCACACTTGAAGCAATGGCGAGCGGCCAACCAATCGTGGCAATTAATGCTGGAGCACTGAAGGAACTATGCCAAGATGGTCGTAATGGCTATCTTTGTGAAAAAGATGACACGGCTGCGATAGCCGAAAGTATAACGAAAATTCTTACAGACCCCAAGCTTCGAGCTGAGTTTAGTAAGGAGAGTCTGGCGATTGCCGGAACGCATGATTTAAAAACGACACTTGCACGGTTTGAACGGATTTATTTAGACCTTATAAAATCGTAAATAATTGTCGCAACCTGATCGGGCGTTTCATAATGCGTTAAATGACCAACGTTGTCGATTACTACAAGTTGAGCATTAGGAAAGAGCGTCACGAGCTCTTTTTGTTTTTCAAGCGGCGTAATGTCATCGAGTTCGCCAGCAATTAACAGTGTGGGAACATGAATCATTGCTGCCACTTCTCTGACGTTATGATGAATTGACGTATCGAAACTTTCGGCGAGCGACGTTGGGGTATGAAATAAACTAAAGTATTTTTTATGCTGATTGTGGATGAATGCACGAAGCGTTTTGTCTTTTGTTTTCGCCATTGTGACGCTCATCACCATAACAATTGCATTCGAGGCGAGCCATCGTTTGGCGAAAGCATGCGGCAGCTGCTTCCCTACCCAGTAATAAAACGTTGCGAGCTTACTCAAAACCGCACGTGGCCCTTCGAGTGCAGGCGCGCCGATTGGATTTACGAGTATAAGCGATTCAATTGTGTGAGGAAATTTTGCTGCATACGCGGCGGTAATAATACTGCCAAATGAATGTCCCAGAAGCACCGGAGGTTCAGTTAATTTTTGCTTTTTTATAAAGTTCTTCATCCATGTAACATAACTATCCAGAGAATAATCATCGAGCGTATCGCCGTGGGCAAAACCGGGTAAATCGGGAATAATAACGTGATAATCCGACAAGTTGTGCGCAATAAGCGCAAGGCCATGATGGGTGCCACGAAAGCCATGAATAAGAATGATTGTTTTTTTTGTTACCATTTATTTCATCATACCTTATTTAGGCTGTTGGTGATTCGTCTGGTGTACCGGGATCGTTGAGGATACCCGTAATAATTACTTTAAGATGTGTATCTGCAGGCTGACCGTGCGCTATTGAAAGTAGGTGGAGCTGCTCGATAGTATCGAGGGCCTGCCTCTGCTTCTCTGTGATGAGCTGTTCTCGTGTCGCTTCGAACTGATCGTGGAATGCATTGTTGTTTCTCATTGAACTGAGCGTAAGTTTTGGTTCAGGTGATGCAAGGAGAACCTGGAGCCGCTCATGAAGAAAGCGTTGCTGAGGATCTTTCGTGAGGGATGGATCGCGGCTGACTGCTTCAACAATATGGTCAACCGGCGCCTGAACAACTGATGGGTGTGCCCATAGCGATAAATACTGTGATGCAAGCTCAGTATCAGATAGATCTTCATGACTAAAGTCACGTTCAGGGCGTGGGAATTGACTAATGTTATCACCGCTGTCATGGGCCATACACTCAGTATAGTACCATGAGCATTATAGCGCTACTTTTCTACAGGAGTAATGCCATGTGCTTTGATTGCATCTTGAATTTTCGGACGATCAAATCCAAAAACGATATCACCCGCAATGTCTGTCACAGGGACGCCTCGGAAGTCGCCGTTGAGTTTTTCCATAAGTTCTTTATTGGCAGCTTCATCTGCTTCAATATCTTTTGCAATGTAAGGAATACCCAGTTTATCGAGCCATTGCGTCTCAGTGTGACAAAATGCACACCAGCTGGTTTGGTAGATCGTAATTTGTGGATTTGCTGCGCTCATTGTAAATTCCCCTTTGTTTTCACTATACATTGTACAGTAAATTTGATGGTCAGTAAATAGTCTCGTGACTACGCTTATGCTACAATAGTTTTAAGAAATTTTATAGGGTTGGCACGGTATATTCATGAGAGAACAGACAAATTTTGTTGGTCGTCGAGGGTTTGCCCTCCCTACTGTTTTAATTGCTTCAATTGTTTTGTTGACCATATTGGCGGTTTCAGTCACGGCAACTGCCGCAGTTCGTACTACATTGAAAAACCAGTATTACTCCCAACTTGCAAAAGCTGCTGGTGAAGCTGGGGTGGTGTATGCGAAATCTTGCTTAGCCCAGAACGAAAATGAACCACAGTGGAGTAATGCAAAGCCGTTAACGCCAGCGACGGATTGCGCAGGCGATCTT
>Ga0136601_1000793_pt1 | contig 11965 bp, 16 predicted proteins | sample AntRauMFilla2699_FD_181020 | JGI IMG/M metagenome (GOLD analysis project Ga0136601, IMG submission 181020) | Saline lake microbial communities from Rauer Islands, Antarctica - Metagenome Filla 2 #699 | ecosystem: Environmental > Aquatic > Non-marine Saline and Alkaline > Saline | place... | reverse complement strand
TGCGCTGCTGAAGACCCTCGAAGAACCGCCAGCTCACGTGATATTCATCCTCGCGACAACTGAAGAAGAGAAGTTGCTTGATACAATTTTGTCTCGGTGTCAGGTGTTCCGGATGCGCTCGCCGTCACGTGCAGTACTGGCAAAGACGGTTATTGATGTCGCGCAAAAAGAAGGATTTGCCCTCACTCCCGAAGCAGCAGACCTGATCGCCGTGGCAGCCGACGGATCGTTCCGGGATGCGCTCGGGGTGACCCAAAAAGTCATCATGGCGTCGGGCGACGCTATTGGCAGCATAGAAGAAGTCGCCATTATTATCGGCGCGCCCAAAAGCGCTACCGTGCGCAACATCATTGCGGCACTGCACGCCAAAGACACAGCAATTGCATTGTCTGCCGTTTCAGACGCGGTGTCAGCCCAGGTGGATATGAAATTGTTCGCGCGGGTGTTGCTTGATCATTTGCGCGCTATCATGCTGACGCGCAACTTACCGGCTCACAAAGACAAAGTTATCGCCGGATTTGGAGAAGCGGCCGCCGCCCAAATCACCGAACTAGCAGCCGGCACCACGCCGATCAATTCTCACATGCTCCTACGCTTCCTCGAGGCCACCGAGCAAGTCGGCCGTTCCCCAATCCCGCAACTGCCGATTGAACTGGCGATTGTTGATGTGTGTGGTAAGTAAGTATGAAAATCATCCTCGTCCGCCACGGGCAGACCAACGAAAACGCTGCTCACCGCCATCAACCCGACCATACGCCGCTATCTATCCTGGGACGACAGCAAGCTATGGCGGTGGGTGACAAATTGGCTGATCGCCGGCTGACGCACGTCGTGTCTAGTCCGCTGGTGCGAGCGCTCCAGACTGCCAGTTTGATCGCAAGCAAAAGCGATCTGATCCCCAGTATTGACCACGACTTGCACGAGCTGGCTCGACACCGTTCGATGACTGGACACGGGCATTATTCACTGCGGTCGCTGTTGTTTTATAAATTCTGGTTTCTTGGTCTGACACGCAGTGGTGAATCATACCGCGACCTGCGCCTGCGAGCGGCGCGGGTTCGGGCACACCTGGAACTATTGCCTGACGACGCTGTGGTGGCGGTGGTGTCGCACACCGTGTTCCTTAACCTGTTTGTGGTGCACCTCACGCGCACGCGGTCCTTGTGGCCCTGGCAAGCGGCAGCTGTATTTCTTCGCTTGATCAAGATGCCGAACACCGGCACGATCGAACTGACGTGCAACGATGGTGTATGGCGACGAGTAAAAAGTAATCAATAGCCCCAGGACCAATGGTATTGAGTAACCCGACTTGAATCTATCCCAAAATCTGGCAGTATAGTGCAATCAGAGGAATGTGGGGAAGTCATATTCCAAAAAGTACGCAAGATAGAAGTACGAACGTAAAAGCGATGATCATACCCGATCGTCTAGTGGTAGGACTACGGTTTCTGGTGCCGTCAACCGGGGTTCGAATCCCTGTCGGGTAGCAACTTAGTGAGGTCGACCGAGGTCGTTAAATGAGTCATATTTGACACTCTGTGTTATGAATGGCTCATGGACACGAACTTAGGTTAAAATTCGAATGTGACTTTTCGTGTATCAATAGTTTATTTAAGTTCTTCAATCAACCGTTTCATTTCTTCAATCTCTTTCTTTTGGGCGACGATAATATCATCGGCTAATGCTCGTACCCGTGGATCTTCGATCTGCGCTCGCTCACTGGTGAGAATAGCAATTGAGTGGTGGGGAATCATCGCTTCCATGTAATCAACATCATCCACCAGAGCCTGACTCCGAACTAATAAAAGCGCGACTACAAATAGAGCGATGCTTCCACCAACAATATACTGATTTGTTCGCTTGTTGGTATACATATGTCGCATAAACCACAGCATCACCATTGCCATAATTGCTGTCATGAGCAGGTTCATATATAGCCGCATTTCGCTAAAGAAAATATGGTCCCATGAATAGTTATTTAGGTACATTGCTAGGTACATGAGTACCGAAGACGTACCAATCATCGTAAAAAATGTTTTATAAGATTGTGACATAGAGAGTAATTAAGTTGCTATGGCTACAGTATACTTCAGTTGTGAAAAAAGAACTCAAAACTAAATTGAACGACAGTTCAAGGTCGTCAGGGACAAGTACGTAATCTGTAGGAAATAGTTAAAAGGTGTACTGTTTGTGCAACCGTAAAATTATTTATCTTTCGCATCTTGGAACTGGCTTGAGATACTCTGACTCGTGCTAGTTTTTATTTTATTTATTGGTACATTGATTAAATGATGGTTTTTTTGCAGTTGCTAATTCACTACGGTTTACATTTTCTTGCCCCTGGTCTTTTGTCACGGATTTTCTTTAAAGATATTTGGAAGCTGAGCTGGACACTTATGGTGACGACGATGCTTGTTGACCTAGACCATCTCCTTGCTACCCCTATTTTTGAATCAAGTAGATGTAGTATAGGTTTTCATCCTTTGCATTCTTATTATGCAATTGGTTTTTATGTACTGTTACTTTTGATTCCAAATAGATACGTCAGAATAATTGCTGTTGGTCTGTTGTTACATATGTTTGCAGATTTCCAGAATTGTTTGTGGATTATCTCTGCAACGTAGGTCTGTACACAGCTGTTATTAGTCTATCTTGTAGTTATTTACATTGCTTTAATACCCCATAGGGGTATAATACGAATGTGAAAAAAGAACTCAAAACCAAAATCGAACGTCAGCTCAAAATCATTGAAGGACAAGTACGCGGTTTGCAAAAAATGGTAGCCGAAGATAAATACTGTATTGATGTGATAACTCAGACCTCAGCTATTCGTAACTCGCTTGGTTCGGTGGAAGAGAAAATGCTTGAGAGTCACCTGAGTACTTGCGTAGTTAAACAAATAAAGGGAAGGGGTCAAGATAAAGCCATCAAAGAAATTTTAGCTGTTTATAAACTGGCTAAGTGAAAATAGTATGGGAAATAAGAAACAAGCAACTCTCTATCGAATGGTCATGTCCGGACATACGTGTCCATATGGTGTGAAGTCATTGTATCTACTTAAGAAGCACGGATACGAAGTATCAGACAACCACCTAACAACCAGAGCAGAAACCGACGCCTTTAAAGCTAAGTACAATGTCGATACCACGCCTCAGTCGTTTATTGGCGACGAACGAATCGGTGGTCACACAGATGTACGGAAGCACTTCGGACAAAACGTGCTTGAATCTGGTGACACTACCTACAAACCAGTACTGGCTATCTTTGCAGTTGGATTGTTACTAGCCGTCGCAGTCGGCGTACTTACTAATTGGTCTATGGGATATCTCATGGTTATTCCACATTTCATTTCTATTACGATGGTGCTTTTAGCCTTACAAAAGTTGAAAGACGTGGAGTCTTTTTCTACTATGTTTTTGAACTATGACGTGCTAGCCCAGCGGTGGGTGCCTTACGGTTATATCTACCCGTACGCTGAGCTGGCCGCTGGTCTTTTGATGTTTGCTGGAATATTTTCCTACCTTTCAATCCCGCTAGCCCTATTTATTGGCGGTATCGGCGCGTGGTCAGTGTTCAAAGCAGTCTATATCGAGAAGCGGGAACTAAAATGCGCGTGTGTTGGTGGAGACACAAATGTCCCGCTTGGGTTTGTGTCACTGACCGAAAACCTAATGATGGTTGGGATGGCGGTGTGGATGCTGGTAATGTTGATATAGATTAAGCGTGATGTTTTGATATATATTTGTTACTATTGATGAACGTATAAATATGATTAGTTGGCTAAACAACAAGGTAGTTCAGAAACTCACTGCAATTTTGATTGCAAGTGTCTTTGTAGTGGTTATGTTTGCTTGTTTTACCACAGCAACCAATCATGGACATAATGTGGACGTGGGCGCTGCTTGTGAGACCGTAATGAATTTAGTAGACAATGCAGTTGCTCAAACTGGCCTTGCGTTACTGCTGGTTATAGCTGCAGCTTACATTTGCTTTCGTTCCTGCAACAGTTTTTCCTGTTTAGACAGTCTGAACAGGATGCAGGTTTTTCATGGCCCTCCGCAAGATTACCAAGCTTCACCACAGGAACACTCTTACTTACAGAAGCTTTTTAGTGCGGGTCTCATACATTCCAAACTCCATAGTTCAGCTGTATAACCAACGATTTAAAACTTGTTAGTAGTTTTATGTAATACGTTGGTTTTTTCTATTTACTCGCAGGGACGTAATAAAAAATTATGGAAGAACAAATCAACTCTAAACAACCAAATCAATTCTTAATACCAGCCGCAATTTTGATAGCTGGACTATTCGTAGCCGGAGCGCTGTACTTCTCTGGGACAGGATCTGGACCAGCGCCAGTGGTTACTAATGGAAATAATCAACCGGTCGCCCAAGCCCCAGAGCCGACTGGTTCTACCGACGCAGTGCGTCCGGTAACGAATGAGGATCACATTAAAGGTAATCCAGACGCCCCGATAAAAATTGTTGAATATTCAGACTTTGAATGCCCGTTTTGTAAGCGGTTCCATGACACGATGAATGAAGTAATGGACAAGTACGAAGAATCAGGAGAAGTAGCCTGGGTCTTTAGACAATTTCCACTAGAACAACTTCATCCTGTGAAGGCTCAACGAGCAGCGGTTGCCTCTGAGTGTGCTGCTGAACTAGGAGGGAACGATGCGTTCTGGTCCTTTACCGATGGATATTTCGCTGATCCTTCAACTGGAAATAATCGAACTAATCAAGATGTGCTAATTCCAGAATTAGCAGCTGCAGCTGGCTTAGATACTACTCAGTTCAATGAGTGTCTTGAAAGCGGTAGACATGACGAACGTATTGCAGCAGATAGTCAAAATGCTATTGAAACGGGAGGTCGAGGTACACCATGGAGCGTCATGATTGGCCCTGATGGAACAACCTACCCGATTAATGGTGCCCAACCACTCGCAGCAGTAGAGCAACTAATCAGTATTGCTCAAAATACCCAATAGTCATGAAATACACCCGGGTATTACTGACTGTTTTCAAGCAGCCATTCTATCTATTGCTAGCTGTACTGTTGTCCACCATTGTCTTTACCATTGCTGTCTGGTTACCAAGCTTTCAGTTGATCTCGATAGTCTCGCAAACTGCCAGTCTAAGCGAACTGCTGTCTCTGTTATGGAGTCTGTATGGTGCCATCGGTAGCAACTTTAGTACTACGTCTGCTACCTACACCATCATGATTGCGGTGTTGTTTGGAATCAATGTCTCATTACTGACCTACTACATACGACGGATGCGCACCGGTTCGCCGAACGTAAAAGGTGTTGGAGTTGCTGGTATCGGCGGACTGGTAAGTGGAGTATTTGGCATTGGATGTGCTGCGTGTGGCACTTTCATTTTCACCTCAGTACTCGCTCTCTTTGGAGTCGGTGGCATTCTCGCTTACTTACCGTTTGGTGGAGAAGAGTTTGGATTCCTTGGTGTTGCACTACTTGTCTATTCAGTATATTCACTTACTAAAAAAATTACAGATCCTTTGGTCTGCCCAATCTAACGAATAAACTATGAATCAATTAACTATTGCCTCGCTGATAGTCGCTGGTGGCCTCGTCGTGGGTGCGTTTGTAGCTACAAATGGAGCGTCTACAGACAGTGGAGTAAAAACCTTCGATATTGTGATGGAAAACAATCAATATCGTCCAGCACAAATAACTGCCAACGTTGGTGATCAAGTGATTATCAATTTTGAGAATCGCGATGCGGTTAGTCATGCTGTAGCTCTCCCCGAGTTTAACGGCACTGTACCAAACGGACACGTGCCAGCTGGTGGCACAGCTACCATGCAGTTTGTCGCTAGCCGTACCGTTACTACCGATGCTGCTGTTTGTGGCGGAGCAAACCCAACTGATAAAACTGACGACCACGGAGAAGAATTAATCGTTACTATAATCTAATTGTATGAAAACCCCCTTATTAATTATTTGTGTAACAGTAGCCTTGGCTCTGTTAGGATGGTGGTTTGTTTCTACGGCCGGCCAGTCAAACTCTAGCACTACTGAAAATGAACTCGTAGACACTACTCTTGTTGAAGCAAACGTGAAGGTGAATCCACAGCCAGATACTAACACCGTACAAGTGCAAGCAGCTACACTAACTGAACCTGGCTTCTTAGTTCTCCGAGAAGTGATTGATGGAATGGCGGCCCAGGTGGTAGAAATTAGCGCTTATTTGGAAGCTGGTACGTATACTGATCTGACTATTTACGCTGGAGAATTTTACACCGGCGACGCAGAATTGATGGTTGTTGTGTACACCGACCAGCAAAATGACCAAGTCCTCAACGACTTAGACCAGCCGTTTGTAGCCAGCGATGGATCTTTTGTAGCGACGTATGTCGCTACTGGTGAATCAGTACCGACGTCAGTGTTTAATCCAACCCAGGCTGCACTCCCTACTAGTATCTCAATGGGAGACATGGCAATGAGTATGCCTACTATTACGTACACCAACGATGGCTTTGAACCAGCTACTTTGGAGGTGAGTAAGGGTGCAATGGTGCACTTTGTAAACGAAAGCGACACCGAGATGTGGGTAGCGTCAGACAGTCACCCAGCCCACGATATATTGCCAACCTTTGACCAGTTTAAGCCAGGTGATATGTACATGTATATATTTGAAGAGGCCGGAGAGTGGGCGTATCATGACCACCTGACTCCAACCGCAGTTGGAACTATTACAGTTACAAACTAAATAAACATCAGATGAGATTTATAGAAAAAATACTCGATCGTTACACGATGTATCAAGTCTTGAGCGCAGTGCTTGTCGGCTATGTTGTGTACGGTTTACTTCTGAGTTTAACCGGTACACTTATCTATGGTGTGGGTGAGTTATTGCTGTCACTGGTTGTTATCGTTGCATCAGTAGTTGCGACACACTACGCACTGACTGCTATCACCAAAGCGCCAAGTAACGTGTGGTCAAGTATCCTGACTGGGTTCATTATATTCTTGATCTTTACTCCGACTGCTAGTGTAAATGGACTTTTTGTCCTGTCTGTCATTTCAGTAATTAGTATCGCTAGCAAATATGTAGTGAAGTATCGAAATGCGCATCTGGTTAATCCAGTTGCTTTAGCGGCCGTGTTGTCGGGAGTATTTGGACTAGCCTACGTCTCTTGGTGGGTGGGAACCGCTTGGTTTGCACCAGTCTTGATACTTGGAGGATTACTGGTGGTATTAAAAATACGACGATTGCCTTTAGTGCTCGCGGGTATACTTGCTTCAATTCTGATGGTGTTTGTGTACGCAGTGCTTCGTGATTCAGTCTCGGTGACTATGTTTAATGGACTGCTGCTAGCCTCTCCGCTTTGGTTTTTTATGACCATTATGGTCACTGAACCGCTTTCTACTCCAGCTGGAAGGCGGGCGCAAATAATGTATGGTGCCTTCATTGGCTTGCTGTCGCAGATACCATTCTCAATTGGACCGATCTTTAACTCACCAGAGCTGGCACTGGTGATCGCTAATCTATTAGTGTGGCCAATGACCATGCGTGGTCGACTAAAACTCACCTGTCTAAAAGTGGAAGAAATCGCTCGTAATACATTTGCGTATACGTTCAAACCTTCCTTTCCGGTTCAATTTCAAGCTGGACAATACTTAGAATGGGCACTTCCGCACCAGTCTCCTGACGGTCGAGGTACCAGGCGGTATTTCACTGTCGCCTCAAGTCCGACCAAGAAAAATCTTCGTCTGGTAGTAAAAATGCAAGAAAGTGGAAGCAGTTACAAGAAAAGGTTACAAGCATTTGGTCGTGGTGACACCATTCAAGCAGCTCAACTGGCAGGTGACTTTGTACTGCCACCAGAAGTTGCAAATAAAAAGTTTGTTTTTGTGGCGGGTGGAATTGGTATCACTCCGTTTTTAAGTCAACTAGAATATCTGAAAGATACGAAACAAAGAATTAACGCGGTACTGTTTTACTGCAACAACACAAAAGAAGATGTTACCTACGCTGCTAAACTGAAAGATTACGAGTCAATTGGTGTCCAAACAGTACATGTACTCACTGAGCCTACACCTGAATGGTCTGGTGAAATAGGCTACCTTGGCGTACATATGCTGAAGCATTACCTGCCAAACCTTACCGATCGCTTGGTGTATCTATCAGGTCCGCCAGGCATGATCGGTACGTATCAAAAGTTATTTACCGAGTGTGGTGTCCCTGCCAAACACATTAAAACCGATTATTTCCCAGGATTAGCTTAATTAGTACTATGCCCATATATATTGTTACAATTGGAATCTTTATTCTTACTAGTGCGTTTACGTACTCAGTCATAGCTTCACGAGAGACCACCAGTTCCCAGCTGGTCGATGCCGATACCACCGCTTCAAAAGAAGTGCTCGCGATGATGGATGATGACATGGATCTAGCTATGTTCTTGGATGGTACATATCGAAGTGATGTGCGCTATGAAGTGCCCTACGGGTACATAGAGCCGATGGCGCTTGAGATAACTATTGCTAATGGCGTGGTTACTAATTCACAAGTAGATTTTGATGTTGTTAATCCAGTGTCAGGAGATTACGTACGTTCATTTGAGAGTTACTACGAAAACGAAGTGATTGGACAGCCAGTCACTGAAATTTCGCTAGCCCGAATGGGTGGAGCCACACTGACCAACGTGGCATTTGATGCAGCGCTAGAAAAAATTAAAATGGAGGCGATTGGAGGTATGATGGCCGCAAATACAGAAGACGAACCGTTGCCATTACTACTACCTGGTACTCTCACAGAAGAAGGTATTGTCCTTAGTGCTCGACCAAATGCTCAGAGCAACCCAGTGCAAGGACCAACAGTGTCTCAAGTTGATCCAGTTGCTGAAGATCTCAAAAATACTACAGTCGGTGAGTATAAGGACGGAACATATGTGGTAGAGCTAGCGTACTATGCTTGGCCAGATTTGTACGAGCCGATGCAGACATCAGTTACTTTGGAGGACGGGATTATCGTAGCAGCGGAACAAAGATACGCTACTATCGACTTTTCACATTCCTATGACTATCAACGTCACTTTGACTCTCTCTACAAAGATGTGGTGATTGGCATGCCATTAGCTAATGCTCCAATCGCCCGAGTTGGTCAAGCATCAGAAACAACGGATGGTTTTAACGAGGCCTTAGCAGCGATACAAAAAGAAGCACAAAAATAACATTCATGATTATTGCACCGATTAAAGCGTTAGGAACGATTTGGCACATTGAAGTGTTCGACACTGATTTTGACCAAGGGTTGTTACATGAAGCTTGTAGCAAATGGTTAGCTCAGTACGAGTTACAATACAGTCGTTTTGTATCTGACTCCTGGATATCGGTACTCAATCGCGACCGAGTTATTCTCAATCCTGACCCACAATTGGTTGATTTACTACAGCTGTCGTTAGAGTACTACCAAAAAACTGCTGGTGTGTTTAACATAGCTATCGGAGAAAAAATAGTGAACGCTGGTTACAATCAGGAGTATTCTTTTGTAGCGGGTGACGAGCAGAGTATGGTCCCAGTATTACCAGATATTTTGTCTGTCACTGATCAGAAAATAGAGATGGCAGACGGACAACTAGACTTGGGTGGGATTGGAAAAGGCTACGCCATTGATGCGCTCAGTACGTATCTCACTACTGAATATGATCAACCGTTCCATCTTATTAACGGAGGTGGAGATATGTACGGCACATCTGATCAGGGTGAGCCGATTCAAATTCATCTATCTCATCCAACTGATAAAACCTTAAGCATCGGTACGACTGAAATATGCAACAATGGATTTGCTTCATCTTCACCTTTTTTACGTAAGTGGCACGACCCAAACACCGGTAAAGAAGAAAATCATCTACTGACCACAAATACCCATGCAACGTATGTGGTCGCCCCAACAGCCGTAGCTGCTGATGTGTGGGCGACGACGTTAGCAGTCAAGCTTGATGTGTTTGTGCCTCAAGCTATCAAAAGCTTGGCGGTGAGCAAAGACGGTAGTATTAAAAAATCGCATGCAGTGTTTAATCTACATACTCGACAGTCTGTAGATCAGTTAATAAGTAAATAAATCGTATGAAAAATAATCTAGTCCGACATTGCATTGTTGCAGTAAGTTCCGTTCTTCTTCTCGCACTTGTGTGGCAAGTAAACGAAACTTGGGGTCCTGACATGCGGCTCTGGAAAGCTTTTGGTGGGGCGTCGTTTTTCTTGTTGTGGTTTGCACTTGTGCTGGGGCCACTTGCAATCATCTGGAAACCAGTGCGTTCACTACTTCCACTTCGGAAAGAAGTTGGTATTTGGTTCTTTCTTATTGCACTGGTGCATGGATATCTCATTCTCGATGGCTGGGTTCGTTGGAGTGTCTGGGAGTTTTTCGGGTATCAGTATTTTGCAGAAGTTGATATGTACTTACGGGTAGAGTCTGGGTTTGGAGTTGCCAACCTAGCTGGAGCGATTGCGTTATTCTTTGCTCTTCTATTGGCTGCTACGTCTTTCCAAAGAGTGATTGATACAATTGGTATCCGTTCGTGGAAGTGGTTACACATGTTCGTGTACGTTATTTTCTTTTTAGGTGCGGTGCACGTTGTCTACTATGCGTTTATGCACTTTGACCCGTCACTGAATCGAGTAGTTCTAGGCCTCCCGACTGAGTATCCAGAAAACCCTTTACGGTATTGGTACTTATGGGCTCTCCTGAGTGTGATTGGACTACAAACCTGGTCATTTTTTAAGCTAGCAGGTACAAAAGAATAAAATATGCGTTATACTTTAATCATGAAATGGGTTGCATCTATGACACTTGCTTTGGTCCTTGGGACCATGTTCATCAGTCTATTCCATATGTCTATGGGAATGGATATGTCTGGCGGCATGACTGATTGCCCATTTATGGAGCACGGTGAAGTTATTTGTCAGATGAATCTAGCAGACCATATTGGTGCCTGGAAATCAGCATTTCTTTCAGTTGTGCCGACACTAACCCTACTCCTAGCTGTAGCAAGCATAGCGATATTTGTTGCTTCTGTTGCCCCCAACCTGCTACAAAAAACCAGATATCTTCAGCCTACTCTTTATTGCTGGTTGCGACCTAGGACGTATACTTTTTCTCATCGACCACTCCAAGAATTATTTTCAATCGGTATTCTTCACCCCAAACTTTTTTAACAGAGTAATGATGCGACTACAGTCGCCTTATTATTAAAGTTAAAATAGAAATACATGAAATTCTCATACCTTGTAGGAGCGACTCTGTTTACACCAGTCTTTGCTCTTGCGTATCCAGGTCATACAACCGCTATGTGGTATCACGATACATTAACCTTGGTCAGTCTAATTGTGGCAGTGGCCGCAATTGGTGCAGTGGTGTATGGCTTGTCCACCAAACAAAAAGTATTCACAGTCATCCCATCCTTCGTTCTAGCTATCGCACTGATAACTGGTGTCACATCGTACAATCAGGTCACTAGCGTAGAAGAACCAATATTAGCGGTGGCAGACTTCGGGGCTGGGCAATCAGTCACACTATACAAAAGTCCTAATTGTGGGTGTTGCAGTGGTCACGCCAAAGCGCTCGAAGCAACAGGCTTTACCGTAACGATTGAAGAGACTGATAATATAGACTTAGTAAAACAGACGAACAACATCCCTGCTGGCGGTGCGAGTTGTCACACTTCAGTGATTGGTGACTACGTGGTTGAGGGCCACGTACCGCTAGAAGCAATTGAAAAATTGCTAACTGAAAAGCCAGACATTGCAGGAATCGGATTACCAGGTATGCCAATTGGGACTCCCGGGATGCCAGGACGAAAGACAGCACCGTACGATGTGTACCAACTATCAGCCACTGGTGAAATGTCACCGTACGTAAGCATATAAATTATGTATCAAGAACAAAAAACGCATATATAAGCAACTAAATAAACAATATGAAATATATTTTA
>Ga0136601_1000792_pt1 | contig 11970 bp, 18 predicted proteins | sample AntRauMFilla2699_FD_181020 | JGI IMG/M metagenome (GOLD analysis project Ga0136601, IMG submission 181020) | Saline lake microbial communities from Rauer Islands, Antarctica - Metagenome Filla 2 #699 | ecosystem: Environmental > Aquatic > Non-marine Saline and Alkaline > Saline | place... | reverse complement strand
CGGCTGCGTACCGTTTGACAAGATTTCGGCCGGGAGGTCCCCGTCCCGGTGCAACTTCCCGTCTTTGTACCAAGCTTGCGTACCGTCTGCCAAGATCACGGCCGGGAGGTCCCCGTTCTGGTGTTGCTTCCCGTCTTTGTACCACCACTGAGAACCGTCTGCATCGATCACGGCCGGGAGGTCCCCGTCCCGGTGCAACTCCCCGTCTTTGTACCAACACTGCGAACCCTCTACCCTAATCACGGCCGGGAGGTCCCCGTCCCGGTGCCGCTTACCGTCCTTGTACCATGACTGCGACCCGGATGCCCCGATCACGGCCGGAAGGTCCCCGTCCCGGTGCTGCTCCCCGTCTTTGTACCAGAACTGCGCACCGTGTGCCCAGATCTGGACCGGGAGGTCCCCGTCCCGGTGCAACTCCCCGCCTTTGTACCAAAACTGCGTACCGTTGGCCAAGATCACGGCCGGGAGGTCCCCGTCCCGGTGCTGCTTCCCGTCCCGGTACCATGACTGCGCACCGTCTGCCCCGATCTCGGCCGGGAGGTCGTTGTCCCGGTGCTGCTTCCCGTCCCGGTACCATGACTGCGCACCGTCTGCCCAGATCATGGCCGGGAGATCCCCGCCCCGGTGCGCCTTCCCGTCTTTGTACCAAAACTGCGAACCGTCTGCCCAGATCACGGCCGGGAGGTCCCCGTCCCGGTGCAACTCCCCGTCTTTGTACCAGAACTGCGAACCGTCTGCCCAGATCTTGGCCGGGAGGTCCCCGCCACGGTGCAACTCCCCGTCCCGATGCCAACACCGTGCCCCCTCCTCGTCCACGATCGGCACGTCCCCGTACGAATGCGGCGAGACATGTCGACAATTCAAATACAACCACTCCCGGTCACCCTCGATCGTCTCCCTCAACACCACACACGCCGCGTGCACTGTCGAGATCTCCGGTGGGTGGAGATGTACCAGACCGTGGTGGAGGAGCGGACACTGGAGCTCGGGATCGAGGATCGTCGGCATAATAGTTGTCTTTAACTTTGTTGAAAAAAAACGAATGATCAAAAAAACCGGAAACCCTACCCATATTTGTATCTACGACCGTCCTTGTATCACCGTCGTGGTCGGGAGGTCCCTGTGGTGACGCTTCCCGTTTTTGAACCAAAACTGCGTACCGTCTGCACCGATTACAGCTGGGAGGTCCCCGTCTCGATGCCGTTTCCCGTCTTTGTACCAACACTGCGTACCGTCTGCCCAGATCTCGGGCGGGAGGTCGTTTCCACGGTGCAACTTCCCCTCTTTCAACCAAAACTGCGAACCGTCTGTCCTAATTATGGCCGGGAGGTCCCCGTCCCGGTGCTGCTTCCCGTCTTTGTACCACATGTTCAAACCGTCTGCCCTGATGATGGCCGGGAGGTCGCCGTCCCGGTGCCGCTCCCCCTGTTTGTACCAAAGTTGAGAACCGTTTGCCTCGATCACGGCCGGGAGGTCCCCGTCCCGGTGAAGATGCCCGTCTTTGTACCAACACTGCGTACCGTCTGCCTTGATGATGACCGGGAGGTCCCCGTCCCGGTGCTGCTTCCCGTCTTTGTACCACCTCTGCAACCCGGTATCCAAGATTTCGGCCGGGAGGTCCCCGTCCCGGTGCAACTTCCCGTCTTTGTACCACCTCTGCGTTCCGTCTACCCGGATCACGGTCGGGAGGTCCCCGTCCCGGTGCAACTCCCCGTCTTTGTACCAGAACTGCGAACCGTCTGCCCAGATCTTGGCCGGGAGGTCCCCGTCCCGGTGCAGCTTCCCGTCCCGGTACCAATACTGCGACCCCTCCTCCTCCACGATCGGCACGTCCCCGTACGAATGCGGCGAGACATGTTGACAATGGCCATACAACCACTCCCGGTCACCCTCGATCGTCTCCCTCAACGCTACACACGCCGCGTGCACTGTCGAGATCTCCGGTGGGTGGAGATGTACGAGGCCGTGGTGGAGGAGCGGAGATTGGAGCTCGGGATCGAGGATCGTCGGCATAATAGTGGTCTGTTGGAAAACGAATTTTTAAAACACGCATCAAAAATTATCCACGTCCAAACGAGGGGTCGTTTGGACTTTGTTCATCAAGGTACCTTGATCTCGACTTAAAAGTGCTGACGATGTCGTCTCCTCGGCGATTTCGATTTCTTTAGTTTGGCAGACCGTCTTTGTCGGTACCGACGGCCTCCGCCTGGCAAACTCGACGTCCAGTAATCGGAGGTCTCTTCAGAGGATGTGAGCGGTGAGACGGCCATACCTTGGGTCGATCGGGGGGACGTGCACTTTGACGACACTGCGAAGCAGGCCTTGATCTTGACGAACTTGGCGTATGCCTTGGTTGCGGTCCATAAAACCACCGCGGTCGCTGCCATCCCCAAAAGGTAGCCCGCGAGTTGCTTCTTCACACCCATGCGTGTATGATCGGAGTCGAGCATTTTATGATAGGAACTTATCACTGCATCAACTTGTATATCCAGTTTGTGCCCAAACCCGGCCATCTCGGCGTCCAATCGCCTATCCACCCGCTCCGAAATCTCGGGACACAGTTGTTGAAACGTCGGGTAGCAAACGTCCCCACCGTCCACTATGTCACCGACGACTTTCTCGCCAAAGTGCTTGATCAGCTGCATGTTCGGGCAGGTACGCCCTCCTTCATGTTCTGTGATTCTATCGACCAATTCAGTCGGTACGAAGGAGGTCACTTTGTTAAAGAGGGTAGCAAGCCACCAGGGCAGTTCGGACGACAGAAGTGCCTGCTTTTCAAAGGCGCGGTCCCTCATGCTGGACATACGCCCCATTACCTGGCTATCCAGGTTGCCTCCGATCGCCACTCCGGCCATGCATTTTTGTACCTCCGGGTCTTGCATCTGTTCTGCTGCGATTTGAGCGAGACCACCCGCATAGTGCTCGAACGTGTTCGAGGCCTGGTGCGCTGTGCTTACCGCGTTCAAACCATGGTCCCGTGCTGCTTTACCCGCGAAGACACACAGCAACCCGGGGATACCACACATACGGTTTTTGACCATGTTTGCAATACCCGTCAGCTTTTGGGAGAGTCGACGCTCGCATTGGGTGGCTTCCACTTTCGGATCATCTCTCCACCTGTACAGAGGGTTCCCCACAAAGTCGGTGGAATCGCCGACTGCGGTCCCCGCTCGGGGGCTATGGATGGGGTAAGTGTCGTCCATTTCGGTCGAAAACTCCCACTCCGGGACCTGGAGTGTCGGAAGCGGGGTCTGGGTCCTGGACCTGGACCTTTTCACGGTTTCCTGTTTGGCCGCCTTTGGTCGTTTTGGCATTGCTTAACATGGGCAAAGATTTTAAATATAATCCGACGATGCTGTCTCACGTTTTTTGAAAAAAACGAATGTTCAACAGACTCAAGTTGAAGAAGAGATAGATGCCGACGATCCTCGATCCCGAGCTACAATGCCCGCTCCTCCACCACGGCCTCGTGCATCTCTACCCGCCGGAGATCTCGGTAGTGTACGGGGCGTGTGTAGCGTTGAGGGAGACGATCGAGGGTGACCGGGAGTGGTTGGATGTGCATTGTCAACACGTCTTGCCGCATTCGTACGGGGACCTCCCAGCCGAGATCTTGGCAAACGGCACACAGTTCTGGTACAAAGACGGGAAGCGGCACCGGGACGGGGACCTCCCAGCCGAGATCTTGGCAAACGGCACACAGTTCTGGTACAAAGACGGGAAGCGGCACCGGGACGGGGACCTCCCGGCCGTGATCCAGGCAGACGGGTCGCAGTATTGGTTCAAAGACGGGAAGAAGCACCGGGACGGGGACCTCACGGCCGAGATCAGGACAAACGGTACGCAACTTTGGTACAGAAACGGGAAGAAGCACCGGGACGGGGACCTCCCGGCCGAGATATGGGCATACGGTCCGCAGATGTGGTACAAAGAGGGGAAGAGGCACCGGGACGGGGACCTCCCGGCCGTGATCGAGGTAGACGGTTCGCAGTATTGGTATCTTCACGGGAAGAAGCACCGGGACGGGGACCTCCCGGCCGAGATCTGGGCAGACGGTTCGCAGTTGTGGTACAAAGAGGGGAATCGTCACCGGGACGGGGACCTCCCGGCCATGATTTTGGTCAACGGTAGGCAGATGTGGTACAAAGAGGGGAAGAGGCACCGGGACGGGGACCTCCCGGCCGTGATGTGTGCAGACGGTACGCAACTTTGGTACAAAGAGGGGAAGGAGTACCGGGACGGGGACCTCAGTTCAATGAGCGTTGGGGGTAAATAATTTTTTAGTTACAGTTCCACGGTCCACGACAGCCCACCGCGTCGAGTCGAGGGGGTCGGTGGTTCGACGCCCTTGGTATCCAGGCTCTTCCCGAGGTCGTTCTCCTCGATACATAGCTCTACAATGGCGCGTTCGAGGAGTGTATTCTTGTTCAAACACGTGAACCCGTTGGAGTGGTCGTTCCATCGCCCGTTCCAGGACTTCATGAGCTCGACTGTGAGGTCGTCGTCCTTTCGAATAGCCGGCCCGGTGACGAGGAAGGAGTCTGTCAACTTGCCCGCCATGTGAAGCACGAGTGAGATCTGCATCTGGTCGTAGGAGATCGTGACACTCATTTTAATTCTACGTGTGTATCCGCGCCGTGTCCTGATCAAAAAACAGTCGATGATATAAAGAACTCGAATTTCAAAGTGAAAACGAAATATGAACATCTACGCCGGCCTCATCCCCGAGCTCCAGCGCCTCGTCGACCGACACGTCGACCATCACCTCTACCTCGCTCTTCATGATCACGACTGGCGACGCACCGCCCGCGCCATCGCCAAAGCCGGACATATCCTCCGCACGCAGCACGCCGCCGAGTACGACACCGTCTACTACCTCCATAGCATCCTCTCCGACCGCGTCAGCCTCGACGCCCTCCTCGAGTACATTGACGAGGTCCCCCGCCTCCGGTGGCAGGAGCTCGCCGAGAAGGCCAACACCACACCTCACGTCGATTACCGGAAACTCGGTCAGTTCATCCGGTCAATGATCATCACCCGGATATGGTCCTATCTCCGACGCTGACCGGTATCAATCCGATCTCGGATTGATCTCTCCGCCCAATCTTCTTGCTCGAGATTTCGCACGATGGGAGGTCCTCGACATTTTTGGAAAAAATGTCGACCTCCCAACACGATATCTGTCAAACGCCACGAGGCGAGAACAAGCCAATGCGTTGTTGGTACAACAACAAGGGGAAGCTGCATCGGGACGGGGGTCTTCCGGCCAAGATCTTGGCAGACGGTAGACAGTTTTGGTACCAAGAGGGGGAGCAGCAGACCTAGTCGTCTGGTTTGTGCAACTAATGTCCCACGTTTTTTGAAAATTCGTCTAACCAATAAAGTCACGGACGAGATAAAATGCCGAGGATCCTCGATCCCGAGCTCCAGTCTCCGCTCCTCCACCACGGCCTCGTGCATCTCTACCCACCGGAGTGTACGGGGCGTGCGTGGTGTTGAGGGATACGATAAAGGGTGACCGGGATTGGTTGGATGGCAATTGTCGACGTGTCTTGCCGCATTCATACGAGGACCGTCCGGTCTATACATACGGTACGTCGAGGTGGTACAAGGACGGGAAGCTGCACCGGGATGGGGACCTCCCGGCTGTGATCCGGTTCACAGCCGGTGATAAGGAGTGGTACAAAGAGGGGAAGTTGCACCGGGACGGGGACCTCCCGGCTGTGATCTGGGCAGACGGTGATAAGGAGTGGTACAAAGAGGGGAAGTGGCATCGGGACGGGGACCTCCCGGCCGTGATCCAGGCAGACGGTAGGCAGTATTGGTTCAAAGACGGTAGGCAGTATTGGTACGAAGACGGTAAGCGGCAGACCTGGGCGTTTGTTCTGTACAAATACGGTCGTAGTTGTCTCACGTTTTTTGAAAATTTGTTCAACCAATAAAGTCACGGACGAGATAAATGCCGAGGATCCTTAATCCCGAGCTCCAGTCTCCGCTCCTCTACCACGGCCTCGTGCATCTCTACTCACCGGAGATCTCGGCGGTGTACGGGGCGTGCGTGGTGTTGAGGGATACGATAAAGGGTGACCGGGATTGGTTGGATGGCAATTGTCGACATGTCTTGCCGCATTCGTACGGGGACCACCCGGCCGTGATCAATACAGAGGGTGATCAGAAGTGGTTCAAAGACGGGAAGTTGCACCGGGACGGGGACCACCCGGCCGTGATCAATACAGAGGGTGATCAGAAGTGGTTCAAAGACGGGAAGTTGCACCGGGACGGGGACTTTCCGGCTGCAATCAGGGGAAACGGTACGCATATATGGTACAGAGACGGTAAGCAGCACCGGGACGGAGACCTCCCGGCCGAGATCAGAGTATCTGGTACGCAGGCGTGGTACAGAGACGGGAAGTGTCACCGGGATGGGGACCTTCCAGCCTGGATCTGGGCTGACGGTGAGCATGAGTGGTACCAAGAGGGGGAGCTGCAGACCCGGGTGTCTGTTCTGTACAAATACGGCCGTAGATGTCTCACGTTTTTTGAAAATTTGTTTAGCCAATAAAGTCACGGACGAGATAAATGCCGAGGATCCTTGATCCCGGGCTCCAGTCTCCACTCCTCTACCACGGCCTCGTGCATCTCTACTCACCGGAGATCTCGGTGGTGTACGCGGCGTGCGTGGTGTTGAGGGACACGATAAAGGGTGACCGGGCATGGTTGGATGGCAACTGTCAGCATCTCAAGCCGCATTCATACGGGGACGTTCCGGTCGTAGACGGGTTGGGAAACCAGCATTGGTACCGGGACGGGAAGTTGCACCGGGCCGGGGACCTCCCGGCCGTGATCTGGGCATACGGTGCGCAGACGTGGTACAGAGACGGGGAGTTGCACCGGGACGGGGACCTCCCGGCAGCGTTCTGTGCAAACGGTACGCAGATATGGTACCGGCACGGGAAGCAGCACCGGGACGGGGACCTCCCGGCCGTGATCCGGGCAGACGGTACGCAGATATGGTACCGGCACGGGAAGCAGCACCGGGACGGGGACCTCCCGGCCATGATCATGGCAGACGGTACGCAGGCGTGGTACAGAGACGGGAAGCAGCACCGGGACGGAGACCTCCCGGCCATGGTCTTGGTAGATAATGGTCAGGAGTGGTTCAAAGACGGGAAAAGACACCGGGACGGAGACCTCCCGGCCATGGTCTTGGTAGATAATGGTCAGGAGTGGTTCAAAGACGGGAAAAGACACCGGGACGGGGACCTTCCTGCCATAATCATGCCAGACGGTAGACAGTTATGGTTCAAAGACGGTCGTAGGTACAAGTGAGGTTTCAATAAAACTTTGAGCCAATAAGAGATAGGCCGGTTTTGTACCATATTTTAAAAAATTTATCATCATATTCTCATCGTCTTGGGAGTCGTCGTGGGACGATGAGCGCCCCGTCTAGGCCCCATCCGCGGAGGTCGTGCACCCCGATGAGGACGGCCAGCTCGTTGGGGCGCATCCCGTACACGACGTCTCTGAGGAAGTCAATTGCCACCTTGATCGAGCCCTCTGAGACGTCGTCGTCCTCGTCCCACGACTGCGCGGCGTGATAGAACTCGGATCGGTCCTCGGGGATCAGGTCCCCGATGGTCTCTAGCCGTCGGATGCACTGGTCGATGAACCGGATGCATGGCACGATGGTCATCTTGTTGGCCAGCAGCGGCCGCATCACGCTTGTCCGCACTTCCCGCATGTTCCGGGACCGTATGAACCACCGGGTGTTGTACCGCTGCATCGGTATGAGCGCTCGGGTGATCACCTCTCGGGCGCGCTCCCTGCGCAGCACACCCGCGTACGCCAGGACCCACGTGCTCTCGTACAGTCGGTGCCGTCCGGACAGGTGTTTGTCCACTCGTCGGGACAGTTGGGTCGGGAGGCGACCGTAGACACCGGGGAGGGAGACGACCGGGACTTTGATACGGAACTCGAACCGGATGTCCGAGGGGATTGGGACGAAGTCGTCGGGGAGGAGTCCGACGACCTCGTCGGTTGAGGTCGTCACCCACTTTTTGACGGCCACGCGCATGTGTTCGAGGAACAGGGGGAGATTGACCCACTCGGGCGGAGTGGTGATGAGGTCCTCGAAGAGGTGGTGGACGACGTGGCGCACCACTGCGTCGGTGGAGACGAAGTCGGGCATCTGATAAATCTTTTCTTTAACTTTTGAATTCTTGTGTAAATTTCAAAAAAAGAGGCTAATGAGAATCTTTCTTTCGTTGAATCAAAATTATTTTATTTCATACGATATACAAACAGGATGTCCGATCTTACTTCGGCCATTACCGACATGGGAATCGATAATATTCGAGCGCAGATCAAGCTGAAGAAGGGGAACATGCCGTACCACGCGACAGCCGCCAGCGCTCGCGGAGTCACCACCGACTACGACACGTTCCCGTACCCCCGGTGGTACCGGGGGGTTCCGCAGTCTCATCAGCCCATCGTTGCCGAGCGCGAGGCAGGGTGGAGAGCTCGGCGAGACGCCTGCTACAGCGTGCAGCAGCCGCCTACTCGTGGCGACGATCCCTACCCGAACCACTGCTTCTCGGGTGCCACGAACGTCACCTACCCGTGTTATCCGGAGTATCAGGCTCGCTGGGGCGACAAAGACAGCGTCTCGGGGCTGCTGAACAAGAGCTGCATCATCCAGTACCGTTGAATCTTGTCTTTTTTTTTTGTTTGTGTTAGAGGTAAATGCCGAACAATGGGAAGAGTGGAAACAACTACTCGCGTCTGGGCGGGTACCAGATTCGGGCGTACGTGCCGAAGAAGTCGGTAGAGCCGTATGTGTTTGTGTCGTCGGCGTTGCGTGGATGTGGTCCTCAGAGCGACTACCCGAATTACCGAGTCCCGGCGGCGTCAACGGGGGATGTTGGTCACGGTTCGTGATGAAACGAAACGAAAAGCTGATGGATTACGAACCGTCTACGAACGTCCAGCCGCTGGTGATTGTGGTAGGGGTGCTGAGTCTGATCTTGGCGATCATTTCTCTCACTCGGTCGAGCAGTTACGAGTACGAGTATGATTATGCGAAGGAAAAGTTTGTGCGTGTCCAGAAGAGGCGAGTGTAGGTTTCTAATTTGAGGTTTTGGAAACCGCCTTTTTTTGTCGAGTATAAGAGCTGACTGAGGAGCTCAGGCACAGAGCAACAAACATGCAATCATCGAGCAATCCCCAGTTTTCGGAAGTCTTTGTGAAGCTGCTTGCAAATACGAACAGGATGCAAGAGCGTCTGATGGAAGAGATGGACAAGAAGGTGGCGATATTGACAATGCAAAACGAGTTTTTGCGGAAGGAGAACCTGGAGTTGAAACTCAAGCGGAGTCGGGATGACGACCACTCCGTTTCGTCTTTGAGCCGCGGAGGGCGACCTCCGTCGCCAGGTGCAAAGCGGTCCCGGGGGTCGCCGATTATCGACGTGTCAATATTGAACGCGGGGTACGACGAGGTGGAGCGGGTTTACCGGGATGTGTGGCAGCGCGTGGGGGAGTTGGACAAGGCGGAGGTAGATCGTTTGAAGGAGCTGTCACGCCGGCAGCTTGCGCGGTGGAACCTGGAGGCGACGCGCGCGGAGAACATGGCGGTGCTGTTTGCGGAACATGTGCTGCGTGTGCTGCTAAAATGAAAAAATAAAACAAGGATGATTAATCTCTATTTTATAATTTTGATATTGGTTTGAAATTGGAGGGGAATTAATTCGAAATTGTATTTTTTCGATGAAGACGTTCAAGACGCCGTGCGTTTATGGGAATTGCACGCATACACAGGGGTTGCAGTGGAGCGTATGGGAGGAGCGCGATGTGTGGATGGTGGCGGTGAACGCGGGTCGTTTCGTGTGTCACTTTACGATTGGTGAGCTTCGCGCGGCCTTTGCTCAGTCTTTCTCGTCGGCTCGCAAGTATCGTTGGGCGTTGGACAGCATTGCGGAGGCGTTGAGTTCGGGGCGGGTGACGAACGGGTGGTTGGACGGGATGCGGGAGCACCTGGCGGATGTGGATCGGGTGAAAGACGTCGTGCGTGGGGTCACCGAGTCGGAGAAGCGGTCGGGTGTGGCGCGAGAGTGCGATTTGAACGAGGTGGCGGTCATACGGTCGCTGTGGGACTCGTTTATTGTGTACGAGGAGGGCTGCAACGGGCACACGATCGTGTTTCGAACATGGGTTGGTCGGGACCACGACGTGAGCTGGGACTTCAAGCTAACGAAGACGGAGACTCAGTGGGTTGAGTTTCTCCATCGATTATGGAGCGGATGTGTATCTTGAGGGCGTCTGTACCGCCGTAGGAGTAGACGAGGCAGGTTTTCACGATCGGTTGCAAACCATAGGACAAGGCCTGTGTGAGGTAGGGGTTTTGGATGATTTGCGGGTCGACGTTTCCGAGGTGGAGGAGTTTGTCGTAGAAGTGGTCCATCATGCTGTGGCTTCCGCCGGTGGTTCGGTAGGAGGTGAGACGTTCGGGTGTAGCGTGCGCAAACACGGCCAGGGCCGTTTCGGGGGTCGGCGTGATTCCTGGGAGGTCGAGGGGGTTGGAGCCGTTGTGGACATAGCATCTTTGGATACCGATTTCACCGAGGGCTTCGATTCGGTCGGCCCACCGTGGCCAGAGGAGCATGGGGTTTTCGACGGCGTCGGCGGGGACGCCGTTCCCGTTGGCGGAAAAGGAGACGAGCTCAATCATTCGCAGCACGAGACGGAGGACGGTGTCTGAGACTCGGAGGTCTCGGACGATTCGTTCGGCGTTGTTGGAGCCGTTTCGGAAGTACTTGCGGTCGTCGGCGTCGTGAAGGAGGGCAGCGAGTCGGATGGCGGTCGACCAAGGTGCTCCGACGAAGAGGTTGGACTTGGCGATGGCGGTGTCCACGTGGCAGAGGACAGCGAGCGCGTGGGCAGTACCATGGGAATCGTCGACCCCTGCACGGGCGAAGAGCTGGTCGAGGGCGGTCGAGGCGTGCTCGATGAGGGTCATCGTATGTCCTCTTTTTCACCGGGTGATAAAAACAGGCTTCAAAAAAATTAGAACCATCCTTTATTCTGGAAGTTGTGTCGGCAATTGCCGCGGTTGCAGCAGTCGAGGCACTTTGGGGTCGAGTGGATCAGGTCGAGGGCACCGCGGGTCTTGTCATCCACGGGGTCTGGCGACGGGTACCGGTGTTCTCGGCACGATTCGGTGGCTTCGACACCGTAGTAGGACCTCGGGACCCCGCATTTGGAACAGACGGTTCCACCCATGTGTTTTTAATGTAAAGAAGAGGGGTGAGATCACATGGGTTCAAATTCTGAGTCCAGAAAACCACCCCGAGATCTCTTCGACGTGTATGTTTTGGCTTATTTTCTGAAGAATTTCGAAGTGTTTAACGTAGAGGTGGTGGGAGATCCGGCGGGCCATGCTCTCCTTCTTCTCGCGAATGCCGTGTTTGATAATCATGAGCACTGCGGTCGACATGATCTGTGTTTCGTTGGCGACAGTGCGCTCGTAGTTCTCCTTGTCGAGGTAGGTCGTCTCGACGCCGTCACGGGTCTGATCCTCGAAAAACTGGGTACGGGTGCACATTGCCAGTATATGGTCGTCCATATTTCCGATGTCTTTGTGGTTTTTGAGGTTAATTGAGCGGTAAATCAAAATTTGTATTGATTTTATGTATAATTATGTATAATTATGTATAATTATGTATAATTATGTATAAATTTAGTTTACACGGAGCTTGTCGTAGAAGGAGGGCGGGATGTTGAAGATGTCAACAACATCACCAAGGATGGTGTTGTCTTCGTTCTTGAGAATGAGTTTGTCGCAATCCTCGACGGTGGTGGCGGACATGAAGAAGATTTGGAAGTGGTCGTTGCCGATGTTGGTGATGGTGTTTTGTGTGCAGCTGATATTGATGCGGTCACCGAGGATGTATGCGACGGTGAGTTTGACGTCTTC
>Ga0136601_1000791_pt1 | contig 11975 bp, 12 predicted proteins | sample AntRauMFilla2699_FD_181020 | JGI IMG/M metagenome (GOLD analysis project Ga0136601, IMG submission 181020) | Saline lake microbial communities from Rauer Islands, Antarctica - Metagenome Filla 2 #699 | ecosystem: Environmental > Aquatic > Non-marine Saline and Alkaline > Saline | place... | reverse complement strand
CCGGGCTCCACAAACCTTCTCAAAAAAGGTTCGAAGATTTATTAGAAGAATCACCATTTGGTGGATACCAGGAGTGGACATACGCCTACAAGAGAACTCAAAACCTTGAAGAAGCGGTAAATTATATGTACTCGACCTCATTTGCACAAAAAAGATTTTTTGGAGACAGAATAGACGAATATGAAAAAGAGTTGCAGAAAGAACTTTTGAAGGTCGAACCGTCGGGCACTTTTTCACAACAAGTGGAAGTTCAAGCTCTTGTAGCTAGAAAGTAGAAAAATAAACATGAAAGTTAACTTCACATACGATAAATCGAAAGATGTCTGGTGTCTTTTAAATAAAGGTAGAAGCTCGAATAACTCCTCAAAACCAACCAAGCAGTACGAGCTACTATTTGAAAGATGCGGAGAAAACTCTAGCGAAGCTGAGGTGGCTTCTTTCATAGATACGTATATTGCTGAGAATAAAATTAATGTTGATGAATATGTAAATGAATTCCAGAGTGACTGGGATAAAATCTCAGCTGACTTTCATGGCCGTGCGCAGGATATCTTCAACACAGAGCTTCCAAAAGGTATTACCGCCTTCCTCACCATAAACAGTCGTTGCCCGTACAACATCGAAGAAAAATTCTTCTTTGTCTCTATGCAAGAAACTCAGCCACGAAGAGTGGCTATGCATGAACTATGGCACTTCTACACCTGGTACGGGCTGGGGGCAGAGCAAAAAGAACAGCTTGGTAAGGAAAAATATAACAAACTTAAAGAATCTCTAACCGTGCTTCTTAATGTAGAATGTAGCGATATTTACTCTGAAGGCATCTTTGATACCGTAACGGAATGGATAGCTGACACAACTCCAGATCGAGTAGTAAAGGGTGTACTCGTAATTGAACCGGAGGAAATTCACGAGATATCTCTGTAATCTTCTTCTTTTAGTTAGCCTAATTACATACATTGGACTCGGCATACAGAACAGTACGTAACCTGTCTTCATCGTACTGCATATGACAACGTGTAGTTTGACAGGTATAATATAGCCATTAATAGATAACCACTACTATCGTATGAATGAACATGAGAATAGTGACAATGAGGAAGCAGCGAAGGAATCGACCGCTAGTAATAATTTTGAGAATAATTCCAAAAATGTTGATAATAGCCGAGCAATGGCGATTCTGTCTTATATAGGTATTCTCGTTATTATTCCGATCCTTGTTGCAAAGGACTCAAAATTTGTCATGTACCATGCTAATCAAGGTCTAATTCTTCTAATTGCGTGGATTATTCTTACTGCAGTTAATATTATCCCAATTCTTGGTCAGATAATATGGTTCCTTGGTTCTATTGTTTTGCTTGTATTTATGGTTATGGGAATCCTTAATGCTGCAAAAGAAAAACAAAAACCGTTACCTATTATTGGTGGATTCAAACTGCTTAATTAAGAACAAGAACTACATATGTAGCCAAAAAACAGCCTTTATTGGCTGTTTTTTTTACACATTAATGCTCAAATAAAAATTAATGATTTGCAGTGAAATTCTTACCTCACACTATCGGTAATATCATAGCAAGTTGAAATGGTTTCGAATGATGGTGAATTATTGCATTTTTGGATAGATGCATTAAATTCATGATTGAATAACTTATCATCAGAATTTAAATCTACATCAGATAATAGATTCTCATCACCAATGATCTGTAAAGAAGTACCGAGATGATATCGTTCAAAAGATTCAGTAACACTGTATATATAATCAGTATTAAATTTCGGATCACGAGGAACACTGTCAATAACAGAATCCTTTCTGCCAATTAAGTAATCTAGTCTATTCGGAAAAAAACCAAAATTATTAGCAAATACACGTAAAGCAATCTTTATTTGCTGTATATCATTTATTCGCAACATATCTGAACGTATCATTTTTAATTTATCCTTCAGTTGTTCATCACCTTCATCTACATTACTATTATTTTTGATTATATTCCTACTACGAGGAGCTAGTAATTTACCTCCACCGGATCTTTCACTTGTTACTATTGGTATAGATACGTTGAGAACAATTCGTATTTTGTCTGCATTTCCAAAATCATCTCTAACAAGAAAATCAACATTAATGCTTTCACCATCCATATCAACATTCGGTGTAAAAGATACATCCATTGTGGTGGTTCCATTACTAGATGTCTCCGATACATTCCAGATATTACTATCTAACGATGGTGTATTTACTACTGTAAAAACCGGTGAACTTTTACCTGCTACCCAATCAGGATCTACACCTGATAACGAAAATGTTAATTCATCATCTACATCTATTGCGTATGTATTTTGATCTGCCGTAATAACCGGCGGCTCGTTAAACGAGTCAGAGATATGTATTATAAAATCAAGTGGAGCATATGATTTAACGTTATCGCTACTGTCGACATCCTCAACCATTACCGTCATCTGCCAGAGGTCACCGATTACTGTTCCTGGGTCTACACTAGAAACATCCCAAGTGATATTTCCATCGTTATTGATTTCTAATCCCGTAGGCTTATTAGCTTCACCGTCTCCTTGACCGTAAAACTCTGGTACTGTTCCATAGCGAATCTGCACATCATCTCCATCAGGATCTACTGCAATTAAATCATACTGTAGTACTTGATCACTCAACACTGGTAAAACTAACGGAACCGCAGCGTATGGTGATGAGTTTCCTGCATATTCACCTCCTATATTTATACGAGTTTCAACTCGCCAATCTGAAAAATTTCGATTTAACGTTGTTTCTCGTGTTGAGCTTTCCCAATACGCAACGTAGTCCCCGTCTGAACTATAGGTATGCTGAATACCTTCAGTATACTCAGCGTCACCATCTTTTATGCTAACAATTTCTGTTTGAATATCGTTCGTGGAAGAACTAACTGATGTCACCCGAATAGCACTAGAACTAGAAGCTGTATCACCAAAATTAAGCTCTATCTTATTTGTAAATACATCACCAGCCTCTGCATCAGTCGGAATAAATCCTTCATCAAGTGTCCAGTTTACGTCCAAATCTATTAAAACAGTTCTCTCACTACCATCTACCTGCTCCCAAGACATTGTTGCGGAACGATAATGATGAGCATAAACTGGAGATACTATGGAAAAAATTAGTACTCCTGCAAACAAAATTATTATAGAAACATGTAACGTATTTAATTTTAAATTAGACATATATTATCAATTCAAAATTGATTAAAGAACCTATATATTCTTTTGTAGCTCTTATTGTATCATTAAAAATTACAGTCATGTATTACATAATCAACAGCTAATATAAATACACGCTTAGTAAATCTAGCTCACTAATTAGATTTATTTGTGTTTCTTAAAGAGTGACTCAAAGCAAAATAAAGATACCGGCCACTAATACGAACAAGTAGATTCCCTTTGTAATCCATTTACCATCCAGATTCGAAAACCAGCGGCTTCCAACATACATTCCTGCCGCCAGAAACGGCAATGAAACTAATCCATACTGAAGCACCTCCCAAGTGATCCGGTCAGAAATTCCATGACCTATAACAGTAAATAAGCCAGAGATAAACATGTACATGGCGATCAGCCCTTTAATCTGCTGTTTAGAGACACCTTTTTCAGAGACAGCGTACAGACCAACTAATGGACCGTGGATATTGAAGGTGGCACCGAAGAAGCCTGCCAGGGTACCGACGACAGTACCGGTTGTTTTATTAGTGGAAATTTTGCTCTCTCGTGCCAGCAAGCCGTACAGAGCATACACGACCAAAAAGACACCAAAGATCAGTGACAGAGTTTTCTCATTAATTGCCTCTAGAAAAAACATTCCTAACGGCACACCGATCGCCGTACCCACCACCAGTGCAGTAATACGCCCATACATTCCCCTGGCCTGCGTTTGCCAGGCAATGAAGCCAGTCACCAGCATCGATATAATTGCCACCAGAGGAATTACTATTGAAAAGGGCAACATAAGTGACAGAACTGGCATAGTCACCGTCGCCACGCCAAAACCCGTCAACTCGGGAACAAGCCCGGCTGCAAAAAATGTGAGTGCAAAGTAAATGTAGGTCATTGATTCTTATTATAACTGCCATGAATACTAATTAGTAACCATGGAATTGAATTTAATGCGATTAGTAATTTAACTTTACCCCCAGAAATAACTTCCTGGTTAAAAGCATCTGCTTCTTTAAGCTGTGTAGAAGAAATATCTAAGCCGTAAACTTTCTCTGCTTCTTGGTCAGTTAAGTATTTAATTGATCTTCCACTTCTTCCAACCTATTTTTAAAAATGTTTTGCCTTTTATTTCATGAAGAAGACGTAAATCCTCTCCAATACTAAAAGGTCCCCAAACCGGAAGAGAGCTTGCATGAACAAACTCATCTACAACAATATCCCAAGTTTTTTCGTTTTCTTTATAGGGGGTTCATTGTTGCCGGACTAGGAAAAGCGTCAGCTCTCATCAATATTTCTCTTCACTATGCTCGGGAAATATTGTGAGGCTCCTGCCCGGATTCGTGCGTCGGGCTCGCTATGCTCACGCGATATCACTCCGTCTTTCGATTCCTAACGAAAGTGCTTCAAGTACTTTCTATCCGGCAACAAATTGTACTTCGTTTAATTTGTTGCCGGACTAGGAATCGAACCTAGATTACGTGGACCAAAACCACGCGTCCTACCGTTAGACGATCCGGCAATATATTATTAACTATATTATACCCATCAGTTCGATTCAATGAATCGGTCACAAGTCCTATTGAAATATAGTCGCTACCGCTCCTTATTTCAATGGCTCGCGACCCCGCCTCGCGGTCTTTGTCACAGCTTCACTGGACTCAGACATAGCTCCGGCTCTGATTCTCGCCAGAAGCCAAGCTGTTGGCTTCTTACTCACTACGCTTCGTGCGAGAAATCAGCATAGATTACGTGGACCAAAACCACGCGTCCTACCGTTAGACGATCCGGCACTATCTACCCGTTAAACTGCTTATAGATTACCATAAATCAACATATAAATAAGCCTATTTGTGTATTAAAAAACCCCGCTGTAATAGCCGGGGTTTATTAATTAAGTAATTAGAATCTTGATGAACTTCTAAACCTCCATTCATCATACTCATTAAGCCAAAAAACATAAGACTTTTTCTCTGTTTTCGTTTCTCCACGAGAAAACATATTTATCCCACATTTTTTTGCTACCTCTACCCTAATCGGGTATGCTGGTTCATTTTTATGTTCCATAACATTCCCTCGTTCTATAAGTTCAATTGATAGAACTTCTGGAGATGGGCAGAAAGCATCCATTCCTCCTTCTACGGATTTAGCAACAAACTCTTTTACCTCTGCGTCAGATGGACCACCAGAACCAAAGAAACAACCTGTTAATATGAAAGCGAGTGATAATGCTATCGTAATCAGAAATTTTACCTTCATTTGAGTACCTCTGTATTTTTAATTATAGTACTAGTTCTTTTAAACTATACTATATATAATATCGATTAGCAATAGATGCCTAATTTTTGTATATATAAACTACTCGGATGATTTATTTTCATCCACATAGCGCATAACCTGTTGCGGAAATGGAATTTCGATGTGTGCCTTGTCAAAGGCGTTCTTTAGACGTCGGCGCAGCTCACCAGTTACTGCCCACTGCTGCCCTGGTTTTACATCACCAAGCACCTTTAGGTATATCGCAGAGTCTCCAAGCTCATCAACACGGAAGAAGCTGGGTTCTTTTATAATCTGTTCACCCCACTCGGAATCATCAGCCATCTCCTTACCAATTCGATTTATAACCTCGATAACCTCATCAATATCAGATTCATATGCCACACCAACATTAAGATTAACGCGGGAGAAATGCTGACTCATGTTTGAAGCGACGTTGATCTGACCATTCTGAATGTAATGCACCACCCCATCAAGATCGCGCAGCTTGGTAACTCGAAGCGTTACTTCCTCTACGGCACCACAGGTATCATTCAGACAGATAACATCTCCCATACTGTACTGATCCTCGATAAGTATAAAGAAGCCGGAGATAATGTCCTGAATCAGGTACTGGGCACCAAACCCAAGCGCAACACCAGCCACACCTGCAGCTGCAAGAAGTGGACCGATATCAAGACCAAACTCTGATAGCAACACCATTAGCGTCACTACAATTATCAGTATCTTTACCGTTGTAGTACTAACTCGTTGTAGTGTCTTGGTACGTTGCTGGCGCTCAACCTCGGAAAGATCCTGCTTACGCTCGACAACTCGCTTAATCGCCTGCCGAAGTAAAAATGTAGACAACCACCAGGCCAAGGCCGCACCAATCAGGATAGTCAAAACACCTGGACCAGAGTTTGTAATCCAGGTCACAGCATCAGTGCTGAAATTTTCCCAAAGAGTTTCCATAACGTATGAGTATATTATAACGCATAATCTCGAAGAATCTTAACGTTTTCTACTTCTGATTTTTTACCATTAAAGTTCAAGCACATCAGTCACTTTTTTGTATAAATCTTTTAGAGATCTATTATTAATAATAATGTGATCAGATTGCCTTAAACAGTGAAAGATATTTTGTTTATCAGGATCATCTGACTTCATTTCCTTATCCTTAAACTCTTTGAACTCCTCCAATGTCATATTATCTTTATATTCTTTGCGATCTTGTGTCCTTTGGTATCGAAGCTCAACCGGAGCATCCAATCCAAGCAAAAATGCTTCCGGAAAGTTTTCTTTGATGTATGAAACTGTATTTTCAGTACGCAAAAAACCTATTACCACCTTATCTGCACCATGCGCTTTTTCAATGCTGCGTTCCACTATCTCCGTAGAAGATTTTTTACGTAAATCATTAGCAACTCGATGCATATTTTCTCGATTGAGTTCTAAATCTTTCTTTTTGGTCTCAAGTGCAATAATTTGACTTCCACTTGAAAAAACAAAGTTATGCTGATTTACCAAGTAGTTAGCAACCGTATCCTTCCCAGCTCCGATTGTTCCCGTAATTACTACAAACACAGATTAGTTTACGTGACTTCTTAAGATCTTAATATTCTCTTCGTCCGGACCCTTACCGTCAAAGCCCGGAGTCTCCAGGATCAGTGGTAGATCCTTCGTAGGTGATTTTGTAACAAGGTTTTTGAAAACCCTCTCATCAATTTCTCCTTCTCCAAGATTAGCATGTCGGTCACGTAGGCTGCCGAAGTCATCTCGGCTATCATTTACATGGATTACAGACAGGCGCTGGAGCCCAACCAGCTCATCAAACTGCTGGAAGAAGTCTTCGTATCCTTCAGCCAGATCAAAACCCGCAGCATGAAGATGGCAGGTGTCCAGACAAACCTTCAGTCGCTCGTCACCGTCACAGGCATCAATAATGCGCCCAACCTCTTCAAATGACTTTCCTATTTTTCGTGTACCCATATTCTCGATCAAGAAGTCTGCTGCTGGATCCGTATCTTTAAGAACTGTCTTCAGACTCTTAATGAGATGCTCGAAATGCTCGTCGTCCTCCGGAGACTCATCATCCGTCTTCCAGGAGCCGACATGCACCACACTGCCAATGATGCCACAGCGAGCCGCGACATTCAGCTCCTCGGTCATGGCTTGAATAGACTTCTCTCCTGTAGCACCTCGATCAGCCAGATTAATCAGATACGGTGCGTGGAATACGACTGGATCAATTCCGTACTCCTCCTTTACCTCTTTAAACGCATTGACGTCCTCCTTGGACAAATTAGCTCCGGCCCAGGAACGTGGGCTTGAAGAGAATATCTGGAGGCTGGTAGCGCCGATATCTGCCGCGCGCTCCACCGCTTTCCCGTAGCCGCCGGCTGCAGATTGATGGGCACCAATGTTAAGTTTTTTGTCAGTGGGCATAATTTATATTTCAACCTTTTTAATAACCTCAATCAAGCTTTTATTGTCAGTGTATCCTCCCTCTAAAAATTCTTCCCTAGATAACCATAGCACCTCTTTGATATCTTCATATTTTTCAGTATCCTCATGGCTTATCTTTTCAGATAAAGGTACACATTTGTATGTTTCAAGTCTTGTCACTGAGCCATTTGAGCGGGAAAAGCTCCACTCCCCGACAAACTCCTTAACCTCAACCTCTAATCCTGTCTCTTCTTTAATTTCTCGCTTAAGTTCTGTTTCCTGGTTATCGCTTTCAATCCTTCCTCCTGGAAGTGAAAAGAAAGTATTACCATCAACCACTTGTTTAAGTACTAAAAAATTTTTATCTCTTACAATAATTCCCTTTACTCCCTGCTCGACTTTACTCATGTTTACAAGCATTCACAAAAGCATCGAATAGCGGCTGAGATTTTAATACTCGAGCGGTAAACTCGGGATGAAACTGTGTGCCGATAAAAAACGGGTGCATGTCACGCGGAAGCTCGGCGATCTCCATCAACTTTCCGTCTGGTGATCGGCCACTAAACACCAGCCCAGCCTCCTCTAGTTGATCTACATATGCGTTATTAACCTCAAACCGATGACGGTGACGTTCTTCAATATTTGACTCACCATACGCCTCTGAGGCCTGACTACCCGCACGTAGCAGGGCTGGGTACGAACCAAGTCGCATGGTACCACCGTACTCACCAGCAGCCATTTTATACTCCTGATCCGCCATGACCGAAATAACCGGAACCGGTGTATCCGGATTAATCTCGACAGTGTGAGCTTCCTTCAAACCAAGAACATTACGGGTATATTCCACAACAGCTAACTGCATACCATAACAAAGTCCAAAGAACGGTAGTTTATTTTCACGAGCATATCTAATCACTGCGATCTTACCTTCAATGCCGGTCGTGCCAAAACCGCCCGGTACAATCAGCCCATCGTAGTCTGCCAGCTCATCAAGAGACTCATCAGCTGAATCACCTTCAAAATTATCAGCATTAATCCAGTCTACTTCTGGAACCACATCAGCATAAGCACTTGAAATATTAATCGCTTCAATTACTGAAATATAGGCATCTGAAAGCTGAAAGTCACCAGTAGCAAAATACTTACCGACCACAGCAATCTTGACGGGCTTTTTAGCGTTTTTCTGAGCGGTAACAAACTTCTGCCAACTCTTTAAATCCTTTTCCTTAACCTCCATTTCAAAAAAGGATAGTATCTTACTTCCGATGTCGTCAGCGGCAAAATTGAGAGGAACTTCGTAAATACTATTAATATCTGGAGCCGAGATAACATTTCCAACATCGACCCCGCACATATTAGCTATTTTTTCTTTTCGTTTGTCATCAAGCGGCGTCTCAGCTCGACCGATAATCATATCAGGTGTTACACCATAGGAGTTAAGTTGGCGCACTGCATTTTGTGTTGGCTTTGTCTTCATCTCTCCTATTGAAGATGGGGTTGGAAGATAGGAAACCATCGTAAACATCACCTGACCAGGTAACTGTCGTTTCATGCGCCGAGCTGCTTCAATAAAAATAGCATTCTGATACTCGCCAATGGTACCGCCGATTTCAACGATGCTAATATCTGCTTCAGTTTCACGACTTGATTCTGTAATACGGCGAATTATCTCTTCGGTAATGTGATACGTTGGTTCAACACATTTACCATCGTACTCGAGTGCTCGTTCTTTATTTATTACATGCTGAAAAACCATCCCATTTGTCATGTAATTAATTGATGGAAGCGAACGATTGAGAAAACGTTCATAATTACCCATATCCTGATCACATTCCATACCGTCATCAAGAACAAATACTTCTCCATGCTCGGTTGGATTCATCGTTCCCGCATCCACATTTAAATACGGATCAACTTTGATCGGGCTTACTTTGTAGTCAGCAGATTCAAGAATTGTAGCAATTGATGCCGTAGTAATCCCTTTACCTACACCGCTCATAACACCACCAACAACGAATATGTACTTAGTTCCGTTGGTGTCAATATCCATAAAGTTAGTAGTATGTCTTTAATCGATTAAATGTCGAGATACTTACGTACTGCAATGTAGCTAGATATACCTCCTAAGGCAATTCCAGTCACCATCAGGATGACGAAAAGTTCACCGAAATTATTAACGAAGTAAGTGAAGGAACCGGTACCACCAAAGAAGGTGCTCGTTGAAGCCTCACCCCAGAGAGATATTGGGTAAAACAGAAGAAGAGTTATTAAAGCCGATACAATTCCATACATTATCCCCTCAAGAACAAACGGTCCACGAACATATGATCGAGATGCTCCCATTAATTCCATTACAGATATCTCATCACGGGAGGAGAAGATAGCCAAACGAATTGTATTAAACACAATCAAGGCAGCAATTAAAGCGAAAATAATTATTACCAGGAAACTGAACGTATCCAGAGACTGAATAATGTTCGTAAGCCGCTCGATAGCATTTCGATTCTGTTGGTAATTCACACGATCAATAATCTCCTGACTTCCAGCAACAACGGAAGCATCACTCTCGAGGTAATTAGCAATATCTTCATAGTACTGTGAGTCAGTCGCCTGGATATTAAAATAAGCTCCCAGTGGATTGTCCTCTAACTCCTCAAGGGCTTGAATAATAAGATCATCATCACGATTCTGGCTACGAAAATTATCTAAAGCTTCTTGTTGCGTCACATACTCAACAGCAGCAACATCATCTCGAGATTCAAGAGCTGTTTGCAATGATAAAATATTTGATTCATTTGCATCTGTTGTAAAGTAAACATTAATATCAACCTTTTCTGAGATTTGCTCAAGAGAAGAGTCAAGCATCGCACTAATGAAAAGTAGGCTCCCCATAATAAATAGGGTTACTGTCATTATTAATATAGCCGATGCGGTCACAAACTTATTACGCCAAAAACTATTAAAGCCGGCTCTAATGATACGCTGTGAGTTTGCAAAAAATGACATAATGTATTTTATAAATGATAAGACCCTGATTCATCATCACTAACTATACGACCATCCTTGAGAGTCACAACCCTGTTCTCGAGAATATCTACAACACCCTTATTATGCGTCGAAAGTATCACTGTCGTACCAAGGCTGTTGATCTTATTCAGAATCTGCATCACATCATATGTATTAACAGGATCTAAATTACCTGTTGGCTCATCAGCAATAACTACATCCGGCTGATTAACAATCGCTCGAGCAATGGCTAGACGCTGCTTTTCTCCACCAGAAAGTTCTGCCGGAAAGTGCCATATCTTGTCACGAAGGCCAACTAAATCAAGAACGTAGGGAACATCGACATCTATTTCATCATCCTCACGACCAGCGGCCTCCATTGCAAATGCAATATTTTCATACGCAGTCTTGTGACTAAGAAGACGAAAGTCTTGAAAAACCATACCAATTCGTCGACGAAGCTTTGTGCGTTCATGCTTAGATAAGTCATGAACAATAGTCGACTCGAATAGAACATTACCGCTCGATGGGTGCTCCTCAGCCAACAGCAGCTTCAGTAAGGTTGTTTTGCCGGCACCTGAATGACCGACTATTGATATGAACTCGGACGGCTCGATAGTAAAGTTGATATTCTCGACCGCTACAGAATTACCAAGATACACCTTGGATACATTATCAAAATGAATTAAGCTTGATGATACGTTTTTATTTTTTTCTCTATTCATTGTATGAAAAGTTATTCCGTGTCTGAATCAAGCGACTCTGCTGCAGCTATAAAATTATCAATGTGACCATTTAGCACGGCCTCTACGTCACCTTCTTCATAATTAGTTCGATGATCCTTTACAAGGGTATATGGATCAAAAACATAACTACGCATTTGATTTCCCCACTCGTTATCGGCTGATGTGGTTGGGGTGAACTTTTGTTGCTGGGCTTTCTTTTCAGCTTCCTTCTTATGATACAGTTTTCCTCGCAATATTTCCAATGCCTTTTGGCGATTAGCCTGCTGTGTACGTTCTGAATTAGCATGCACGGATATTCCGGTCGGTTTATGAGTAATACGAACAGCGGTT
>Ga0136601_1000790_pt1 | contig 11978 bp, 16 predicted proteins | sample AntRauMFilla2699_FD_181020 | JGI IMG/M metagenome (GOLD analysis project Ga0136601, IMG submission 181020) | Saline lake microbial communities from Rauer Islands, Antarctica - Metagenome Filla 2 #699 | ecosystem: Environmental > Aquatic > Non-marine Saline and Alkaline > Saline | place... | reverse complement strand
TTTAATACGTTCTTCAAGTGGCGGGTGGGTACTAAACAGTTTTGAAATACCACCGCCTTTGAGTGGGTTATTCAAGAATAAGTGTGCGGTGGAGGAGTTCTGCCGCTTCATTGGCTGACCATAGCGCTGCAATTTCTTGAGCGCATTAATTAATCCTTCGGTATTTCTGGTGGTCATAACACCTGACGCGTCAGCCAGGTATTCTCGCTGCCGGCTAATTGCCAGTTGAATGATAGTGGCGATAATTGGTGCAAGAACAATCGCAATAATACCAATAATCATAAACGCAGGGTTAGTGTCTCGACGGTCACCAAAAATAAATAGCCGCAGTACAATATCAGATAAGATAGCAATAGCACTAACGAGACCGAATGCAATCATACTGACACGAATATCGTAGTTTTGTACGTGCCCCATTTCATGGGCCATCACTGCCTCAAGCTCGTTGTCATCCATAATTTCAATCAACCCCGTCGTTGCCGCCACAATAGCGTGCTGAGGGTCACGACCAGTCGCAAACGCATTCGGTGCAGGATCATTCATAATGTACACTTTCGGCATTGGCATACCGAGGGTGATTGAAAGGTTTTCAACAATCCGATAAAACCGTGGGTTATCTCGTTTTTGAATTTCTTTCGCACCGGTCATCGCAACAGCCAACTTACCAGCCAGGTAATACTGAATTAGTGCGTACACTAAAGCAACACCTATCACCCAGTAGGCAATTGAGGTGTTACCGTACATCGAACTCACTACCCATCCAATAGCCCCAATTAGACCGACAAAAACGGCCATAATGAGGAGTGTGTTGCGCTTATTCGCGGCAATTGCTTTATACATACAGTGTTGATACTCCGAAAACTAGAATTTTACGTCAACAGGCTTTTCAGCTGTTTTCATTTCAGCATCATCAAGCTCAAAGAATACGCGATTCTTAAACTTGAAGAGGGCTGCGACTGCATTTTGTGGGAACATTTGAATCTTTGTGTTCAAACTTGATACGCCGCTGTTATAAAAACGACGAGCAGCTTGAATTTTGTCTTCAGTGTCGACAAGCTCTTTTTGAAGTTCGATAAAGTTATCGCTTGCTTTAAGGTCGGGATACGCCTCAGCAACAGCGAACAGACTTTTTAGCGTGCTCTCAAACTGGTTTTCTGCTTTAGCTGTTTCTTCTACGCCATCAGCACTCATCACATCAGCACGAGCTTTCGTGACGCTTTCAAACACACCTTTTTCGTGCTTCGCATACCCTTTTACAGTATCAACAAGATTTGGAATCAAATCGAGTCGACGCTTAATTTGTACAGTGATGTCGCTCCATGCTTCATCAACTCGTACGCGTAGTGTTACTAAACTGTTGTATGTTGCCCAAATAAAGATACCAATAATGGCAACTGCGGCAACGATAATCCATAGTACTAACATTTTATATAATCCTCATTTCTTTGTACTCTTATTATAGCAAAAACTCGGCATTTTGCCGAGATAAGATTGCTCTATTGGTGCGCAGAGCGGGACTTGAACCCGCACGGCCGTGAAGCCAAGAGATTTTAAGTCTCTCGTGTCTACCAATTCCACCATCCGCGCACGTACGTCTATTGTACCAGACCAACTTAGTTAATCAGTTATTAATATCGTTTGGTTATAATTTGAAGTATGCGTACGTGTACAAAATGCCTAAAAATAAAGGCCAGCGAATACTTCTTCGTCAAAGATAAGAAATCTGGTCGGCTTCATTCCGTATGCAAAGACTGCAGCAAAGTACAACGCGCGCGCACATATAAAAATCACTATGTGAGATATAAGGATTCATACCGCCTTCGTGCCTTAAAAAGAAGAACGCAAAAACGATCAGAATATCGCATTAACATACTCGACTTGTTAAGCAATTCAGCCTGTGTGATCTGCACGGAAAGCGACCCCCGGGTACTGGAATTTGATCATATTAACCCCAAAGAAAAGCGGTTCAGTATCTCACAGTCCGTAAGACTTGGATTTTCATGGGAAGAAACGCTTGTTGAGATTGCTAAATGTCAAATTCTATGTGCAAACTGTCACAAGAAACGTACTTCAAAACAATTTAATTGGTACAAAGAAGTTTAATTGGAGGCACGTATGGGAGTCGAACCCATTTACGAGCTTTTGCAGAGCTCTGCGTAACCGTTCCGCCAACGCGCCATCTCACGATATTATAGCATGTGCTCTACCGATGTGGCGCTCGGTTCGTTAGAAAAAGATCGCCACAAACAATGAGGCTGTTCCAAAAATGGTCGATCCGGCGATGAGGACCTTCGCAGCAGTTGGCAACTTTTTCCAGCTAATTGAACTCGAGCTAAAAACAGTCGCAAACGCAAACGATGATGCACCAAGCAATGTATCACCTTGTAAACAGAGTGCTCCACCGAGTGCCATCAAAAACGAGAACGTAAATACGTTAAACCACACTGAATTTGGCTGTATCGGCTGCACTGCTGCTTTTGTCGTTCTTTTCTTGACCATACGACTTCTCCGTTACTTACCCGCCACAAATACTATTTTCAAGCGGTACAAGGTTATTAAATTTTTCAACGATCTCTGCTTCACTCGGTTCACCCGGTTGCACAAAGATAACGACATTACCGATGAGATTATTGATTTCTTGTAGCTTGGCATCATCAAGATTATGATGTTCGCCATCATCAACCCCGCCATGTGCATAGGCGGATGGGAAAAAGAGTCGCTCCAAGAACGATGTTTCTTGATTTTGTTTTAGCTTACTTTGTTTCCCGAAAAAATCTTCCAAGTTTTGAGAAATAAAGTTATTCCAATCTTTTTGCTCGTAGCTACTTTCATCACCAGCATACACATAGTAATTTGATCCTTCAGGAACAGTCGGTAATGAATTGCCGTGAATAGGAAGCTGCTTCATCGCAAGTGGACCATCGCTGTATACATACCCCATGCTGTCGTCGCTGCCACCGATCATGTTCCAGCCGAAATACTTCAAATACTGACCGCCGGTGATTCCGTTCCAGTGGATATGTGTAAGCTGGTCAACCCCATCATGATAGTGAATCGGGGTTTCTGGGGGCACGCTACTACACGCTTGCGGCGTTGCTGATTGGAACGCCTCTGACGTAAAATTAACCGGCGAACCATTCACAGAAATTTGTGTACGGAAGTGATAATGCTCAAAGGTTGGGTTGCGAATGCTTTCAGGTGTCGATACGTACACTGCACCGTATACAGCGCCGCCCATCAGCACAAGCGTTGCTAAACCAATTCCAAACCCTGCAAGAATTTTTTTCATTACTAGTTCTTATTATAGAGTACCGTGTGGCTGGGCGCAAGAAAAAGAAATGAAATAATGATATTTATGATTCTTGATCGGATGTTTTTATATGTGTCGATACATGGTTTTTGTGAGAGTGCGGATACTGCTCTGATGACGTACATATGCTTGCAGTGTATGTAGTTCCCCCTTTACTCGCCCTCATTTTTAGCACGCCATCACAGTTCGATGCACTGTCGTTCATCTGTTGTTTTGTATCTTTTATTGCTCCGTCTTTTTCATCTAAGTCACCCGCAGCCATCTGTCGGATAGTTTTTTTCATTTCATCTGCATGTTCTGGCGGAAGCTTATCGTCAATTTGCGCGTCAATCTCATCACCGGCTTTACCTAAAAACATATCCTCAACTGTAGATTGCATCATATGTTTGGTTAATAACAAACCGCCCAATTTACTTGCTAAATCACACTGAACAGGGCAATCTTTGCAATCTGTAGGCAACGCCTCAGCAACCTGTGATTTTATTTCATAATTGATTCTATCCCTGTCGGGAAATAGCGAACCACTATCGCGTTCATGATTACTACTCATATTGAACGTATAATAGCATATTTATATATTTATGTCAATAATATGGTGGTGCACCTGTTACACTACAAAAAACTATAAGATATGTAGATCACCTACGGATGAACCTGTACATCCTTTGTTGTTGGCTTCCCGGCAAAGCCGCCTATAATAGCTGCGCATAAAATTAATACGCCGCTTATTATCTCGTTTATTACTAACGTCTCACTGTAAATCAGGAATCCCAGTATCGCGCCGAAAGCAAGTTGTGACGACAGCATAACGCTTGCGACGTTTATGTCTGAGTTCTGGAACCCATAAAGGACGAGTCGGGTTGCGAGTATCAAAATGAGAGCGAACAAGATGGTTGCCGCAATACCCTCAAGACTGACTGTACGGATAATATCGTTTGGTGAGAACAAGAAGGTTAACGCAATCATAAATAGTGCACCAACACCAAACTGCATCCGCATTATGGCACTAAGGTTGACGCCTTTTAATTTTTTGGCAAGTAGGTTAGCCATTGCCGTCGTTGCTCCACCAAGAAGCCCAAATATAATGCCTACACTCCCCACAAGAATTGACTCAGAGTAGAAGCTAAGCCCAACTAACGCTAAAACGATTGCAATGATTTTCCTGCCTGTTAATTTTTCTCTTAGCACGATAGTCCCTAGTAAAAATGCTACAAACAACTCAGTCGCGTTGGATGTAAATAACGTATTTGCAATCGTTGTCGCCTGAACCGACAGTGTAAAGAACAAAATAGCTGTTGCAGCAAAAACGCTATACAGTACAGTCGTCAGCATACTTGAACGAGGTATTGACGTCTTTTTGCGCCTAAACTGTGCAAACACGATGAGAATAATCCACACAATAGCAAACCGTACCGCAACCTGAGCCTGGTCACCCCACATATCAGCCATCTCGCGCACTAATACATTCGTGAAGGCAAAAAGGAAAGCAGCGCCAAGAAGTGCTTCACTCCCACCAAAAGTTATTTTTAATTTAGGCATTATTTATAAATAGTACTCATTATATTTTGCATCGAAGGTATGTATTTATCCGGATAGCTTTCAAGGTCATTCATTAAATCTTCCACACCAATCCAAACTAATTCGTCAACTTCGTCTGCCTGCAGTTTGAAACTATCAATATCACGATTAAGTGTAACAAAGTACCATTGTATCCATTGCCGACGACTACCGTGTGTTAAAATCTTAGGACCAGAAGTAAATTGTACGTTTTCGAGGCCAATTTCTTCACTAGCCTCTTTATAAATATTAGTCTCGTAGGTTTCACCCTCTTCAATAGTGCCAGCAACAGCAGGACCCCATTTACCAGGATCTTTATCTTTGTTCATGGAACGTTACGCTAGTAGAACTTTACCGCTTGGGTTTGTGAGCCATAATGCAGAAGTTCTAAATATATGAATTGAGTAATCCAACTCACTGCGCTCTTTAGTTCCAACAAGTTGGTCTTGTTCGTTTACTATCTGAATCTTCATAATTTAACTATAGCAAAAAATAGTAAAACAGACTGGGGTTTTACGTTCTTGCAGGTTCTCGCAACGTCGTTATCACCCCTTCAAATAACAAACTAAAATAAGTAGTGACAATATATTTCAGAAATATATCGGCAAAACGTTATTTACTGGTTCTTTCTTCCATAGCCCGAAATGAGAATTTACTTATATCTATTCTCGGCTCTGCGTCAGTGGACATATCTGCCAACACCTCCCCAATTGCAGCCGAGTGCTTAAAACCATGACCTGAACATGGTGAAGCGATGATTACGTTGTAGTTATTTGGATGACGATCAATCACAAATCCCCATTCCGGAGCAACCGAATACATACAAGCTTCCGCCCTTAAACATTTAGACGATAAGCCCGGCAGGTACGGCTTAATGTACTGTTCATACATTTCGCGTATCTCTTCGTCTGATACTTGTCGATTCACCTCGTCTGGTCTCGTAGTATCTGCATATTGTTCAGTCGCAACTTTGACAGTATTTGATCCATCAATGATTGGAAATCCGTATAAAAAGTCCTCGTGAGCTGTATTGAACTCCCAATTGAATACAGGGAAGTTACCGAGTTTGAATTTATCGACATCACCGCTTACTTCAAACCAGTATAGAACTTGTCTATAGATATTAATATCTTTTTCATACTGTACGGGAAGAAAGTCTTTAACCCATGGTCCAACTGTAAGAACTAACTGTTTCGCCCGGTAAGTCCCCTGATCTGTCGTTATGGCAACTCCACTCTCATCGGCTTCGTATGAAAGCATCCTTTCATTGACCTTTATTTCTGCTCCGTACTTCTTCGCAAGATTAAGCTGAGCACTGATACAAGTTTCTGGCCTAAGAAATCCCGCCTCATCCTCAAAGTAAGCTTTCTCATCTCCCTGTAGTTTGAATTGGGGGAACTCTTCTCGAATATCACTTGTCTCTAGTGTTCGATGCTTTATCCCGTACCGCTTGGCTGCAAACTTAGTGCTATTTAAAAAATCATTAGGTTTATTCGTCGCATTACTAGCCATAATAATAATGCCTGTTTCAGTCAGAAGGTTTTCACCAGACTCATGCTCAATCTCTTTCCAAATTTCGTAAGACCTTAAGACAAGCGGAACATACTCTTCACCTTCTGCAATAGCTTTGCGAATAATTCTTGACTCACCGTGAGAAGAGCCAAGCTTATGGGGAGGATTAAATTGATCTATACCTAAAACCCTCTTGCCTTTCTTCGCGAGCTGATACGACGTTGAACTGCCCATTGCTCCAAGTCCAATAACAATAACGTCGTATACCATGGTTTAATCATACCAAAAAATCTTGAAAACTGACTGATTAGGTTACGTAAAATAGCACAGTGCCTCTGGTCGAATTATTTATAAGCTGCTACAAAAGCATCAACCCACAGTCGATAGCTTTTATCGCTCGGGTGGAAGACGTCAGCGCCATAATAGCCAAAGCCATCATTGCCATCGGTGACCGCAAAGACATCAACTTTCGTCACCGGATAGTTTGGTAATAAATCGTTAATAATCACATTTGCTTGCTTGGCTTCACGGCCACCGTGCCCATGAAAATCTGGGCCAAAGTATGGAATATCAGCCACCAATGCGCCTGATGGCAGTTCTTCAAGTAAGGTTTTAAAATCAGTTTTGAACTGCTCCGGATCAAAACGACGCATATTATTGGCGCCAATATCAACCGTCATCACATCAATTGGTGACTGGATATTTTCCAGCTGTGGTAGTTGTTTCTCAAGCACGTCTTTAATTTTTGCGCCCGTGACGCTCACATTAATAACGTGCACCGGCCGGCCCGATTGCTTCTCTAGGTGTTGCGCGAACTGCCACACATAACTATTCTGTACTTTCGTCGCACCAATCCCCTGCGCGACCGAGTCACCCAGTGCTACATATAATAATGCGTTGTCGGGAATCGGCTGCTCAGCTTGAGCAATCCAAAATTCGCGGTAGCCGGGAATTTGAGTTTTGAGCATATACGCTCCTCTTCCTACAAAGACGAGCAAAGTAATAAACAAAACTGCGACGATAATTCCGATTATGAGAAGCATGCGGTGTTTCCTTTTGTTACGTGTAGGCATTTCATCTATTGTACACCTGTGACTAGTTTATTGAGGTGAGAGTGGTGACAATAATCTTAATATTTAATCGCAGCTGTCTTCACAATCGAAGGTTGAATATTGTTATGTGCCTGGCTACCACCAGTAGATTGAACGGCGTTTGCAACACTAAAGTTTGTAGAGCCAATTGTTGGGAGCGTTGGGCGACCCGATGTCCAGCCGGCATCGTTTGCATAGCTATGTCCATTCGAGTTGTGACGGTGAGATGGCATTTCGCTGACAGTGAGTGTATGTGTCTTCGCACCACGTTGTTCACCAACGGTGTCAAAGTCAGTGTCAGATGGATTAATATTAACAGTTACTTTGCCGCGTGAGTCTGGAAGATTAAAGGTTGTTGAGCCATCTCCAGAGCCAAAGGTAGTACCAATGACAGAAAAGAGATCTGCATATTCAGTTCGAGAGACGGCAGAGCCGTTTTCAAGAAGGTAGCCTTCGGGCGGAGTTGTCCAGTAGCCGGAGATGGAGCTGGCAATCGGCAAGAGATCATACTCACCGGCAGAACTGTGTCCGGGGCATAAACCCGCTGCTGGGCTACCGTTATCTTGAATATAATAATTTATATCTTCTATCGTTGCAGTTACACAAAACACAGGGGGTGCGACGGTATTGTCTACTGTGTATTGGTAGGTTGCACCCGCTTTTGACTCTAAGCAAATCGTCCCTTCAGCCGGTGAAGCACTACAATCTAGCCCAACTGGATATAACCCAGAACTACTCCCTCCGTGCCGCGCTAGCTCAAGTTGACGAGAGGCCTGAGAAAGTTCAGTTTCGAGGCTCGCAATAGAGGCACTTCGTTGAACACCATTAAATCCAATAATCGTTAGTGCTGCAAGAATAGCAATAATAACAATCACAATCAGTAGCTCGACAATAGTAAAACCTGTTGGTCTTTTTTGAACCATAAACATATTTAAAGTCTAACATAAACTAGATGTTGTGGTGCACCATCGTTGACGTATTTCAAACATCTGCAATAGAGAATCATACAAATCCCAAGCTAGCAAACCTTGTTACTTTATTTAACTTATCACCCGATTTACTGTAAAAGTTCTTTGAGCTTTTGAATGTCGCCTTTTAGGAATACTGGCTCAAGCCCAAGTATTTCGTCTATTAAAGGTGAGTCATCTGGCTGGTTGTTGAGTATGTATATAGGCTTCTTTAGAAAGAAGGCTGTTGCCATTTCCATCAATACATTCGGTCCGATGTAATTTGACTTACCGTGCTTTTCATAGTTGGTAACTAGGATTGCGCCACACTCAGCAATCTCGTCAAAATGTTCCCTTATAAGAAGTGCCTTGCCATGGTAGCCAATTGGGCTGTTTGACCAATCGGTAATTGCTTCATCATTCTTACGTCCCTCTTGCTTCATCTTTTGAGCTGTTTTAGGCAGAATAACAGTAAGGTTTAGTGCCTCTAATTCGTAGCTTAGTTCAATTACTGTTTTGTAGAAGCTGGCACTGGAACATACAGCTAATTTTGATTTTGTCTCATCCATAGACTAACTATATCAAAAAGAACCTCAATGAGGCTCTAATGTTTGAAACTATACTGTTTCAAAATTGTTTGGGTCTAATTGGTGCGCCTTAGGCTGCGAGGTTAAAACCAGATTGGTAGCAATAGATATAACATCTTACTAAACGACTAACTCAGTTATACTCTCTACTAATCGAACGTCTTTAGGGAGAGGCGAAGGTTGTTTGCAGTAATCATTTTTTATAAAAATACTATTTAGACCAGCGTTTTTCCCCGCTTCGTAATCATAGTAGTAGCTATCGCCAACCATATATGCATTATTTGGTTTGATGTCGTAATCATCCATAATATCTTGCAAGATATGCGTCTTGCCATTTTTATCACCACCATCAGAGCAGTAGAACTTTTCAACATAGTCTTCAATTCCAAGGTTTACTATTTTAGATTTTAGTTCATTTAGTGCACTTTTTCCTGGAGTTGGATGTGCGGAAACTATAAACATAATATAGCCGCACACTCGTAGGTAATGGAGCAAATCGAGCACTCCATCAACTAAGATTAGCTATTATAAGCGTCTTTCTCCACTCCATGCTTCATGTAGATACTATCTGGGCGTGAATCTTTATCAATGCCCTTGGGCCGCCATAGCGTGCCGTCCCCATCAAAAATTACTGCTTTTATCTTAATGTTATTCATAAGTACATTGTAGCAAAAAAGACGAGGTTTTATTCTCGTCTCTATTGCTTGGTGCGGGTACAGGGACTCTAACCCTGGACCTCGTCCTTGGCAAGGACGCGCTCTAAACAACTGAGCTACACCCGCATGCAAAAATTTGGTGGCTCCTCCCAGACTCGAACTGGGGACACAAGGCTCTTCAAGCCTCTGCTCTACCAACTGAGCTAAAGAGCCGCGCGGTTGGTGTTATCTAGGCTATTTTACTAGAGGTAGAGCGCGAAATCAAGTTACTTATGGCCACGAAGTGCGTCAATCAGCTCAATTGGGAACAAGAACATCGTCTTTTGGCTTGGTTCGGTGCTAATGCGTTCAAGGGTGTTCAGTGTACGGAGGTTAATCGCTGCTGGCACAGCCCCAAGAATCGCTGCTGCTTCAGCGAGTTTTTGCGACGCCTGTTTCTCACCATCGGCATTAATGATGTTCGCGCGTCGTTCACGTTCAGCTTCAGCTTGTTTTGCCATTGCTCGTTTCATATCTTGCGGAAGTTCAATGTTTTGCAACTTCACGTTCTCAACATCAATTCCCCATTTATCGGTTTCGGCGTCGACAATTTCTTTAATCCTACTGCTCACCTCTTCTCGCTTGGCAAGGAGTTCATCAAGTTCAAAGTTACCGGTCACGTCGCGAAGGGCTGCCTGAGCAAACTGGCTCGCCGCGTACACGTAGTCTGTTGTTTCAAGCACTGCCTTTGGCGCATCAATCACTCTGAAATAGACAATCGCATCAACACCTACTGTCACGTTATCTTTTGTAATCACTTCTTGCTTCGTGACATCAAGTGGGGTTGACCGGACGTCAACTCGTATCATTTTTTGGAAGATCGGAACAATCACGCGCAGCCCTGGTTGCCGAACTCCGGTGAATTTACCAAGTGTTAACACCACACCGCGTTGATATTGATTGATAACCTTCAAGCCGCTCAATACAAAAATACCGACAACAATTACTACGAACCAAATAAGAAATTCCATATGCTCCTCCTGTTTTATCTAGTATAGCGCTATTTTTTATCGAGTGCTATAGAAATGAGCTGATCAAGGAGTACAGTAGTACTAATACCCGCTTGCTCCCAAAGCTTTGGGTACATACTTATGTTCGTAAACCCAGGGATCGTATTGACCTCATTGAAATAAATTTCACCATCTTGCTTATCAAGGAAAAAATCAACTCTGGCCATGCCACGCAGGCCTAAAATAAGAAATAATCGCTGCGCAAGCCGTTGTAGTTTTTCTTGAATTTCGGGTGCAATATCTGCTGGAATAACTGCCTGTGATGTACTATTGCTATCGTACTTTGAGTCATAGGTATAAAAATCTCCCTCTGGAATAATTTCACCGACAGCACTCACCTGATTATCTATGTAATCGCCCAAAACAGCTACCTCAAGCTCTCGAGCCGTGACCGCCTTCTCAATCAAGACTGTTCGGTCATAGTCGTGTGCCTGTTGAACCGCTTGTTCAAGTTCAGCTTGATTGTGTACTTTACTCACCCCTACAGAACTTCCGCCAGTCGCTGGCTTCACAAATAATGTCTCACCTAGTGCCTCAACAAGCTGCGTGTAGAGGGGTAAAGGTTGTTCTCCGTAATGTACGGCATATGGTGCAACTTTCATGTCATGGTTCATCGCAACCTGTTTCGCTATGTGCTTGTTCATCGCAATGGCACTACTTGTCATATCGCAGCCAACAACTGGTATATGAAGTAGTTGTGCAAGCGCTTGAACAGAGCCGTCTTCACCGTTTTCACCGTGAAGTATCGGTAAGATCACCTCAACCGTCAGCGATTCATCACCCGCCATCAATGACCCTGTCCCTAATTTCGGCAAGAGCATCACGGCATCATCGACGTTGTCGGTAATTGATGAAACAAGCCACCATTGGCCGGTCGTATCGATATATCCATACCGAACATCATATTTTTCATGATCAATAGCCGCGTCGACATTTTTAGAAGAAGCCATCGATACGTCGTGTTCAGATGATTCTCCACCGAAAAGTAATAGAACTGTTTTCATTAATGTCAATTATAATGGAATTATGCACCGAATACCACTCGCAGAACGAATGAGACCGACCACGCTCACTGAAGTGATTGGTCAAACACACCTATTGGCCGATAAAGAAATTCTTCAACAGATTATAAAAAATCAAGAGCCGGTCAGCCTGATGCTATGGGGTCCGCCCGGAAGTGGGAAAACAACCCTCGCTCGTATCATCGCCAATGAAGTGAACGCTGAATTTATAGAAATTTCAGCGGTGACGAGTGGTAAAAAAGATGTC
>Ga0136601_1000786_pt1 | contig 12019 bp, 14 predicted proteins | sample AntRauMFilla2699_FD_181020 | JGI IMG/M metagenome (GOLD analysis project Ga0136601, IMG submission 181020) | Saline lake microbial communities from Rauer Islands, Antarctica - Metagenome Filla 2 #699 | ecosystem: Environmental > Aquatic > Non-marine Saline and Alkaline > Saline | place... | reverse complement strand
CAATTCCAGTTAACACTGTTGCTGGTTGGGGCAACTTCGTAAGCACTTACCTAACAACGGCTGGTGACACGTTTATAGATCCGAGTGGCTCTAATGCGAACCAGGGGTCGGGTGTCGACACATACATCGTAACGCCAACTCCAGCCGGAACGTTAACAGGGGGCTTTATTGCTTCTGGTGCAAGTGCAACTCAAAACATCATCTATGCGACCCCGAATACTGTGTGTGATACGAGTGACTCTGCTTCAACAACCTCGGCTGGTTCACGTAAGGTCTCCTTCCGCATGGCGCTTGAAGGCGGCGGCTACTACTGCATCAACAACTAGGCAAATGCCTGGCTCGACTGATACTATAGCCTCATGATTGATGCACTTACTCTTATCGCTCTTGGTCTATTCGGCCTCGTCCTCGGTAGCTTTGCTGGGGCAACTGTCTGGCGGCTTCGTGCCCGCCAGATTTTTGTTGATAAAGCCGAAGGCGAGAAAGTGGATAAAAAGGAATACGCTCGCTTGAAGCACCTAATGTCCCGGAAGGTGTCATCTGATCGCTCGTGTTGCCTGGAATGTGGCCATACGTTGAAATGGTACGATTTGGTTCCGTTGGTCAGCTGGATCGCGCTGCGTGGACGTTGTCGGTCGTGTCGCAAAACAATCGGCTGGTTCGAGCCTCTGATGGAGCTTGGGATGGCGGCTTTCTTTGTCATATCATATCTTTTTTGGCCAGTCAGCCTCGTCGAGCCATTAGCAGTTGCGCAGTTTGCGGTGTGGCTGGCGGCAGGCGTTGGGCTTGCGATACTATTTGCTTATGATGCGATGTGGTTTCTGCTTCCCGATAAGGTGACCTGGTCAGTAGTAGCCCTTGGCGCCATCAACCTTGTCTTGGTTGCCTTGCAGCGAGGCGATATTGCCGCAACAGCTTTGAGCGCACTTGGAGCAATTAGTGCACTCGGGGGGCTTTACCTGATTCTATATCTAGTTTCGCGGGGGCGTTGGATTGGGTTTGGCGACGTCAAGCTAGGGCTTGCGCTGGGGTTATTGCTGGTCGACTGGCCGCTTGGTCTGCTGGCGCTCTTCTTGGCCAACTTAATTGGGTGTTTGATCGTGATACCTCTAATGATTAAAGGGACATTAACGCGATCATCCCACGTGCCATTTGGCCCTCTCTTGATTGCAGGTGCAGTTATTGCGCAGTTGTTTGGTGCCGGGCTGGTAGAGTGGTACACGCTCGGCCTTTTTTAAGGGGTAGTAACACCACGCTTATGCTATAATGACCCTACATGGGCACGCACAATACATCTGGCTTTACGATTATCGAAACCATGCTGGTTTTAGCGATTACCGGTGTAATGGTGGCGGGCATTTTTATTGGTGTTGGTACTTCAATTAATATTCAACGATATCGTGATTCGGTCGAGACTTTCAAGACAGTTATCCAAAATCAATACGCCGAACTTTCAAGCGTTCGTAACGATCGTGCGAATGACTGGAGTTGTGATGGTCAGGCAGCAACAGCACAGGACGGGGCTGTTGTGAGGGGCCAGAGCGAGTGTATCCTGGTCGGTCGCTTGCTAACGGTTGCTGCTGGCCAGTATAGTATTTACTCTGTATTGGGCCGTGAAGTCAGTAGTCCCTCTGGCGCAACCGACGATTTAGTGGCACTACGCGATGACTACAATTTGAATGTTTCGAACGTTGATATTGAGGCTGGAGAGTTGGAGTGGGGCGCCGAGATAGCCTGGCCAGCATCGGGCAGCGGGGCGCAGACACCAACGACACCGCGAGAAATAGCGATATTGTTTATTCGTTCGCCAGACAGCGGTCAGCTGTACACCTTTTCTGGCAACCAAGCCCCAGAGACAATAACATCAGCACTTCTTGATGGTATGATTGTGGCCGGAAACAGAATCCCTGGTCAATCTGAGCGGACAATTTGTATAAGTTCGGACGGTGCCGTTGTTAACGATGATCGCTCGGTTTACATCAGTGCTTTTGCAGCTGTGCCAAATGCAATCGAAACGCGAACTAATGATCTGATTGCTGGCCTTGGGAGTACAACTCGATGTTAGGGCGCATGCGACGACAGGCAGGGGACACGCTAATCGAAGTGCTGTTTGCGGTGACGGTTTTTAGCTTTGTAGTGGTCAGTACACTCGGAATCATGAACCAAGGCACGGCCGCATCGCAGCGCTCTTTAGAAATTACATTGGTGCGCCAACAGATTGATGCTCAGGCTGAAACACTGCGTTTTATGCATGATTCGTATGTGTCCGTCTACCAATCAGGGCTGACGTTTAACGTGACCGATGCCACAACCTCACCTGCTGAAGAGTGGTATAAAATGTCTACCAGCGGATTGACTGCCACTGCAGCTTCACCGTTTGGCGGCTCGACAATAGTCTGCCCGCAGCCTCCAGAAGGGAGTTTTATCATTGATACTCGTAATGTCCGATTTGTTGATGGATCATCGGCGACGCTGCAGCCTTCAATAACGCATGCTCAACTCGAATACGGTAACAACGATGCATTTGTTGCATCCGGTGGTCTGTGGGTCGAGCCAATCCGTTCAGCTGTCAGCAGTGATCCCAACCAGGCAAACATTGGTTACATCGACTTCCACATTCGCGCTTGCTGGGAAGGTTCTGGGCTGGGTACGCCGATGACGACAGGGACGATTGTGAGGTTATATGAACCAAGGGGCTAATAAACAGCGCGGCTTTACGATTATCGAGCTGATGCTCGCAATGTCCTTTATTGCTGCTTTGCTACTGGTCATCGCCTTTACGATTATTCAGCTGGGGACGATCTACAATAAAGGGATTACGCTCAAAGAGGTCAACCAAACCGGCCGGAGTTTAAGTGATGAGTTATCGAGGAGTATTGGCGCCAGCAGCTCGATTGATTTAGATACAAACTTTGCTACAAACTCAGCGGGCGGCCGGCTGTGTACTGGCCAGTCAACGTTTATTTGGAACTACGCTGAAGCCTTGACCTCTGGTGATCAGAACGTAGTGGAATACCAGTCATCGTCGGATGAGGTGCGTCTTGTGAAGGTGCCAGATTCTTCTGGTGCATACTGCGCGCGAACAGGTCCAAGCTTTATCTATCGAGATATTCGAACAGCTGATCAAGCAAATGCCGTCGAACTATTAAAATCTGGCGATCGCACCCTCAACATCCATCGCTTTACGATGACTTCAGCAGAAAACGGCAGCGATACACTGACCGGCCAGCAGCTGTATGCTGTTGCCATTACAATTGGAACGGGTGATGTCGAGGCGATTACTGCCGACAGAACAACCTGTAAGGCGCCCGGACAGCCCGGAGCCGACTTTGAATATTGTGCCGTTCAGCAATTTGAGCTTGTCATTAGGGCAGGGAATAGGGTTAACTAGTAACAATGAAAACCATAAGCACTCGCCATGAATCAGGAGCCGTTTCGATCTTTGTCGTCATTTTTGCGGCTTTATTGATGACAGTAGTAACCGTCAGCTTTATTCGCATCATGGTCAACGACCAAAATCAGGCAACTAATAACGATCTGGCACAGAGTGCTTATGACTCGGCTCAGGCCGGTGTCGAGGACGCCAAGCGGTCATTACTTCGCTACCTGTCGGTCTGCGAGAACGATGGTTCGGCCGCTTGTAGCCTACTGGGCACGCAGATTCAGGCTGTCTCGGAAGAATGCAACAGTGCACTACGTATTGGTGGCGTGATTGATCCGTCTGGTATCGGTGAAGTACCTGTTCAGCAGAGCACCAGCACAGATGATCAGTTACTTGACCAAGCTTACACCTGTGTCAAAGTTGACCTTGAAACCAATGACTATGTCGGAACGCTGGCGGCTAATCAATCAAAGCTGATTCCATTACAGGGGACTGATACATTCGACAGGGTAACGATTGAATGGTTCTCGCGCGAGGATATTGGTGAAGCGAGTGCCGATAGTAGTGTCAGTCTTTCGGCGTTGCCGTCGCCGAAACCTTTGTTAGCCGAAGAGAGCTGGCCAACAAACCGTCCGTCGTTGTTGCGAGCGAGCTTGATGCAATTTGGTAACTCGTTCACGCTTGATGACTTTGACTACACTAGTGCTGGCCAAAGCAATGCCAATACCGTCTTCTTGTATCCGACGGCAGGTGTCGCATCGGCCACGCAGTCGTTTATTACTCGGGATATTCGGGCTAACAGTCCAGGCGCAAGTACTCCAGCCGACACCTCAGGGAACAGCCCTACGGCGGTGCGCTGTGAACCAAACTTGGCTTCGGGTGGCTATGCCTGTAGTGTGACGATGATTTTACCAGAGCCTGTTGGCGGTGGTGACCGCACGGCCTACCTTCGTTTGACTCCTTTGTATAACGAATCTCATTTCCGGGTGACGATGTCGGATGGCGGAACAGCGGTTCAGTTTGATGGTGTTCAGCCAGAGATTGACGCAACAGGCCGAGCAAATGACCTTTTCCGCCGTGTTGCGACCCGCGTTGATTTGATAGACACCAGTTTTCCGTATCCAGAGGCAGCTCTAGATGTACTAGGTAGTCTTTGCAAGAACTTTGCTGTGACAGACAGCACCTATATTGATGGCTCAACCAGCTGCACGCCGTAACGCTTCGCTAGTCACCTGATTCACTGTGGAATTTTTCATACACCTCGCGGAGGTGCTCATCGGTGACGTGGGTGTACACTTGCGTCGTGCTGATGTTACTGTGGCCGAGCATGCTCTGCACACTGCGAATATCGGCGCCGTTCATCAGTAGATCGGTAGCAAAACTGTGTCGCATGGTGTGGGGGCTGACGTGTTTGGTAATACCTGCTAAACGAGCGTATTTGGACACCATTCGCTGAATGCTACGGGCGGTTAAGCGACGGTAGTCACCGCTGTTGGATGTTTCGATATTACGACTGTAGCTGACGAATAGTGGGGGAAGGCTGTCTTGGCGGGCATCTAGGTAGCGGTCGACCCAACCAGCAGCGGCTTGGCTGATGAATATCGGGCGATCTTTTTGGCCTTTTCCGCGTACCATAAATTCGCGGCGCTTGGTGTTAACGTGATCACGATTGAGATTTACCAGCTCTGAAACACGAAGCCCGCTGGAAAACAGTAGTTCGACGATAGCTCGGTCACGTAGGCCAGCCTCAGAGGCGATATCAATCGCTGTGATTAGTCGCTCAACCTCGTCGTAGTGCAGGAAGGTGACCTGTTTGCGGTTAATCTTCGGTAGAATAATTTTTGTGGGGGCCAGTGTTTCGATATCGCGTGTCGCAAGGTATTTCAAGAAGCCTCGCAGGGCGATTAAGTGGTAGGCTTGTGTAATTGTGGCGAGCTCGTTGTCGGCGTCATTTTTGTAGCGGTTGAGCCACAAGCGATACTTTCGAATCACCTCGGTAGTAATGTCGCCAACTTTAATATCATCGGTGAATTCCACAAATCGCTCTAGGTACAGGCGATAATTCTCGGCTGTCTTGGCCGAGCGACCGCCTTCGACTTCAAGGTGTTCGATAAAATCAAGGATGAGTTCGGACGTGTACATACTTCAAGCATAGCCTAAATAGGCCCAGGACGATACAATAGACTGAATGGAATGGCTTGAAGCAATTATTTTGGGGCTCATCCAGGGTCTGACAGAGTTTATCCCGATCAGTAGTTCGGGGCACTTAGTGGTCGCCCAGACCTTTTTGTCAGGTGCCAGCGAACGGCTGTTCCTTGAATTTGTGAACATTGGGACAATGTTGGCGCTGTTCATCTTTTTCCGTAAGAAGATCTGGCAGATTTTGGTCGACATTTTTAAACATAAGCAGTACCGGTTGGCGCGCAACATTGTGCTGACATCATTACCGGCTGGAGCGGTGGGATTCTTTCTGGCCGACTTTATTGGCACAACTGCCTTTTTTGCGAGTGCGGTGACAGTGGTGTTCACACTGGCGATTGTCGGGGTGTTGATGATTGTGGTAGAGAAGTTGCCCAAAGCTTCACCCGTCAAGGACGGCGAGAAGTTATCCGGAACTCGGGCGTTTATTATCGGTATCGCGCAGATGATCGCGCTCATTCCTGGAGTATCTCGATCGGGTGCAACCATTCTCGCTGGTCGTTTCTCGGGCCTGAAGCCAGCTGACGCGGCTGAATATAGCTTTCTGGCTTCGTTACCGATCATGATGGGCGTGACACTCAAAATCATGCTGACTGATTTTGACTATGTTGTTGCCAACGCTGGTGTTGTTATCACTTCGAACATTTTCGCCTTCCTCAGTGGCCTGCTGGCTGTCGGGTTCTTGATGCGCTACTTGGCAAATCACTCACTGGCTGTCTTCGGTTGGTACCGTTTGGGGTTGGCATCGGTGTTAGCAGTGATACTATTAGTACAGTAGAGAAATACAAGGAGAATACACGTGGCCGATATAGAGAAAACACTAATCATTTTGAAACCAGACACCATTCAGCGCGGACTTGTCGGTGAAATTATCACTCGATTTGAACGGGCAGGTCTTAAAATTGTTGCCATGAAGATGGTCAGCCCTGACGAGCTGCATTTTCACAAGCATTACGAGGGCATCAGCAAGCTCATCACTCGTTGGGGTGAAGATATTTATAACGTGACGATGCAGCATATGACTGAATCGCCGGTTATTGCCTTCGTGCTAGAGGGAGTTGAGGCGGTTTCCTACGTTCGGAAGCTTGTCGGTACGACCGACCCGAAAGAATCTCCGGCTGGTACTATTCGTGGTGACTATACGCACGTCACTCGCGCGTTTACCAACCCAGTCGGCCGTACACTGCCCAACATCTTGCACGCCTCTGGTGATGCCGATGAAGCAGCCCTTGAAATTGAACTATGGTTTGGCAAAGATGAGATCTACCCAGAGTATACCAACGTCCACGCCGGCGTTGTTCATGGCCGCATCCCCACCAAGAAGTAATGTATCTGCTAAAATAGCTACATGCCTCGGTAGCTCAACTGGATAGAGCAGATCCGTCCTAAGGATAAGGTTGTAGGTTCGACTCCTGCCCGGGGTACCAATGTGTTTATGGTATGATTATCACATAACGAGTTAGTTACATGCCAAAAGAGAAAACAGAACAAACGCAGCTTGATTTTGAAGGACAACGTCCCGGCGAGGAAGTCTTGTTTGTTTTCCGTCGTCATATTATAGCTATGCGCAAGGGATTTTATCTACTATTGATTCCGTTGGTGGTGACGGCTATCCCTCCATTAATCTGGCAGGACAACCTGGAACTCTTCCTGTTGCCACTCGGCGGTTTGGCACTCGGCCTTATCCTGTTCTTTTACCACTTTGTTTTATGGTACTTTACTATCTATCTCGTCACGAATCAGCGGATTCGGCAGGTGACGCAAAAGGGAGTTTTCGGGAAGGATGTTGTTGAGCTGCGGCTGTCCAAGATCCAAAACATAAGCTATAATATACCAGGGTTCAATGGAGAAATTTTAGGGTACGGGACTATTGTCATTCAGACGTTTGTCGGCGACCTGGTCATCCGCTACGTTGAACATGCAGAAAAGACCTATAATAAGCTACAAGACGCCGTTTCGAACGCTATCGAACTGCAAGGGGATAATGAAGAAGTTACTGAATAAGATACGTCGCAATAAGAATAAGACCGAGCAATCGGGACGCATTACTGCAGACACCATCGCTGAACACCGTGAGCGCATCCTAGCTGGCGGGCGTCGCTTTAAGTATCCAATGCAGTATGCTCGTCATAAACTAGTATTCAACACGGTTATTATTTCTGTTGCTGCAATTATTTTGATGCTTGTTGTCGGGTGGTGGCAATTGTATGTCGTTCAAAACACTTCCGACTTTATGTATCGGGTGACTCGAGTAGTGCCTGTCTCGGTGGCTTCGATTGATGGTGAATCAGTCCGCTACAGTGACTACCTCTTGAAATACCGAGGTTCGATTCACTATTTGCGCGAGATCGAGAATGTAAACTTTAGCAGCGAGGACGGTCAGCGTCAGGCAGATTTTGTCCGGAGCCAAGAGCTGAATGACACAATGGCCGATACGTACGCAGCAAAGTTGGCCCGTGAGCGAGGAATTGTGGTCACGAATGAAGAGCTCGCCCAAGTCTTGCAACAACAGCGTCTTTCGGGCAGTGGTGAGCAGTCCGAGGCCGCTTACTATACGACAATTCGTGATTATTACGGCTGGTCCGCTGAAGAGTACCGTGAAATTACGCGAACAAAATTATTACGTCAAAAAGTTGCTTTTGCGATTGATGATCAGTCGCGAGATGCTTCCGCTCGAGCCTCTAGTTTGATTAGTGGCGGAGAGACTGATTTGCAGGAAGTCGTTGAAGCAATCAACGGTACAGAAAACGTGAATGCTGTCTATGCAGCACCTGGTTTTTTGCCGCGCACCAATCAAGATGGTGGCGTGACTGCTGCTGCGGCTGCGCTCGAGGAGGGTGAAATTTCTGGGGCAGTTCAGTCATCTAATGGCGCCGGCTACTTCTTTATTAAGTTGATCGAAAAAGGGGACACTCAGGTGAGATACCAATACATCCAGATTCCCGTGAACGCTTTGACGGGCCAGTTAAATGAAATTTTGGATGACGCCGACCGAGCAAGAGTCCACATTGAAGTGCCTGATCCTGCTGAGCAAACGCAACCATAAGAACGGAGAGGACAATAGTATGTACACCGTCCCAACACTACAATACGAATATAACGAGCTTGAGCCGCACATTAGTGCCGAGATTATGCAGCTGCACCATGATAAGCACCACCAAGCATACGTCGATAAACTCAACAAGGCGCTGGAAGGCCATGATGAATTGGCCGTTCTATCAGTTGAAGATTTGCTATGTTCACTGTCGACGGTTCCCGAAGAGATCCGTAAAGCGGTCCGCAACAACGGCGGTGGACATTATAACCACTCGTTATTTTGGCAGGTGTTATCACCACGAGGCGGGGGAGAGCCAAGGGGCGCGTTAGCCGAGGCGTTGTCATCCAAATATGGTTCGTTCCAGGAGTTCACTGAACAATTTAATGCTGCAGCTTTAGGGTTATTTGGCAGTGGCTGGGTTTGGTTGACGCCTTCTTTAGAGATTATCGCGTCGCCAAACCAAGATTGTCCGTTGATGGACGGCGATGCCGAACCGCTGATGGGGCTGGATGTTTGGGAGCATGCTTATTATCTTGATTACAAAAACAAGCGCGATGACTATGTCGCAGCCTGGTGGAATGTGGTTGACTGGGAATTTGTCGCTAGTCGCTATAACGGATAATAGTTTTATCTGTGAAAGTGAAAGCCCCGCTGGCTGCGGGGCTCACTTTTTTATAAGGAGCTCTCCGCGCCGAGCGGGGTATTTATTTACAGCATGCTAATCTCGAAGGGCTTGTTGAGCCACGGCGCTCTGTAGTACGCCTGTCGAAATGGGAGCGCCATCGCTAGCAGACACATGCTGCGTTCGAACGCTTGCCACACGGACAATGTTGCGAAACCAATGGTTGCGAGTGCTACAGCCAGCACGAGTGATTGACCGGCAAGAATAAAGCCGGTCAGGTGTTCGAGCCAGGTTGTTGCGTCACTAAAGTCGTACAAGATCGCCCCTGAACCCGCTATAGCAAGAAGCTCGAGTGCTTTTTCGTATGACGTGGGGAGTATCGATGTGGGCTGGTCAAGTACGACATACCCTCGGATGATGCGGGCGATTAGGTGTGCGAACACAACCACGAACACGGGACTCAGCGCGAGCACTATGCCGAGTCGTTTGATGAAGGTGCGAGTATCCATGGTTCCTCGTTTCTGTGCGGGAATACTGTCGATAGTATAGCAAGGGGCGTCTTGGCGTGGAAGCGTAGGCAGTATAAGACTGCGGGGCTATTGATCCGCTGGGCGCTGCTCTTGATTAAGAGCGATGCCCGCAAGAAGTTCTGACCGGAATTTATGTCGCTGTTCCTCTGATAATTCCATGCGCATGTGCTTCCAGGTGTTTTCCCATGCTCCAGTAATATCGTCGATATCCCAGCTGCCCTTGATGCTCAGGACATCTGACATGTTGATTGTCCCAGGAAGGCTGATTCTTTTATAGTCATCCGCATCAACGCTAATCGCTGCCGCGTCAATCCATTCTGGGAAGTGGGTCGATATTACGACACCGAGTGGGAAATGCGTTGTCTCAACAAGGTCACCAACAGCAGGGAAGCTCGTTTTTCTCTCGGGGGTGGATTGTGTTTCTGGTTGTTCAGGGTTGGTCATATGTATAGATGATAGCATGTACGCTGGGTGTCTCGTCCGGATATTGGCTAAAGCCTCCGCCGCTCGTTCATAAAAACATGTAAACACGTTTTTATTTCTCTTCGCTCTGCCGCCCCGGCGATCGCTCACTTCGTTCGCACGATCGCCGAACCGAGTCTAGCCGAAGCTCGGGCACGAAAAAAGTCCACCAGATGGTGAACTTATTTCGTGGCGGGCCCGACCGGATTCGAACCGGCGATCTCCTCCGTGACAGGGAGGCGTGATAGGCCAGCTTCACTACGAGCCCTCGCAGGTATGCTTGTGGCCAAGCTCTATGGATTTTAGCAGTTTTTTCCTCTTATCGCAAGGTGTTATTGCGGTTAATATATCCCGCATGAGGTGCTATAATACCAAGGTAAGGAATTCGCCGCTATAGCTCAGCTGGTAGAGCGGCGCTTTCGTAAAGCGTAGGTCTCCGGTTCAAATCCGGATGGCGGCTCCACATATATGTTTATAGAGACACTGAAACAATCATTTAAAGAACTATTTACCAATCGTTACTTAACGGTTTTGGCAATTGTCAGCTTTGTGTTGGCGCTGCTATTCTTGGTATTTATTCTGATTAACGTTCGACCAAGTGAACTCCAGCTGGTGACGCACTATACCGCCTTTGGGGTGACGCAGTTGTACCGCGACCAGTGGTGGTACCTGCTTGGGTTCGCGGTATTTGGTCTGTTTACGGCCTTCTTCCATACAGCACTGGCCATTAAAATGTACGTGACAAAAGGTTCGCCGCTGGCAATCATGGTGCTGTGGCTAGGGATTGGCATTATCTTGTTTGCTTGGGTTATGAGCTTCTCGATTATTAATGTCTGGTCGCCGTTCTAATATGGCCGATTTCGAGCTACCGCTAGGAAAGCGCACCCGGTTTTATCGTTTTTTTGAGCTTGTTCCGGCCATAATCAGCTACGGTGCGTTCGTTCTTTTGGTTATTCTTTCATTAGTGTCGCCGTTGTTGGCGGCAATTTACCTCTTGTTGATTATCATCACGGTGTTAGTGAAGGCGGTGGGGATTGTCTATCACACGATTACCGGTCACGGCCGGTTGGTGAAATCACAAAAGATTGACTGGGCCAGTCGGTTGGCTGATTTTGAGGATTCCGTCGCCAGCTATGAGCATCACAAAGGCGCCGCCAGTAAGGCATACGGCGCGTTGCAACACACCGAGAATCTTCGCCTGGCTGCGGCTGATGCATCGGCTTTCCCAAAGCCATCATCCCTGACAAACCTAGTGATTGTGGCGGCTTACAACGAAGAATTTGAGGTGATTGATCCGACGATTCAATCTGTTGCTGACACGCACTATGACAACAAAAAGATCGTGATGGTACTGGCCTACGAAGAGCGAGGTGGTCCCGAGATTGAAAAGACAGCCCTGCGCCTTCAAAAGAAGTACAAAGATACCTTTATGGAGTTCCAGATTATCAAACACCCTCGCGATCTGCCTGATGAGGTCGTCGGAAAGGGCGGCAACATCACCTATGCTGGGCTACAGATGCAGGAATGGTTTAAGCAGCAAAAGATTGCCTACAAGGACGTTCTCGTCACGACGCTGGACTCGGATAACCGGCCGCACGTGCACTATTTCGATTACATGACCTATGAATATGTCGTCAACGAAGACCGCAAGCACCTGGCGTATCAGCCAATTGCGCTGTTCTTTAACAATATTTGGGATGTGCCGGCCCCGATGCGCGTGGTGGCGACCGGTAACACCTTCTGGAACATTATTAGCTCGATGCGCCCACACATTATGCGTAACTTTG
>Ga0136601_1000785_pt1 | contig 12032 bp, 2 predicted proteins | sample AntRauMFilla2699_FD_181020 | JGI IMG/M metagenome (GOLD analysis project Ga0136601, IMG submission 181020) | Saline lake microbial communities from Rauer Islands, Antarctica - Metagenome Filla 2 #699 | ecosystem: Environmental > Aquatic > Non-marine Saline and Alkaline > Saline | place... | reverse complement strand
AGACTACGATTAAAATTTCAAATCATGGCAGATAAGATATATGGCGGAAAAGAGGGGTTTTCCCCAGGACAACCTCCGTACAAAGATACGTTTGGGTTAACTAACTTTGATACTTCAGCTATATCATCTTTAGTTGATATGGAGTCACAGGCCGTGGAAAGTGATTTAAAAAAGCTAAGTCAGGGTGTTAATCAACTAAGTAAATTAAAAGACTTATCCACAGGGTTACAATTTGTAAGCGACAAGAACAAACAAGCCTTCGAGAGCATTAAGGAAAGTGCTATGGGGCCTAATAGTTTGCAGAACATAACAGTAGATGATTTAACAAACCCTGTTAGGATGATGGAGTTGGAAAACTCTTTAGAAAATGCTCTTGAACATCCGATGACAAAGCGTATTATAAAGTCTGAGATGAACGCTGAAAGGTTTTATGAAAACTTGCAACAAATCAACAACCCTCAAATGCGTCAAAAGGCTGCTAATGATTACAAAAAGTCGTTGGAAGCGGGTGCTGACCAAATGTTGAGCTTAAATGCGAACAATTACGAGTTTGTTGATGTTATAAAGGAGACAAAATATATCTTTAACGCTTCAAAGGGTGCTAAATATACACTTAAAGAGAAAGACAAGGAAGGAAACCTTTGGAGAAGAACTTACAAAACTGTAGATAAAGACGCTGCGTATGGCAATTTTCGGTATAAATACCAAAACGACCCTAAATTTAAGAATAATCTGGATGCCTATATTGGTAGCAATGATGATTACGACAGTCCCGGAGACTTTTTCGAGTCATTGTATAGTAATGTCGGAAGAGATTTATTCAGCGCAACACGATTGGACCCCGAAGATGGGAAAACTGAAGGGGCTACTTATACTTACGGTACATTCTTAGGTAACGCAGGTAGCTCCAATCAGAAGAGTGCAGCGAAAATGCGCATGGAAAAGGAAGGTTTAATGAAGCCTAATGGATTAACAGAAGAGGAACGTCAAAAGATACTAGAACTCTCAAAAGTTTGGTCTGATAACGATGCGGCTAATGAAGAGAGTTATGCAAGAATTTTTGGTGGCCAATCTGGTGCAGATGGTGTTTCTGGTACTGATGCGGAAAAGGAAAAGGAAAAGGAGGAGTTAGAAGAAGAAAAGGCTGCTGCTTTAAAAGATGTCAGGGAAGAAGAAGACATGGACTTTTCATGGTGGCCAGGGTATAGAGGAGGTTTTGACAAGATTTTTGGTGTTGAAGGTGGAGCTAAGAAGATGGAAAGGGTTATGAAAGGGACCGCTAATGATAAGTATAAAGGCTCCATAGATGAAGATGGGAATTTAATCACTTCCAATGCAAGGTGGGTTTATGAAGACTATTTAGGAAACACACAATGGGCTCTTTCTGGTGATGTAAACAAACTAAAAGAACAAGTTAAGGACAACGATAATATAGAATTTAAAAAAGGTGGGGATGGCGTTCCCCCTCACTTTGTTATCAAGGATGTTGAGTTTAGTAAATTTGCACCCCAAAAGGAAGAAGAACAAACAGAGCCAACAAAAGGGAATTATTTAGATACATTATACAGTCAAAAGTGAATCCTTTAGATACATTATACAATTAATATGGCAAACGGTCAACCAAAGAACAACAAGAACAAGTTAGTCCAAGACTTATTAAAGAAGTCAGGAGCTAAAGCCTATGGGGAAAAGGAAGCCCAAGGAGTGTTAGATTATTACGAGGGTGATGTAGACCAAGTAATAAGTGAAATCCTAACTCGCACTGGTAAAGAAGTGGATGATGAAACGATTGGAAAGATAAAAGATTATTACGGCATCACCCAAGAATCTGCTGACATTGCCGCACAAGAACCTTTAGGACCTCCTGCACCAGAAGAGGAGGAGTCCGAGCCACAAGAACCTTTAGTGTTTGGTGATGAGGAGAGCATAGCAGAACGCACAAAAGAACAAACAGGAGATGGAGAGGCTTTGTTAGGTGTTATAAAAAAAGAACCTAAAGATAAAAAGCCTTTAGATTTTACTGATGAACAGGCTGTGGCGGACTACACCGAAGAACAAACCAAACCTACCTATATAGACCAAATTGGAGATAATGAGCTACTAGAGTTCGATTATGAGGGGCAACCTGATGTACCTAAAGGAATAATTCGTAAAGAAGAGTTCTTAGATGCTTTTTATAAGGTTGAGAGTGATGAGATGAAATTGCAAGCGGTTAAAGAGTATTTCCAAGAAGAGTTTGGAGAGTTCTCGGCGGATAAAGTTAATGCACTTCAAGGCTCCCTCGAGCAAGAGTTCCAAGTTTATGAAGACATGGCTAACAAACTAGAGCCAAGAGTACAACAATTAACACAACTTTACGACAAAGCAAAGAGATACCAAAAAGGTTTTGAGACTAACGAGGATGGTGAGATAATAGGGTTGGGTGAGTTTAACCAAAAAGATTATCAAGATTTCCAAGTCACCGTAGACCAGATAGGGGAATTACAGGGAGTAGTTCAGGAAGGGAAGAATGAGTTACAGGAAAGGTATGAGCATTTAGAGTTCTTACAAAAAGACGTTTTAGGTAATGCTTACAAACTTCAAAAAGAGTTGGAGTTAGACCAAAATTGGGAGCCACTTACTAGAATGAGTAGTGCATGGAATAGGTTTACAAACACCTCCATACAACTTGTAGAGGGTGTGCCTGTACAGATGGTGGAAGGTATTGCTACCTTTATGTCTTTAGGAGATAAAGGTATTAAATCTCTGTCTGAAGCGTATGGTATTGACGAAGGTACTGAGTACACTTTGCGTGCCGCTTATGCTGCGATGACTAACCCCGACTTTACAGATATGGGGAAAATATACCCACAAATACGTGCCGAACACGCCAAGATTTCTGAGTTTACAGATAAAAAGATGTTTCCTGTTAGAGACAGGTCTTTTTTGGAAGACCCTCTTTCGGGTGCTTACGAAGGGGCTTTAGGGTTTCTTCCATCTTTAGCTGTTGGTTTTGCAACGAGTGGTTATGGTTTTGTTCCCTGGTTGACAGGTATGGAGTCATTAGAGATGGCTAAAAAAATACAGAATGGAAGTGAGTTAGATTACTCGGAGATTTATGATGATGACAGTATAGGTTTTGAGATGACAGCTCTTACTGTTGGCGTGGCATCAGGTATGTTGGAAAAGTGGGGTTTTAGTAGAATGTCTAAGTTTTTACTTACAACTTTACCAAGCACTTCTGTTGTAAGGCAGGTCTTAGTGATGGGCGGCCAACAATCGTTTATAAACTGGTTAGAGGCAGGTTTAACAGAGTATGGAGGAAAGTATGCAGACTTGAAAGCAAAGAATCCTGAGATGGATGAAACTGACTTACAAACTAAGGCCATTGAGCATGGCGGCAAGTGGTTAGTTTCAGAAGAAGGTTTAGATGCAGGTTTAAAAGCTGGTTTTGGTAGTTTATTGATGGGAGGGCCTTCAACGCTTATATCTTATGGTAAAGAGATTAAAAGGGGTGTTGCTATACGGAAAATGCACCAAAAAGTTCTTTATGTGATAAACGAGAACCCCAAGCTAAGAGAGTTGCTGGTAGCTAAGTGGGCCAAAGAAGTTGAGAGAGGGGAGCTTTCCGAGGAGCAGTTTGAAGCAGCAATTAAGAATTTAGATGAGAACGTAGAAATTGCGGGTCAAATTAAAAACATAAGCGGTGATAAGAACCGTGAACGAATGTTTGAGAATGAGAAGCGCAAAAGAATTTACCAAAGAGAAATAGAGTTCTTAAAAAATAAGACTCAAACATCTTTAACCAAAGTTGAGATAGCTCGAAGAGAGAAAGACATTGACAAGTTAGAGATTAAGAACTTGAAGATAGCTAAAGATTTTGGTGATACCGAGGCTTCTCAAAGAGCAAGCGGAATTTTGGCTGAAATGGAAGTTAGCGAAGAAGTTGCTGTTGAGCAAGGTGATGCGGCTCAGGCAGAACAAGAAACTGATGTAGCAGAAGAGCAAACAGAAGGTCGTGAGTTCATTAGAAGAGATATAGGAGATGGGGAGTCTATAGTATTAGAACGTAAAGATGGTAAGTTAACTCCAATTAACGAGAAGAATGTTCCAGAGGATGCTGAGGTTGTTAGTGAGGCTGAGATGCAGGAGGAAGCAGATGCTACTGAACAAGAACAAGTAGAAGATGTTGCTGAACAACTAGAAGAGGTGGAAGTAGATACAGAAGTCTCGGAAAAACAAAAAGACCTCGGTAAAAGGATGAACGATGCTGAGTACATAGACGAAGCAGAGTTAAACGAACAGGCTGACAATCTGTATGAGCTTTGGGATAAAGTAGACCAACAAGAAAATCTATCTGAGGAACAAAAAGAACAAGCAAAAGCATATTTAGAAACAGAAATAGAAAAACTAGAAAGTTATGAACTTGCAACAACTGATGAAGTTATCGAAACTCCCCCGAAGAAAACAGCTAAGGGTCTTAGAATTATTGGAAGAAAGAAAAGGGGAGGAACAACCAAGTTCGCAGTCACCCCAGAAAGATTTGAAGGGCAACAAGGAGCAACCACCACAGACTCCGAAGGAAACGAACAAACAGGACAGTTCATCGCAAGAGAAGATGGAAGCTTAGATTTCCAAATTAGCGAGCAATCTAACCAATCAACTTACACAACTGATGGGGGTAATGAGGTTTCTGCGGAGAAAGCAGAGGATGGTAATTGGTATCGAGTTAAAAATAACGGGGATAGGTATAAAAGACCAGTAACAAGTGAGTCTAAAATACAAGAGTTAGAAAGTAACGCAGAACAAACAGAAGGTGATGTAATACCTTTAGACCAAAACCGATTAGACTTCATTGAGAGTGTAAAAGATGACCAAGGCAATGTTATGGGGGCTGTTATGGTTGACAACTCCACAGGCAACAGGTATAATATAACTGATTCCGAATTAGCATTAGATTTGGCGATAAAAGCCAAGCAAATGCAGTTGGGGGAGATATATCAAAATGTTTTCGAAGAGGTTTATGAGGAGGTTGCTTCTGAGCCTACAGTTCGTAAAAGGTTAGTTAGAGAGCAAAAGGCTGAACAAGAAGTAGAGGACACTGAACAGGATGCCGTAGAGCAAGAACCTACAGAGCAGCAACAAGCAGACGAGGTTGTAGAAACAGAACAAGAAGCTGGCGAAGAGGTTGAGCAGCAAGCAGAAGAAACTACGGAGGCATCAACAGAGGCGGAGCAAGAAACAGAACAAGAGGTTGACAACACAAAACCACAAAAAACAAGTGAGGCTTTTGGTGATGCTTTAGATAACGATGGTAATATACAGTTCTCTAACAACGAAGGTTTATTTACACGAGAAGATTTTGCCGAAAGAGACAGAGATGCAAAAGGTCAGAAGGTAGACAAAGACACAAAGCTGCCTCGCAATTTCATGGGTCAAATAATAAAATATTTGTTACCCTCAATGAAGGCTAATGGTATTAGTGTTGTTTTCCATAAAGGCAAAGACAGCATGATGAATGCTATTGCTGATGCTAACAATGGTAAGTTTGAATCTGCGGGTGGATTTATCAATGTTGTTGAAAGAGATGCTGAAGGCAACCCCACCAAAATGGAAGTCCATGTTTATAGTGGTGCTAAGAATAACACAGCCACGCATGAGTTTTTCCATCCCATTGTAACTCACATATTTAAGAACAATAATGAGGCTTTTGGTAACTTAGTTGCTAGTATTCAAAAATCAAGCAGTAAGAACGCAACTGATGCTAAAAGGTTTATCGAGGCTTACAGGGGTGATAGTGCTGGGGTTCAAGCTAATGAGTTAGTTACAGAAGCACTTGCTAGTGAGGCTATTGATGCGATAGCTGATTTAGCTTATAAAAGCCAATCACTTTTTAGACGTTGGGTTGACGCAGCATTAAAGGCGTTAGGGATTAACAAGACGGGAAGAACAAAATTGGTTGGTGATTTGTTAGGTAACGACACAGATTACGCATCTTTTGGCGAGGCTTTAGGAAAAGCTATATTTAGGGGTGATGTACTTTTAGCAGACCCTATTTTACAAGATAACATTAATTTCCAAAAAGAAGTATATAATGAACAAGAACTCGAAACAATTGAAAAAGGAGATAGCTTCTTACAAAGACTCACAAATGACAGCCGAATATATGAGCCAGAGTATTCGTCAGAAGATGTCTATGAGAGACTTAAACGAGAAAACCAAGAGCAATACATAGAGAGTATTGACCAAAGGTTAGGAGAGGAAGATGGGAAAGGTACTGAGGCTTTAGTTTGGGCGATGCCTGATACTAAATCCGTAACAAAAGCTCTGTCTTATGACATGGAGGGAAGTTTGGGTGAGTTATTAGACAAAATAATAGTTCACAACTCTGTATTTCCAGCAACCCCAATTGACGTAATAGCTCTTTCAACTTTAAGTGATGGCACTAACACGTTAATTGTAGACCAACCTTTTGTTGACTTTGACACTAACAGACCACTTTCAAAAGAGGAGATAATATCTTTTATGGAAGGGTTGGGGTTTGAAGCCATAACTGACGAGCAATACCCAACATTCAGTAATGGAAGGTATGAGATAAATGACTTACACGAAGGGAACATAGGTTATACTAAGGGTGGTAATATTGCCGTTGTAGATATGTTTGCGGACATAAAAAGGGATGCTGCTCAAGAAGATCCTCAGTTTCAAAAGAAATTTACACAGAAGGCTCAAAGCTTAAACAAACTAGAAGGCTGGTTAACACAAGAGGGTAACGACCGTTTCTTACAAGACTTCCTACGAAGCCCCAAGACAAGGAAAGAGATACTTCAAACCATAAAGGACAAAGGAGTAGAAGGAGTAACCATAGAGGACATAAACAGCGTTAAAGACAGGGTATCTCCTAAAGGTTATAAGCACCCTTTAGAACACACGGGTAATAAAAAGAAATCTGGTGTTCAGAAGGTAAAAGAGGAAAAAAAGGATGAGAGAATCCCCGACATAGTTTATGATCTGTTGAAAGAGAAGGGTATGACCGAAAAAGACCTTCCAAGAACGTATAGACGTATGGTTCGGTCTGAATTAATCCCCGACCTTTTCAAAGAAAGAGCAATTAAGCTACTAACTGGTTTTGCAAATGCAAACATAGTTGAGCAACCTGAAGTATTTAAGGCTTGGACTAAAGGGCAGATAGTTACCATTGCTGACAGCATGATGGAAGGTATTGAAACTGAAGAGCAGATAACTGATGCCATTAAAGAGGCGGAAGAGTATTTAAAGAATGAACTTGTACAGGACGTTCAGTTTTGGATGACAGCCTATTTAGTTAGGTTGAGTAACAAAGCTATGAATGAAGGGATGAGAGACGAGGCTGCGGAGTTATTTACCTTAATGGCTAGAAGGGCTTCTAATTTTGGCGGCGGATTAGGCACTATGGCTCCCCAGATGGACACAGAAACCCTTACTGGGTATGTAACACTAGAAAACAATTCAGAGGTCGTAGCGGCTCTTAAAAAGGGCAATAAGAACGTTGAGGGTAAAACCAACGAACAAGTCTTAGAGGATGCCATTAAAAGAGTGAACATGGCTGAGGAGGAAGCTAACAGGCTTCGGGAGTATTTGGCGGAAACCAATGCTAAAGCTCAAAGACTTAAAGAAGAGTTGGAGGTCATGAAAGAAAAGGGAGAGGCTGGTGATATAGAAAGACCTGTGGCTGAAAAGTATATATCTAAATCAAGAAAAAAGAAAAGAAAGAAATCAAAACCTACTGTAACTACATCTAAGGGTTATAAGGAAAGAGTTACGAACATAAAAAGGCGAAGTGATTATTTGGTTGACAAAGGTATAAGCACTTTTACAAGAGGACTTAAAAAATTGCCTGGGAGAGCTAATTTAGGGCTTGCTTTGTTGTTGAATGACGACATAGTGAAAGGTCTTTCCATGATAGCTGCTGGTTATATATATAAAGCAAAGGGTTCTCTTTTAGAGGCTCGGAACAAGTTCTCACAACAAATAAGTGAAATAGGTGCTAAAGAGAAACTTCAAACAGCTATTGGGGCAGGTAAAGATATTTTCACGGAGATTTCCCGCACAAATATTTTCCGAAAGGAATGGAAAGAGGCTCGAACAGGTTTAGCAAGAGATAAAGTTTTCAAAAGCCTTGAAAGACTTATAGGCAATAAGAATAAAACTGTTTTAGACCAAATGGTTGAAGAGTTAGTTTTAGCTCATGACCACAGACAGAAGTCTCGTATTGTTGATGATGGTGTTTATAACGGTGAGTTATCGGAAGAGCAGCAAAAGATTTATGACAAGTACATAGAAAAGGCTGAAAAAGAAAATCAAAGATACCAAGAGGGTGAAATAGCCAAGTCTCAATTAGAGAAAAGGTTAAACATACTTAGTCGGGCTTACCAAGAAGAGTCTGATGAGATAGCTTTTACGGTAACACCTATGTTCACAGCCCAAGTGAGTAGCTTACCTATGATTGGTGACACAGTTACCATCGAGACAGGAGAGTTTGAGCATAATGGCTCCACATGGATTCATAAAAGAAAAGGTAGAGGAGCTACAAACACAGAAATCCAACAAATAAACGATGCGTTTAACGATAAGTTAGTTACCAAAGCAATGGTTGACAATGCTTTTGACGAAATTATTGGAGGGGACAAGCAACTTGATGAGTCTTTAATAGCTTCTGCTTGGACGGCTTACAAGAAAAGAACGCTTGGGTTGTACGACAGAGGAGAGGCGAGAAGCAGGTTAAACCAGTTTGAAGAGTTAGCGTATGATTTGTATGGCTTTGACGCAACAGGATATGTTGAAACACGAATTGACCTTTCTTTAGACGCTGAACTTTCGGGGACAACTTTTGATAAAGTGGTAGAGGAGATAATGGTTAAGGGTGTTCCTAGCTCAATGATAGAACACTTACAAGAAAGGTTGGGTCTTACAGAAGAGCAAGCACAAGAGTTAAGCGGTGACATCTCAGCAACAGTTAAGGAGCAGTTTCAAGCAGAGAAAATGGCCGCCGTAGAGGATATTATTGGCAACAAGAAAACAGCCAAAGAGATTGTTGATTTATTAGCTGAAGGGCACATATCAAAAGAAGAGGCAATAGCTGTTTTAGGAAAAGAGTTTGGAACCTTCAAGTTTTCTCCAAAAGACTTGCAAAAGTACAAAGACATAATGCGAGACTTGGAAGCTGCCGAGTTAAAGTTTGACAGAAAAAGACATCAAAAAAGACTTCAACTTCACTTAGCTAATGTTTATAACAAAGATAGGTTTTGGGGAACTAAGTTAATCAATGAGGTGACTTATTGGGTTTACAACTCAATGCTAAGTAGGTTCTCAACTTTCATGAACTCTGGTGTGGGTAGTGGTGTGTCTTTTTTCTTTATGGACTTAGTACCTTTCACAGGAAAAGTTGCATGGAACTCTCTTAAAAACCTACGCACAGCAGATTTAAAAGTATTATTCAAAGCCCTTTGGAAATCATTTCAATTATGGTTTACAAGGGGGCTTCCTGAAATGATGCACATATTAAAAACAGGGAAATCTTCGGGTAGCTACATGCCAGGGGATTTTAGAACAAGTGTTGAACCAAAAACTAAAAGAATTGGTTTTGATTATTACAATGAGCAGTTAAACAAGCTTTGGCGAGACACAATGAAAGATGCCAAGAAAGGTAGGGTTGACCGCATAAGCACCAACGTATTCAAGGTTGCTATTCTTACACCCCTAGCAGGGTTTGTGAGAGCAGGTATGTCACCTTTAATTGGTGATGCTGTTGTGAGTTCTTTTTCTACTCCTTTTAATCAGTTTAAGCTAAAGTATGAGGAGTATATAGGTAAAGATGCTCCTATTAACGCTGACTTTTTTGAAGACATGGCTCGGTCTATGGGTGATGTAGAACAAGTCAACAAAATACTTGCCGCTGAGTTAGAAGATTTAGGTTACACAAGTTGGTACAAAAAGACAAGATATTCTACTAAAAGGAGAGCTGAGTTAGAATCAGAGTTTAGAGACAACGCTCTTTTTGAAATGGCTGAAAAGGCTGCAAGGGAACACTCTTTAATTAAACACCCTTCTGGGTTGGCAGGTCTATTACTGAAAAACTTAGATAAAGTTTCAACAACTGTTTATACAAAAAGAGGGGATTCTGAGTTCTCTGCCTTCACAGGTTCTTTAGCGGAACTATTTAGAGGTCTAACTTTCCCTTTCTTGAAGGTGACTTTGAACATGACTAACGTTGCTTTTCAGTTTGATATGTTCCACAACCCTGCTAAGTACGTAACAACAAAAGCCGTGCAAGGTGTAGCATTAGCCTTAGATAAAACATCAGGCACTAAGATAAGAGAAAACCAAGCGTACCAGTATCTAATAGAGACTTTAAACCCTCATGTGTTCCAAGATTATGAGTATGGTGCTGAAGGGGCTGTTAAGGGGCCGCAAAAGGTGGTTAACCATGCTACACGAGGTCAAAAAGTAGATATGTGGATGAGAACCGCAAGTGCTTTTACAATCACATCAGCGTTAGCTTCTGTAATATCCCAAGTACGGTATGACGATGATGATGAAACGTATTACCTAACTTTAAACGAAGACTCACCCATAAGAATAACAGGGGATGGCCACAGGTCTTACAACAAGAACAAATCAGTTAGCGAGGTGTTTAAACCTAACTATGTGTATTGGAATGGTAAGCCTTTATTTGACCACTCTAAGCACGTAATACACCCCATGTTTTCTTTGTTAGGTAGTCTGCATGATGAGATATACTTAATGACAGAAAATGGAATACCTATTGCAAGTAAAGACCAAGGATTAAACTTAGGTTTGTTCAAACTTATTTCGGGTAACATAGCAAAGAACTCTTACATGGGGCCTGTTAAAGATGTTTCTACACACTTTAGATCGTTGACAGATTTGTTTGCTGACCTTGTGGACTACACTGGTGCTTTTGGTACAGTAGATAGAAAGGTTAAGGAATACGAAACAAAACAAAAGGCAGGTTGGTTTTATACAGAAAGAGGTATTAAGAATCAATTCCTTTCTCCTCTGAATCTTGGTGGGTTTGGCTCAAAACTTTCTCAAATGCAAGATTGGTATAGAGATAGCCCCGATCAAGTTGCCACTAACAGACAACTGCAAATATTGACAGACAACATCTTTGAAAAGATGATTTATGATATGACGGGCAAAGATATAGTTGAAAGCATAGACCACTATGATATGTTTGGTAATTTGGTAGAAACTAAACCTAAACTTTTTGGGCCTTATCAAATACTCAATGATTGGGTTTTCGGGAAGAAAACGTTAGACCAAAGAACCGAGCTTACCCAAGAGATACTTAGCAACCCTAAAATAGTGTTTAGTAAGTGGCAAGTAGGAGACTACTACGTTTCTAATGTAACAGACCCTTCTGGAATGAGCGACAAAGCCTTTGTAACGATTTCTAACGAGCACGGAAGGATTTGGGCTGATATGTTCTCATCTTTCAAAGAAGAGTACACAACGGCGTATTTAGAGGGTGATGATAAAGATAGTCCTGATGTGATTGATGAAAGACAGTCTTTTTTAGGCACTTTAAGAAAATATTCTGGGACACAAGCTAGGGTTCAATACTTTTTGAATATAATTGAGCAAGACCCTAAATATGCGGACAAAATAGATAGGGTAGATATTATGTCAAACATAACAAGGATAAACGGTATTGCACCGATTAACAAGGCTTCTCGTTACAACATAAAAAAGTTCAGAGAACAGTTAGATAGGTTAGGAATACGCTTTAACAGCAACGATGAGATAGTTAAAGTTGACGGCTAAAGTGAAATGGAGGATAGTATGCTGAAAATAACTCAATATATTCTAAATAGGTAACACTAGAGAAAAGGACACCTTTAAAAGGCCCCTTTTCATAGATATTGTTAAGGGTGTTGCCGTGAAGCTCAACTGACTTAGTTTTCATAATTAATAGTTAAAAGGCAGTAAGTATTTTTCAAATCTATCGTAACCCCATTTAATTTTCACATTACACCGCTTTGGGTTTAACA
>Ga0136601_1000783_pt1 | contig 12047 bp, 11 predicted proteins | sample AntRauMFilla2699_FD_181020 | JGI IMG/M metagenome (GOLD analysis project Ga0136601, IMG submission 181020) | Saline lake microbial communities from Rauer Islands, Antarctica - Metagenome Filla 2 #699 | ecosystem: Environmental > Aquatic > Non-marine Saline and Alkaline > Saline | place... | reverse complement strand
AATACCGAAGGATTAATTAATGCGCTCAAGAAATTGCAACGCTATGGTCAGCCAATGAAGCGGCAGAACTCCTCCACCGCACACTTATTCTTGAATAACCCACTCAAAGGCGGTGGTATTTCAAAACTGTTTAGTACCCACCCGCCACTTGAAGAACGTATTAAACGATTGCAATCGAATGCCGAAAAATTCTAATAAGCGAGTTTCGTTTCGCGATCAATTTACTCGTTCCTACCGCTTAGCTCGAACACGTACGAGGAGTCGTATTCATGGCTATATGAATCGTCGTCCACATCGCACCTTTCGTCGAACACGCCGCCGTGACTACCTGCGTTCGTTGCAGTTGCCTGGGTATCTGAGTTTTACGCACTCAGTAAATAAAACACTCTGGCGACACAAGCGTATTTTTTTAAGTTTAGCAGTTGTGTATGGTGTACTTTCGGGAGTACTTGTAGGGATAGGGTCACAAGAAACCTATGCGTCACTGACCGATACATTACAAGAAACTGGCTCGGAAGTATTTCAAGGTAACTTTGGCGAAATCGGTAAGGCCGGATTGTTATTTGCCTCCATTGCAACAAGCGGCTTAACGGGTACGCCATCGGAAGCGCAACAAATTTACTCTGCACTTTTGGTGTTACTGGTATGGTTGACGACTGTATGGCTCCTGCGTAATTTAATGGCCGGACATGCGGTACGCGTTCGTGACGGGTTGTATAGTTCGGGGTCACCTCTTGTTTCAACGTTCTTAGTAAGCCTGTTATTGGTTGTGCAACTACTTCCACTGGGGCTGGCGATAATTGGTTATTCAGCGGCAAGTGCAACCGGGCTACTGACAAATGGAGTCGAGGCGATGCTCTTCTGGCTTGCTGCCGGACTACTCGCGACATTGTCCTTGTATTGGATATCGGCAACCTTCTTTGCCATGATTATCGTGACACTTCCTGGCATGTATCCATGGCGTGCAATTCATACCGCCGGTGATATGGTTGTTGGACGACGCGTTCGTATTTTGGCACGATTACTGTGGATGCTCTTGGCAGTTGCGGTGACATGGGCGCTGGTATTAGTACCAACAATTTTACTTGATACTGGGTTAAAAAATATTTGGAGCCAACTAGAATGGATACCGATAATTCCCATCGTCTTGTTGCTACTGAGTATTAGCACTGTTATTTGGTCAGCCGGTTATGTGTATTTATTGTATCGAAAGGTGGTCGATGATGACGCAGCACCAGCCTAACCTTCGTGCACAGGAACTGCGAAAGCTCCTTTCTGAGTATAGCTATCAGTACCATGTGCAGGATTTACCAGCCGTCAGTGACGCTATTTACGATAGCCTATTTAACGAGTTGAAAGAGATTGAGAACGCGCACCCAGATGTCGTCACTTCAGATAGCCCAACACAACGGGTTGGGGGAGAGTTACTTGGTGGTTTTAAAAAAGTGACACACAGTACACGTATGTTAAGTTTGAATGATGTTTTCGACCGATCTGAAGTGGAAGCGTGGGTTGTAAGGATGGATAAACTCCTCCCGGGCACCACACATGAATTCTTCGCTGATATTAAAATGGATGGTCTTGCCTGCGCGTTAATTTATGAGGACGGCGTGTTTGTGCAAGCGGTCACTCGCGGCGATAGCTTTATGGGAGAAGACGTGACAGCCAATGTACGGACAATTAAGAATGTCCCGCTTCGTCTGCGCAGTGCGGATGGATTCGAAAATATATTGGTGGGCCGAACCGAGATTCGTGGTGAAATTGTGATGCTCAAAAAAGACTTTGAGGCGTTAAACGAATCACAACGCGAAGCTGGTAAGCCGGCCTTTGCGAATCCTCGTAACTTAGCAGCTGGGACAATTCGACAACTTGATCCTCAGCTTGTATCAGAGCGACCACTCACATTTATGGCGTATGATATGTTGCGAGAAAATGCGGCTGAGCTTGCCGCAAATATGCAGGTGTACGACGCACTTTCTGCTGTTGGGCTAAGTCGTAATAAGGAAGCGGCTGTTTTTTCCAACATGAATGATGTGATGCAGTTCGTTGATACGTGGGATCGTCAGCGACATAATCTTCCGTTTAATACGGACGGCTTAGTAATTAAAGTAAATGATCGCCAGCAGTTCGCAGTACTTGGTGTTGTTGGGAAGCAGCCACGTGCGGCAGTAGCGTTTAAGTATGCGCCAGAGCAAGCAACTACCATTGTGAAGGATATTGTAATCAGTATTGGACGAACCGGAGCCGCAACACCAGTTGCAGTCTTTGATCCAGTTGTCGTTGCAGGAACAACGGTGCGTCACGCGAGCCTTCATAATGCCGATGAGATTGCGCGAATTGATGTGCGCATTGGCGATACCGTCGTGATTTACAAAGCCGGTGATATTATTCCAAAAGTAGAAAGTGTTGTGACAGAGCTACGACCCGCAGGTACCCAACCATTTAATTTTGAGACAACACTCCGCGCACAGTATCCAGAATTAACATTTGAGCGCCCAGCAGGTGAAGTGGTGTACCGAGTAAAAGGAGCAACCGGGGAAGTATTATTGAAAAAAGCGCTCGAGCACTATGCTTCACGGGGAGCACTCGACATCGATACACTTGGTGAAAAGAACGTGACCAGTTTAGTAGAGGCTGGATTGGTGACGGATATTGCTGACATCTACCGCCTTACGAAAGAGCAAATTCTTGAGCTTGATCGATTTGCTGATATTTCAGCCCAAAAATTAATCACCGCAATTTCAGAAAATAGGTCACCATCGCTTGAACGTTTCTTGTATGGGTTAGGGATTCGTCACGTTGGATCTCAGACGGCAATCGACCTTGTGCAGGCGTTTGGGTCGCTCGACGCACTCCGTACGGCCGACATCGAAGCATTACAGGCAGTTGATGGCATTGGGACGGTTGTGGCTGAAAGCGTGACAGCGTGGTTTGCTGAACCGGATAACGAAGCGTTACTTGATAAATTTATTGCAGTGGGTGTGCAGCCAGTGTTTGAACAAAAAACAGGTCCTTTAGTTGGCGTAAATATTGTCGTTACGGGGTCGCTCGACAGTATGTCACGTGATGAAGCGGCTGATAAAATCCGAGCGTTAGGAGGGACCTTCCAGTCTGCGGTAGCGAAAGATACGACCTATTTGGTTGCCGGTGGTAAGGTAGGGGCGAGTAAGCTCAAAAAGGCTGAATCGTACGGTACGAATATTATCGACGAAGCTGTTTTTAAAGAAATTCTCAGAAAGTAATGAGACAGTTATTAGATGGACCGTATTAAACGTCACACAAAACGTTGGTTTGTCGCCCTTGTCGGTGCGATCATTGTTTTAATTGGTCTTATTCTTGTTCCGTATCCAGGCCCGGGTTGGTTGATTGTTTTTTCTGGTTTTGCACTGCTTGCCACAGAGTTTGCATTTGCGGGCCGTGCCCTTGAAAAACTACGCTCGAAATATGACTATTGGATTGCATGGTTGAAACGACAGTCACGAGTAGTTCAGTGGATGTCTGCACTCGTAACAGGAATCGTATTATTACTCACTGGGTGGCTTCTTAATACGTTTGGTCTTATTAACGCAGTTCTTGGGCTTGGGTGGGATTGGCTCCGATCACCGTTCTTCTAAATAAAAATATCCCCTCGATGAGGGGATAAATTTATGTAATGCGGTGAAGCAATTACCAGCTACGTTGACGGAATGATCCGCCACCGTTGCCACGGTTGTCGCTGCCTGAATCGCGACGAGGACGATCTTCTTGAGGTCGAGCTAGGCTGACGTTAATTTCACGTCCGTCTAGTTCTTTCCCATTCAGTTCGTCAACTGCTTTTTGGTTGTTCGCTTCGTCAGCAAAGCTAACGAATCCGAATCCCTTTGAGCGGCTTGTTTCACGGTCGGTAATTACTCGAGCACTTTCGACTTCGCCGATTTGCTCAAAGAATGCCTTTAGACCGTCATCAGTCGTTGCGTATGCAAGACTTCCGATAAATAGATTCTGTGCCATATTGATTATCTAACTCTTTTTCACTTATTTACTAATTGCCAGATCGACCCTAACTAAGTAGTTCAGCGAAGAAGAGAGACTATCTTGGTGAAGATAAACGCTTCAAGCTTTTATACATGCGTTTGTTCTGAACACGTCTAGTTAAGCATATATCGGGGATAATAGCCATAGCTGACCTCCAATAACTTGCATAATTGAGAACATAAGCGCTATACTATCGACATGCTGATGCGCATGGGGCACTCCTCCAAGCGCGGCAAAAACAAACAATCCCGTTTCAAAAGCGCCCCGGGTGGGCGCGCAGCAGCACAGAGAGCCCGTCCTTTTTTTAAGGGGCGGGCTTTTGCTCTTATTCTGTGTCATAATACACTCATGTTAAAAGCAATTATTCAAAAACGGCTTGAGTGGTTCGTTCGACGTTATTTTGCGGCCCATCCAGAGGTGAAACTTGTGGTTGTCACCGGAAGTGTTGGGAAAACAAGCACGAAAATAGCGCTTGGAACGGTACTAAGTACAAAGTTTCGAGTTCGTTTGCATGAGGGGAACCATAATTCAGAGATTAGTGCGCCGTTGGCGATACTGGGCATCGAGTTTCCTGATAGTTTAAGAAACATTTTCGCCTGGCTGGCTGTGTTTAGAGCGGCGAAGAACCGTATCCGTCAACCAGCTGATGTCGATGTAATTGTCCAGGAACTTGGAACAGATAGTATTGGCCAGATTCCCCATTTTGGTTCGTACTTGAAGCCAGATATCGCCGTTGTCACTGCGGTGTCCCCTGAGCATATGGAGTTCTTTAAAACAATGGATGCAGTGGCAGCTGAAGAACTTTCGGTTGCTAATTTTAGTAAGCAAACGTTTGTAAACAAGGATGACGTCGATAACAATTACGTGCACAACTTAATCAAGGGTGCTGTGAATACATATGGATTGAGCGACGATTCAGAGTATTATTTCAAAGAAACCAGTTTCTCCATCGAAGCGGGATTTAAAGGTAACGTCCATGGGCCAGAGTGGGAGACACCTATTGAAGCAACCTTACATGTCATTGGTGAGCATAGCACTCGTGCGGCGACAGTTGCCGCAGCAGTTGGTACTCAGCTTGGTATGTCAGCGGAAGAAATAAGCAAAGGTCTTATGAAAATTCATGCAGTCAATGGAAGGATGAAGCTACTGCGTGGCATGAATCAATCATTGCTGATTGATGATACGTATAATTCAAGTCCATTGGCTGCAGAAGCAGCCCTTAAGGCATTGTACCGACTGTCTGTACCGAAACGAGTTGCTGTCTTTGGGACTATGAATGAACTCGGTGAATTATCTGCTGATGCACACGAAAAACTTGGTACGTTGTGTGATCCAGACCAACTTGCGCATGTTATTACGATTGGTGATGATGCGAACAAGTATCTTGCTCCTGCGGCACGTGCAAAAGGCTGTCATGTCGTCAGCTTTCAGAACGCTCTTGAAGTGGGCACGTATCTTCATAAAATCCTTGAACCGGGCATGGCTGTTCTCTTGAAGGGTTCTCAGGGTGGTGTTTTTCTTGAAGAGGCAGTGAAGATTGTCTTACATACAACTGACGACGAAGACGAGCTTGTTCGTCAATCTCCTGAATGGATGAAAATAAAGCAACGCTGATACCCTTCAAAATTACCATAACCCCTGTTATACTAACGGTGATATGCAGCGCTACAATCCCTCAGAGATTGAACCAAAATGGCAGCAGGTTTGGGAAGACCAGAAAGCTAATGAGGTTCACAAAGATACGTCAAAGGTGAAAACCTATGTTTCTGGTATGTTTCCGTACCCTTCTGGTGCGGGGATGCACTCTGGACATGCCTTTAGCTGGGCGATTGTAGATGCGTTAGCTCGATTTTATCGCCAACACGGACAAAATGTGTTGAACCCCATTGGTTGGGACACGTTCGGGTTGCCGGCTGAAAATTATGCCATTAAAACCGGCACGTCCCCGGCGGTCGCGACCGAAACAAATATCGCAAACTTTAAAAAACAGTTTAAGCGAATGGGTACCAGTATTGATTGGTCTCGCGAAATTAACACTAGCGACCCAGAATATTATCGTTGGACACAGTGGGTATTTACGAAATTATTTGAACGCGGCCTTGCGTATCAAAAAGAGAGCTTGCAGTGGTGGTGTCCGGTAGACAAGACGGTGCTTGCCAACGAGCAGGTTGAAGCTGGTCACTGTTGGCGCTGTGGTTCGTTGGTTGAAAAGAAATCAATGAAGCAATGGTTCTTTAAAATTACTGACTATGCGGATGCATTGCTGGGTGAAATTGAATATCTTGATTGGCCTCAAAAAATTAAAACAGCGCAAACCAATTGGATTGGAAAATCGGTTGGTGCAGAAGTAAACTTTGAAGTTTCAGAAACGACATCGCTTACCGTGTTCACCACTCGTCCCGATACAATTTTCGGCGCTACCTTTTTAGTGATCGCACCAGAACATCCGTTGGCGAAAGAATTGGCTGTTGGTGACTTTGTTGAGGCAACGCACGGTTACATCACAGAAGCAGTAAAGAAATCTGAAATTGATCGCATGAATGATACGAAAGAAAAGACAGGTGTCTTTACGGGGTCCTATGCAGTTAACCCAGCAACTGGTGAAAAAGTTCCAATTTGGGTAGCCGATTACGTACTTGGTGGCTATGGAACGGGGGCTATTATGGCGGTACCAGGACATGATGAACGTGACTTTGCGTTTGCCGAGAAGTTTAAACTTCCTATAGTTCAAGTTGTGGCTGATTACTCTATTGGAACTGGGTATGACACACCACGTGAAGAGTTTGAGACACTTTACCGACCTGTCGTTGATGCCATTATTACTGACGGTGAAGATAATTATTTACTCCAGATTGAGGGAAAAAATCATGTTCACTTTGTTGGCGGTGGAATCGATGAGACCGACGAAAGTACTGAAGCGGCACTTCGCCGTGAAGTAATTGAAGAAGTTGGGTTAATTAATATTATAAGTATCAAACAAGCTTCCCCCTACGCGTCTGGTTTATACGCACGTGAGACGAAAAACCGTAACCAGAAGGTGTGGGGGACTTTCTTTGAAGTTGTCGTTGACCCTACGGTACAGGTTGAAAGCGAAATTGATCAAGGTCTACATACTGTCGAGTGGGTGTCGAAGGATGAGGTATCAAAGCGTCTTACTTGGACTGGGCATCAAGCTGCGTGGCAGAGCTATTTGAAAGGTCAGACGATTGATCCTGAGGTTCGAGAAGGTTTATTGGTTAACTCCGGCGTATTCGACGGCACAACAACGAGTGATGCTCGCGAACAAATTGTGGCCTGGCTTGAAGAAAAGAAATTAGGTGCAGCCAAAACAACGTATAAAATGCGCGATTGGCTCATTAGCCGTCAGCGTTATTGGGGTGCGCCGATTCCGATTATTCACTGTGATGAACATGGTGCGGTTGCTGTTCCTGAGGATCAATTGCCAGTTGTGTTGCCGGAAATTGAAGATTTTGCCCCTAAGGGTGATGGAAAGTCAGCCTTGGCCCGTCAGGAAGATTGGGTGAATACAACCTGCCCTGAATGTGGCAAACCGGCGCTTCGAGAAACCGACACAATGGATGGCTATGCCTGCAGTAGCTGGTATTTACTGCGCTACGCTGATCCGAATAATGGCGAGAAGGCATGGGATCCAGCTGTAGTGAACTACTGGAACCCAGTAGATTTCTACGTTGGTGGTGATCATGCGGTGGCGCACTTATTGTATGTTCGCTTCTGGACTCATGTATTCTTCGATATGGGGCTGGTCAACTTTAAAGAACCGGTGAAGAAGCTAATTTACCATGGCTACGTAAACGCTGAGGATGGCACAAAGATGAGTAAGAGTAAGGGTAATGTCATTGACCCACTTGATATTATCGACCAGGGATACGGCGCTGACGCACTACGTACTTACGTGCTATTTATGGGGCCGATTGAACTTGATGCTGCCTGGAGCTCGAAAGGAATTGCCGGTATTTACCGATTCTTAAACCGTGTTTGGACGTTGAGTCAGCAATACCTTGCTGCTGAAAAGACGGTCACGAAAAATGACCAAGCGATTCGCGTTGCGCAGCACAAAACAATCCGTAAAGTGACCGATGATTTTCGACGAATGAGTTTTAATACTGCCATTGCTGCCTTAATGGAATATACCAACGACTTATATAAATTTAAGATTGATGGCTACTCGGAAGAGGTATGGCATGACGCGTTGGTGACAATTATTCAATTAATTGCACCATTTGCACCACACATGGCCGATGAACTCTGGAGCCAATTCGGTGGTGAAGGACTAGTGCAAAATGCCTCATGGCCCGTATGGGATGACGCATTGATTGTCGAAGACGTGATAACGGTTGCGATTCAAGTGAACGGGAAGCTTCGTGGTGAAATTTCGGTGCCGAAAGATTGCGACGCTGAAGACGTAAAATCACAAGCCCTGGCGCATGAAAACGTGGCCCGCTTTATGGGTGATAAAAAACCGACCAAGGTGATTTATGTCCCTGGCCGGTTAGTGAACGTCGTTATTTAATTAGTCGTCGCGGGTAGGGAGCTTACCTGGGGAGACGGTGAAATGGTGTCCATCGCCCGTGTCTGAAAGCACGATTGAAAAATCTGTCCCTGGTTGTAGAGACGTTTCACCGGTTAGTTGCTTTGCTTGATCGGCTGCTTTTATTGTAAGGTCGTATAGTTCACCAAAGTCAACAGACGCTGGGTCTACGTTAGGGGTGTTTTCGACTAAACTCCGCGCACTTTCTTCAACGAGATCCAGGGGAGTTTCGCCCTGATTAAGCGTTATACTTGTTGATGCAATAATTTTGTCTGGAGTAATTGCATCACGAATTTCTCCACCAACCGTCTCGTTAAGGACGACACCGGCACCTACTGTAAGAACACCCGCTAAACTAGCTGCCACAACTTTACCACCGATGCTTTTTGGTCTTTTAGCTACTTTTTCCACTTCTTCCACTTCTTCCACGGGCGTTTCGTTAACAAAGGTGCGTTCGGCAATTTTACCAGCTTCTCCTACGAAAGGATTTCCTGCACTTGGGTCAAATTCATTGTTTTCTTGTGTGTTTGTTTCTTCGCTCATAATACCCCTACCATACCACAAAATACGGAATAAGCGTAACCACTTGAGTATAGGGGGTAGAAATAGTATAATAATAGCAAGTTTTAATAACCACCAATATAAAAGGAGCACATTAAATGGGACAACCAAAAAAGCAAAGTAGTCCGCGCAAAACCGGCCTCCGTCGAAGCCACCTGCGCCTCGTGCTTGCTCGTCGTGTGAACGGAAAATCACCCGTTAAGGTGAAAGCAACACGCAAAGAAACCGGAAAAGCACTCGCGAACAAGTAGTGCAAAGGTCGCCTATACACTAGGCCCTTACCTTAAATTACAATAATAAGAGAAACAAACGCATTATGGCATCTAATCGTCATCTCGGCCGCATCGTCGCCCTACAGACACTCTATGAGTTCGAGTTTCGGACGCAATCTAACGACGAGTCTGCAGACGTCGGCGACATTCTGACGCGCAATATTGAGCGCTATGATGCCGCGATTGATGACACTAAATTTGTCGATACGCTCGTACGTGGAGTACTGAAAGAGCAGGCTGCACTTGACGAAGCGATTCAGCCGATTGCGCCAGATTGGCCAATTGAGCAGATTGCTCGTATCGACCGTACGATTCTTCGTATCGGTGTCTACGAATTACTTCACCAGGCAAAAGTTGTACCACCGAAAGTGGTCATCAACGAAGCTGTTGAACTTGCGAAAGCGTTTGGTTCAGATAACTCGAGTAAGTTTGTGAATGGAGTGCTGGGAACAGCCTACCGCACGCTTATTGAGGGAGCCGATGATGGCAGCACCACAGTTTGATAAGTTCAAGAAATATTTTTCACGAAAAAAACCGTCTATTCAAGAAATTGTCCGCGAACCAACCGCTGGCGGTATTGTCTTTCGCCATGCAAAAGGTGGCGCGGTTGAAATACTCTTAATTCAAGATGCGAAAGACCGTTGGACGATTCCAAAAGGGCATATTGAAGAAGGTGAAACAGCACAACAAACTGCTCGTCGCGAAATTGGCGAAGAGGCCGGTCTTAATTCAGTTGATATGCTGGGCTGGTTGGGGAAGATCCACTTTCGCTACCGTCGGATTGATAAGCTCGTTCTTATGACCACACAAATTTATTTGGTTCGTGCCAAAGGTGACACGAATGCGATTCAAAAAGAAGAGTGGATGAATGGGATTAAATGGTTTGGCTTTCACGATGCACTGGAAGCGATTGAATATGAGGATATTGGAAAATTAATGTTACTCGCCATGAAACGGATTAGACAGGAGCAATTATAATGAGTGGGATGCCAACAGGGCCGTATCAAGAGTTTGCCCGTGAGAAGTTAGGGTTTGAATTTACGAATCTCGATCTCTTAATTACCGCGTTTACGCACCGTAGTTATGTGAATGAGCATCGTAAAAGCGTCAGTGAACACAACGAACGACTCGAGTTTTTGGGCGATGCTGTTCTTGAACTTGTCGTGACCGATTTCTTGTTTAATAATTACGAAGAGCAGGAAGGTATTCTCACGAGCTGGCGAGCATCACTCGTGCGGACGGAGAGTATTGGAGATGCTGGCGTAAAAATTAACTATGAACCGTTAATTCGTATGAGCCGTGGTGAGAAACAAGGTGGTGAACGAGCTCGACAGCAAATTTTAGCCAATGCATTCGAGGCCTTAATTGGCGCAATTTATTTAGAGCGTGGCTACGCTGACACTGAAGTGTTTATTAAAAAACATATCTGCTCAAAACTTGATCTTATTTTAAAAGAAGGCAGCTGGCGTGATCCAAAATCTCACTTGCAAGAAGTGATGCAGCGCGCTGATAATGTGACACCGCGATACGTTGTTGTTGACGAAGTAGGTCCTGACCACGATAAAGTGTTTACGCTCGGTGTGTATTCTGGCGCTAAATTAGTTGGTAAAGGTACCGGCCCAAGCAAACAGTCGGCTCAGCAAGAAGCGGCAAAGACAGCGTTAGAAAAGTATCAAGACTAAGAAATTGACATGGCCCCGATACACAAAACGTGCTCGGGGCCAGAACGACTAGGTCGTCATGTCGATGTCGATGAGTTTGCTGATGCGCATCTTTTCTCGCAGAGACTTTCCCGGACGTGAGTCGATCAGCTTGAGCCGGTCGTCGAGCGTCAGGATGGCATACGCACCTGCCCTGAAGTCTGCTTCCAGGCGTCGGTTTTCTTGTCGTTCCTTCCGACTTCTTCCTTCTGTACTGGCAACATGTGCCATGTTTTCCTGGTGAGGGCGCAACTTTGCGTGCTTCGGGGTGGTTGAACGCATGAGGTCTCCCTTTTGTGCTAGATGAACATGTACTCGAATCAACTTTGATTCATTATTTGTAACACAGAGTGTCTGTTTCGTGCAATACACTTCGCGATTGACTTAAGGGGTTGAATAGGGTAGAATTATCCGAGAGTTAAAAATAATTTTAAAGAGTTAAAGGAAGTTTCGTTTTTATGCTCGCAATCCGATTGCAACGTCTTGGCCGCGCCGGTTACCCAACCTACCGACTTGCGGTACAAGAATCTCAACGCCACCCATCGAGTGGCCGTGTTGTCGCCTACGTAGGTAGCTACAACCCACACACTAAAGCTAGTACTGTTCAAGTAGAGCTTGCCCAAAAATATCTTGATAATGGTGCACAGCCAACCCCTCGTGTGGTGAAGCTTTTGAAAGAAGCAGGCGTGAAACTTCCAAAATGGGTCAAAGAAGCTGACGCAAGTAAGCAAAAAACGATTCGTAATGCTGAAAAACTTCGCAAGAACCAACCAAAAGAAGAAGTGGTTGAAGAACCAGCTGTAGAAGAACCAACTCCTGAAGCTTCGGCCGAAGAAGTAGCTGCGTAAGCACTGCGATATATAATAAAACCTCCGCCGAGCGGAGGTTTTTTATTGCTAGAAGTTGGAAGCCCCCGTCCGAAGACGGGGGCGTACCGGGCTAGTTGGCAAA
>Ga0136601_1000782_pt1 | contig 12053 bp, 14 predicted proteins | sample AntRauMFilla2699_FD_181020 | JGI IMG/M metagenome (GOLD analysis project Ga0136601, IMG submission 181020) | Saline lake microbial communities from Rauer Islands, Antarctica - Metagenome Filla 2 #699 | ecosystem: Environmental > Aquatic > Non-marine Saline and Alkaline > Saline | place... | reverse complement strand
TGAAACTTTTTAAATAAAACCATTTGATTTTAATTCCATCTTACAGGTTGTCTTCGTTGTTCAGGAGTGGGGCGGTCATCTCTCGGTCGACTCGCAAGGTGCTGTACCATTTCTCGACGCGCGGGAGAGTCCAAGTGGAGATTTGGAACCCGACGGCTGGCACGAGGGCGTTGATCCACGGTCTTGGGAGCGAGACGATGGTCATGTAGAAGGCGAGCACTATGTACGTGGCGAGTGCGAGCGTGATGGCTCGGACGGTGCTGTGCCCAAACTCAGCGGCGACGTCCCGTTCGCGAAGCCGACACTGGACCGATCGGATCAGGTGTTCCTGGTGGCCGAGTTGGGAGTGGAGGCTGTTGATGCGGCGGTCGAGGCATTGGGTGGTGATCTCGGGTGCGTCTGCGGTATCCATTTGGCTGGTATGATGTGAGATGCTAGCACTCGCGCAGATCTCTGAATCAAATTTTGTTGCTGTTTGGCGCGGTACTTTTCGGCTCGGAGATGTCGCCATCCTTTCTTGTTCTCCTTGGGGTCGACGACCCCCTCTGCCCAGTGAACCCGCTTCATTTCGCGTTGTGAAACCTCTATTGAAAAACAGATTTTTCAAATTAAGAAAACGTGAATTCCCGTCTTTGTGGTCGAGAGAGAAATTAAAAATTAATTGGTTTTTAATCTTTAATTATACCGCGCATGAATCTGTCTCTTTCATAGCTTGGCCGGTGACGGGACCGCGACTCTGCAATTAAAAAGGTCGACGTCGCGGATCGGATCTGCTCCCAAGCGAACCAGCCCCGCGATACGACGCATCTTGCACAAGTGGTCGGCCAGTTGCGTATTCGTCAGCGCTCTGATCCGCCTCACCTCGACTGGGTCCGCGTGACAGGCGTGAGCGACCAAGATCTGACCGCCCTTGCGCGCCGTTGAGCTTGACCCCAGCACCTCAAGAGTACTGGCCTCAAACTGCCGCTCGGAGATCCAGTACGACATGGCCGCTCTCAACGCCGTGGCCTCGACGGGCATAGTGACCAACAAGTACTGGCCAACTTGGCTTGCCATGAGTTTGCGGCATGATCAGCCGGATCACGCAACCAAAGAGTCCGCTCGAGGGGGACAGTCAGGGTTTTGTAAGCACCGAGGGCCATGCCGCTCTCCATGTAGGCCATGGCCCTGTCGTGGATTTGCTCTTGCAACTTCCGTATCGCTCGCTCCGACGGTGTGTCGGCCATGAGGCGCGCCTCACTCACTCTATACCCGGCAAGCACCAGATCTCCGACATGTGCGCTGATGCATCGAGAAGTAAGACACGTCTCGGCGGATCTTCTTCTGCCATGGTACCGTTCCACGCACTCATGGAAGGATCTTCTTCTGCCATGGTACCGTTCCACGCACTCATGAAAGGATCGGCCAGCTCGGTTCGTTCTACCGGGCGCTCTTGCCACAACGGTGGTTTTGTCGGGGGTCGAATTTGACCGAGACTCGGAGTCGTGCTCTTCATGTTGCTGGAGTGGTTTTGAGTCGAGACGAAACATCTAAATTGGTTTCAAAAAATTTAGAAACCGGTTTCTACGAATTTGGAATTGGGAGGCGTTGATCAAACTCAATTGAGAACACATGCAATCTCTCCCGAACGATGCCGTCGGCTCCATCGTGGGGATTTCAGTCAACTACGCCTTCGATACCTTCCGTGCCGGGCGGGAGGCGGCTAATAGTCGTCGGTGGCACGAGCCTGGGATACCGTGGATGCTGGAGGACTCGCTGTTCAAGGTGCTTGGGCTGGTGTCGAGGCAGTTCCGGGAGGCGTGCGAGGTGCACGACCGGCGTACTCGGGGTTTCGGGAGCATGGGGGAGGCGAAGCACCTGGTGTCGATTGACCGTGCGAGGCGGTCAATGGATTACATAACGGGGTGCCGGGGTCTGATGATGCTGTGCAACTGTCCACAGAGTAGTTCAGCGGGTATGTGCTACTTGGGGTTCGATTATGCGGATGTTTTCGAGCCGTATGAAAAGTGCACATGTCAAGAATGCACGGGTGAAATTCCGCGGTTGGGGCTCGGTTTTGAATTTTGAAATAAATCTATACAATTATTTTTGGACAACTTGCTCGTTGTGCCCTTATTGTGCAACCCCCCTTATTGTGCAACCCCCCTTATTGTGCAACCCCTTATTCTACCACCGCTTGACCAGATCTCGGTCGGGAGGTCCTGTCCGTTGATGCTCCCCGTATTTTTACCAAAACTGCGTTCCGTCTGCCCAGGTCTGGGCCGGGAGGTCCCCGTCCCGGTGTTGCTTCCCGTCCTTGTACCACATCTGCGAACCGTCTGCCCAGGTCTGGGCCGGGAGGTCCCCGTCCCGGTGTTGCTTCCCGTCCTTGTACCACATCTGCGAACCGTCTGCCCAGATCTCGGCCGGAAGGTCTCCGTCCCGATGCTTCTCCCCGTCCTTGTACCAAAACTGCGACCCGTCTTCCCAGATCTGGGCCGGGAGGTCCCCGTCCCGGTGTTGCTTCCCGTCCTTGTACCACCGCTGCGTACCGTCTACCTGGATCATGGCCGGGAGGTCACCGTCCCGGTGCTGCTTCCCGTATTTGAACCAATACTGCGAACCGTCTGCCCAGATCTGGGCCGGAAGGTCTCCGTCCCGGTGCTGCTTCCCGTCCCGGTACCAAAACTGCGTTCCGTCTACCCAGGTCTGGGCCGGAAGGTCTCCGTCCCGGTGCTGCTTCCCGTCCTTGTACCAAGCCTGCATACCGTTTTCCCAGATCTGGGCCGGAAGGTCTCCGTCCCGGTGCTGCTCCCCGTATTTGTACCAAAACTGCGTTCCGTCTGCCCAGGTCCGGGCCGGAAGGTCTCCGTCCCGGTGCTGCTTCCCGTCCTTGTACCAATACTGCGACCCGTCTGCCCAGATCCAGGCCGGGAGGTCCCCGTCCCGGTGCTGCTTCCCGTCTTTGAACCAACCCTGCAAACCGTCTGCCAAGATCACGGCCGGGAGGTCCCCGTCCCGGTGCTGCTTCCCGTGTTTGTACCAATACTGCGTTCCGTCCGCCCAGATTTGGGCCGGGAGGTCCCCGCCCCGGTGCAGCTTCCCGTCTTTGAACCAATTCTGCGCACCGTCTGTACCGACCCCGACCGGGAGGTCCTCGTACGAATGCGGCGAGACATGTCGACAATGCACATCCAACCACTCCCGGTCACCCTCGATCGTCTCCCTCAACGCTACACACGCCCCGTACACCACCGAGATCTCCGGAGAGTAGAGATGTACGAGGCCGTGGTGAAGGAGCGGACACTGGAGTTCGAGATCGAGAATCGTGGGCATCTATTCTTCAACGGATTGTTTGGAAACGTGTTTAATTCCAAGATGTAACGATCGGATAAATTCATTTTCAAAAAACATCACTTGACGTGTATCTGCCTTTCGAAGATGTCCCACAACAGGAACATCCTCGCCCAGATCGAGGTCAAATGTGGGACAACGAGTTTTTAAAGAGATTGTACTTCTTATTTCGAGATCAAGATCCTACCTCACTGGACACGAAGAAGACGAGCATTCCCCTTCCCCGATGTTGTCTTCGTCTTCCTTGGAGTGACAGATTCCGGCGACGTCGGTGATGGGACGGGAGTTTCGCACCATTTCGTCGTGTTGTTCCTTGGTGATGGGTTCGAGGGGTGCTTGGACGAACCCGTGTCCGGAGTAGAGGAGGAATGAGACGCTCTTGATGCCGTTGTTGTAGTGTTCGCGGAGCCACTCCTTGATCTCGTCGAGTTCTTCGAGTTTGTAGGTGACGGTGCAGCTGACGCTGTTGTCGCTCCAGTCGGTTTGGAGGCGTTGGACGTACTCGAGCTGTTGGACGGCGGTGCACTCGTTGGCAAAGACGGTGTCTGCGGGGAGGGAGTAGGGGAAGGAGAGGACCATGGTGCGGGGGTCAATTGTGCCGTCGAAGTTGCGGACGTATTCGCAGGGGTATCCGTGGTCTTTGGCGACTTGGATGAGTTGTGATTCGGAGGCGACGCGGATTCGGCGGATGTAGTATTGGGAGTACCCGGGGTGGACACCGGATGTGACGCCGGCGAGGAGAGAGAGGGTACCGGATGGTTTGCAGGTGGTGAGCTTGACGGACGGTGGGAACCCGTGTTGGAGGGAGTAGGTGATGTCGAACTGGCGGAGGTGTTTGTAGCAGTCGGGGAGCCACTGTTTCTGTTCTTCGGAGGCCTGTAGGTAGCCGGTGACTCCAATGCCCATGCGCATGTTTTGGTGGACGATTTGTTGGGTCTTGGCGCTGTCTGGGCAGTTGAGAGCGAGCGACTGCTTGTTGATGCGGTAGAGGAAGATGGCGCACTTGAAGAGCTCCTCCTTGGATGAGATATTTGGTAGGTACAGCTCTGATAGGCAGCAGGTTTCACCTGTCGGACGAGTCAGTCGTGGGAAAGGAGGGTGTTTAGGCACCGTCCCCGAGCGATTGTTCGGCGCATGGATTGTATCCTTCGACGCAGGGGTCGGGGTATTGTGTGTCACCGAGGCGGCCGCATGAGCGGGAGAGATTGAGGTTGATGAGTCCGTAGGGCTCACCGTTGCCCTTGTAGCCTTCCCAGAATTCTTCGTTGTCGAGGACGTCGTTGATGTCGTCGCAGACGACGGAGTTGTTTGAGTAGCACCGGTAGTTGGGGATGTTTCCGAGGTCCCAGCGTTTGGCACGGATATAGTCGGGGTCCTTGCAATCACCGAGGCAGATTTGGGCTGACCTATGTCACAGTGAGATAGGTGAGAGAGGGGTGTGGGTGTGACCTTCGGACGTTTCCACTGACGACGATTTGGCCGATGACGTTCATGAGGTCGAGGGCGTCGATGGGGCGGAGTTTTTGACCGGCTCGTGCGTTGAGGATAGCGCTGATCTTGGTCATGCCGTCGCAGAGGACCTCGGGTCCGGAGGCGACGCCACCGAAGCTGCGGATGGCGGCGCCTTTGGATCGAAGGAGGACGCACGAGTAGTTGAACCCGGTCCCGGAGTAGAAGTGGGCTTTGAGGACGCGTCCGAGGAGTTTGTTCCATCCTTCTCGGGAGTCTGGTACGATGAAGTCGGCGTCGTTGGTGTCTTTGCGAGCGATGAGGGCGTATTTGACCTCGGGCAGTTTTTCGATGTCTTCTGGCATTACACGGTATCCACAGCCGGCGCCGAGCATCAGAAAGTTCATGACCCAGACGAAGGGTTCGATTGGTTCGTTCACGACCCGAAATGCGCAGTTTTGGAGTGACATGAGGCCCATTTTGTCGACGGTCTTGGTACCGAGTTGCCAGAGGAAGCGTCCGGCGACGGAGCACTTGAGGTTGTAGAGGAGGGTGAAGAGTTCCTGGAGTTCGTGTTCGGTGAAATCGCAGCCGAGTTGTTCGTTGGTGGCGAGCACGACGCGTGTGAGGCACTCTTCCCATGATTCGATGGTACTGTTTGGATCGTTGTCGTCGTGTCGACGGGCGTAGGTGCGGAGGTAGGTGAAGAGGCCGACGGTGTTGAACGGGGGTGGTCCGTGGGTGGTGAAGACCTTGTTTCGGTTTGAGAGCGGCATGTTTTGAGATTTTATTTCTTTCGATTGCGAGAGTTTTCAATTTTTATGGAATTTAAACTATATTTTTCAGGGAGGGGAGGGGCTGAAAGTTTCGAGAAAATAAAAACTTTTTTCCACAAAGAAGTAAAAGGAGCGATGAGTGGTTACAAGAAGATCAGGGAGGTGGGTCCTAACGAGTACATGGCGGTGAACAATCCGTTGACGTACTGTGTGGGGAGCCAGATGGACAACATGTTCGCGCACGGGGGGAACGCGCAGGTGTTGGGGAAGGACAGTCGTTCGTGTCATTTGTATATGTCCCAGTACTGTGCGAACAAGTGGGACAAGTTCTGTGACGTAGTGGCGGATGACCGGACGGGGCACATGCCACCGATGGGTAGCAACGGTCAGTACGGGTTGAGTTCGGGTCAGAACCACGTGCGGGCGACGGCGGAGGAGAAGTACTTGGTGTCGATGCCGGGATGTGTGCGACGCGAGGAGCCGTTTGACCCGACGGTGGCGACGTCACCGATGGTGAAGTATTGGTCGGAGGGTTGTGGATCATCGGCGTGTACACCGAGTTATGCGGTGGACGCGTCGACGATCGACGATGATCCGGTGATGACGCGGATGTTGGATCGACCGGGTAATTTCGCGGACATTCTGCAGAACATTTTTTGGACGATGCAGCGTCAGGGGACGCTGCAGCAGCTGAAGGGGACGAGTTTGGGTAAGTTTTACAGCGCTCACTCGTATTTCAAAACGAACGGGTGGTGAAAAGCGGTTTAAAGAAATAATGTTGGGTATAGATTAAAAAGCAGCATGTCGTTCAGAATCAACAGTTCTCACAAATTCGCGGGCACCTCGACAAGGTCGGCGGCGCCTGCTCCGGAGGAGGCGTCGTACTTTGACTCGCAGTACCCGTTGTTGTCGTCTCAGGCGGCCGAGGTGCGTCGGCCACAGACGAACAAGGACAGTCACGTGAAGAAGGGGTCCCAGGAGGGGATGGCGATTCGCACGAGCACATCGGCGGCGATGTGTGACTTTTATTGAGATTTGAAGTGAATCACGAATTACAAATTACGACTGGTAAATTGTAAAGAAATGCTGGGACGACGTGTTTGTGGGGATGGCGGGTGTGGGAGCGGGTCTGGTTCCGGACGGGTGAGTTGCACACTACCGATTCATGGAACACTGGTAGAAAAGTTACGAGGGGTGCACACGCCGTGGCACAAGCACGGCGGAGTGATGTTTACGTTTTCCTAGTCTCGTTTTTTCCAGAGGGCTTTGGCTTGGATGGTGATTTGTTTGTCGGAGAGGCTCGGGTCGTCTTTTTTGAGTTGGGCGGAGGTGCGGAGGAGGAACGCGTTTTTGGACTCGCAGATCGGTGGGTTGTCGGCGGTCTCGCGGTCGAGGTAGAACTGGAGGTTTGATTTGTCGAGCTCGGGGTTGATACCAGCGTTGATGGCGTTTTGGCATGCGATTTTACCCTCGGCGAAGAAGCCGACGTAGAAGGCGCAGATTCCGTTGATGTGCCACCGGGTGTAGTCGTAGTCTTGCTTGTTGACGAAGAGGATGCAGTGGTGTGGGTAGCTGAGTTTGCAGGCCATGTCGGAGAAGGTGTAGGCGAGCATCCAGAAGTTTATGTGTTTGTTGTGGTCGATGTGGTCTGCGGGGAGTTTTTGGTGGAGTCCGGCGACGTGTTGGTAGTGCCTTGCGATTCTGATGAGGGGTTCTGCGCGCGAGGAGTGTTCGTAGGCCTGCATGTACAACGCCAGGGAGTCGTACCAGGAGTGTCCGAGAATGTCAGAGAGTTCACCGGCGCGGAGGTAGGCGTGGAACTTTTCTTCCTGGAACCCCTCGACATTGATGCGTTTCTTGTAGTAGTAGAGCGCCTCCTCGTTATCGCCGATGCAGGCGCAGGTTTGCGCGAGGTAGAAGAGGGTGCGGGGTTCGGTCGGGTTCTCCTGGTGGTCTTTGAGGAGGAGAGGTTTGTCACGGATGAACCGTTGACCGGACTTTCCGTCGTCTTCGTTCCGGTTTTGGTAGAGACGGGTGTCGTCGGGCACGCGGTGGACGGGCGGTTCGGAGCCTTCGGCATGTTTGGTGTTCTTGAGCCATTCGTGTACGGAGCCGCGGTACCGCCATCCCTCGCGTGCTTTGACGAGGCGCATGTTGAAGTACTTGTCGAGTGTGGAGCTAAGCCATTCTTGGCACATGAGGAACCCGGTGCAAGGTTCGGACATCTGCTCGGTGGCATATTTGCGGAGGAAGTCCCCGTTGACGAGGCGGTCGTTGCAGTCGAGCAAGAGGAGATAGTCGACGTCGGGAAAGGTGTCTGCGAACTCGAGCGACACGTTTCGGGAAGTGGAGAAGTCCACGAACTCACCCTCCTTGAGGCGGAGCGGGGTGTCTGTGCGTTCGGAAAACTCCTTGAGAATCTGGATGGTGTTGTCTGTGGAACCGGTGTCGAAGACGATCAGCGAGTCTACGAACCCCTCGATGCTCTCGAGGGTCACGTGGAGCTGCTGCTGCTCGTTCTTGAGCATCATAAGGGCTGCGATGTGGACTTGTGACATTTTGTTGGGAAAACAAGAATGCGCTTTTAGATCGAGTCTTACATTAATTAATTGAATCATTTAAGGCGAAGGCGAATTTGTCTTCATAAATGATTATGGCTCGAGTGGGTGGGTTTCCGTAGGTGGCCATGGCGTAAGTGTCGTGGAATTCGAAATTGCTGATACCGGCGTTTCCGTCGATCGCGAGGATCTGAAGGCACTCGGCACGGCGGCGCTCATTAGTCTCGGTCTCCACCCTCTGCTTCTTGGACACGGACCCCGAAGAATCGGACCCAGCCAGCTTTCGCTTCATCTCGGGTGTGGGGACGGGCTTCTCGGTGACGGGCGCGGGCTTCTCGGGTCTGTTCTCGGCGAAGGGATTCTCGGGTATGGGCGCGGGCTTCTGGTGTGTGGGCGCGGATGGGGTATCGGGTATGGGCGCGGGCTTTTTGGCAACGGGCTTCTCGGGTGTGGGCGCGGGCTTTTTGGCCACGGGTTTCTTGGATGGGGTATCGGGTGTGGGCGCGGGCTTTTTGGCCACGGGGTTCTTGGGTGTGGGCGTGGGCTTTTTGGTGACAGGTTTCTTGGGTGTGGGCGCGGAGGTGTGATCGGGTTTCTTGGTAAGGGGCTTCTTGGGTGCGGTGAGGGGCTTTATCGTCTTGGTATCGGTTTCGGCCTTTTTACACGAGGTCAGAAGAGTCTTCATTTGGTCGGTTTTCTCTGGTATTTTTTGTTGGTTGGATACGAGAACGATGCGGGGTTTGTTGAATTCCCACTTGCATTGTTTGCCTAAGTGGTAGGCGAGTGCCTGGCTGCGGTACAGACCGGTGGGGCACTGAATGCGAACAGAGGTGTCCGTCGTGAGTTCCATTTTGAGTGTTTCGACAAGAGCATCGAAAGTGACGGGGTCCTTGGTCTCGAGCCACTTACTGATGGCGGCTAGGTTTCGGGGGAGTTTCCCGGATTCAATTTGCTCGCGTGGATCTGGGAGGTCGTCCGCTTTGACGAGCTCAAAGCGGTCGGGTATGTCGGGTGTGGACGCGGACATCTCGGAGGCGACTTGGATGATGTTTACGGCACTGTCTGTCTCATATATTTTGTCGGCTTGCATCTCGAGTGTGTGACGCCTCTCGATCCCCCGAGAGGCAGGGTGTCGGATCAAATTTTGTTTAGCTTTCGCTCGAATGGCCACCATCTCCAGGGAGCACTCGATCGGGACTTTCCGGTTTCGTCTGTACCGGCGGACAACGTCGGGTGTGTCCGTGGCGAAGAGCATGGAGGTGCCGTGCTGATCCCCGTTCTTCCAGAAGCTCTCTCGGGTCAGTTCCCCGGTGGTGGACCAGGTTCGGTCTGCGCCGCTTTTCTGGCCTGCCACGGTGTAGTGCTCGCTGAGGAGCCGACCTTCGTGGTCGACGGTCCGGTCTCGACCGTATGGTACGCCTCGTACGGATTCCCAGGTCCGACTGGTGAAGGGTCCGTTGTCGACGTTTTCGCGTACATGTACGTTTTGTTGCATGGGCATGTCTTTATCGAAGAGAGTGGAGGTGTCGAGGGTGCTGTCGGGGGTCCACTGGCGCAGGAGGCCGTGTTTTTTGCCGCGGGCGAAGATGCGCTCGCACTGGCGCGTGCCGTCGCGGTACCATTTCCGGGAGACACCGTCTCGTTTGCCGGCGGTGAACTCCTCTTCGCGCTTGAGTTGTCCGTTTGGGTACCATACCTGCAAGGTACCGTCGAGCCGGTTCTTGGCGTCGGTCCAGCTTTTGGACCGGAGGTTGCCGTCGGGGTGCCAGTCGATGGAGAAGCCGTCGAGGTCGACGGGGGTGTGGATGGCGAGGGTTCCGTTCGGGTACCAGTGTCGGGCGACGCCGTGTTTCTCCTCGATCCACGGTGCGCCTTCGGGGTTGTATACGAGGCGTCTGGTTCCTCCGGTAGGCGAGAGGGTGGTTGGGTCGATCCGTGCGAAGTCTGGCGAGGGTTGATCGGGGTGTCGGAAGAGGTTGGCGAGGGCGGTGAGGATTTTTCCGAGGACGTTGTCATCGACGCACCAGCATCTGGGGGCGTCGTTGGAGATGAGGAGGGTGTGTTCGTCCGGGACTTCTTCGAGGAGTATGTGCGCGAATTCAGGGAATTGGTCGAACTTGGACTGCATGGCGCGGGTCATGAGGTCGACGGTGACGGAGTTCCAGTCGCTCCTCGATTGGACAGTTCCTATGTACCGGTCGAGGAGCTTGTTGGTGTCCGTGAACTGTGGGTCGAGGACACAGGGTGTGAGCTCTCCTAGGATCTTGATGGCCATCGAGGAGGTCTGCATGGAGAGGGTGGTGACGAGCTCACGAGTCCTGGGTGTTGCCTCTGGGCTGTTGAACTGTGCGGTGTAGAAGTAGTGTTCGGGGTTTAAGAACCGCTCGTCGTCGACTTCGATCATTCCGGGGAGAGGAAATGCGTTGTGGAGTTCGGGTCGGGGAGACTTTTTTCGAATCATAGTATTTCGAGAGTTTGCGTGTTTCTGCTTTGGATGAGAGATTCAAAAATGGAAAATTCGTAAAACGCGTAAATTTATTTTCTCTGGATCGGAGTAAAAAGAGACGAGATGGAGCCTTGGTTGGTAGTTACCATCATTATTGCCGTTGTTGTCGTGGTGATGATGGCGTGTATCACGGTGAAGAAACGTCGAGGGTGGCAGTGCACGGAGCGCGGGTGCGAGTATGTGATTGGCGGGGAGCACGCCAGTCCGGAGAAGTGTGAGAGTCGGTGTAGGCTCCCGGACGAGGAGTGAGTCGATCGGTATTTTTTCTAACCAAGGCGGGTAGAAAAACGAGGTATTTGTTTCAGTGGGTGAAGTTTTGTACGACGCACGCTCGGGAGCAGAAGTAGTCGGTGCTCTGTGCATCGGTTACGATGACCATCCCAGTGTTGAGGGGTCGGAGACACTGGGTGCAGGTCTCGTTGCGGGTGGTTTGGTTGACCGGGCAAAACTCACCGGGTTGGGACAACGGTGGTTGCGGGGTGTTGGTCGATCCCACCCCGCCGGGATGGTCAGTGTCGAAGTTGAGGCTGATGGAGCGATCGGGGTATTGGCGCATCATCTTTCGTTGTGTTGTTTTGGTCACTGGAGGGGGTAGGCGCTTTATACCGCCATTCGATCGATGGAGATCGTCAGGACACTTTCTTCGTCCGCCTCTTCATCGCTTGAGGTGACAAAGTCGGCTTCTGGGACGAGGCCTTCGATCATTCGGTTTTGGAACTCTAGACGTGTGTCGTCACGGGTCTTTTTACAGGTGAATTGATCGAGGAAGTAGGACGCAGGTCGTATGTCCTTCCCGGATGCGGCACGGCTGTGTTCGAGGTCGTATAGGAACTGGAGGAAGTCCTCGTCGATCCACCAGACGCGGATGTTGTTTGCTCGGCAGATGTCTTCGCACGCGGCGCGTCGGTCCGCCGGAAGCTTCTTCCATCGGAAGAGGGCGATGATCTTGACGCGCTCGATGTTCTTGCCGTCCTTGTCGAGGCCATGCACGTAGCCGGTGATCTGGCCGATGGCACTGAGAAAGTAGTCGGCACGTTTGACTTCGACAACGTAGTCAACACCGTCGTCCCGGACGATGATGTCGAGGCGTCCGATGTCGACGAGGACCTCCTCGCGGCGACCCTTGAGTATGAATGCGAGCCATCTCTGGACGTCTCGCTCGAGCAGTTTGGACGAAGGCATATTCACTCTCTCTCTCTATGTTCTTGTGAATGACACCTTTTTAGACCGCTTTTCAGGCTGTTTTCCACTCGCCACCCGACCAGGCGGTGGCAGTTCCAGTGGACGTCTTCCATTGTCCGTTCACTGCGGGCTTGCTCGGGTCTGCAGGTTTGCTCGGGTCTGCAGGTTTGCTCGGGTCTGTGGGCTTGCTCGGGTCTGCGGGCGGAAGAGTTGGGTTGCTGCACTTCCCGGTGAAGCTGCATTGTCCGG
>Ga0136601_1000781_pt1 | contig 12056 bp, 14 predicted proteins | sample AntRauMFilla2699_FD_181020 | JGI IMG/M metagenome (GOLD analysis project Ga0136601, IMG submission 181020) | Saline lake microbial communities from Rauer Islands, Antarctica - Metagenome Filla 2 #699 | ecosystem: Environmental > Aquatic > Non-marine Saline and Alkaline > Saline | place... | reverse complement strand
ATCAACGTTGTAGCTGACGCCATCAGTCTCTTCAACTGTATAGCTGTCGTCTACTACATCACAGACATCGTTAAACGTAACGTTGGCTGAAACCATGGTTGGTTCTGGCTCTTCACACGTTACCTTGACATCCATGCCGCCTGAGAATACGTCGTCTTCACCCATTACCAACGAAACGCTAAGCGCATCGCCAAGTGTTAGGGTGCCGTTAGCGTCGGTTTTTACTCCTGGCGCTCGTTCGACGTCTTCTAGGGTGACCGAGTCGTTGCCCGATGCAATTACGAGGTCGTTACCTGCGTGAACTGACGACTGGTTTTCACCGTGTGCCTTTAGTTCACAGACCATACCGACCATGTCTTGATCGACTTGTACGGTCTTAAGGAGGGTAGTGCTACCGACTCCTTTGTTGCGGACAATTGTAGATACTGGAATTGAAAGTGATTTTTCTTGGCTAGCAGCTTGAACAGGAGCAAATACACTCACCATTACAAGAGCAGCCAATATTCCGGTACCAATTAATGATTTCTTCAACATTTTGCCTCCCAAAGCTTTAATGTTATCGTGCTTATATTACAACCAAAAGCACAATGTGTCAACTACAATATAATAAAATAAGCATAAATACAATAAATTACCCCTGTTAACTAAATTATTTATTATCCACGAGAAACTCATATTCGGTAGCTCTATTGCCTAATAGAAAGGCCGCCCTGCTGGGCGGCCTTTACTTGTGAAAGAGTTGTCTGCGTTAGCGGTTGCTAAGCACGTCTTTCATCTGGTTGCGGCTCTTGGCCCAGCTGCGGACACCTGCGAAAATCGAGGTGCTACCGGCAACTGATGCTGCTACAGCACCGAGACCAGTGTTTGGTAGCTGCTCAGGTACTTCCTGTGGAGCTTCCGGAGTGACATCACCGCCACCGCGACCACATGGTAGGTCAGTGTCAGTCTCGAGCCGGTCTTCAGGGTTGATTGTTACAACCTCTCCGTCGCGGCAGACTTCTTCTGTTGGTACCTCACATGGCTCGTTCGTGAAGTCAAAACTCCACTGGCTGTCGCCGTCGATCTCATAACCTTCATCAGCAGTTGCTGTGACAGTTACGGTACCGACACCGTCGACACGCTGGTCATCAACGTTGTAGCTGACGCCATCAGTCTCTTCAACTGTATAGCTGTCGTCTACTACATCACAGACATCGTTAAACGTAACGTTGGCTGAAACCATGGTTGGTTCTGGCGTACAGTCAACTGCAGAATAGCTAGCAGTTCGGCTGTCTACGCCACCTCGTCCATCGGTCCATTCAAGATCGAAGGTGAGGGTGCCTGATGCAAGCGTGTATCCGCTAACATCAAATGAACCGGTGATTGTGTCGCCGGCAGCAGCGGTGATTGGCCCCTGCGTCTGGTTAGTATTGCTGTCCGAAACAGTTACATCCATTGATAGATGATTCTTGTTTGGCTCAGTGTTAGTGAATGCCCAGTTAATAGTCGGAGTAGTTCCGCTACAAATAGCAGTTGCACTTTGATCTGTTTTCCAAGCGTAGGCTGCGCCGACACTTGCGAACACGAGCACGAGTGCGCCCAGTCCGATACTTAATTTCTTCAACATTTTGCCTCCCAAAGCTTTAATGTTATCGTCACAACAATACAAGCAAAAGCATAATATGTCAATGATAATATAATAAAATAAGCATATACACAATAGCATTGCATCTGCTAATTTATACAACACTATTTGTGTTTGCGCCACCCAGTACGATGACTGAATGACTTGGGGTTTAGTGGTATTATGAAATGTAATGACATACCGAGACCAACCATCAGGACAAGGAGTTGTGGAGCGCTTAATATCCGACGAGCATCTGCGAGATGAAGATGAAGCAGTGAATGATCATCTCGTCAGGGAGGGTCGCACTTCGGTTGGGTCACTTCGCGGAGCTGAAGATGTTGTTTTACTAGCGTTTGAGACTGTGCGTAGTAGTGTTACAGTAGCTCGAAATCAGCTTGGCAGGGTGGCAACCGCCGTTATCAGTCGCGTGGGCGGGAGTTGAGGTGAAACTAAGCCCAGAGACAATCGCCAAATACAGTAACCAGCTGGGTGCTATCGTCGCGCTGTCAGCTAGTACACTGAGTCTGCTGTCGAGCACTGTTTTTAATCTTATCCCCTGTACGCTGTGTTACTGGCAACGCATCTTTATGTATCCGCTGGCTTTCATCTACATCGGTGCGATGTGGCGCCAAGATGCCAAGACTTACACCTATAGTCTACCGCTGGCGATAGGTGGCGCTGGCTTCGCCGCCTATCACTACGCACTCCAGATGGGCTGGATCAAGCTGGCTGAATCATGCGTCGGCAGCGTGTCGTGCACGGAGATTTACCTGCAGTTTGCGGGCTTCTTCACTATTCCACTAGCGTCACTAATAGGGTTTGCAGTGGTTATTGTGCTGAGCATTATTCAGTGGCGCAACCAGGACAGCCCAGCCGCAAGTAACCAGCAGTCGTTCACGAAGCAGCTTCAGCCTGTTATCGTGGCCACGCTCGCGATTGTATTGCTCGCCAGCTACGTGCTTCAGGCGGTAATCTAAGGCAACAGCTTGAGGCCCAAAACATGCTAAACTAGACTCAACAATGAGTGTTGGACAATACTTACTAACAACTGCAATCGGCTTCGGCGTATTCCTGGTGATTGATCTGTTGTGGCTGGGTGTTGTCGCACCAAAAGTTTACGACCATTACATCGGTCAGTATCTAGCCGAAAACCCGCGCTGGCCAGCGGCGATTGTGTTTTACGCACTGTATGTCTTGGGGCTGGTTTACTTCGTAATTGCGCCGGCGCTCGATGGCGGTTCGCTGGGTCAGGCTGCGCTGAATGGGGCACTACTGGGTGGATTGGCGTACGCCACCTACGAACTGACGAATTATGCAGTCATTAAAGACTGGCCACTAGGGGTTGTAGTTATTGATATCGCGTGGGGCGTGGTGCTAACGAGCGCTGTCGCCGCTACCACATACGCGTTAGCATCAAGATTCGTATTATAAAAGGAGAATAACAATGGAGCTCGATTTAACACTTAACTTTGTGCCAGTACTGGTCGGTGCAGCACTATACTTCGTCGTTGGTTCAGTCTGGTATGCGACGCAGGTCTGGGGCAAGCGCTGGATGAAAGAAACAGGTGTCAACGACGAGTTACGCCAGGATGCCAATATGGCGGTGGTGATGGGCGGCGCGTTGGCGATGATGGTGTTACAGTCATTCATGGTGGCGATTATCATCAATACTCTCGGTGCAAGTGGCTGGGCAGAGGGTGCGGCAGTTGGCTTACTGCTGGCTGGCCTGACGGCAGTGCCGACGATTGCGATTAATTATCTGTTTCAGCTTCGGACAACCACGCTGTTTGCAATCGATGCTGGTTATGTGCTGATTGGTCATCTGATAGTCGGTGTCTTGCTCGGAATTTGGCAGTAGTTTAGCGATGGCTGATTCACCAGACGCGCTGAGTGTTCACAAACGTCTGCGCGGTAAGATTACGACCGCGCTGAAAGACATCGTTGATACGCCAGAAAAACTGAGTATATATTATACCCCTGGGGTCGGAGACGTTTCTTGCTACTTGGCTGAGCACCCTGAGCAGACGCGTGATTATACGAACACTAATAATAACGTCGCAATTATATCGGACGGTTCCGCCGTGCTCGGTTTGGGCAATATCGGGCCAGAGGCAGCGCTACCAGTCATGGAGGGTAAGGCAATGCTGTTTAAGAGCTTTGCCGATGTCGACGGTATACCGATTGTGCTCAGCACTCAAGACGTTGACGCGATTGTGGCGACGGCGATTGCCATCGCGCCGAGCTTTGGCGGGATAAACATTGAGGATATCAAAGCTCCGCAGTGTTTTGAGGTCGAGGCCCGGCTCAAAGCAGCGCTCGACATACCTGTTTTTCATGATGATCAGCATGGCACCGCAATTGTGGTACTGGCAGGGCTGATAAACGCTTGTAAACTGACCAATCGCGAGCTCGGTAATACGAAAGTTACCGTGGCGGGTGTCGGTGCGGCTGGAGTGGCGATTATAAAACTACTCAATGTGTACGCCCCGAGTGTAATGATTACGGCTGTCGATAGTCGTGGTATCGTCAGTAGCGAGCGAACTGATTTGAATCCGACCAAGCAAATGTTGGTTGATGACGGGTTGGTCGTTGGCGACAGGGGCGGTGATATTGCTCGAGCGCTCGAGGGTAGTGATATCTTTATCGGGGTTGCCAAGCCTGGCTTGGTCGACCAAGACATGGTGCGCAGCATGAACGATAATCCAATCGTATTTGCGATGAGTAACCCGGTGCCAGAAATCATGCCAGACGAAGCCGCTAGCGCCGGAGCGGCGGTCGTTGCAACTGGTCGCAGTGATTTCCCGAATCAGATTAACAACGCGCTGGTGTTCCCGGGTATTTTCCGTGGCGCACTCGACAACCGAGTCAATGCCATTACCGACGACCACAAAATTGCCGCAGCCGAGGCGGTCGCGAAACTCGTAGACGACATTAGCGCTGATCAAATCATCCCCAGTATCTTCGACGAACGACTTGTACCCACAATTTCCAAGCGGATTACGCCTCCGGCGGAATAGCAGATGGCACTTGTTGTTAACACCCGTTCACGGTGGCCGAAGTGGCTCGCGACAGTGGCGGTAGTCGTTCTGGTTGCTGGTGCTGGTTGGTGGTGGTCTGCGCGTCAAACGTCGAATGTCGAACGTCAAACAGCACAACACACTGTGCCAGCACCAAAACTTGTTCGGGCTGAGATGAAACTGGCATTCGTCGGTGATATTTTTGTTGGTCGAGGCGTTGACCGCGAGGCTCGCAAGACTGATACGCACGCCCAGTACCCATTTGCCAAGCTCGATGGACTCGAACTTGATCAGTATCAGGCTGTAATTGGCAATCTGGAGTGTCCGTCGGTCAATGACGAGGTCGATTATCAGCAGCAATTTGCGGCATTGCTATTCAATTGTCCGACAAGCTATCTACCGCAGTTGGCCAAGCACATCGATATCGTCAGTCTGGCCAACAACCATACCGCTAATCAAGACGGCCAAACTGGACTGGAAACTACCCGCACAAACTTAGACGAACAGAACATCGCGCATTTTGGTAATTTTGAGCCGGGCATAATCGATGAAATCTGTAAACTAATTCCGATTGATATTGAGCTGGTGTATGACGACGGTTCGCGCAAGGACTCAGTCATCGCCGCTCAGTTCTGCGGTTATCACACTGTGTTTAGGCGAGCAGCTGCAGCCGAGATTGCTGCTATCATCCCGGGCAGCAGTCTGCCAACATTTGTGATGCCGCATGCCGGCGCTGAATACCGAGCTGAGCCAATTCCGGGCAAAGTCGAAGAATTTCGCGCCATGATTGATGCTGGGGCGGACGCAGTGGTGGGGGCGCATCCGCACTGGGTGCAGTCGACTGAGATCTACCAGGACAAATTGATTGCTTACTCGCTCGGTAACTTTATCTTTGACCAGCCGCCGGGCGAGACCAGTCTCGGGGCGCTGCTGAGCGCAGGGCTGGTCATCACTGACCTGGATTACCTCGAGCAGCTGGAGCAAATTGCCGTTGACTGCCCGCAACTGACTGGCTGTGAGTTGCTCGAAGAACTAAAAAAGCCGCAGCTGACGATTGACTACGAGGCACAGGCGGTCGACATCGTCGATTACCGGCCGCAATTAGGTAGTGACAGCTCCCAGCAGAAACTACGCCAGCGACTCGATTTGCCGCAGACGAGTACGGACGATTAGACTGATGATAGTAAGGAGAGTCGATGGCACAGACTAGTTTAGACGACCGAATTCAGCTAGGGCTACTGGCAGCGATGCGCCTGTCGCTGGTGCTGGCGATGTTTATTTTTCTGGCACTTGGTAGTTTTGATCAGTTATTGATCACAGGGCTGGCGCTATTTCTATCGCTGTTGCCGTCGCAGCTCGAGCGTTACTTTCAGGTCACGTTTCCGATTGAGTTCACACTGATACTGGTCGGGTTGATCTACGGCTCGATGTTCCTCGGCGAGGTTGGCGATGCGTATGAGGCGTTTTGGTGGTGGGATACGCTGCTGCATACCATTAGTGGATTCATCTTCGGTTTTATCGGATTTCTGCTGGTTTATTGGCCGTATTCTCGCGGTAAAATCTCACTGCCACCACGGTTGCTGGCGTGGTTTTCGTTTCTATTCGCGATTGCAGTTGGTGTGGTTTGGGAGATATTTGAATTTAGCATGGATCAACTGTTCGGGTTGAACATGCAGCGCGGCAGCCTACGCGACACGATGTGGGACTTGATTGTAAATATCATCGGCGCCGGCGTCGTTGCCGGGCTTGGTTATCGGTTTGTTGCTTCGGGCGAGGGCGGCTGGGTGGTGCAGAGATTGCTGAAAAACTTCATCAAGTTAAATTGGCATAAGTCGTGATCCGCGTCCCGCCGAAGCTGATGCCCGGTGACGAGTTACGCATCATTACGCTTTCTGATTCGTTGGCAACCATGGATCGGGCGGCGATAGATGCTACGGTTGATACCGTTGACAAGCTGTTTGGCGCAACGATTAGTTTCGGCCAGCGCTCACGCGAGCAGTTGGACCATCTCGCGACATCGTCGATTGTGGCCCGGGTCGAGGATTTAGAAGCTGCGTTGCGCGATCCAAAAGTTACGGCTATTATCGCCGCTGCCGGGGGAGATAACGTTAATCAGCTGCTGCCGCACATCGATTGGCGACTGTTCAAGAAGCATCCGAAGATTTTGCTCGGCTTTTCTGATTTGACGGTGTTGTTTAACGCAGTCTATCACTGTAGCGGTCTGATCACGTATTACGGTCCAAACGCAGGATTTGGCGAAGGCAAAGGCCAGCGCTACACTGCTGACTACCTGCGGCGGGTGCTCAGCCAAACGCAGCCAGTTGAAATCGAGCCGAGCAAGACATGGTACGACAAGGACTACCGTGTTTCACCGCCACGCCAGCGCAAATATAGCAACGATGGCTGGTGGTCGCTGAATGTCGGTCAAGCCAGTGGCAGACTAGTCGGTGGCGAGATCAGCAGCTTACAACTACTAGCAGGTTCGAAATACATGCCGAAATTGAGCGGGCGCGTGCTGATGCTTGAGCAGTTCATGGGTAGCCTCGCCGAGTTCGACCGGTTGCTCGAGGCGCTACTGCAGTTGCCACGTCGGCCACTTGCCGGCTTACTAATTGGACGATTTGTAAAGTCGGCGGTAGTCAGCCGCGACGGTCTGCAGGCGGTTATCGACAGTAAGCCACAGCTAAAAAGGGTGCCAGTGCTGGCGAATATCGACTTCGGGCACTCACAGCCCCGTCTGACGTTGCCGATTGGCGGTGTGATAGAGTTTGAAGCAGGAAACAACCCGAGCTTAACCATAAAGGAGCATTGATGAGCGCAAATTTACTGTGGATTGACCTAGAAATGACCGGCCTCGAGCCAGCGACCGACCGAATTGTCGAGTTTGCGGCAATTGCTACTGATTGGCAGCTCGATGAAATCGCTCAACTAGAGGGCATAGTCACACAACCGCAGGCAGTGCTTGACCAGATGGTGCCTGAAGTAGTCGCGATGCATACCAAGTCAGGGCTGATAAAAAAGATTCCTGGCGGCATGGGTGAGGCCGATGCCGAGCAACAGCTACTGAAGTTTATCGATGCTCACTTTGGGGGGACGGTTTATCTGGCCGGTAATTCTATCCATCAAGACCGCCGTTTCATCCGTAAGTACTGGCCAGAGCTCGACGTCAAACTGCACTACCGGATGCTCGATATCAGCGCCTGGAAGCTGATCATGCGCGAAGTCTACGGTGTGAAGTTCGCCAAGTCAGAAGCCCACCGAGCGCTTGAGGATATTCGTGGCTCGATGGAAGAGCTGCAGTTGTACCAGCGGCATATTTCGTAGTAAGTTCCTTCAAGATTAATTAAGACAACGCAGGCTGCAGCGATGTAGTAGGTGCAGGTCGCTTAAAAAAGAAAAGCCCACATCGTGTTGCTAGTCACAGAGGTGACTAACTGATGTGGGGCCTGGTATTTCCAGGTCTTAGGTGCGATGTAGCCAGAAAGGCTGGGGAAGTTCCCATCGCGGAACGTTGCCCGCTAGGCTGTCCAGGTCGGACATTTTCGTGATTCCAGCGCGGACCACATGTTCAGATTGAGCCTCAACCAAGCCTGTTGCCAGGTGGGTCGTACTCTCAGAGCACATCTGACTGGTGCATCCCCTCGCGTGCCACGGAAACTTCCATGAACACTAGTTCTGTTGCCAGAACGGTTACCTCCGGGGGGAGGTGAATGGCCGCCGTCGTTATGGTTTTCGCCGCTCGCGTGAGCGAGCAAAGGTGACAACCAATGCGCCGGTAATGACACCTAGTAAGACGGTCAACGGGTGTTCAACGTTTCCTTCCAAAACGACGAGGAAGAGCACAGCGATGACAAGTCCCATTAGGGTCGTTACTACCATCGTGATCAGGTTCTGCATTTCACCTCCTTTCGGGGGTGGATTGAGAATCGGAACTAGTCGTCATGCACTTGGCGCTGCACTTTTCCTCGGGGACAGGAACGATCGACTAAATCGTTTGCGGTTTTGCGGTATTGTGCTAATTAAAGCACTTTGCTCATGAAGAGCCTGCCTGTACCGTGTCAGGCTTGATCGTGCGCGTGATCAGTTCTCGCCGACGTCACCGTCGGAGGTCTGGAGGTCGATGTCGGGGACGATCGACTTCGGGCGGAAGAACACCCGGTGGCGGAACTCGTCCACATCCGCACCTTCGAGCTGCTCAACGAAGTACGTCACGTTGTCCGACAGCCCCAGAAAGTGTTTCTTGTAGTCGTCTGGACTTGTCATGCACGTCACCTCGAGCTGAGAGTCAGCCCCGTCTGCCTTGATGGAGCAGCGCCCCTCGATGATGAGGAGGTACTCGTCGGTGATGCCGTTGAAGAACACCACCCTCCGCTGGATCTCGAAGTTGTCTGCCGCTTGCGACAGGTTGTTCGAAACCGTGTTGGCCGGGCTGCACCCGGCGACGAGAGCGGCGAGGATGATTGCCATCATCGCGAGCGTCATTTGTCTGAAGCGCATAGAGCGCTCCCTTCTGTGCCGGTTTCGGCACGTAAGGCTTACTTTGCCGTGGTGGCCAGGGGCAAGCGCCCTGTATATCAAGAGTTATCGGAACTCTTGAGACGGCGCACCATTAACAGAAATCAATGGTCGCGCCGAGCTCAAAAGCTCGTCAAACAATTGCGCAAGCAACAGGACATAGATGAACAACACCTATATCAATTGTAAAAATTGACTGTGTTGCGTGTGAGGCTTTAATCTGACAAAAGTCATAATCCGTGTCTCGCGCGTACAATCAGATTGCCAAGCTTTTTAATGAACAGGGCGATAACTAAATAGTTAAAACCCACGAAACTGCTAAACTCTGCGTATAGAAGAAGCGCGGACTTTATCATTCTTAATCTGTTATTTGCATCAAATCGAAACCTCACACTTGATTTGTAACAATACAATAATATATATAATAACTTTAGTCAATAATTATGCAATTTTTCATAGGTTTTTGTCCGTTAGTGGGGATCTCCAGCGCATGAACAAGTGAGCTGATATAAGCTTTTGGTCGGAGTGACTGTAAGGTTAAGTCCCAGGTGGCAGCTAAAGCGTCAACGCCAGATAGGCGTAGTAGGCTACGAAGGAGGTTAAGAAGAGGGCGGCGGTTGGTTTACCGATAACATGTTTGCCGCGACCGAAGGCGACCATCAGGAACAGCATCAGACCAGCCGCCGCAGCAATGACCGCGCTGCCGAGTTGCTGCGCACCGCTGAATGATAGTGGTGTAATTACTGCCGCCAAGCCCAGCACCCAGAGCGTGTTGAACAGGTTCGATCCGACTACTGCCCCGATGGCGATATCGCTTTTCTTTTGCCGAGCTGCCGCAATCACTGCCGCGAGCTCAGGCGCAGACGTGCCAAGCGCCACGATAGTCAGACCGATGATGCCGTCACCGACACCAAACAGTTCTGCCAGCGTCTGCGAGCCGTAGATGATTAACTGACCTCCGACGCCGAGCCCGACGATGCCGACTAAAATCATCATAATCATATTTGCGATGCTGACACCTGGGTGGTCTTCGGCCTCGTGCTCGGCTTGTTCGATGTTGATGGTGGTTTTGCCGAACGAGTAGTAGAGAAACAGGAAGAACATTGTCAGCAGCACGATGCCGTCGATGGCGTCGAGTCCGACGAAGGCTGATTGACCTAGAAACTGATCGGCGACCAACACTAACAGCAGCAACCCCGCACCGGCGGCGAACAGGACTTCGCGCCAGACAGTTATGTGCCGCACTTGTAGCCGATGTATGAGTGAGCCGACTCCGAGTACTAAAAATATGTTGGCTATGTTTGAGCCAAGCAAGTTGCCGACGGCTAGGTCGGTATCGGCTTCGATTACACTGAGCAAGCTGACGACGAGCTCCGGTAGGCTGGTGCCGAATGCCACAATCGTCAGCCCAATCAGTAGTTCGCTGACGCCAATGCGCTTTGCCAGATAGGTGGCTCCGTCAACGAGCGCATCGGCGCCTTTGATCAGGGCGGCGAAGCCACCGGTGATGATAATTGAGCTGAGTACGATGTCGAACATTAGTGTTTAGTATACCGCGTTGCCAGCCGCGAGCCCCAACTCTATACTGAAGTTCAGTTTTATGGACAGCCAAATTGAAAATTTTCTTAACTCTCTCGCCGCTAGCCACGACCAGCGTTACGGCGAGGAATATCAAGTCTACGCCAGTGGTAGTGGTGAATTATTTGCGATGGTTCACCTCGGCACGCGGCCGTTGCAAATAGATATTCGCTGTGACTGGCAATTGTCGCGTAGTCTCCAAGTGCAGTACGAATCAATCATGCCCGCGCGCAAGCTTAATCCACGCCAGTGGGTAACCGTGCTAGACACTCCACAGCTCGAAGATGGGCTGGTTGAAGATCTGCTGCGGCAAGCAGTCGTCCAGGCTGAGCAAGCGGCTGACAACTAGCCTTTACATTTTCTATACCTGAACTTTGCTTAACTAAATGCATAGCGTCGTCCAGTGGGGCGCAAGAGCATTCGCTCGGGCTACGCAGCCTGTTCGGGTGTGAGGGGACACTTTTCACTCGAACTCTACGTAATTTCTAGTCAATGGCTAGGGAAAGGGAGGGTGAAGTTCATGGAACGTTTAACCCATCAGAAAATACAAAAACTCGCCAAACACAACGAGCGACCATCGATTTCGATGTATGTATCGCTGGAAGGTGACTACTATGATATCCGCGAACGCCTGCTGCATTTAACCAGAACCGCCCGAACCAAACTGGAGAAGGAAAGTGATTTAACGTACGAGCAAGCCCGAGAGTTTGTAGCACCGATATACAACCACGTGCATGATCGGCAAACCTGGTGGCATGAAGCATATGACAAATCTGCTGCGTTGTTCCTCGATGACAGTGGTAGCTGCAAAGTATACGCTTTGCCAGATAAAGAAGAGGATCATGTTGTGGTTGGTCGTGGCTACGAGCTGAGTAAATTGTTTGAGCAGCTAGTGTCACACGGACGCTTCTACACACTGACCTTAACTAATCGTCGAGCAACGCTGGTGCGTAGCGACGTTTCAGGTGTACGGACGGTGATGATTTCCAATAACGAACAGCTGCGCAATACTGAAAAAGATGGTCAGCGCGACTACTTCTCGAAAAGCCATGATCGTTCTGACTACAGTTACCGAAAGTTTGCTAGCAAATTATCGGCTGATATTCGTAAGAATATCGATGACCGGACATCACCGTTGATCGTCGTCGGGCTACCGAAAGTACAGAGCGTATTTCGTTCAGTCGCCGCCTACGAGTTATTGCTCGACGACGGCATCCAGGTGAATCCGGATTCGTTGTCGATGTCAGACATCGTCGAGCGAGCCCGTCCGATAGCCCGGCGGTTCTACCGTTACTACGAACAGGCTGCACTCGAGGAGCTGGCGACTCGCCAAGCGTCCG
>Ga0136601_1000780_pt1 | contig 12071 bp, 18 predicted proteins | sample AntRauMFilla2699_FD_181020 | JGI IMG/M metagenome (GOLD analysis project Ga0136601, IMG submission 181020) | Saline lake microbial communities from Rauer Islands, Antarctica - Metagenome Filla 2 #699 | ecosystem: Environmental > Aquatic > Non-marine Saline and Alkaline > Saline | place... | reverse complement strand
TTACTACAGGGGGATCGGGGAAACCTGGAACCGGTATAGGCTCAAACTTGGTGCCTGCCGCGACCCGTTAGTAGGTTTAGGTAGGTTTCAAGGAACGGTTGCTAGAGTGGAGTCGCGTGTCTCACGGCCATGTTTCAGGTACCGTGGACATGCAGGCACTGACCCGTGACGTGGTGTCTGATCTGGCTGTGTCCGCCAGTTTTGAACACCTGGGTGTGGTGAGGGGAGACGAGTCTGAACTCCGACGGGTGATGCTCAATCTAGTCGGGAACGCGAGCAAGTACCGGCGTGCAGATGTGGGTCTCCACCTAGAGATCACTTCCGAACACCGGGGAGATCACATTGAGTTCTCGGTGGCTGATAACGGGCAAGGGATCGAGCCCGAGTACCAGGAGAAGGTGTTCGACCTGTTCTCCAGGCTCCACCACCAGGATGACATCGCGGGCACGGGCCTGGGGCTGAGTGTCGTGCGGCGGATCGTCACCCTACATGGGGGACGCATCTGGGTGGGATCCGAGGGGGCTGGGAAGGGATCGACATTCCGATTCACCCTCCCAACCCCCTGATCAGGCAGCAGCACGGTCCGGGAACGGGATGACTTCGGCGAGCTTCTCGCCGGTGAGCAGCCCTTTCCGGCCATTCCGGTATCCACCTGCGCGGTAGCTGATGTTGGCGTAGGCCCGGAAGTGGGCTTCTGCCGTCTCGATCATGAGCTTCTGCATGAGCATGGTGTCGGCGACTGGGATGTACTCCTGCTGATGGATGCAGAGAGTCTCGATCCACTGCTTCGTCTGCGGGTCTACGACCTTGACGTTGCCCTGGCGACCCTTCCCGATGCGGTAGAGCCGTCCGCTCTGCCCCCGCGTGAAGAAGTAGCCATCGCGGTCCAGGTCGCGGTTCTGCTCGTCGCTGAGGACCGACTGGAGCAGCTCCATGGCTCGCTGATCTGCGGCCTCCCGCACCCTTCGACGTTCGTCTGCTAGACGTGTCCGTTCGACACGCTGTAGCTCCCTTTCCGCGAGCTGCTCCTCTGTGAGGTGCGGTGCGGAACGGCCCACGTGGATTCGGGGTCGGTGAATGCGGTTGTCCGCCTGTCCGTCCTCGGTCCACTGTAGGAAGATGGAGTCCCCAGTGTTCGTGCAGGAGGTTGTTCCCTCCTGCACCCACTGAATAAACACCGAGTCCGCGCTACCAGAGGTCGTCGCGATGGCAGTGCCAGTGGTCTGGAAGGTCGTGGGAGTGCCGATGCTCGTGGCAGTGCCGATGCTCGTGGCAGTGCCCGTGGTCTGGACAACCCACCTGTCCCAGGGCGAACCCATCGTAGAAGTCGTTGAGGCCGTCATGCTCGTGTCGTTCCACGCAGCCCAGGTAATCTCGGGAGAACACGTCGAACTAGACGAGTACGTCGCGACCTGGGACGTTGTGGGAGTGATGAGCGTTGTCGGCATCAGGTCTCCTGGTGGGGGCAGACCCCGTTGAGGTATTTGGCGTAGTTGCAGTTGCGGCAGAGCACCTGGAAGTCATCGGACAGGCCAGACCGGATCGCGAGATCCCAAGTGCGGAGACCAGTCTCTTTCCGGTCCTGACAGCCTCCTCCATGGACATGGTCGAGGGTCAGGAACATAGGTTCGTCCTCACCGCAGCAGGCGCACTGCCCGCCATAGTGCTCGATGACCTCACGCTGTTTGCGGCGTCTCCGCTCGCGTTCGGATTTCTTCTTCCGCTCACGGTATTCGGGGTCCTCGCGCCACTTACGCCTCCCCCACTTGCTACTGTACGAGCGGGACTTCTCCGGGTTCTCCGAGGCCCAGTCCTTCTGGTAGTCTGGGTTCTGTTCGGCCCACCTGCGTTGGGTCTCCTGGTTGCGTTGTCGGCGCTTCTCCTCCGGTGAGACATCATCGCCAAGTGCTGCGGAAGGGGAGCAGGTGTCACAGTAGCGACGAGTGTTGTTCTTCGACCCATCCCGATATGACGCAGCACAGCATCGACATGCCTTTTTACGGGCATCCTCACGGCAGGTCTCGCATCGCTTCTCGGCACCATTGGGGTCAAAAGTCTCTTTACATGTTCGGCAGGTCCGCATCCTTCCTCCTCGGAAGGACGCGGCCTATAGGATCATCATCGGCCCACTGGGGGGTCGGCTAGAGGGTGATCCTATCCCCCAACGAGAGGTGGCGACAAAATGATCTTCTCCGCATCGGGATCGAACTCGCGGATCTGCTCGCCCTTGGATCCGTCCTTTGCGACGGAGAACGCGAGGTAGCCCGCGCCGGTGAGAGCCTCGAACTGGGCCTTGGCCGCTGTGACCTCGGCTTCGTTGCGTCGGTCCCAGACGGTCTTGGTGTCGCCCGTGTGGTCAAGGACGCAGAGCATCCCATGTCCCTCGGGCGGGTTCGCCAGTGAGAAGGCTGCTACGGTGGACAACGGCTTGCCGTCGGGTGTCTGGATGGGCTCGGTATGCATGGTTTCGGTGCCTCAAGATTGGTGGTGGGATGTTCTACCAGACCCTGCTCCGTTGAGGGGTCTGGTGAACCTAGTTTCGCAAGGCGGGCTTGTGCGTCCGCCAAATCCTTCTCTGCTTTGGTGCGATCCTTCGCCGCTCTCTCAGTGTCCAGACGACCCTTGATCACATCCCAGGTCTCCTCGACGAGCTTGAAGTCTCGGCTGTAGAGGGTCTCGAACCCACCGCTGTCGGGTCGGTAGCCCATCCACCGAGTGTAGTTGTAGCCGCTGTATCTGCCGTAGCCGTGGGACCACAGTGCGGAGCCGTTGGCGATCTCCTCTCCAGTGGCCCCGTCAACCACGGAGACCGACTTGATCTCCAGGTCGCCGTTGAACGGATGCGGGTCCCCGTCAATCAACGTGACAGGCGCATAGGCCAGAGCCTCCTCAAGCGTGTCTGCCCACTCGGTGCTGTCCCAGTCGCGCTGACAGCAACCACAGCGATACCCATTCGAGATCGTGATGGTGATCTGGTAGGCCATCACGCCACCTTCCTTTGGGTGTGTTGTTGTGCAGCGGCCCAAGCTCGATCCATCCCATCCAGGGATCGTGGGAACTCCGGTGACTTGATGTTCCCCTTTCCGCGAACCCACAGCTCCAGCTTGATGGGCCCTTGGTTGTGGCCCCAGATCATCGTGGAGGAGCGGTCAGCGTTGGTGTCCTCCTGTTGGATGGTCGTTCGGAAGTACACCTCGTTGGTGTCCCCTCCCCAGCGGGACACCATGGATTGGAACGAGTGGGACAGGGCGAACGCATCTCGACCCACCGTCGCCAAGAGGTGCTGGTAGAGGATGTCCTCTTCGAGCCACTTGGCACTACGTTCCAGGCTCTTCTTTCGGGATTCCTCGTACTTTCGATCCCGTTCGAGCTGCCAGTCGGACTTCCAATCCTCTACCACCGCGAACTCACCGTCCACGACCTTGAGCTGGATGCGTCGGTTGGCCACTCGCTCCCACTTCTCAACCTCTTCCTCATGGTCGTCGGGGTAGAATTCGTAGTGTGCGTCGAGTCGGGCCTTGGCGGCTGCGACAACCTCCTCGGAGGCATTCTGATGCTCGGCCTTGCTGACCTCATGGTGTAGATCACTTCCTTTGAAGTCGATCTCCCCCTCGCGCTCCCCAGTGGGCTTGTACACGTAGTCCATCTCTTCCCAGAGGATGAGACCACCCTCGACCTTGAGTTCGGACTTGTCGGGGTCCAGGTAGTCCAGTGCTGCTGGCAGCTCGCGTTCGGGCCAGCCGTTCATGGGGTCGGACACGTCGAAGAACTTCAGCTCGTAAGGACATGCCCAGTAGCACCCACCCACGAGGAGGGTTTTGCCATCGCCCAGGAGCCGGTAGGAGGCCCAACAGAACCCGTGGCCTTTGTCGGACCCGACACTCTTGTTGTTGACGACCTTGCCGGTGTTGAGCTGTACGAACGTCTGGCCTTGGTAGTCCTCTCCGCAGATCAGATAGTCGTAGTCGTCGACATGCTCTTCCATCCACGCGAACGGGAACGAGCTGTAGTTTCGACGGACCTCGGCGATGGGGTTGTCTCCGTTGTGGTGGTAGACGCGGCCCTTGGTGTAGCCCCAGCATCCAGGGCTGGTTTCGTGCTGGGTGATGACCAGCTTGAAATTGCCGCTGGGCGAGACGTGCTCCACAGGGTCCTTCGCGTTGGCGTCGGAGTAGCACCAGTCTGCCCAGAGCTTGTTGTACGACGTGGACTCGTCTTCGGTCATGACTGCGTGGGCGGCCTTGGACCGGAGGTTGTGCTGCTTGCGGACAACGTCCCGTTCCTGGGATGACTTGTCCCACTCGATCTTGATTGGGTGGTCGTCATCCAAGTTGTAGGAGTTGCTCTTGCCGATGGCTTTGCAGTCGGCGTGCATTTTCTCCCGGGCCTCGTTGTAGACCTTGTCGGCAGCGATGGACTCCGCCCGGTGCTGCATCTTGCAGTCGTGGTAGAGCACCACGGCCTGGGAGGCGTCCTCGGGCAGTGGGAACAGCCAATTGTCCTGGTCAAGGGTGTGGCCAAGGGTGTGACCAAGGCCAAGTAGCTTTGAGATCATCTTGCGGAGCATCACGCCACCTCACGGGTGGTCAGGAGGGCCTCACGCTGCATCACGCGGAGACGGCACTCATTGTTCCAGGACTTCACGTCGGTCTCAACGTGGGCCTTGAACGCTGTCCAGGCAGCCTCGTACTCCTCATCGGGCTGGTCGGCCCGCTTGCGGAACGATCCCTCCGCCACATTGAGGATGCCACGAGCGGAAGCGTGGTTGCGAGTGAACGGGGACTCCATCTCGCGGATGGAGAGGCCACGCAGGTACCCGTAGGCCAGCAACTCGTGCCGGGTGGCGTGGGCGTAGCTGTTCGCTTCCGCCTTGAGGTCGTACCGCTCCTGGTCAGAGGTGTCACGCGCCTGGGACCGAAGGTCACGAGCGGTGGTGGCGGCATTGATGAGGGCCTCGCGGATAGGTGCGAGGTTGTGTAGCTTGGTAGTCATGTCGGAATCCTAGTTTGGTTGGTTGAAACTGCTTTACGTGTGCAGGAACAACCGACCGGGGGACCCCGAGCGTGATTTACTTAGGTGTGATGACTGTTGAAGCGCATATGGGGACTCTACTCTCTGGGGGCACAAAGGCAACCCTTTGGGATGAAAAAGGCTCAGCGATTGGTGATGGAGAGCGTGCCGCCGTCCTCCAAAATGCTCGATACAATCTCGAACATCCTGCCGCTGTACTTGCTCTTTTTGGCCTCGCAGGCTTCGAGCTTGGCCTTGAACTCTTTGGAGTGGTCTTTTCCCATCTTCCAGGAGCCGATCTTGGTCAGCGTGACCCAGTCGCAGACAGCCATCGTGCGAGGTTTCTCGTTTCCGTTGTGGTAGCGGACGTGGGGGAACAGGATGGCACATCCGCAGATGCGGAACACCGAGGTTCCCAAGCCATAGCCACTGGGCTTCCACACGATCTCAAGGGGGATCTTGCGTCCGCCACGAACACCTACGAACTCGGCGGGGTCGATCACGAACTCGCACTCAAGTCGGTGGTTCCGACCATGGCGGTCTTCGTCTACGTGCTTCAGTGCTTCCATGTGCCCTCCAGTTCTCACACCTACTCGACGGGGAGGGTAAGTGAACCCCCCGTCAGGTCTGCACGAAGTTTGTGAAGCAACTCCACCGTCAGGCTCACATCTCCTCCGGACTCAAGGGTCAGGAGCAGGGCGTCGAACAGGGGGGGGTCTCCCCCGGCTTCGACTTCAGTGCAACCCAGGCCCTTCGGTAGCTGCCTTGGACCCCACTTCCGGAGCCGCCCTGCCGAACCTCGACTCTCCCCTGGGCAGAGAGAGCTTGGAGGTCAGTCTTGACGGTTGCAGGTTTGATCCCCGAGAGCTTGGCCAGCTCGGTACGAGTCAAGCCATCAGGGACCTCACCGAGCAGGATCCAGAGGGTGTCCCGGCGTTCTTGTACGGCTTTACTCATGTGGACCTTCCCCGAAGGTAGGTGGGGGGCAGGCCCTCCCAGATGAGGGGGCATGGCAGGTGAGCCCCATACTGTCGTGCCGTGAGGTCCACGTAGATGAACGTCTCGCGTCCGGGGACGGGGAAGCAGGCCACGGTGTGGCAGCCTGCGAACCCGTCCTTCTGGGAGTCCACGACAGGGTAGATGTCTGGCAGCTCCGTGTGGCTCTTCTCTGTGCGACAGTCGTCGGTTCCTGGCTACGAAGCGCCTCTAGTTAGACAGTGCCTTGGCCCATATCCTCGGCCATCTCGGCGTCTTCTTCGGTCATGCGCTCGGTGCGACCATTCCAGTAACGGAAAGTCACCCACCGGGATCTGCCGCCACCGCCACCGCCACCGCCACCGCCACTGTTTGCCGGGGAGATCAGATTCAGGAGCACCCAGAACTCCTTCGTCCCGTCCATGAACTGGAGCTTCGCTTTTTCTCCGAACTTCGTGGCCCCGCTGTACAGCAGTTTGTAGGACCGGCCCTTGTATGAGACGATGTCCCCTTTCCGGTAGGAGGACTTGGCTTCCAGAATGGTCGCTAGGAGCTTGGATCGTTCCTCGGAACCCTTGGGCAGCGAGTAGGCCAATCGGATGGCGGCCCTCCGCAGCAACGCGCTCTTCTTGGCGAAGTGGTTGTCCTTGAAGTCCAGCGCCGGGTTGCTGTGCGCGAGGCGGATGGTCGCGGCACGGAGACTGGCTTCTTTCCCGGCCTTCAGACGGACATCGACGTAGCCCACGTCCTCGTCGGAGTGTTGCCCCGACAGGTCCACCGTCACAGTCCCATCCTTCTTCACACTGACGACCTTGCCAGTCACCTTCTCGCCCTTGTAGGTGACCTCCACCCGGTCGCCCTTCTTGGCTTTCTCGATCGGGGTGACCCTGGCGGCCTCTTTGTCGCCCTTGTCCTTCCTCTTGTCTTCGCAGAGCTGCTGCATCTTCTCGTTGGGCAGCTTCTCACACCCGGCGAAGCGCTTGGGGGCTGCGGCCTGGAACAGACGGGAGGCAGCGGACTTGAACTTGTCCTTGTACTTCTCCTTGTTCTTCTTCCAGTCGTCCTGCACAGCCTTGGGCTGCTTGGAGAGCCACGCCTGGAACTCCTTCTCGCCCTCGGGGCCCTCCGTGAACCGGCCCTCCTTGCCCTCCTTCTCGGGAACCTCGTCAGCATCCCCAGCGGCGGTGAGCGCGTGCAAGAGGTGTGGGCGCAGCTCTGGGTTGGAGTGGGCGAGTCGAATGACACGGGAACGAAGGTTGGACATGGCGGTGGCCTCACAGGGGCAGTTGTCTACACCCCTACCCGGTCTATAGGCCCGCTACCGAGGGACCGGCCCCCTACGCAGCGATGGTCGGCTTTCCGACGGGCTGCACCACCGCTTCGGTCTTCACGGAGCCCTTGCACTCTGTCTCTGTGGGCTTCTTGATCTGCTGCATCGCCTCGTGCACCCGTTCTTTGAACTGGGTGACGCGCGGGTCGCTCGCCTCGATCGCCTCAGCCTCGCGAACCAGTTTCGCCAGTGTCGTGGCGTTGACCTTGTCAGCCAGCAGCATCAGCAAGGTCCAGGGCTGGGCCTTCCCTACGATGTGGGAAGTGTAGTCCTCCCGAACGACCATGCGTCCTTGGACGTTGATGGTGAAGTCGAAGGCGTACTCGCCAGGGTCGACTTCTTGTCGAATGCCCTTCCCCCTTGCGGTGCGTGGGTCGAACAGGCGAGAGAGGGCGAGCAGCTCGATTGAGCTGAGAGTGTCGTCGGCAGGCATGTTATCGGGCTCCGTGTGGTATATCTGAAGGGGTACGCCTTGGTCTCGTCCCCTGAACCTAGTGTAGCCGACCACTGAGCCAATAAATGTCCGCCCTCACCAGGGCAGCTCAGATTCTTTCTGGTAGAGCGGCCCGTCCTCCACCATCGGCCCACCTTCGAGTGGGGGGTGGCTGAACCCAATCCAGAACCCGCGCCGCAGAAGATCCCCACAGGTCCACCGCACACGACTGCTGCTCTCCGCTCCGGCGCGATGGATACGCACGATGATGATGCCTTTGGGGTTGTCCGGATGGGTCTGATGGTCGTACACCGCTCCCAGGAAGTCCGGCCGATCTTCAATGGGGCCATGGCCGAGGAGCCACAGGCAGGAGTAGTCTCGGCAGTCCTCGGGACGATTCGCGTAGATGGAGCAGCCTCCCCCACAAGCCTTCAGAAGGGGGCAGGGCACTCCTGGGGGCTTGGGCTTGTCCAGACCTTCCCGAACTCCGAGCACAACGCAACAGGCCGCACAGGTGCCACAAGAACGACTCATCCCTCCCCCTCCTCGGTGGCGCAGTGAGTGGAGAGGGCGGTCATTTCCGATGGGCGCGGGCGCGTGTCGTAATCCAAGGCCCAATGAACGGCAGGCCGTCGAGCGACAGACCCAGACCTCTGGGGTCAACCCGCCCTCGGAGTCTCCTGGGACACATCCAGATTCCGGATAGTGGTTAGCCACCCAGAGCACGAGGTCCTCACTGATGTCGATGCACTTGCCGATGCCTCCCCGGTCTTCGAGGGCTTTTCTCCAGAGAGGGTAGGCGTCCAGGAAGTCTCGGATCGCGTCAAACAGAGGGAACGGGAGCTTCTCTGCCAGGGTGTCCGAGACTGCTGGGAGGTGCGAATGGCCGATGGCCATGTCGGTGTAGACGGCGTTCATGGGGTCGGCCAAAGTGGGGTTTCGTGGAATGGGAGACCAAGGGTCTCTCGGCACCAGTTCAGTACGGGGTCGAGATCCTCCTCATTGACGACGTGGACTCGGAAGATGACGTGGAGGCTCTCCTCCCCACATTTCCGGTGCCCCGCACTCAAACTCACAAGTGCTTCGTGGGCGTACAGATTATCGATGTGACGGGTGGTGTGGAAACGCTGATGGGGCAAGTCCGAACCCGTGTGCAACTTGAGAACAAGCCTGCCGAGTCCAGGAGGGGGATGCTCGAACGCCACCATCCGGAGGCTTCGGGCGTCCTTCACCACATCAGACCAGCCGCTGACTCCTGCGATGATCTCTTGGGCAGCCTCGATCCAGTCGTCGTCGTGCTCGAAGGTCATTCGATCATGCCCCAATCACGAGCCAGCTCGTCGTGCATCTCTCTCAGAACGGAGAGGACCTTCATGCGCTCGAACTCGGTCTCCGGGTCACGCAGCTCATCCCATCCCTCGCTCTGGTCTTTGCGGCGGAGCCTCTCCATGTCGACAATGAGGGTGTTGGCAGCCCAGGTCTCAAGGCTGCGCATCAGCTCGATGTACACGATGATGGGTGCTTCTTCGTGTTCCTCCACAACCTCCTGGTGAGCCGTCAGGTTTTGGAACCTCTCTCGGACCAGAGCAAGGTGGATGATCTCTGCCGAGGGGGCCTCGATGGGGGTGTCGTCGTCCTGGCTCATTCCGGCTCCTGCTTGGAGTGTCGCTGCGCCAGCTTCAGAGTGCGCATGGCGATGGCTGCATGGCTCAGCCACCCAGTCGCGCCTTGTGGCTGCGGGTGCCAGAACTTGTTGAGCAGGCCCATGTGCAGCTGAATCTGGGTGAAGGCGGCGATCTCCTCAATGATGTTGGTGAGGGTGGGATCGTCCAATGCTACCCCTGCTGCGAGCAAGTGCGAGGCGTAGTCTTCTGCAAAACGGTCAGCAGGTGCACGGAGACGCTCGACGGCCATGGACTCCATGCTGTCGCCCATCCCATCAAGCTCGGGCAAGTCGCCTCCCAACAGCTCTCGGGTCCTCTCTGTCAACGCCTTGGCGGCCCCGAGCATCCGGGGCTTGATGAAGTGGTCCATTCCCGCGTCGTCACGGGAGCCCTGGCGGGAGGACTTCCCGAGGTGCTCGCGTAGCCGCTTGCTGGTGAACTCTACCGTTCGCCCTTGGCCGAACCCGTCATCCGTGAAGTGGGCGGCGAGGTCGTCGTAGATGTCGGCTCGGATCAGACACACGGACACCCGCTTCCTCCTGTCGGCCTCCTGGCTCAGCCACTTCGGAACCCTCACCGCCAAACGGTCCTTCTCGATGAGCTGCTGGAGCCATTCGATCCCGTTCAACGGCTTGGGAGACCAGGACGGGTCATGTCCAGCGAGAACCTCGTCGAGCACCACCGCAGGTTCGTGAATGGGGTTCCGCTCTCCAGTGGGGGCTTCTACAAGGTCCAGCCGGAAGCGATGGAGCGCGAGTTGGACAGTCCAGTGCTCTGGGTCCTCGACTTCGACGATCCCATACCCGTTGTAGGTGCCCCGGATGGGGATGCTTCGGGGAGCCCACATGGAGCCAGGGCCGGCCATCATGTCGCGACCCTCACACTCTGTGATGTCGCGGTAGAGGCTCTCCTGAATGAGAACCAGCACCGCCGGCTCTCCCTTCTGGATCGGAAGCTGGCTGATGGCGCACGTAGCGTTCCACATTCCCATGATGGTTTTCTCCTACAGTTCATGCACGATCCCGGCAGGACTCGAACCCGCGACCACGACGGCATTTAAAGTGCCCGGCTCTGACCACTGAGCTACGGGACCGTGCATTGAACTGTGTTAAAGGTTACATAACCGGATGCTTGAGGTTTGAAAATGGCATATCGCCCGGAGACTCGTCAGGACGCCAGACAGCTTCGTCAAGACGGATGGTCCATCAAAAGGATTGCGGGGGAGATCGGCGTGGCTCCAAGCACTGTGAGCCTGTGGACTCGGGACATTGTTTTGACGGAGTCCCAGAGAGCCGATTTGCTCTGGCGTCCCCCCACCTGCTCTCAGGCGGCTGGGGCCGCATCGCGCCGCATCGCGGCGGAGAAAACCGCTGCTTCTCACTTGGAGGCGCAGCTCCAGTGGGAAAGGCTCCGGGCAGACCCGGACTTCATGTTCGGGCTGGCCCTCTACGTGGGCGAGGGGAGAAAAGGGACTTGCGGCGCAGTCTCGATCTCCAACACGGACCCTAGAGTGCTTCGTGCGTCCAAGACCTTTTTCAACCAAATCGGGCTCGCGGACGCTCGGATGCGCGTAAGCGTGCATGTTCCCAAGGGGGGTCGAACCTCGGAGGAGGTTGTGGCGCATTGGGGTGCTGAGCTGGGCCTTTCCGCCGAACACTTCAACAAGGTCATTTCCGTGAGCAGGCGTAAGAAAGGTAACAAGTACCCTTTCGGAACCTGCGCCATCAAGGTGAGTGACATCTTCACCAAACGGAAGCTGAACTTGTGGATGGAGTTGGCACTGGATCAGCATCCGGGCTGACACTCGCCGAGAGCGCCTTCGATGAGGTCATCTGCCTGCTCTCGCAAGCACCCCTCCCAGTCAGACTGCTCCCAGGGCACGAAGGCGTTGTCGTCGCCATCCAGAGAAGCCGTCTCTGCGGCGTCCCAATCGTCGTCGAACTTCGGGTGCGGCTTGCGGCCGTAGCTGTCGTTGGAAAGGTAGTGGGGGTTGCTGAAGACCGTGTTGCCTTCAGAGTCTCGGATCGAGAGCCCCCAATCCATGTACGCGGCGCTGTACGCGATCAGCGTGAAACCCTCTGTCGTCTTGTGTTCACCCAACATGGGTCACCTCGTCTTGTTGTGGATCGCGAATGAGCCGCGCCTGGATGTCTTTGCGTTGCCGTTCCCATGCCTGGAACGCGCTTGGGGAGACTTTGACCTCTCCGAATTGATCTTCGTATCGGAACCCTACGCCCTCGATCTCGGGCAGCACCTTGAGGTCGATGTGGATGTAGTCGACGAACTCCCGCACCCCACCCCCGCGACTGATCTCGCGGTGGAGTCGGATGACCTCTTCGCCCGACAGCTTTCCCACGGAGTGGGTGAGCAGGGAGAGCGAGTAGTCGTTGTCGTCCTTGAACGCTTCGTAGTCCTCGGGGGAGAGGCCGAGAGACTCGCGAAAATCGAAGCCACCCGGGTGCGCCTCGATGTACCAGCGGATCCCCTTGTCACCGAACATGACCCGCTGACGGAAGAGTCTGAGAAGCTTTTGTAGGCGGGTTTTGGTCATCTTGGGCATGTGTGATCGACTCCTTACGATCTACTACGCGTGAACAGCCCAAACCTCACCCCCCAATGATCTTTGTTGCTCGCCCGATCAAGATCTCAGGCAAGTCGA
>Ga0136601_1000779_pt1 | contig 12099 bp, 11 predicted proteins | sample AntRauMFilla2699_FD_181020 | JGI IMG/M metagenome (GOLD analysis project Ga0136601, IMG submission 181020) | Saline lake microbial communities from Rauer Islands, Antarctica - Metagenome Filla 2 #699 | ecosystem: Environmental > Aquatic > Non-marine Saline and Alkaline > Saline | place... | reverse complement strand
TCTTTAGCATCACAAGTAACCCTTAGATCTGAACTATAATAAGAAATATATTCTTTAGGCTTTGGCGCAGCACCTTCCCTCCACTCTCCATAAGGCGAATCACCTGAGTATCCAGTTCCAAACCAATAAACGTCTGTTGACTTATGGGGTGTAAACCTCATAAGAAGTTCTGTTCCCACTGGAACAGACGCCCCATTACCAATATTAGCCCCGGTATCAATGTTTTTTATTGTTGCATGGTACTTAACTGTTATATTAGGATTTTCTAATGCACGTTCCCAACCTGATCCAGAATTCCACCGATTAACATCCTCTTGGTCTGACCAATCCCAAAAATAAACAAATTCTTCATTTTCTACATGATTCCAACTAGTACTCTTGGCTTCAGTAGTTTGAGGAGAAATAAATAGAAATGATAACAAAAACAGAATTGTGATGCTAAATATTTCAACAGGTTTTGAGTTTCTTTTTATTATCATGGTAATTATAATTATTAGAAGAATAATAATTCCTATTCCTCCAAAAATAAGTAAGTAGGGTAGCTTTTCTTTTGTACATAGAGAAGAATCAATATCTTCACAATTATATTCTGTTAATGACTCATCAACAATCTCTCCATTATTATACAGTGTTGTTTGAAGTGTAAAATTGTCTAATGTTTCACTAGGGATAAAACTATCCTTTACTGCCATCATTGCACCACTTACACCACCCTCATAAGTAAACTCATTAACTACTTCTCCATCCTCATCAAACAAGCTCATTACTAACTTGTTATCAGGAACCACTGGAGACTCTCCTGAGTTGTGTAGACAAGAGAAAACTGTTGCTTCTTCTCCTTCTATCAATGGAAAACTTGTTACAGATGGGAAGTTTAATCTAACTTTATCGACCCCAGCACGAACAAATCTAATACCAACTATAGACTTTAAGTCTTCATACTGTAATTCACCAACAAGATAATATACAGAAGCATCTTTCTTTGTAATATTTATTTCTATAGTTTTTGTACTATTAGCAGGTATTGCAACAGTCTCCTTCTCTGTTTGAACTAGATTTTCTGGACTCATACTATCCCACTCGTATAGATTCCAAGTAATAGGAACTGTTCTTTCTCTGTCTGTTGTATTAGATAACTCAACCTTAATATTTGCATCATCTTCATTTTGTATTCTCGGAGGATAGGCTGCAAAAAAATAAGGTTTTTCATTTATACTCACCATTTCTTTGCTAAAAGAAACACCAGTATCAACTCCTTGAATTGTGAAGTTCACACTATCTCCAACAATGTCATCAGTAAAAGAAAGACCCATTAAATTAAACTTCTTATCTGTAGTAAAGAAGGTAGCTAACTGATATTCCCCAGAAATTGCAAAAGAAGGCACGCTCCACTCAAATGTTGCAGGAATAGAGCTGTTTCCAGGAATAGATATATCTTCTACAGCAACAAACTGATCAATAACATCTGGACCATTAATATTTTTTTCGGGACCATTAGTTTTAAATATTTTAACGTAAAGAGTACCATCTGTTATAGGATAATTATTAGTATTCCCTATTGTTCCATCAAATTGCATGGTAGTACCAGATACTGTATCAATAGTACTTGTATGAAAGTCAGTATTAACACTTCCGAACTTGTAATAATCAAAACATGAAACAATATTATCCATCGCCGCCTCTGGCTCTAATGCATCATTTAAAAAACCAGGAAAATTATACATTTCAGCCTCATCTAATTCCCCTTTTTCTACTAATTCTTTCCCATTATTAAAATTTTTAATAGTATCTTCAGGAGTTGTAGTATTTAAAATTCCATTAATTTCATCTTGCGATAGGTATTTTACATCCTCCTCTGTTAATCCGAAATCAGCCAAAGTTGCAGCTTTTGCGTAAGTGAAGCTAACTAGTAAAATTAATAAAATTTGAAGTACTATATATTTTTTCATATTAATAATATTGTATCATGTTTATGATATTTCATATAAGCATATTATTGCAATCTGTTGATAATCATGATATATTTTGAAGTATTAAAAGTTCGCCTCTCGGCGGGTATTTTTTTTAAAAAAATTAAATAACAATTAAATAATATGTTTGATCTAAAAGTAATAAACACAGTTCTTGCTCAACTAGAAGAAGAGCGTGGAATTCCAAAAGAGAAAGTAATAGAAGCAATTGAGGCAGCGTTAGCAACCGCATACAAAAAAGAGTATGGAAAACGTGGTCAAATTATTCGTACTGAATTTAATACAGAAACAGGAGAAGTAGACTTCATGCAAGTGAAGGTTGTTGTTGATCCTGAGAATACATATAACGAAGAAGATGAGGCCCCAGAATATGATGAAAGTGTTCCTGAAGAAGACAGAAAGGTAAGATACAACGAAGAACAACATATTTTTAAAAAAGAAGCTCGTTTCATAAAGAAAGACGTAGAATTTGGTGATGAAGTTGTCTTCCCTCTTGAGGTTAAAGATGATTACGGACGTATTGCTGCACAAACAGCCAAACAAGTTATCATCCAAAAGATTAGAGAGGCTGAAAAAGCTTCAGTTCTTGCAGAATATGGTGAGCAAGAATCAACAATTGTTTCTGGTACAGTAGAAAGAGTAGAAAGAGGTACTATATTTGTTGATATGGGACGCGCTATTGGAATGCTTCCATACAATGAGCAAATTCCGAGAGAAAACTTTAGACAAGGAGAAAGAGTTCGTGCCTTTCTTGTTAGTGTTGATGAGTCTCCAAAAGGAGTATTTCTAAAACTATCACGTTCTCATCCTTTATTCCTAAAAGAACTATTTGTTCAAGAGGTTCCAGAAATTAACGCAGGAACTGTAGAGATTAAGGCTGTAGCTCGTGAAGCAGGGGCAAGATCAAAGATTGCAGTACACTCAACAGATGATCACATTGATCCGGTTGGGGCTTTGGTTGGTCAACAAGGTGTGCGTGTACAAACAGTTATGTCAGAATTGCATGGAGAAAAGATTGATATTGTTGAGTGGTCAGAGAATCCAGAAGAGTTTATCGAAGACTCTCTTTCACCAGCAAAAATAATTAGTGTGGAAATTAATGAAGATGAACAGTCAGCAAGAGTTGCTGTTACTGAAGATCAACAATCACTAGCTATTGGTAAAGGAGGACAAAATGCAAGACTTTCAGCAAAATTAACAGGTTGGAAAATTGATATCTTCCAAGTAGACATGGATGGAAACGAGACTTCTCAGGAAGAACTAGCCAAGCAAAAAGAAGCTAGATTTGCAGCTTTTGATAAGCCAGAGATTAAAGAATTAGTTGAGGAAACAGAAAACGAAGAGGAGGTTGTTGAAAATAAAGAAACAGAGGAAGTTATGGAAGATGTTGTTGAAAATAAAGAGGAAGAAGAAACTAAAGAATAAATTAAAATAAAAAATAAACAGAAAATACTATGAGAATGAACCTATGGCACGACATACCAGTTGGAGATAATGCCCCTAATACATTTAATATTATTATAGAAATCCCAAAAGGATCTAATAATAAATACGAAATTGATAAGAAGACTGGTCTAATTGCATTGGACAGAGCTAACTTCTCCTCTGCCCCATATCCATTTGATTATGGATTTGTCCCAAGAACACTATGGGACGATGGAGACCCTCTTGATGTTGTTGTAATTTCAACTTTTCCACTACACCCAGGAATACTTGTGGAAGTAAGACCTGTTGGAGTTATTAAAATGGTTGATGAAGGAGAATCTGACTATAAAATAATATCTGTTCCTGTTCATGATAAAAGATGGGATGATGTGAACGAATTAACAGATGTTAATAAGCACAGAATGGAGGAATATAAACACTTCTTTCTTACATACAAAACACTGAATGGTAGAAGTACATCTGTAGAAATTGATGGGATTGGAGATAAAAAAGAAGCAATTGAGGCTTTAGAAAAATCGATTAAGATGTACAACGAGGAGTTTAAAAAATAAAAGAAATAAAAAAGTACCTAAATAGGTACTTTTTTCTATACAAAAATAGGTGTATAATAATTAGTATATTTATAATTAACATAATCAATATCATGAAATCAATAATGTCATTATTAACCTTTGCGCTTATCTTCTCATTTGTTGGAGCAGAAGAAGTAAATTCAACATATATTGATAACAGTATACAAATACAGCCTGTTAAGACAAGAACGATTAGTCCCCTAAGATTAGGTGCAGAAGGACTAGAAAAAACAGAAGTAGAGAATGAGACTATTCTACTTAGACAAATTGATAGACCAGAAGGTGTTCGGTTGGATTATATAAGAGAAAATGCAGAGTCAGACATAAGAGCAAGAATGATGCAATCTCAAGACAGTGACTCATTATCCGAAGAGAGATTACACGAAAGAAAACAGATCAGAGAGGGTGCAAGAGAGAGGATTAATGGTCTATTAAGAGGAATTACTAACAAGTTTACAAATGCCCTATCAAAACTTGATAATATTGAAGAAAGACTATCGACAATATTTAATGATGAAGATACAGAAATTATAGAAATGGTCGATGCAGCATCAGAATTAAAGGACGTGGCAAAGATTAGTGTCGAAGAAGTAACTACTGCTTTTGCAGAAGAATTAGAAAATGAAGAAGGGGTTTCTAAAGAAAGAATTAAAGAATTAGTTCATAAGGCACAATTAGATATTAAAAATGCTTGGCATGCTTTTAGAGAAGTAATTACTGAAATAAAATCTTCGAATAAAACTGAAGGAGCTGACGAAGAATAAATTATTAACCTATCAATAAAAATATGATCGAAGAAAACATAAACCAAGAAAGAAAGGAAATAAAAGAAGAAGGAAGTGTAGGAGCATTGATTGGTTCAATAATTATTATAATTATCTTAATAATAGGAGGATGGTACATTTGGCAAGAGGCCAAGAACATAAGCAACCTACCCCCAATAGAAAAAGAAATAACGATTGATGAAGTGACAGAAATAGATGCAACCTTTGAAGATAGTTTTGCAGACATAGAAGATGACCTTAATGCAATTGATTTAGAACTTTAAAGATAATTAAAAATGAACCCAAAAAAACTCACATATCATGTGAGTTTTTTTAATATTAATTGATTTTCTACTCAAAAAATGTAAAATACAACCCTATACACATAATTAATTAAAAAAGTTCATGTCAAAAGAAATGTATACAATAAAAAATGAAGAGAAGTTAGAAAATTCACAACTTAAATTAACTATTGAACTTTCAGAAGAAGCTGTTAAGAAAGAGGAGGGTGAAGCAATTAAAGAAGTTAGTAAAACAATTGAAATGGACGGGTTTAGAAAAGGTTCATCTATTCCAAAAGACATTATTGTTTCTAAGGTTGGAGAGCTTCCAATATTAGAACAAAGTGCATATAGAGCAATCAATAAGATTTATACCCCTCTTTTAGAAGAGAAGGCATATAAAATAATCTCACAACCCGAGATATCAATTACCAAGATGACTCTTGGTAGCCCTATTGAGTTTACAATTATCCTTACACTACTCCCTGAGATAAAACTTCCTGACTATAAAAAGATCGCAAAATCAATTAAAGCCGATGAGGTTAAGGAAACTACCGATAAGGAATTTGAAGAGCATGTTGATAGAATAAGAAATCAATTTGCACAACACACACCAAAGACTCCACATGAACACAAAGAGGGAGAAGACTGTAAAGAGTGTGCTGAAGATAAAAAACCTGAGTTACCAGAGGTTACAGATGAGTGGGTAAAACAACTTGGAGATTTTGAAAATATAGAAGACTTTGAGACAAAAATGAAGGAGAGTATAAAGAAAGACAAAGAACAACACTCTTTCTCAAAAAAAAGACAAGAAATTGTTGATGGTATTATTACAAAAACAGAAGGTGATCTTCCAGACTCAATGGTTGAAGAGGAATTAAATGGAATGCTAGCCCAACTAGCAGAAGATGTAAAAAGAATGGGAATAAAGAATGAAGAGGAATATTTCCAAGCAATCAATAAAACTAAAGACGATCTAAAAGAGGAGTGGAGAAAGGATGCAAAGAAGAAGGCAATGATGAATCTTGCTCTTCCAGAAATTGCTAAGGCAGAAGATATTAAGCCTGATGCAGACAAAGTTGAGGAACAAATTAAAATGATTAAGGAACAACACAAGGATAATGCTGATAAGATTGATAACTTCAGATTGAGAGTTTACGTAGAAAGTGCTTTACTTAATGAAGCGGTATTAAAATTCTTAGAAGGGTTAAAATAACTATGCAAAAATAAAAACACCCAAACTTTGGGTGTTTTTTATATGTTTATAGGTTTATCTCATAGATCTTTTTCTGATCTGGACAACAAGATGGGCATGTTTTAAATTTAATCTTGTTTACGTCAATATCAGCGTCAATTTCTCTCTTTTTTAAGAAACCAGGAATTTCGTAATCTAGAACAGGAGTTCTAAATCCACACTCACATACAATCATCCAGACTCCTTCTGTCTTGTATGTACCTACTTTTTTTAAGGAACCAAGTAATTTTGTTTTCATTTCCATATTATTATACAATATTTAAATAATAAATCAACCAATATTATCTTCTATTTCTTTAGCGAGTGAATCTCCCAACCTTGCTAGTAACTGATCATCTTCTAAGTTATTAAAGTCAACATACAAAACAAACTTAGAATCTTTTTTTCCCAATTCCCCACTAGTTTGTTTTTCTATTCCATAACCCCTAGCAACAGAGTCTGGCGCTTTTTTTGGATCACCTGTGTAGTCTAAATAGAAAAATCTAAAACCATCTCCTACATTAACCAAAACATATGCATCTGTTCCTCGAATTCCATCTAGGTGTGTCTTTATATTATCATCTTTAAATATTGCAGGATTATATATAATAACAGGATCTACTCCATTTTTTTTTAATCTATTAGTTAGTGATGATAGCAGTCTCAAAGTAAAAGGGGTTGTTATATTTTCTAAATACACATCTTCATTTACGCTTCTGTTATAATCAGCGATTCTTTGTGTTTGAATAACCGCTTTTTTTATACTAAAAATATTTTTAATTTTAGCACTAATTTTTCTCTCTAGAGCAGATTCTTTTTCTGCTTTTTTAACAAATGGAATATTAATAAACCTATCTCTTATTAATGGTTTTATTTTCTCTTTTTTTTCTTCATCACTATTTATTCCAGAAATAACTTTTGCCTCAAATATTTCATCAACAATTCCATCCCTCAAAAACTCTTCTGTAAGATTATTTAATTCCTCTTCAAATTTTTCATCTTTCTCAATCTGATTTAAAAAACCCTTGTTATCCTGAAAACCTAAAACCATTCTTTCTGCGATCGACCCATCCATTTTTTTATTATAACTATTTTCGAAATTCATAAATATATTATATCAGATCTTTATTTCCCAAGTTCCCATACACCAACTATTGCGGCAGTCTCTGCTCTTAAAACTTTTTGCCCAAGTGAAACTTTTGTTACATTAAACTTAGAAAATGTTTTTTGATCTTCCTCTCCCCACCCACCTTCGGGTCCTATAAACAGAGCAACTTTATTTTCTTCTCTTTTTATTCTTTCTAAAGAATCTCTATCAGCCACATCGGCAACAATAATTTTTTCTTCACTCTTGATAGCAGAATTAATTGCCTCTTCTAATTTTAGTATTTTTTCAATTTTTGGAATACTGATTCCTCCAGATTGTTCAGTTGCCTCTACAACTATTTTTTCTAATCTGTCCTCACTAAGATTCTTCACAATAGTTCTTTCTGATTGAATTGGTGTAATTTTAGAAATTCCAATTTCTGTCACTTTTTGTGCAACCAATTCAAAAAGATCTTTTTTTATCACGGACATATATAAAGAGACATTATTTATTTTTTCATCAACTAATGTCTTGGAAATAATTTCAAAATCCCCTCTGTCTTTTTGAAGAGACAAAAGTTTCACATGATATTCATATTGGTTGTCGTCGAACAAGACACACTCATCACCCTTAGTGAACCGAAAAACACTTTTTAACTGATGTAATAAACTAGTGGAACGGAGAACACATGAGTCTTCAAAAATATCAAACACATCTTTTTCTTCCGCATTACCTGCTCCGACATAGAATCTATTTAATTTCATAAATATAGAATACTGTTTATTAAAAAATAAACAAGTATAAAACGTTATTCAAAAAATCTTGTAAAACCCCTAATTATACGTTACACAGATAAAATCCATATAAATTAATAATAAAGTGGTCTGTTTCACAGTATATATATGAGACATTCTTAAGGACAAGTCCTTAAGAAATAAGGGACATGTCTTATATTACTTAATTCTTCTTGCATGTAGATAAACCTTTATGTATGCTTAAGGAACCTTAACAATTTAATTTTAGTAAACATGATTATTCCAACAGTAATAGACAAAACACAGTTTGGAGAAAGAGCATATGACATCTTCTCTAGATTATTAAAAGATCACATTATTTTCCTCGGAGGACCTATTGATGATCACACAGCAAACCTTGTAATTGCTCAATTATTATTCTTGCAATCACAGGATCCAAAGAAAGATATTCAACTTTATATAAACTCACCAGGAGGATCTGTAACCGCGACTCTTGCGATGATTGATACAATGAATCATATCAAAAATGACGTATCAACTGTTTGTGTTGGACTAGCCGCTTCAGGTGGAGCTTGGTTATTATCACAAGGAACAAAAGGTAAAAGATTTGCTCTTCCAAATTCTGAGATTATGATTCACCAACCACTAGGAGGTGCCAGAGGTCAAGCGACTGATATTCAAATCACAGCAGAAAATATTATCAAAACTCGTGAGAGACTTGCAAAAATGATGGCTACAGCAACAGGAAGAAAAACTGATCAGGTACAAAAAGATATAGAACGTGATTTGTTCATGACAGCAGCTGAAGGTAAGAAGTATGGAATCATCGACAAAGTTCTTTCTTAATAGTTAAGAAAATTTAAATGACACAATTAATATTAATTCTTGCGATTGCAACAGCCGCAGGAATCGCCGGAACAGGTCTTGGATGGTTCCTAAGATTCATTACTGCACTCGGAAGAAAAGGTTCAACAGAATTAGAGATTAAAGAAATGCTAATCTCTGCTAGAGAGGAGGCAGAAAAAATAATTCGTGAAGCACAACAAGAATCAAAAGAGTCTGTAAAAAAATCTTCAGATAAAATTGAAGAGGATGAAGATCGTCTACAAAAAATGGAGGATCGTCTTGTTAGACGAGAAACAATTTTAGACAAGAGACAAATTGATTTGGATGAGGAAGAGGAGGAAATAAAAACATCAAAAATAGATCTTGAGGATAAGACAAAAAAGATTGATGAGGTTCTCATAAAAAAAATGAATGAACTTTCATTAATAACAAATCTTTCTGAAGAAGAAGCCAAGGAAGAATTATTAAATATCATAGATAAAAGATATGAAGAAGATCTTCTTATAAGAATTCAAAAATTAGAAAGGACATCAAAAGAAAAGATGGAAGATCGTGCAAAAGAAATTCTTTCAACTACAATTCAAAGACTTGCTAACCCCGTCAGTTCAGATGTTTTCTCTTCGTCAGTTCACCTACCTAAAGAAGATGTTAAGGGGAAGATAATTGGTAAGGAAGGAAGAAATATAAAAACATTTGAAAAAGAGACTGGTGTAGAAATTGTTATTGATGAATCTCCAGACACAATCATGCTGTCTTCATTTAATCCAGTAAGAAGAGAAGTTGCGAGACTTGCAATGGAGAGACTTATTGCGGATGGAAGAATTCAACCAGCAAAAATTGAGCGTGAAGTTGAAAAAGCTAAAAACGAGGTAAATAATATAATAAAAGAACAAGGAGAATCAGCTGCTTTCAAGGTAAAAATATTTAATCTTGATCCAAAGATTATGTTAATTCTTGGAAGATTACATTTCCGAACTAGTTATGGACAAAATGTATTACAACACTCTATTGAAGTAGCTCACCTTGCAGGAATGATTGCTGAAGAGATTGGAGCTGATCCACAAATAGCTCGTGCTGGTGGACTAGTCCATGATATTGGTAAAGCTGTTGATCATGAGGTTGCAGGAACTCACGTAGAAATTGGTAGAAGAATATTACAGAAGTTTGGTGCTGATGAGGCTGTAATTAAAGCTATGCAGTCTCATCATGATGAGTATCCATATGAAACAATTGAGTCTGTTATTGTACAAGTAGCCGATTCTATCTCAGGAAGTCGTCCTGGGGCACGTAGGGACTCTGTAGACAACTATCTAAAGAGACTTGAGGATCTTGAGGAAATAGCAAACTCATTTAAAGGGGTTTCTAAAACATATGCATTACAAGCAGGTCGTGAAATACGAATATTTGTAACACCTGAAGATATTAATGATGTTGAATCTAAGGACCTGGCACACAAGATAGCAAAAAGAATAGAGAATGAATTATCTTATCCAGGAGAGATAAAAATAACTATCATTAGAGAAACTAGGGTTATAGAGTACGCAAGATAAATAAAAAAACCACCCAATTGGGTGGTTTTTTTATTATTCAGAGAAAATAGATTATTTTCCTGCTTTCACAGCATCCTTGAAGGCCTTAGCAACCTTAAACTTTGGTACTGTTGTTGCTGCAACTTGAATTGCTTCCCCTGTTCTTGGGTTACGAGCAGTTCTAGCAGCTCTAGCTTGAGGTACAAATGCTCCGAATCCTGCTACAGCTACATCAGTTCCTGATGCTACTGAATCAACGATTGTGTCGAAGATTGTTGATACAACTTCTTCAGCTTGAACCTTTGTTCCTCCTAGTACTTCGTGTACTTTCTCAACTAGTGATTGTTTGTTCATATTTGTATTGTTATAACTAATAACGATTAATATCGTATAACCTATTATATACCAACAGATTTGATAAGGGAAACCTTTACATTTTACTTTTGTATGGTGTTTAAATAAAATAAAAACCCCAATTGGGGTTTTCTGCTTGGTGCGGGTGGGGAGAATCGAACTCCCGTCCTCTGCTTGGAAGGCAGATATTCTACCACTAAACTACACCCGCAAGCCCAAGTAATATATCATATTAGAAATATAGACGCAATATCTAATTTGCATGATACAATATATGCATGCCAATTTTAATTTTTATAGCACAAAGACTAATTTTACTAGCATTAGCAATCATGACATTTCTGGGTGTAACTTCTGAGGAGACATATTTGAACGCCTCAGACAATTTTGCCATAGACCCTGAAAGAAAGGCTGCTATTACAGAGATATTAGACTCTCCTAACCCTATTATAATATCTACAGAAGAAGAGACGCCTGTCTTTGAAAAAATTAAATTAGATATCATTTTAGATAAAATAAATAGAGATATCCCTATTTTTGGACAAAAGAACAACATAGAAGAGGAAGACTATTCGGAACCAGAAAAAACAAAAACTTTTGATACAGAAATACAAGCAGATACTAATGATCTACTGAAAGAAATTGAGGCTCAAATTAATACCTTAAAAGCAGAAGCTGATAAGGCAATAAATAAAAAAACTGAAGAAGATGACTTAAATCAACCAAAAGAAAATACTCTTCATATTGCAAATGTTGCTAACAACGCTGTTATAAACATTATGTGTCTCAAAAGAGAAGGTAATGGACTTAGTGTTATTACAGGATCTGGAGTAATCATTAGTCCTAATGGAACAATAATTACAAATGGACACGTAGCTCAAAATCTATTAGATCAAGATGATGAAAACATTGATTGTGAGGTTAAAAATCCAAATCATTCATCAATGAATTATAGAGCTGTAATTTCATATATACCTAGTATATGGAAAGGAGCTGGAATGTTTAATTTAAAATATGGTACAGGAGAAAACGACTATGCATTTTTATCAATTGTAGGTCCCGGACCTGATGGTAAAATGCCAGATTCATTTCCCTACGTAGAAGTATCTACTAATAGTAATGTTCTAAGTGTAGGTAATGATATTTTCATGCTTGGTTACCCCGGTAAGCACACGGGAGTATATAGCACAGACACAAATCTTCCTCTTGTAACAGGTACATCATATATAACTGATATTTTCACTTTTGATAAATCAAGTAA
>Ga0136601_1000778_pt1 | contig 12136 bp, 10 predicted proteins | sample AntRauMFilla2699_FD_181020 | JGI IMG/M metagenome (GOLD analysis project Ga0136601, IMG submission 181020) | Saline lake microbial communities from Rauer Islands, Antarctica - Metagenome Filla 2 #699 | ecosystem: Environmental > Aquatic > Non-marine Saline and Alkaline > Saline | place... | reverse complement strand
TTGTTCACGTAGCCCCCTCCGTTACTATATACGGGGTGGGTATAGGTTGTCTACCGAGACAGGCCGTAGGAGGTTCGCCTAACTTTGAGGTAGGTTTAGTGAGATTTCCGGTAATAGTTCCGAACCCCTCAAGAAGGGATGGTGCTCGGCAAGGTAGACGACTACCTCATCGGGCACCTCGTGCGGACGACGGGCCAACAGAGTGAGGCAGTAGACAACTACCTCCTCCGTGAGCATCTCAGCCTGCCCGTCCCAAAGGTTGCGGACCGCAAGCCATTGGCGATGTGTTCCTGTCTGGAGCATTTGGGTTCACCAAGGCGTGTCCCGATCATACACACACCTCGCGATCTGATCCACCCAAGAGTTTCCAAACCCGAAAAAAGTTTTGGTTGGAGGGATCTCCGCCTCTCCGAAGCGCCAACAAAACACGTTGGGTAGAACTCTCGTGGGTTGGGTTTGCGAAGCTGGCGCGTAGAAGTCCCCACATGGAGGTGCACGAATGGCTCGAAAGGACAAACTGGCGAAGAGGAAGGCCCAGAAGAAGAAGGCTCAGAAAGCGCTCGCCACCCAGAAGCATGCAGAGAACCTCGCACTGAAGAAGCATCTGTCAACGCGAAGCAGCATGATTGACCCCAAGCTTGTAGCCGCCACGGATCTTGCCCAGCTCGACGAGATGCTGCTCGACAGTGAGGGAAAGCTCCGCATCCGAAGCAGCTCGGTCTACGACAAGATCGATCACATGGCTCTCCGCTTCTGGTGCAACCGGAGAGCCTTCTACGGGCTGCCCACCACAGAACTGATCTCGTGGCTCCAAGAGTTCATCGGTGACCGTTCCGCCATCGAGGTGGGCTCGGGGAACGGAGCCCTTGGACGAGCCTTGGACATCCCACGTACGGACAGCCACCTCCAGAGACGGCCAGATGTCGCCATGCAGTACATGCTCCAAGGACAACCCACCATCCCCTACGCCTCCGACGTACAGAAGCTCGAAGCGATGGATGCCGTGCGGATGTTCAAGCCTCAAGTCGTAGTTGGCTCCTGGGTGACCCACTGGATCGATCCACACAAGCCCTTCCCCGAAGGTGGCGGGAACATGTATGGGCTCCACGAAGATCAAATCCTAGACCACCCTGGCGTCGAGGCGTACGTCGTCGTCGGACACACGAACGTGCACAGCCACAAACCGATCTTGAAGCGACCACACCGGATCATCGAAGCTCCCTGGCTCCGCTCGCGCGGTGCTGATCCAGAAGGCAACAGAATCTACATCTGGGAGGTTTAGTTTAGAGAGGCCGCGCGTAGTACAGGTGTAAGGAGACTACGATGAACGCCGCCGCCCCCATCAAGCTAGACATCGACTGGCGCGCCAAAGACAAGCGCGAGGAAGCCCGCCGGGGCTACGTCGACAGCAACAACACCTGCTACCTCTGTGGCCGTAAGGCAGGAAGCCACTGGCTTGCGGTAGACCTCCGCGTCTGCGAGGCCGTGACGGTCGCACACGCCAAGGAAGATGACGACACCGCCTTCTTCCCCATCGGAGCCACCTGCCGCAAGGGCATCCCCAAGACCCACATCATCACCCGCGCCAAGCTCTTCAAGGAAGAAGCATGAAGACCGGAAAGGCCAAGATGGGGTTCAAGGTGCGCAAGGACCTCGACGGGTGCTTCCACCGAGGGAAGGGCGGGCGAAAGGCTCGCAAGGCCCGTCGCCACAAGAAGATGGCCGAGACGCGAGTGCGTCAGGCAGGCAAGCGCGCATGTCGCAACCACCAAGGAGAGAGCTGATGTTCAACGTCTACCAGCAACACAAGGGGTCCAACATCTCGATGCCCCAAGAGAAGAGCCTCGAAGGAGTCAAACGCCTCGCAGAAGCTGCGGCCAAGCTCGGGCACGACGCATTCTACCGCGCCTTCCGAGTCACCCCGAATGGCGAGAGCTTCGTGACAGCTTTCTCGGTGCTCGAAGGCACCGTCGCAGAGCACAACAGCGTGACCTTCCCCCAGGCGCACTTCTGATGGGCGAGTGGACCAAGAGAACGGTCAGCATCGCCATCGCATGTGGGATCACCAGCACCGTTCGAGGTGAGATGACCTCTCTGAAGCTGGTGCTAGACACGAGCGAGGTCGAAGCCAAGATCAAATCAGACTACGGGTTCATCCCCCGGGACTTCAGCCGCTCACCCATCCTGTTCCCCCCGACACGCTCGGTGGTAGACCTCGTCGCCTACCTGTGCCAGGACATGCGCATCCCCCACGACCTCTACGAAGACTTCTTGGCGGAGAGTGTGGGGGCCGGGGTCTACAACCCAAAGAAACCGGGTTGAGTTTCGTCTTCCCTCGCGTAGTACAGGTGTAGGAGGCTCCATGGCCAAGAGAACCATCATCGTCGGCGACGTTCACGGCATGTTGCCCGAGCTGAAGGCCCTGATCGAAAAGGTCGGGCTGACCAAAGACGACCACCTCGTGTTCTGCGGAGACCTTGTGGACAAGGGGCCCGACAGCGCGGGGGTCGTTCGACACGTACGTGAGCTGCGCGAAGAGGGCTTCCGCGTCACCGTGGTCAAAGGCAACCACGAAGACAAGCACGAACGCTTCCGTCGCGCATTCGCCAAGGCTGGGGACAAGGTCCAGATGCGCGGCCTCGCAGAGCTGAAGGCCATCACTGAGGCTCTCGATGCCGACGATGTAGCCTTCCTCGACGAGGCAGTCCTGTTCTTGAGGCTCCCAGAGCACAACGCGCTGGTTGTCCACGCAGGGGTCCTCCCCAGCACGCAGATCCCCAAAGACCCCACCAAGCTCGACAAGGCTGCGATGGGAGCCTTGGAGCGGGTGATGCGGGTCCGTCATGTGACCGGGAAGGACCAGGCGCGGGTCACGGTCGAAATGGACCTCACCGGGATGTCTGAGGCTGAGATCAAGCACGCTTTGATCTCTGACTTGGCCGTTGAGGCGAGCGACACCAAGATCATCAAGATGAAGGTCCGCGCCAAGGGCTCTTTCATCGCCCTTGGCAGCGAAGGGCCCAACGACCCCTTCTGGGCTGAGGTCTATGACGGACGGTTCGGGCAGGTGTTCTTCGGACACAGCCCGTACCCTACGGCAGCGGAGCCGGTGTCCTTCCCTCACGCCACGGGCCTCGACCTCGGAGCCGTCTTCGGCAACAAGTTGGCAGCAGCCGTGCTCGTTGTGGGCGAGACGACTCAGTTCGTGACCGTGGAGTCCAGTGGGAAGTTCTCGAAGACCTTCTTCGAGGACGGTGACTGAGGTGGGTGGCATTCGACAGGGACTTTCACCCTGCTGCTGGTGCCATCAGCGCCACGACCTTCCCTGAAAGGCTCTGGCCCCTCGTGGCTGGGCGTTTTCACCGCCCACCACGTAACACCCCAACGCCCTAGCGCCAGGAGCGCTTCTTCGGAGTGCGCATCCCACCACGATCCTCGCCCTCCTCTCTTGGAGTGGGTCCCGAACGACGCTTGTGGTACACCTCGACCTCGCCCGGAGCACCTTGATCGGACCTCCGGCTGCTGCTGGCCTCACGAGGCTCCGGCCGGTCTGACCGCCGCTCGTTGGCCGCACTCACCGTGATGGAGCGTCCATCCAGGGATGATCCGTCCAAGGCGTTCAGGGCTACCCCAGCGGCCTCCGTGGTGTCCATGGTCACGAACCCGAACCCTCTGGACTTCCCCGTCTCTCGATCCAAGACGACCTTTGCTTCCTCGACCTGTCCGAACTCACGGAAGTGACCCGCAAGGGTCTGGTCCGACGTGTGCCAAGACAGGCTGCCTACAAATAGCTTTCTACTCACTATGTCTGTCCTCCTGGGGGACACTACTCGGATGGGGAGGGGAGTGGGTGGGGTCAGAGCAGATCGAACATGCCGCCGCCAGGCACCGGAATCACGCCAGCCTCGACCAAACGCCCCTTCAAGTAGTCCACGTTGTCGAACGGCTCGTCCTCCCTCACCTCCATGAAGGTGAGATTTGGATCGTCCTCGACGAGCTTGCGCTTGATCTGATCTCTCCTTCGCATCGCGAGGTACTCCACCTCGTAGCTCTCATCAGGCAGGAACGCGTTGGGGAACATGTAGTGCTGATGCCCCTGAAACTCGACTACCAGCTTGTGCTTGGAGAAGTAGCCGTCGAAACGGAAGCGGTGTCCCGTGGGTGGGTTGACCCACCCACGCTTACGCCACTCCATCTTGTAGGAAGCACCTCCGAGTGCCTCGGACACGGTATCCAGGCAAATCGTCTGGCTGATGAGCCTGGTGAAGGTGGGTAGACCGTGGCGCTCGCACTCCCGCTTGATCACACTGAAAGAGTGGCCTGTCTTCCGCATCGCACGAGCCACGCTGATCTCCCCGTTGCCCAGGGCGAACTGTTGGAGTCCCTCGGCCTCCAGCCTGATCGTGGCTCGCTCGGCCCTGGCCAGCACGTACTTCGACGAGGTGCCCAGTCCCCACTCGCCCATGTAGGTGTAGAGGGTCCGCCAAGAGAGACCCGTCGCCTTCTCGATGGCTCGTCGGTCAACCTTGCCCTCGGAGTCAAGGAACGGCATGAAGTCCACGATGGTCAGATCCGCAGCAAGACCGTTGTTCCAAGGACGGTCCTCGCCCACGTACTCGCAGAGTTTGCGCGTCGCCTCGGCGATCCGCTCGTCGGTATCCTTGGTCAAGCCCTCGTTCCAAGGGGTGCGGCCCCTCATCTTCTCGGCCGCTGTGGCAACACGCTCGTCCGTCTCCTTTGTCAGGCCCTTGTTCCACCGACCTGCGTTCTCGGACATCTTCTGCTTGGTCTCCTCTGAAAGCGTGGTCCCCTGAAGATATGAGGCATCCCTAGCCGCGCAGGAGAGCGCCATCACCTCGTCGTCGGGAAAGGTCGTACTGTAGTCCAAGCCTGGGTGCGCATGGCGCAGGTGCATCACCAAGTTCTCCGCGCGATAGCCGCACACCCGGCAGGTGACGTAGTCCTCAGGCTCGGACTTCCCCTCCCACACCTGATCTTCGGAAGACCCCTTGCAGGAAGGGCAGCGCAGATCATGCAGGGAGCCCATCCACTTCGAGACCTCGTGCGAGGTCTCGCAAGTGGGGCAGGCCACCTGCTTGGTGCCTGCGTATCTCGGGCTCTTGGAGCGGGCCCGAGGCTTCTGCCGCGCTCGCTGCCTTGCCGCAGCGGAAACAGAGCGAAGGGGCGCGTCGCCATGCTTCGCTCTGTAGTCCGTCGCCGTCATCCCATGGGCGGAGGCGATGTGCTTGTACAGCTTCGCCCCCTCGTGACCACACTCTCGACACCTGACCTTGCTCTCGCCCATTGAAACCTCTCAATGGGCGAGAGCTTAACCGGTATTCCCGGTATTGTCTAGATGGGCCTAGAGTTGCGACCTGAGGTTAAACGTGATCACAATATACAAAACCGGGAAGACGGGCTGGATGAACGCCTCCGCCTCGATGACGGTCGGATCGTCCGCAGACGCGTTGGCCCGAACACCCGTGTAGGCGTTGAGGATCTGCGCATCGACGAGCAGCTTCAGCGTGTTCGAGAGCTGGCCCTCGATCTGGCTGAGAACACCCGGCAGGAACTTGATACCGATGAAGCGTTCGAGCGTGGCGCGGGCCTGACGCTGTGTCTCGTCCACGATCAGCTGGATCGTGGGGAGACGGAGCAACCGGTCCTGAGCCTGCGAGGTGAGGCCCTGACGAACCCGAAGGAACGGAGGGCGGTCCTCGACCACCGTGACACCGCGCACAGCCACCTGATTCTGCTCGACTGCATCCAGCACGCGAGCGAGCTGGTTGAAGCCGATGAGACGGCGGTTCGTCCACGGAGTCGCCACATCGACGTTCGGGCTGACGACTGCGCCTGCAAGGGCAGAGGCGATCATCGTTCCGTCCACCAGAGTCTCCTCATCGTTCCCGTCTGCACGGGGGAGGGTCATCGTAGCGATGTCGGGGTAGACGACGCGGAAGCGAGTCCGGTTGATCCCAGTCGCGAGGTTCTGCACATCCGCTGGCTGGGTGCCGGCCGACACGCCTGCCACGATCGTACGTTCCGCACGGTAGCGGATGCTCGACTGGATGTCCGCGTGACGCGTCATGTAGTCGAACAGATCAGCGGAGTCGCCACGGAGAGCCACGAGAATGTCGGGGAGGATACCGCCTTGCAGCGTACCTTCCAGATCATCCACGGAGTTCATGAACGCCTGGACCGATGCCGTGTCGGGGATGCCGTCACCATCTGCGTCCTGGTCCTTCTCGACCTGCTTGACACCCACCAGCACCGCACCGTTGAGAAGCGCGAGGTAGGCAGCCAGCGTCACCGGGTTGTCCGGGGACAGGCGGCCATACTCGGCTTCCACAGCGCTGAACTTGGTGAACAGGCGGGGCTGGAAGTCTTGCTTCTGGTACTCGTAGGTGACGTAGTAGATGTCGCCGACCGCAGGCTCTGCACCGTTGCGGTTGAACGTCTCCACCAGGGAGGTATCACCCACTCCGATGCCCAACGTGTTGGTCACGAGGAGCTGGAGTCCGGGGATCGACAGCACCGGCTTGTTCGAGTCGGTGGTCACCACGCGGCGGACGCGCAGGACGAAGCTGTCGGTCAGAGCAGCGCCGGGGTAGTTGATGTTCCCCTCGCGCGGCAGCACGGTGAAGGTCAAGCCCGTCACAGCGTCTCGGTAGGTCTGACCCACCACGCCGTCCTGACCGGAGCCCTCTGCGCCGATACCAGAGCCACCCGAGCCGTCGTTGAGCGACGAGGTGTTCCCGGTTCCCGAACCGTTGACCGTGTCGGAGCTGGTCACGAAGAAGCCGGAGATGCCCGCCTCTCCACTCGAACCATCGCCGTCAGCAACCCGGAGCCCAACGCCGGGCAACAACACGCTGTTGATGGTCGGCGTGTCCCAGGCGATGGAGCTGCCCACACCCAGAGCGACGTTGCCGAGGCTCTGCACGTACAGGTAGGAGGCGTTCGCCGCGTCCGTCTGGACCCGAGCGAGTGCCTCTCCTGCGAAGGTGGCGGCAGCTGGGTTTGCCCAGTCGTTGGCCACCGCTGCGATGAATCCAGCACCCACGAGCTGCGTGTGGCTCATCAGCGCACTGGCCAGGACACTGGCCGCGACCGGGACCCGCGAAGAGGTCGAGCCGTCGATGAGGCCCAGGTCGTCATTCGCGTTGCCCGTTCCGATGTCGATCGTGCCAGCGGTCGTGTCCAAGCCGGACACGATGCGGAAGCCCGCACCCTCCTGCTGAACCACCGCCGTCGAGCCAGACGCCGTGATGGCGGTCTGGATCTGACTCAGGATGGACACACCCACTGTCGGAGACACCGGACCCATGGGAACGTCTGCCGAGCCGCCCAGTGCGATGGCAGTGCCGGCCGCATCGGTGAACTCAACCGTCACAGGGACATCGTCCACAGTGACCTTGAAGACGTTGTTCTGAGGGTTCGTGCCGCCGTCCGCGTAGAACGTCAGAAGAGGCTGACCATCGCGCTCGTCACCGAGCCCGGTAGCCTGTCCGTTCGAGAACCCGACAATGCCGAGGATCGAAGCCTTCTGCACGGTGCCCTGGATGCCGGCGACACCAACGTCGCTGACCGTCAGGCCCATGTTGTCGGAAGCAGTGGAGCCTTCGACAACGATGCCGGCCTGACCCACCTGGGAAGCCCAGTGCATCGAGCTGGAACCGGGGATGAGCCGGTTGCGCAGCACAAGGCGGTCACTCCGCAGTGAACCCGTAGCGTTGCCGGCCACGGTGAACCGACGCGCAATGAGACCGTCGATGAGCTTGGTCTGACCACCTGCCGTAGCAGTGTCCGTGTCCATGCCCCCCAGGACGGAGAAGTCATTGGCACCGGCATCCGAGCCACCGGTGAACGTCGCACCCGACACCGCGAACTCGACGCCGCTGGTGCTCTCAACCAAGGTCACCGCGTTGCCCGCTGCGCCCGTAGGCACCGCAGTCAGCGTGATGGTCGTGGTCGTCCCACCGACGTTGTCGGCAGTGGCGATGGCAACGAAGCTGTTCAGTGCATCGTTGATCGCGGCGACGATGTCGTCGGCGATCAGCTGCGCAGAGCCAAGCGTGTTGTCGTAGTCGTCAGACCCGGGAGTACGTGGTCCACCCGCCGCGTTCAGAGTCACACCACCCACGGTGATGGTTCCTGTGGTCGGGAAGGACAGAACGGTCGCCGTGCCGGAAGCCTGAGCATCACCCTGGGTGATGAACTCAAGGTACCCGGAGGCGTCGTTCGGATCCTTGGACAGTGTGAACACCATCTGCCCGTCGGCGTTGGCCGAGACCGACACGCCGAAGGCTGTGACCACCGAGCTGAATGCGGTGTCCCACGCGGCTGCGAGGAGCGTCGCACTGTTGTACGTGCCAGCTGCGATCGTTGCGGTGAGATCACCGGTGCCGCCAGTGACATCGCCCGTGTAGTGGAAGCTGATACTGTCGTACTCACCAGCCACGATCGTCACGGGGGAGGTGAAGCGAGCTGCGCCTGTGTAGGCGGGGAGGCTCGACGGGTCCTTGAGGACGTAGACAGACGTGCCGTCCGGGACAATGCCCCAAGGTGCACTCACGGTCGCATCGAAGGTCGCGGCGTCGTATGCCGTGATGGTCTCGGACTGTCCGCTACCCGCGCCCGCCGTGATCTCGATGGTCCAGCCGACGTAGTAGTCGTCCGTGGTCGAGGTCAGGTTGGTGGAGGCGGCGTTCTCCAGCTCGATGGTGTCGAGGCCGGTGCCCGGACCCACTGCTGTGCCCGTCTCACCAACCGCTGCACGGTTGATGGCGTCGACGTAGCGGCCGAGGTCCTGAGGATCACCCACGATGGTGCCGACGTTCGCCTTGCCCGAGACAAGCACGCCGTCGATCGTGAGGTTGATCTCGTTGTTGGTAGCGTCGATCGTGTACTCGGTGAGTCCCGTGTCCGCGTTGTACTCGATCTCATCACCGACCAGAGAAGCTGCGAACCCGAGGTCCGCCTCCCCGTTGACCGCAGAGAGGTCGAGGCCGGCTGCACCCGGATCCAGAGCGTTCCCGTCCACGTCGATCTTGATGTGGTCAGAAGCAGACGAGATCGGGAAGTAGGGGCCCGAACCAGCAACGGTGAACTTCGCGAGGGTCGAGTCCTTGTTGCGGAAGGTGACCGTCACGTCCTCTTCGACACCACCCTCAAAGAAGGTCGTGCGGAAGGGCTGCTCATGGCGTGCATCGGGGAGCTGCTCCGACCCGCTCGGGAACACGATGTCGATGCCTGCGAGGGATGCGCCCTTGCTACCGAAGGTCGTGGTCAGGAGAGGGCTGCCATCCGGATCCGAGATGGTGTAGGTGCCGACGCCAGCTGCGCCAGCTTCCTCGACGGTCAGCGTGTAGCGCTGGTCGCCGATGGTGTTGTAGAAGAAGGTCGCGAACACCTGCATGCCGACCTGAATCGGGTCCTGAAGGGTGATCGTCGCCGTCTCGGACTCCACTGCCGTCACCGTCACGGCACCGCGCTCGATGGCGTCCTGAAGGCTGAAGCCGACGTAGGCGTCCACGAGGTCTGGGCGGTTGGTCGGCAGGTCAATACGACCGTTGGACACCGTCTGGAACAGGCTGGAGCCAAGAGGGCTGTTGCGCCCGTTGCCGGTCGTCGGAAGCAGCGGCAACTGGAACTGACGAGTGCTCGTGACAGGAGGGCTGACCGTGGTGTCGGTCACCGGGTTGCACTGGGCGAGGAACTGCTTCACGTCCACCAGGGTGGGGGTGATCTGACCACCGCCCTCTGCGTCCGAGCCCTGGAAGAACTCGGTGCCGGCCGTGTGCTCTCCGACGGAGACGACGGCTGCCGTGCCCCAGAGGAGAAGATCGTTCTGAAGAACGAAGTCCACACCGTCGATGAAGTCGGAGCGGTCCGGGGCGATGCCCGCACGAAGAACATCCGTGATCTGGCGGTGTGCGAGGTAGTCGAACGTGTCCTGCCAGCTGTTGAAGAAGTAGGTGATCGAGACCGTCGCGCCGAGAGCGGGGGCGAAGGGCAGCGTCACTGAACGGTTGGTGCCGTTCACCGAGACCGGAACGACTGCGGTGCCGTCCACTCGGACCGTCACGTCAGCAGGATCGGTCGTGGTGACACCACCGTTGGACCCATCAACGATGGGGCCCTGGAAGGTCAGGAAGGTGCGGTTGCGGCCGGTGGTCGAACCGTTGGTCAGACCCAGCGTCGAGTTCGCGGTGCCGTTGCCAACGGTCACGTCGCTGGCCGCTGTCAGCGTGACAACCGGGTCGCCGTGGTTGTTCGTCGTCGTGCCAGCGAACAGGGTGGTGCCGACTGCGCTCGAGTTGATGAACGCGGCGATCTGGCTCGCCGACCAGGGGAGACCCGGGCTGTTCTGGGGAAGCGTGATGGTGACGATGTTGTCGTCCTGATCCACACTCAGAACAAGCGTGTTGTTCACGTCCGTGGTGATCTCGAAGGACTCGCCAATCGCGCCGATGACCAGCGGGGTGTCCGTGGTGATCTGAGCACTCACATCGTCCGTGGTCATCGTGTCGGTGCGGTTGAAGAAGTAGGTCGCGCGGACCGTGTCTCCGAACTGCGGCGGCGTCGACAGCTCCAGAATGCCGTTCGCGCCATCAATGGACAGCACCACGATGGGCTGATCGTTGATGGTCACCGATACGCTGACAGCCGAGGTTGTCGTAGTGCCGGTCCCGTCGCCAGTGACGATGGGGAAGTTCCGCACCTGCACCCGGCGGCGAAGGCCGTCGAAGTTGCCCAACGTCACCAAGCCAGCGACGCTGACGGAGACAACCGCGCGACCGTCGAGGTCTTCACCAACGATGCGCTGGTCGACGCTCGACGAAGAGCCTCGCACCAGCTCCAGATCAACTTCGGTGAGTACCTCGGAGCCGACTCCGATGTAGATGGGCAGGCGAAGTCCAGACAGCAGCGCGGCTGTCGGGTCCTCGAACCGTGTACGGGTGTAGACGCCGGGAGGGGCGTAGATCGAACCTGGGAAAGCCATTTTTGTGTCCTCGTTCCAGAGGAAGAAGTTCTTCAAGGGCCCGGGGCTATAGAGACATCACCGTCGACCTGAAGGCCGGGGTGGGGAGAGTCTCGAATTAGCTAGGTTCCACCTGTTGAATTTCTACCAGCAACCGCGTTGTTTATGCCCTGATGGGCTTGATGACTGAATCTTGTGAGATCGGGTAGGTAGATCTGGATACATCTGACGAACTCCAACGTGTGGAGCCGGGATTGGTAGCTTTGAATCTGGTCTAAATCTAATCTGGTCGATCTATCTATCTGTGCACATCAGTCAGCAAGCCTGTCAGGACTCGCGGTTGCTGGCCCCCTCTGAGGAGGACCCACTCTTGGCGGGGGACGGACCCATCCGCTTCTGAGCAAGTTCGTTGAGGGCACGCCCTCGGGCGGACATGTCGCGTGCTGCGCCATCCATCACTTCGTAGCCACCGCCCACTTCGGGGAGCTGGCGGCGAAGATCAGATTTGTCCTTCCCTGGGTTGTGTCCAAGTACACGTCTCTTCTCTGCGTCACGCGCCTCGATCTGCTTCCACTTCTCGGCTGCGTCCCGACCGATGACCCGGTCGTAGTTGTAGTCGATGGAGTGCACACCAGTGTTTTGAGGCACTGGGCCGGTCGGCTTGTGGGCAAAAGTGTGGTTGGCTGCCGTCACCTGCTTTTCGGCAGGCTCTCCGCATCCCTTGCAAGCGAACGAGTCCCCTTCGGCAGCGGCGGCTTGAGACCGCCACAGCTTCTCGAAGCGGAGGCCGCAGTGCTGGCATTGGTAGACAAAAATGGGCAATGGATCAGGCTCGCTTGGATTCTTTGTGGAACGTCCAGCCGGAACGTGTCCGGGAAGCATCTCCACGCGCTTCCACGTCTACGGACGACCCCACGTAGATCCTGCCGTTGGTTCGACAACGGATCTCGTAGACGCCGCAAATGGGAAGGGAAGTGCTCATGGTTTCTCTCACATAGGTGTCGCTATAGGCTCGCCACCGAGCGAAAAGCTCACTTGATGGTTTCGTAGGTCTCGCGCCCAAGTCGGAAAAACGGGTCCTGGTAGCTGCCCAGGTTGAGCCCCAAGTCCTCGACCACCGTGATGCCAGAGAGGTCCGAGTCGGCCAGTTCT
>Ga0136601_1000777_pt1 | contig 12160 bp, 15 predicted proteins | sample AntRauMFilla2699_FD_181020 | JGI IMG/M metagenome (GOLD analysis project Ga0136601, IMG submission 181020) | Saline lake microbial communities from Rauer Islands, Antarctica - Metagenome Filla 2 #699 | ecosystem: Environmental > Aquatic > Non-marine Saline and Alkaline > Saline | place... | reverse complement strand
CTTGTGGGAACTGTAAGCATATGGGTATGTGGGCATGTAAGCTCGACACCTTCGAGTGTAATCACCAATACATAGACCCAAAAACCGATGAACTGGTTATAAAGAATCCGTATAAGTTATGGGAATGGAATGGGTTAGTTGAAGATGAATAAACAAGATTTTTGGACCCGCCAAATCATAGAGTTAGACTAAGCTTGTCCTGTAGTCGCTTCCAAGGCTCACCAGCGGCAATCTCGTCTATTGTCCACTCCGTGTAGCTAATCTTGTTCAACCACTCATCACGTGGTTTTAGAACTGGCGTCTCTATGTGTTCCAACTCACCGATATCCATAGCAACAGGGTAAGCCATACTATGACGTGAAACAAAAGCGGGAACACCGCTAAGAACGCTAACCACAGCAGGGCCACTACTGTAGCAAACGACACAGTGAGCATTGCCCAAAGTATCCTCGAAATCAAAATCATCATATGAACCCTCTAAGTGTTTCGGTTTAGCAATAAGGACATTGGTAAACTCTTTTATATAATCTGGTGATACGTGGAAACGCGGGTGCGGACGCATGATAATCTTGCGGTTGGTATGGGCACGAACCTTACGGCACATACTAATCATCCACTCGTCCATTGGTGGCATACCTTTCCATTGTTCGCTAAAACCGTGTTGGCCACAGATAATAATATTCTCGCCTTTCGTCCAAGGTTTTGCTTCAAGACCAAGGCGTGTAGGTCCATCTGCTTTTGGCCACTTGGCGTCTGCGTTGATGCCGTTGATGCCGACCTTCCATGTCTCGTTACGATTCAAGCAACCAACTTCAAGCACAATAACATTTTTGCCTTGTGAACGATAATGCTTCCATACTTGTTCGTTAGGCTTCATGCGACCATTCCATAGCTGTGACCAGATAACAGCAACATCGGCATCCATACTCTTATGAACAACTTCGTGCCCTTTGAGAGAATCAATGAATACTTGAAATACTGGGCGACCAGCGATGCTTGAGTTTTCTGGAAATACAGCTATCTTCATGTATATCCTCCCCACTCAATATCCTTGGCAAAGTTTCTTGCCACAAAGTCGTATGTCTGTTTGTCATAATAGCTCATGTAATCTGTCTGGCCCGAACCTGTGTTGTGTCTGCCGAGAGTAACGGACTTATCAACGACTGTTGATATCCAATCGTCTGATAGTTGTTCAAACATCACAACACTCTTTATAGGTGCATTGTCAAACCATTCTAATTGTGGCTTGACTGTAAGGATTTTATCGGCACGATGTTGAGTTCCGAGCAGCCACGGCTTGAAGCCTTCTGCCAGTAGTTTGGAATCCTCTGGTGTGTTGTATTTCTGTTTGCGAAGACGATGCTTGAACAACGAAACCATCCGATGCCAAGGATTGCGGATTACACCGAAGTATGTCATTCCTTTACGTTCAATACCAAGATGGTCGAATGTCTCAATGATTTGTGGCACCGTGTAATGATTGTCGCTCCATCCGTTACGAGGCAGCTTGTTTCGGTCGCGTATCTTCTGAACTTGAACCAAGTCTGGTATGCCTTGTGTAAGACCTTTGGTGATTGATACACCGGCAGTCTTTGGAACATGAACGAAGCATACGTTCAATGATGGTGAGTAATGTGCCATTTATTCTCCTAAGAACAAGAAATCACCATCGTGAAGATGATGTAATGTATTTACCACTTCTTCACCGTGGTCTATTGATGTTACTTCGACAAGATATTGCTTTTCTGAATCGTAATAGAAGCAAGAATATGGCTTGTCGTCAAACCATTCAAATACCTCACGCACGGACCCACCAGTTTTATCTGCCCATGGCTTATAAATCTCTACCATACAGTTCGGTGTCTGGGTTGTGATTAGTTGTTGGGCACCTCGCAATACATCCAGTTCGAAACCTTCGACATCAATCTTGATAAAGCCGATGTTCTGATGATGTTCGCTGTCAAGTCTGGTCATAGGAACTGAAATCTTCTCGGACTCTACCAATGGGATTTGGCTTGTCATTGAGAGACGACGAACATCCACGTAAAGGTCGATGGACGTGACTTTGTTGCCAACTGCCATGTTGCGAAACGATATGTTCTTGTTTGTCATATTTGACTTTTGAACAGTATGCAACTCAGGAACTGGCTCGTATGTATAAACATGTTTTGCGTGTTCCGAAAAGAAGTGACAATGATATCCAGTGTTGCCACCGACATCCAATACAATCTTGTCTCGTGGGATATAAGGGACGAGGACTTTTAAGATAGAGTTCTTTGTTAGTTTTTCGTATAGCTTTGGTTTCCAAGCTCGTCTGTTCAAAACCTTTTCACTTAGCATGTCTTTTTACCTCATCAAAATCTGTAGATTTACTCTTTTTTTATTTTTACATAGACCACCACGATGGAGTGTCTGTGTTGGGTCGAATATAATGCAGTCTGCTTCGTCACTTGTCCATTCATGGAGCATTCCTAGCATCTTGCTGCTGATAAGTGTGCCATCTTGAATGTATCGACCGAGAATCACGTTCTTACGGAACTCAGGTGGGAAACAACGCATGACTTTTCTCTTTACTGGGTTGTCAAGGTAGTTGCCTGTGCTGTTACCGCACGCCACAAGCCGTTGAAGCTGGTCGTAGGCCCATCGGTTGGACGTTGGAAGGGTTGTAAAGGGTCCAGTGTCCTTATCAACCTCGTTTAGATACACCATGGCCTTCATAAGATTGTATTTTGGGTCCATGTGAAGGCTCACAAGCTCACTGGTGGCCGAGAGGTCGCGTAGGGTCATGTAGTGATGCGTATCGGTGGGTGTGGCCACATGCAACGCTATACTGTTCAAGTCCATGTCGCGGGCCGTTCGGTTATATTTGGTTACCGCGTCGAATACGCCCTTGTCGTTGAACAACTGGCGAACAAGATGAAAGAGCTTTTCGTTCTGGGCCTCGTTGTATAGATAAAATCGGTCATAGTCGTGAGGCTTAGCCACGTGGTCTTCGATTGCCAATAGTTCTTCTATCTCTGATGACATATGCGAACGAATGTCATCAAGTATCTTTTGCTGACCGTGAAACCCAACACAACCATCGTGGTCTAGGGTATTGAACAGTGGGGTGGCGGGTATCTCAGTGCGTTCGACTTGGCCTTTACAAGACTCGAAGTATAGCTTGACTGACTTGAAGATTTTTGAGTTCTGTTTGCCAAGTATTTTCTCTTCTTGAGGGTTGAACGAGATGATGTGACTGCGAATGTCTTCTACCATCTCAATCCAAGCCTTTCGGAACTTACCGATGTCCATTAGCTCAAACGCATAACGGACATTGGCTACGTGGTCAAAGTTGATACCTATGGGGTATAAGCTTTCACCAGCACCGGGGAAGTCGCATAGGTCTGGCAGTTCAAGTCCATGGTCATAGATGTAATCATTTCGAATCATTTGAATGCCTTTACGAATAGGTTCTTTGGCTTGTTAGGAATACGTTCGATATTCTTGAAACCGTGCTTTTCTAATGTGTCGTGAAGCAACGCATAATCATACCCAGACTTATGAATGTCCCATATCTCATCAACTTCTGTCTCGCGTTGCTTACCCCAGAATCCACTGATGGCCCACTCTTCATCGGACATGCCACTCTTGTTTATTGTGGTCTTTCTGTCTGGGTTCAGCCATTGCTTGATGTGGAACAGCATATCAGGCACCATAATCTGAACCTCGCCACCGGACTTCAGTATCTTCAGCCAAGATTCAAGTGTCCAATCTGCCTGAACGAAAGTTAGATGTTCGAAGAAATGACGTGAATAAATCAAATCAACGGAACCATTTGGAACAAACTGATTGATGTCCCATGCGTTGCAGACGTAATCTACACCGGGTAAGTCTCTAATATCACAACTTGAAAAGCCTTCTGTTGGGCTTTCACCGCATCCAAACTCTATTTTGTTCATATGTTATTTATTGTTGAAAACATTGTCTAACAAATGCTTCCAACATTCTCCGCTTTCCATTTCTTCTGGTGTCCATTGTGCATACGCCATATTGCGTAGGTATGTGGTTCTGTCTGGGGTCACTGGGTTGTCGATGTGGTCGAGACTCCATCCGCTCATAGGTGATGCCATAGAACGACAATCCATAGCGATGTGAGGCACACCAGCAATCACGGCGTCGATACCACTACCACTCGTGAAAGATACCATGCACTTTGCACCGGCAAAGTCTTCTTCGAGCGGCGTCCCACGTTTTGAGAATGAAACACGCGGATTCTTTTCGAACTCGCGAATAGCAAACATACGATTCTCGTCCTGTGGCTTGGTCAATGGATGCATTCTTATCTTTACGGGTAGGTCTGTCTTGGCAAGGATGTCAGTAACAGTTTGTTCAGCCCATGCCTTGTGGTCAGTGCCGAATAGGCTTGCATCTTTCAATAACTGCATACCCAACAACACATAATCACCATCTGTTTTCCATGGTTTAGGTTTGATGTTTAGCTCATCGAACCTATCTGATGGTGGGTTGTCTCTGAAACCGAACTTGCCATCCATCATGAAGCTGTCAGCGGCCACACGCCAATGGGTATTCGTAAGAACAAGTGCTACACGGTTTAGTAGTGCTGACTCGATATATACAACCCTACAATCTTCTCGGAGAACCTCACCCTTGAACCGATGATAGTCTGTTTTTTCTTTGTCTTTATCTTCTCTGAAACTTCCGAATATAACGGCAATGTCACACTCTCGGTATTGTCTCTCTGGTTCGTAAAAACACTTGTTGTATTTTGAAATACCAGTGGCAAAGCCCTTTACGAACTCTCTGAACTCTGGCTTGTTGGCCGAATAGCCGAACACGCCTATATTTTTATCTTGCATGTTTGTTTCCATAAATATTATATATTTATATAGGGAACACCATGACGAGATATAAACTCAGCCAGTTAGACGACGACCCGATTATCAAGAAAGCCAAAGAGAAACTACCCAAAGAAGCACTGGACCATGCAGCCGTGCGTAAGCTACAAGTTCAAATAGATGCAATCGTTGAGGCGATTTACGCATACAACGACCAATCTCATATAGATCGGATTCCAAACTATATAAAGAAGTTGGATTCATTGCTTACGAAGAGAGCAAATCGTGTAGATAAGGTTTATATTGCAGCCGAACGTCGAAAGGTTGCACACAAGCGTTCAATCGAAAAGTTCAATGTTGGTATGGCCAAGATGAAAGCACGATACCATCGTCTTATTGAAGTGGTCGAAGAAGTCAAACCAAAGAAGATTGTTGAGGTAGGAACATGGCGTGGCGACACTGCTATTGCTATGATGGTCAAGGCCGCAGAAATGAACCCAACCGCCACCATTCATTATACGGGATATGACTTGTTTGAGGCGGCAACCGATGAGACAAACGAATACGAAATGAACGGCAAGGGTTTCTGCACGGTAGATGATGTCAAGGAACGTATTGAGACGTTCGATAAGCTCACCGACTACAAGAAGAAAGTAACGCTGGTCAGAGGCAACACAAACGAAGTCATGAAAAAGCACAAAGCCGACATCGCTTTCATTGATGGTGGTCACCGAGTTGAAACAATCGAAAACGATTTCAGTTATGTTAAAGAATCAAAGGTTGTGGTGTTCGATGATTATTACAACGCAGAAATATCACCAATGGACCTTGAGCTATTCGGTTGTAACAAACTCATTGATGCTCTACCCCAAGACGAGGTAGAAATCTTCCTCCCAGAAAAAGACAAAGTAGGGATTGCTATTTGGAGAAACCCCAAAAGATGAAATATAAAATAGTAACTACCTTCCCTGCAAAACACTACGAGTCATACGGAAAGCGTATGATTGAGACGTTCCGTAAAAACTGGGATTCAGATGTTGAGCTACACGTTTATCACGAAGGCATCATTCCACAAGAGTTTGCCAGCGTAAAATACATCGACTTACTCGAATCATGTCCAGACTTGGTTGCCTTCAAAGAGCATTGGAAAGACGAGCCAGTAGCAAATGGTATGCCCGACGCACAAAGCAACGGCTTACTGCGACCAGCAAACATCAAGGACCGATATAAAGACGGACATTGTTATTTGTGGGATGCTGTTAGGTTTTCGCACAAGGTTTATTGTCAGGCACATGCAGCCCTACAAGGCGATGCTGATGTGATGTTCTGGCTTGACGCCGATACAGTTACGTTCCGTCCTGTTGGTAAAGCATACGAGAACTTTGGCAAGGCTGGTCCAGAATACCTTTCGTATCTTGGACGAACCACTTATACAGAATGTGGTTTCATTTCCTTTGACCTTCGTAATCAATACAACACGGAGTTCATGAACCGATACAAAGCAATGTATGACACAAACGACCTCTTTACCCTGCATCAATGGACAGACTGCCATGCGTTCGACCATGTGCGAACCCAAATGGAAGCCGAGAACAAAATCATCAACCATAACATGAACGTTCATGGTGGTAAAGGCCATCCGTTTGTGAACTGTATTTTGGGTGAATACATGGACCATCTAAAGGGTGCCCGTAAGATAGAGGGCAGCAGCCGTCGCAAAGATGTTATTGATACTCGTGGTATTGAGTATTGGGAAAAGGTAAAGAAATGAAAGTAGAAATCTTTAGACACAGCGGCAAACCAAAGACCGAGAAGTTCAAGAAAATCAAGTATGGTCGCAACGGCGAAAAGGAAAAGAGCATTCAGAATGTAATGATTCTTGACGATATGTTCGAGGCGTTTGCTGATGCTATTCGTGCCAACGGTGATGAGCCTGTGTTCAACTATCTACCCAAAAGCCAACTGCCAGAGCCAGCGTATCAACATGCACTTATCTTCGGATACGGTCGTAGCTTCAAGCAAAATGGCAAGTCTGCTATTCAAGATTTCAGATACAAAGTGCTTCAAGACTTGAAGGCACGAGGCGGACACACAGTTTGTTTCGATGCTGGTTATTTCAAGACCATGGGCAACTATGAATATCATCGTGTGGCTCTTAACAGTCCATTGAACAACGGCACCTTCTTACACAAGAAGAATAACACCGATGCCCGATGGAAATCCTTTCAACAACAATACGAAGTGCCGTGGCGTGAATGGACACCAACGGGCGACCTTATCCTTATATTCATTCAACCTGATATGGGATATTCAATGAACTACGCCCCGACGCTTGATTTTATTATGAGCAGCGTGAAGCGTATCCGCAAATATGATACAGTCTCTAAGATTGGTGTGCGAGGTCATCCTAAGTCAATGAAGCTTGGTGACAAAACACAGGCGATGTTGAAGTTTTGTGCTGAGAATAACATTGAGTTTTATGATTACACACAGTATCCGCTGTATCCATTGTTAGACAGAACCAAACGGGCAATAACATATAACTCGTCGGTGGGCGTTGAGACAGCAGCCTACGGCGTCCCTACGGTCACTCTACACGACATGTCAATGGCATGGGACGTGGCATACCACGACATCAAAGGTAAGTCGTCGTTGCCAGACAGGACACAGTGGATAAACGATTTGGCTCATACACAATGGAACGCAGCCGAGATTGCTACTGGTGAGCTATGGGCAAAGTTCAAAGAAGAAATGGCTAAGAGAGACGAATCAAAACTCTAACTTCATCGACGTTCTAAACCTCATAATGTTATGTAAGGCTTCACCGCTGGCCATTTCTTCAAGGGTCCATTGGTCATAGGCTAGGCTGTTCAACCACATATCACGAGAAGGTCTGATGGCACGTAACATGTCGGTGCTGGCCACGGCGTATGCTGCATTGTTTCGGTCACAAAAAACTGGCACACCGTCGATTGCAGCTTCGCTGGCAGCACCACTTTGGAAAGTTGCCACCGCAAATATATCTGGATTCTCTAACGCCTTTTGAAGACTGTTGCCGTTGCGTCTTTGCTCTGGTGTTGGCTTCCCTCGAACCAATAAAGACTTATCAGGAAAGTTGGTGTGTAATACATTCGATATGCGTTCAATCCATAAATCCACCGAAAGATTGGGGTATGCCCCCAGCGACTTTTCACTTGGCGGACATAGAAGAATAGTCTCGCCACCAGTTCTCCATGGCTTCGTTTGAATCTGTGGGAACTTCTCAAGTAATCTCTTATCAGGAGTTCTGGCATTCACCATGGTGTTTTGAAAATGGTTGATGGCGATGCGATGATACTTCTTTACACCCGGTTCGTTGAAAAAACCAGTGTCGATGAAAATGAAGTGTTGTGGGTTGTCAGTGTATTTGCTGTCCCAGCATTTTTTGATTATCTCGCTGGCTTCTTTGGAGCGGGACCGAAGAACCAATATGGAATCCGGTTCATATACGAAGCCTCGGTCATAAGACACGAACTCAACGTTTTGTAATGGGGCGGCAAAAGCTTCAAGCACTTTCTGGGTGGAGCTACTACCTTCGTTTTGGTAGATGTAATACTTCATGTGATATATTTACCAATAAATACGTGATATATGAGAAAAATAGTTGTCTTCGCAAACACCGCCAACCATAAAAAACTAAGTGGTCCAGCCATCTTAGATTTCGCTCATGGGATAGATGAGGACGTGACAGTTGTTAGTCACGACAACGCACCTATGCCAGAAGCGGACATAGCAGTGATGTATGGATTTTACCCTGCCCACGTTCCAATGTCAACGGGTTTGAAGGCATACCGCAAAACTATTCGAGACACATACCAGAACCTTATCGTCATGGATGGTGGATGCTTTCGCTCGTTCGGCAACAATATCTATTGGAGACTTGGTTATAACTCTCCGCTTTGGGATGGTGATTATCGCATCAAAAAACCACACTCCAAACGCTGGAAGATAGTGCGGAATAGCATCAGAGAACACACCGGCACAGATTTTAGATTGCACCCATGGAAAACAGATGGTGATTACATTCTGGTATGCTTACAAACAAACACCGGTTGGTCGATGGCTGGTATGAATACAGAGGCATGGATAACAATCAAGCTGAAACAGATTCGAGAGGTGACTGATATGCCAGTGGTTATTCGGTTACACCCACGCAGCAAACAATCACACGTGGATTACATTGAAAACAACATTACGGGTGTGACCATCCAGCGATACGAGGATTGTTCTGCATTGGAAGCAATGGAACATGCACGAGCCGTGGTTACCTATAACTCATCTATTGCCTGTGACAGTGTGATGATGGGAGTGCCAACATTCATTGACGAGGGACGATGCCTTGCGGCACCATGCTGCAATCATGACATCCGTAACCTATTAGAGCCAGATTATACAGATAGACAACCTTGGCTTAATAAGATTGCTTATACGATGTGGGATAATACCGAGCTTAGTGATGGCACAGCTTGGAATCATTTACGCCGTTGAAAAAATAAACCGCGTTCTTTGATGAAGTTTTTCTTCTTCTTGGTGGGGTCGTCAATAGTTCTGATTTCAGCAGTCGTTCCAACGTCATACCAGAAACCATGGTCAGCAAACTTCTCAATCCAGTATTCTTCTGCCTGACAGTTCACGTGGTGGTGACCAACATGACCCGGTGGGGCATACGTGATTAGAGCATATTTGCAAGACATAAAGGTTTCCATGTAGTTCGGGACATATCGTTCTTCGACATGTTCAACAAACTCACACGAATACGCAAGCTCACGTGGTTCTATCTTGAATGGACCCTTGGTGAAGTCATGTAGCTCAACACCGATGTTTCTTTTGACGGTCCAATCACCATCAACACCCATACAGTCGATGCCCATACTGATTGCAAGCTCTACCATACCAGCAGGGCCGCAACCAATGTCAATCATCGTTCGGATGTCATATTTGTTCTTTACATATTCAAGAACGGCGGGGAATAAATGTGTCTTTCCGGCGTGACCACCAAGATGTTCGGGTAAAAGATTTTCCATACGATATTTATGTTTGACAAACCATTGTTATATAATATATAATGGTAGATTATATGGACAAAGATAAACAAGAGTTTTGGGATATGTTGATGTTGCCTAATAACCGAGGTTGTTGGAACTGTGCAACTGAGCCTCTTTATTGTAATGGGTGTAATGCTTTTGTTCAGCCACCAAATGAAAAGAATATTGAAAGTGCTTCGGGGCAAATAAAAGAAGAACGCTGGTTAGTCAAATGGAAATGGAATGGACAAAGATAAAAAAGAGTTTTGGGAGGCATTACGGATGCCCAACTTTCATCGACATGATTGTGATACCTGTAAGTATGACTCAGACAAAACCAATAAAACGTGTAGTGTCGTTGATAGTTGTGGAATGCTACAGCCAACAGATATAAAAAACCCAAAAAACAAATGGGAATGGGATGGTGAGACAATGCCGCCAGAAAACGTGTGATAGGATGAAGCTAAACATTTATGTTCCCCGAAACAAAGAAGACAGTAAGTGCTGGCGTGTGTTCTCCCCGTTCATGTTAGGATGGGACGATGAAACACATATCGAACACGACTATATCGAACGTGAAGGGATGGCCATGTTCTGGGGTCTGGTCGGTCAAAACTCTCAAATGATAGATAATATACGGGGGCATTATCTGTTCTCAGACATGGGATATTTCGGTCGATACAACGCCTTACAAGAAGCCATTGACCCATCTGCTGATTTTTACTGGCGGATATGCATTGACGGAATGCATAACAATATTCTTTATCATTCCCATCCACCAGACAGGTTTGAGAAGTTTGGAATCGAGGTCGCCAGAAAACAAAAAAAGGGTAGTGAGATTATCATTTGCCCGAGTTCAGAATCTGTTACTATGCATCATCACAACATATCTGTTGCACAATGGCTTGAGATAGTGACAGAACAAATAAGGGAAAACAGTCTTAGACCATATCGTATTCGTCACAAGCCAAGAAAGAACGGAACAAGCGGACCAGCCGTAGCAGATGTTTCGTTCGAGGAAGACATCAAAGATGCGTATTGTGTGATTACAGCCGCAAGTATGGCTGGTGTAGAAGCCATTATACATGGTGTGCCGGTTATTGAGACTTCCGTTGAGGGGCCAGTAGGAAACTGCCATGGCAAACTCTTTGGGAAAGAGCTACATGACCTAAAGTGGAACCGTGACGAGGTGATGCATCGTCTCAGTGGACTTGCATACAGTCAGTTCAATCATGAAGAAATGGCAAATGGTTTTGCCAGAGAGGTAATACAAAGTGTATAAAAACAAAACAGATAAAGAGAAGTTTTGGGAAGACCTTTCAATGCCAGATAAATCATGTAAGAACTGCACTCGACCGGGACATTTTAGCCCACACCGAATGTATGAATGGAATAAGCACAGTGCTATTCCAGTCCATTCTGTCAACTATGCAAAGACTTCTCACACTGGAAATGGAATGGTATTGTAGATGGTGAAGACGATGAATAAAGACAAGCAAGAGTTTTGGGAAGCATTGTCTTATCCAGACTTACGAGATAGAACATGTCAAACCTGTGCAAACAGCGACAAGTCTGGGGGTGGTAAGCCGTGTCATAAAACTGATGCTTTTGAGGATTGTTTTGCTGATTATAACAGCTACCCAGAAAAGCAACCGAGACATTGGGTTTTTAGTTCAGAAAAATACAAAAAGTATAAAAAGATAAATACTGTATGAGATTGAACGAACTTCTAACAGACAAATACCCATGGGAATGGGACAAAGAAGAAAGCACACGCGACACGCGATGGGCAGTCATTGAGGTTTCAGAAACTCGACGCATAGATGTTATGTTTGACAGTCACGGAAACCATAAGTGGGAAGTGGAGTTTTCTTCTACCGACCCCAATGACAAGAGTAAGTTTTCGTATAAGCCTACAGGTGAAGGCGACCAGTTTCGTATCTTTACAACAATCATTGCAATCATGACTGAGTTTGCAGGGATATTTGACCCAGAGACTTTGATATTCAATGCCAATGAACCTTCTCGTGTCCGTCTTTATGGGGCAATGTTGAAGAAGTTTGCATCTGTCCATGGATACGAGTTCGATGCAGTATCCAAGCCTAATATTGCTGGCGACCAAACACACTTTACAATCACCCTCTAACTGTGGTATAATGAAACCTGTAAGAAAGAGAACCTGTAAGAAAGAGAACCTGTAAGAAAGAGAACCTGTAAGAAAGAGAACCTGTAAGAAAGAGAACCTGTAAGAAAGAGAAC
>Ga0136601_1000776_pt1 | contig 12164 bp, 10 predicted proteins | sample AntRauMFilla2699_FD_181020 | JGI IMG/M metagenome (GOLD analysis project Ga0136601, IMG submission 181020) | Saline lake microbial communities from Rauer Islands, Antarctica - Metagenome Filla 2 #699 | ecosystem: Environmental > Aquatic > Non-marine Saline and Alkaline > Saline | place... | reverse complement strand
GGTTCTACTGAAATATTTGCCTTGGAAACCTTCTACGGTCCAGCTCGGGTTATCTTGATTGAAGATACCCCGCTGATCGAGAAACACCACCTGGCAGATCGAGACATTAAAGCCGGTGAACGAATTTTATTGAAAACAGATAATTCAGCTCGAGGACATGACACATTCCACGATAGCTGGACAGCTCTCTCGTCTGAGGCTGCTGAGTATCTAGCAAGCAAAAAAGTTGCCCTTGTCGGTATCGATTGGTTTGGTATTAAACAAAAAGATGCGCCTGATAATGGCGCACACACGGAACTGCTATCAAAGCATATTCCTATTCTAGAAGGCATAACACTAAAAGACGTCCAACCCGGCGTATACACGCTTGCGGCACTCCCCGTTGCCTATATAGGTGTCGATGGTGCGCAGGCACGGGCCGTGCTCATTCATCAATAAAATCTTGGCGGAACACACGGGTCTGGAACTCTACCAGTGTCTCACATTTTAACAGTTTTAAGGGGAAAATGAGACAAATGAGACACAGCAAGCCACATACAGCCATGTCTCATTTCTTAAAGGCTATCAGGGGTAGCAGTTTCTTGGAAGAAACTTGCGTACTATAAGATTATATGTCATACGAACACTATTAATCGAACCTTGCCGTTTATTTACTCCTCTCCAGTGATAGTGCCAAGATGGCATGTGTCAGATGTCGAATACTGATAGGCTCGTGCCACTTTACTTGCGTAATACTGACATGGTGATCTCGTGGTGCCCGAAACTGGCGCTTATGGTAAATTACTTGATCGTCAATCGATAGTTTCTCGAATAAGGCTTTGCAGAAGTGCCGCCTGATGACAGGATTAGCTTTGGCGTAGGCCTTGCCAATATCTAGGCTATGGGCTAGCTCCAAAGCTCTGTCTCGCCTGGCATTGATGATAGCTAGCCTTGATTCTGCTTCGGCTATGACGGTTTCAGCTTGTTTTATGTCATTGTTAATCCGTTTCTGCTCGCTCTTAAGGAGATCGGGCTGAATTACCTTGTCGTAGTAAGCTTGCATGAGGTTTTCTTGCTCGGCCAGCAGGCGGCGGCAATAAGACAAACACCAACACAGGGAGTAGCGATAACAAACAAGCCAAAACCGAAAATAAGCCAGCCACGGCAAAAATCGGTGAGGTAGCTCGTGACGGTAAATTTGAATATACCGTCGCTAGTGTTGAATGCGGCAAGACCTCTGCTGGCACGAACGAGTATCTAACTAAGCAAGCACAAGGACAATTCTGCTTCGTAAATGTAACTGTTAAAAATATCGGCAGCGAAGCCCAAACGTTCGATAGCTCAAGTCAGTACTTGTATGATGCAGCGAATGCTAAGTTCTCTGCCGACGGAACAGCCTCTCTCTATGCTAATCCTCAGGGCAGTACGTTCCTGAACCAGATCAATCCCGGTAACAGCGTGTCTGGTATCCTGGTGTTTGATCTGCCAAAAGACAAAACCCCTGTAACGGCGGAGTTACATGACAGTGCGTTCTCAGGCGGTGTAAAAGTCAACCTACAGTAGTACACCCCAGACAAATTTATATGTGTCGCTACGTACCTAAACAGGGATGATAGTTTGACAAGCACCTTAAAATATGCTAGTATGTAGTTGTTAGATAACAAAAACATAAAACTACCCATATAATTAGTACTATGCAAACACCTGGAAGCTCATTTCTACACGAGAGAAACCCCAATCTCCACGCTTCACAAGAAGTAGAGAGCGTTGCGGGTTATTTGCGTGCTGGCGGTGAGCATATTCCAAACGAGCCAGCCGATATAGGTCGTGTAGCTGTTGCTGCAGCGGAACTACCGAAAACACTAGAAGTCGATGTGCAGCAGCTAGAATCTGAACGCAAAATGAACACTGCAGAAAATCTGCGCGGCCTAAAAAACCGTTTTGGTGAACGGTTTGTGAAAGGCGACCTGATGGAAGGTGGTGGGTACACTGGTGGAGCCGCGAGAGAGCTGCTAGCTGGTTTTATGGATCGGCCCGGTTTTGCTGATGAACTAAAACGCCTCATCCCTGGTAAACACGGAGCCTTAGCGCTTCTCAAAGACAACCATGCCTACATCCAAGTGACGTTAGAGCAGTGGCATAAAGACGACCCTGACCATGAGAGGGCACCAGCCAAAGACCCTTACGAACTAGCTCGCAGTGTTGGCTATGAGCTCACCGGACCATTTGAATCCACGGGCGAGTTTGTAGGACTGGACAAACAAGATTTTCGACAAAATACTACGGAACGCCTTTGTACTTTCAACGAGCCAACCGGACGGCTGAGGGACTATCAAATCCTCTGGCTGAGGCACGCCGATGTGTCAGACACCCTGCCAGCCGATGAGTTGACAGCTGATACTCTCAGCGATGCATGGAAGACGTACTTAAAAACTATTGGTCGTTACGATCAAGATTCCGACAACTATGACCTGGTTGGTCTTCGCCCTACTCGCGACGATCCATACGGTACTTCAAGTATGTCGGTGCAGATTAGCCGCAAAGGAACGCACGTTTCCATCAAGAACCGCTACAACCACACAGTTGGTAATCCAGACAACACGCTTGACAGCGACCTAGACAATGTTGCCTATGGTTTGAAGCGCGCTGTCTATTCACGGGTTGGTCGAGAAGATTTGATGGATAAAACAAGCGTCGCCCTCGCTGAAGGATATATCGCTGACAATGACGGCGGCATTCATCGCTATCAGTATGAGGAAGACAATGTCTATTATGGAGACTACGAACATATCAATAATGGCGCCGTCACCACCATCGACCGCGGTAAGTATTATATGATCTCGCCCCAACTCTATGTTCTGAAGAGCGGCAAGGGTGATGAGCTCCGCCTAGGCCAAAGAAGTACCGGCCGTGCAGGACTTGAGGTCGGTAATGACGTACGATTTTTGTACGAAAGCAGTAGATCCAAGCATAGCGAAAAAGATCCCCGCATTGCCGAATTACGCCGTGGGTATGCTGAGCGTGAACATGCAGAATTGAAACTGTCGATTGCAGAACACACACGTGAGCAACTAAAAAGTGCATTTATTGCAAACCAAGAAGTCTCCCGTCAGCTTGGCACAGAACAAGTAAGTCAGCAGGAATTTGCCGAGATATTTGCAGCTAAAGACAAAGAGTGGCAGGAAAACGGCGTATATGACTACCTAGTTGAACAACTGATAGAAAGTGGTGCACGCTTCAACTTGGTCGCTACGCCTAATATTGAAGCTAGCGAGGCTCAAATTGTTGCTTTAGCTGAAGCGTTTGGTAAGCAGCAGCCTTACGAAACCTATGTGTACGATGAGCTATATCGTAAAGGCAGATACACAGGCCGTGAATTTTCTGGTAAGGGCGGCAACGATCCTGTCCGACTCAGCCTGATTCCGTCCCGTCGTGATGCGGTTTTGAGTGGTAATACGGTTGAAACGCAAGTAAGAATGCTTAGGGAACAGCAGACGAGCAAGCCTAATCTTAATTTGCGTGTCCCAAGTGTGCTTGATGCTGTTACCTACTGGTACACCTTGCGAGCACAGGGCGACAAATTAGCCGACAGTAGCGCATTCGATAAAACCTACATCCGTCACTTCGACCTTGATCCTAAAGCGGTCGACGGGTGGTCGTGCGTTCCGAGCTCCTACGTGCGCGACGATGGCGGGCCGGACTTGGTCCGCTCGGGTGTCGGGGACGACGGTGGCGCTCGCGTGTCGGTGGGGTAAATCCTTTAGCTTTTGCCCTTCCTTTTTGTCTTCTCTTCTTTTTTCTTTCCGGTGCTTCTTCGAAATTTTTTTATCTAATAAACTACCTACGAATATAACTGTTCGGGGGTAAGTAGTCCAAAGATAACACCCATCGGTGCCCCTGATGGATAGTTGTTTGCATTATGCCTAAAAAGACTCCCCTAAAAAGGAGCTGGTACTTTTTATGGCAGCAAGCACATCAAGAACCCTTTTACCCCACGAATCTTCAGCAGAAGTGCCACATGGGTGCTGAAAGAATGGAGGTTTATCGATCATGCGTGATTGATAAAACAGGATTCTGTTGAAGAGTAAGCGGTCGACAGGTGGTCGTACGTTCCGAACTCCTACGTGAACAACGATGGCAAGCCGAACTTGAACAACTCGGATGTCGAGAACGACAATGACGCTCGCGTGTCGGAGGGGTATGTGGGCGATCAGGATCTATTGCACGCTCTTGAGCCAGCCGCCGGTCATCCGGCGAGCTTCGCTCAGGCGTGCTTGGATCTTGAGAATGTTCGTTTCGTTAGCAAGCTTTAACTCCAGAATGGCTCTGAGATGCATTGAACTCATCTCGGCAAGAGCATTTGCCTTGAGTAAGTAGCTGGCCTTCAAAGGTTTAGGAGCATATTTTGCTAGGAGTAATTGCTCCATGCAATCAGTCCAACTTTTAATCGTCTGTTCGCCGAGCGAGTAGCGATATTTTCTATCGAGTGACGTGTTGAGTTCCAGTAATTTTTTGTAAATCTCAAAGGAAATAGTAATGACCGGTAATTCTTCCATTGATATAAGTGTAACAAACGTCTGGCTATCTTATAGAGCTTTTAGAAAAGGTAAAAAATCTAGCCAGGCAATTATTGAATTTGAGGGTGAGCTATTAGAAAACATACTTGATTTAGCAAAGAGCCTACAGGATGGATACTACCGACACGGATCATATTCCCACATGATCGTTAACGACAATAAAAGACGTGATATAGCGGTCGCTTCAGTTAGAGATAGGGTCATTCACCGTATGCTATACGACTACCTTGTGCCGATTTGGGACAAGACTTTTATATACGATGCGTGGTCTTGCCGTAAAAACAAAGGGCTTCACAAGGCTATAGAGCGAGCGCAGCTGTTTATGCGTAGATACCCGGATGCCTGGGTATGGCGAACGGATATAACAAAGCTATTTGACTCCGTAGATAAAAACAAGCTGAAGTTCGTGCTTAGAAAGCGCATCAATGATCCAACTGCTTTATGGATATTGGATGAAGTCATTGACAGTTATAGTAGCTACGAAGACCTAAGGGGCATACCGATCGGTAACCTTACGAGTCAGATACTGGCGAACATCTTTCTGAACGAGTTTGATCGTTTTATGAAGCACAGATTAAAGCCGTTTGCCTATCTGAGATACGGCGATGATTGGCTATGTTTTGCTGGTAGTCAAGACGAACTGGAGGCGATGCGAAAAGAGGCCAAAGTATTTCTTAATACTGAGCTTGGTCTGAGTATTCATCCGACTTTGGATTTGATAAAACCAGTGCGGGCAGGCGTTTCATACTTAGGCGTTGATCTTTGGTCGTGTGGAAGAAGAGTGGATAATGCGGCGAGACTTAAGCTTAATGCTAATCTCAATGTTCGTAATGTGTCGAGCTATAAATCCTTACTTTCTCATCACAGTTCAAAAAAGCATCTCAAGAGATTTGAGTGGGCTGTATCAGAGATTATCAACAAGTAAAACAAGGACGATTTAGCGGAATTATGTCCTAGACTTCCACCACCGTTGCGGTACCTTGTACCTATGGAACCTACCCTACTTACAGCACCCCCAACACCAATGGTCACCAATACGATCACTTACTGTCTTTACGCCCGTAAATCCTCTGAACAAGACGAGCGCCAAGCCTTATCGATTGAGCAACAAATCAAGGAAATGGAGCTGCTTGCCGATCATTGGGGCATAAAGATATCCGAGATCCGCCGTGAGAGTCATTCCTCCAAGGAATCAGGCACTCGCCCGATCTATAACCGGCTTATTAAGGACATTCAACTTGGCTACTTCAACGGAATTGTGACATGGGCACCCGATAGGTTGTCCCGAAATGCCGGTGATCTTGGTATTCTGGTAGATTTGATGGATCAGGGTAAGCTCGCGGAGATCCGCACTCACGGTCAAACCTTCACCAACTCGCCAAATGAGAAGTTCCTGCTGATGATTCTTGGCTCGCAGGCCAAGCTAGAGAACGATAACAGAGGTCTCAATGTCATCCGAGGACTACACAACAAAGCCGCCAACGGCTGGAGACCTGGAGTTGCGCCGATTGGCTACCTAAATAATGGTCTCGGCGATAAAAAGATAATTGTCGATGAAATTCGATCACCGATCATTGTAGAAATGTTTGAGCGAGTCGCTAAACAAGCCTACACCGGCCGGGAGGTAAAACGCTGGCTGGATGACATAGACTTTGTAAGCAGGCATGGTAAACGGCTCGTCTTAAGCCATATTTACCGAACATTAAAGAATCCGTTCTATTACGGCGAGTTTCAGTACCCTAAGACCAGCGAGACGATGCATCACGGCAAACATGCACCGATAATCAGTAAGGAGATGTTTGACGAAGTCCAGATCCAGCTGACGGTCGCTCCAAAGGCTCCAGCAGGTACCAAAGAGTTCAGTTTCACGAGGATGATCAAATGCGGTGTTTGTAAAACGGGTGTTACAGCTGAAGAAAAGTTGAAGAAGCTCAAAACTGGCGAGATCAGACGGTATGTGTACTACCACTGCGGTAGGGCCAACGATCTTGACTGCATCCAGCCATACATTCGCGAAGGCGAACTGATGATCGAGTTACTTAACGTTATCGATGAGCTTAAAATAGATGAAATCGGTGCTCACCAACAGTTTAAGGAAGAGCTTATACGATATGACAGATTCTTAGGGGTATTAGAGCAAAGTAATGGTAGCTCGCAGCCAGCCACCAAGCCAACAATTGATCTAAAGGCATACTCAAAATACGTGCTACAACATGGAACCAAAGAAGAAAAACGTGAGATTCTCCAATATGTAACCGGCGAATTATTCCTCAAAGATCAAAAGGTTTATGTTGAGCGGAAAACGAGGTCTAAAAAGTTTATCCCGGCCAGTTCGAATCCTATCGCCATCTAAACGGGAATGGTCGAAATTCATGTGCCACATAACATTTTGAGGTAATTAAAAACGACCCTGTACCCTTAGTACGCACTTTAGGTGGACGGGTCGTTTTAGAACTTTATTCTTGGCGGAGAGAACAGGATTCGAACCTGCGATAACGTTGCCGCCATACACGCTTTCCAAGCGTGCGCCTTCAACCACTCGGCCACCTCTCCAGCTGTTCCAGTATAGCAGTTGTGATTTCCACGCCACAAATGCGGTTGCTTCCGACGCAGCTTAGCAACATAATAAAGGCAATGGCAAACACCAACAGCACTCCAGTCATCGTCTTGAAGGATCTGAAAAAGCGTTTTGGGCTTGGTGATGCCGAACACTATGCCATTGATGGTATCGACCTGACGATCCAACAGGGAGAATTCATCGCCATCATGGGTCCGAGTGGTTGCGGCAAAACAACGCTCTTAAACATCCTTGGACTGCTGGATACAGACATTGAAGGAGAGTACGAATTAGACGGAAAAAATGTCTCAACGCTCGGCATGCGCCGCCAAGCCCGTATTCGAAGCCAGCAAATTGGCTTTATTTTTCAAAGCTTTAACTTAGTCTCGCGACTAAATGTTCTTGAGAATGTCGCTCTGCCACTGACCTACAAAGGGGCCAGCAAACTCCAGCGCATCCAGCAGGCCAGCGACATTCTGGACACCTTTCACCTAAGTCAACGAGAGTTTTATATGCCACACCAGTTATCCGGGGGACAAACACAACGTGTTGCTATTGCGCGAGCGCTGGTCAATAATCCATCAATTATTCTGGCTGATGAACCGACCGGCAACCTTGACTCACGATCTAGCCACATCATCATGGAAGAACTCTCCGACCTGCATAAGCGTGGCAATACTATCATTATGGTGACGCACAACCCGCGGCTTACTACCTACGCCAGCCGAGTAATCAAGATGTCTGACGGAACCATCGAGACAGACACTCACATACCTGAACCATCCCACCAAAAACATAAGAAAAGACCGCTTGGCAAACGAAAAACAAAGGTTCGACGCAAAAAGGGAAAGAGGTAAGTTATGCGTTTTCTGATATTCAACCATATCCAAAATGCCCGCGAATCACTGCGTAGCAACAGAGGCAGAAGTGCCCTAACAATGGTCGGAATTATGATTGGCGTTGCAAGTATCACAACGATACTCGCACTCAGCGGCGGGGCTAGCCAAATTGTGCGGACACAGATCGATGAGCTCGGGGGCAATGTGGCCGTTGTGCGCCCTGGACAAGTTGAAATGGCCGGCTTTGAACAACTTACGCAACTCCCCTCTCGGCAATTTGCGACGAGCTCGCTGACGGATAGCGACGTTCAGTCCATCAAAAGAATCGATGGCGTGGCAGCAGTTGCGCCGCTCATGATCATTACTGGAGCAATTAAGGGTGAGGACGAAGCGCCAACAAACACACACATTGTTGCGACCTCTCCCGAACTTGAGCAGACAAACCAGCTTGAGCTGCGCGACGGCCAGTTTTTAGGCCCTGAGCTAAAAATAACCACTGCCGTCATCGGCCCTCAACTAGCGGTTAATGTCTTTGGAACCGAAGAGGCTATCGGCAAGACCCTCACTTTACGTGGCGAGGCACATACTGTCGTCGGGGTTCTAGAGCGCACTAATACCCCCATTAACTACAATGGTGTCGACTTTGATAATGCCGTAATTGTTTCTCGCGATAGCGGGCGACTTATGAATCAAGGTGTGTCACAAATCCAGCAGATTAACGTTCGCACCGAGTCGGTTGCCGTTCTTGACTCCGTGATTACCGATACAAACCAGGCGCTGCTTCGGAACCATTATGGAGAGCCCGACTTCACCGTACTATCTGGCGCAGATATCGCTCAGCCAACCAGCGAGCTATTTACTGCTATCGCCGGAGTCACAGCTGCAATAGCAGCTATCTCGTTGATTGTTGGCGGCATCGGTGTCATGAACATTATGCTCGTTAGTGTCGCCGAGCGTACTCGCGAAATCGGAATCCGCAAAGCTGTTGGAGCAAGTAATAGCGATATCGTGTCTCAGTTTTTGATTGAATCACTCTTCCTTAGTGTTGGCGGGGGTATCGCTGGCTATATTATCGGGTACCTACTAGCATTTGGCATCAGCACCTTCCTGACGTTTGATCCAATTTTCAGTTGGGAGATTGCCGGGGTAGCTGCAGCAGTGTCACTGGTCGTCGGTGTACTCTTTGGACTCTACCCGGCTGTACGAGCCGCTCGCAAAGATCCGATTAGCGCCCTTAGGCAATATAACTAGGCCAGCTCTTTTTTCAGTTTCTCTATCAGTGGAACTGGAGTTGGATCAACGCCGTTCAAAACAGCTACATATATACTGACAAAATCAGCCAAGATACTGCCCCATAAAAGCTGTGCAATTAACGTGTCTCCGTGCAGGAAAACGGACTGGGCCTTGGGTCGCTTTCCACTCAAAAGCTTGTCTGAAATAACAAAACGCTTTTTGATGTGCGAGTGCTCAAACGAACTACGTAAATCAATGATAGCAAACGGCTTTTCGACTGGGTGAGATGTCCAGCCGATAAACTCGTTGTGATTGAATTCTGGATACTCATTCCAAAATGCGACGTTCTTGGCGTTTTCATTCCAACTAATCTTCCACTTATAGGCAAGCGGTGCCGTTAAGGCGCCCCCATAGATTACCGGGGTCTTACCAACGGCATGTTCGGCAAGCTGTTTGGCATAGTTATCTTCAGTTAAAACATCGGCAGCCCAGTTAGCACTCTCACGACCCAGCCAACCCATTAGTGCTTCAATTTCTTCTAACTTTTTGTGAATAATACCAAAATTCTCTAACAGCGCCACTAGTGCGCGAAGGCCATAGAGCACTGTCATTCGAGGTTGAATACCACCAGGGAGACTAACGTGGGCTATCTGAAACTCACAGGCTATATCGATCAACCTACCACCCGAGGCGATTACTCCTAATTGCGCACCTACCCTCTCGGCTTGCTCGAGCGCCGAGATAGTTTCTTCTGTGTTGCCAGAGTAGCTACTAGCAATTACTAATGTATTGCGATTCACATACGCCGGAAGGTCATAGCCCCGAATCACTTCAAAAGGAATGCTAAGATTTTCCTTCAGCCAGACCTTTGCCAAGAGTGCCGACAGTGCCGAACCACCCATGCCAGTCACAACTACATTCTTCAGCTCTCGATTGTCATGCTCTTCATGCCAGATTACCGCATCAAAGTCAGCTTGTTGATACTGGTGAGCAGCAACTTCGAGTGCGCCTTCTGGGTCTTTTTGTTTCAAGATATTTAAATTGTCCAATACACTCGTCATGTTGCTTGCCCTTCCCTTTGACTCTATGATACAGTATTTGTAAAGATAGCATAAGCATAATTAGAGGTGGGCATGGATATTACTCCGCAGCAATCAGCGCAACAACCAATTAGTGACGACCAAGAGCTCGCCAAGGCTCTTGCTGGCGTGATGCCCGGCGTAGAACAGCCCGCCGCAGCTCAGCCGGTAGCTCAACCCGACGACCACACTTCGTCAAATTCGTCACCGGACATGAAGTTTGAAGAAACGGCATCGACTCCATCATCGCTACCAATGCCGGGCGGTAGTACCCCACCAGCTGGAGAAGCTGCACCCGCACCCACGCCGACTGCTGCACCTAGCCAGAACACGGCTCCAAGTGATCTCGACGCGATCAAAAAGGACGCCCTGCAAGAGCTCCGCCCGCTTATGGATAAGGTAGAGCTTCCAGCAGAAGAAAAATTCGACACCTACTTAATGCTTATTCGCAGCACAGATGATGCTGCTCTCATCGCTCCTGCCCACGCGGCAGCTGCTGCAATTAGTGACGAAAAGCGCCGCGCTGAAGCACTATTAGAAATCATTAAAGAAATCGACTACTTGTCGAGCGATAAAAAACCGGCCCAACAATAGTCTCAAACACATGCAATGATGCGCTACAATAAGCACATGTCTGTTCGCCCTGCCACCTCCGAAGAGCTCGCCCAATGGGATGAGCTTTTGGTTTCTCAACCAGATGGCGGCAACATCTTTTCAACCAAAGTGTATGCCGAACAAAAGCAAATGGGAGGCTACCGCCACCTTTTTTTATTAGTGAACGAACAGCCGGTAACGGTGCTGCAAAAGAACACACCACCTCTGGGGAAACTATGGTATCTTCCAAAAGGCCCAAATGTCACAACTCCTAAACAACTGCTTGATATACTCACTTCATTAGAGCCATACGCAAAAAAACATGGCGTTTTTGCAATCCGCGTTGAGTCTGAAATAGATCGTAGTCACCAGCCAACACTCTCGCGCCATGGGCTTGTTCAGGCAAGTCCCATTATCCCAAACCCTTCAACTATTCTGCTTGATATTAGCCCGTCAGCCGACGCCCTCCTTTCCAGCCTCCCTCAAAAGGGCCGCCACGCTATTCGCCGGGCAGAACGTGACGGCGTGACTGTCAAAGAAGTAAAAGCCACGACCACCAACTGTCGGACGATGTACAGACTTTTATCTGAAACTGCTAAGGGTCAGTTTGGCATTCGCTCCTTCGAATACTTCCGAACCTATTGGCAAAGGTTCGAGAAGGCTGGTTATGGCCAACTCTTTTTCGCCTACTTTGAAAATAAACCAATTGCGGGCGCCTATGCCATGACGCTTGGAACAAAAAGCACCTACAAGGATGGTGCGTCTGTTCGCGAACGGATCACCTACGGCGCAAGCCATCTTTTGCAGTGGCACGTCATCCAATGGGCAAAAAAACGCGGAGCAACGCTCCACGACTTCTGCGGATCTCCGCCTAGTGACGAAATTAATAATACCGATCACCCACACTACGGCATTGGGCGCTTCAAGCAGTCTTTTAGCCGACGCGTTGTTGACTATATTGGCTGCTACGACCTAGTAATACGCTCGGCAAAGTACAAAGCCTGGACAAAAATTGGCGAACGACTGTACCGACACGTGTATCACAAACGAACAAAAGACTACTACTACTAACCCTGTAAGGAACAACGATGAACAACACCGTCCTCATGTCTGACGCCCTCAATTTTAGTGTCGAAAAACAAATTAACCCGTACTACGGAGACACATCTGTGAATGCGTCCCGTGCCATTGCCGAACATGGCGCCATAAAAGCTGCGCTTGTGTCAGCTGGTATACACGTTGTCGATACGACATCACCTGCTGAGAGCCAAGATGGCGTCTACACCGCTAACTGGGCGTTGGTGCG
>Ga0136601_1000774_pt1 | contig 12172 bp, 15 predicted proteins | sample AntRauMFilla2699_FD_181020 | JGI IMG/M metagenome (GOLD analysis project Ga0136601, IMG submission 181020) | Saline lake microbial communities from Rauer Islands, Antarctica - Metagenome Filla 2 #699 | ecosystem: Environmental > Aquatic > Non-marine Saline and Alkaline > Saline | place... | reverse complement strand
TCGTTTTGCTCCTTAATGATGTTGTCGAGCTTGCTGTCCATTCCTGTGACTAGCTTTTCAATGTTCTCTACTTTAACCTCAAGTTTCACCAATCTTTCTCCGTCCGTTTTTGTGTTTGTCATAATTATTTACCAGACAACTCAATCCCCAGTTCTCGAACTGTAGTGGCTGTTAGGGGCTTGTTGTCTTTGTCTTCCATAATATTTGCTACAACGGCAATGCCCATAATGAACGTGAAGAAAACGTACCCGCACCACCCTGTACTCGATATTTAGCCGTAAGGGTTGTTGAGCCTGGGTTAAGCCCCGTTAACAACGTTGTATTGCCGATGTTAGATCCTTGATTACCCGACGACAAAGGGTCACGAAATTGGCCCTCGAGTTGAGTGCTAGATCCAGCACTGATTGTATTAGCGCCAGATAGCTCAATAGACATATTATTTCTAAGGCTAGCCGTACTGTTATAAGCACTGAAGTTATAGCCAACAAGAAGCAATCCATTAGCGCCAACAATAACTGTAACTGCAGGACCTACTGTAGATAGATTGGCATAAGAGGTTGATGTGGTTGTTTGCGCTGTATCAACAGCTGCGCCTGCTGCTCCTAGTGATAACTTGGAACTTGTCACTGAAGCATCTAGCATCTTAGATGTAGTAACGCTGTCAACCGGCAATATGTTATCTGCATCAACCTTTACAGTGTCATCGTTAGATGTTTTTTGCAGTACAAACCAGTCGCCAGATACTACTGTTGTTTCTTCTGTTAGTTGTTTAATCTGTTTATCTGCCATGATGCTCCTTATTATAACACTTATGTTCCAAGATCTGGATTATTTTCTGTTTGTTGTTGCAAAAGGTTGCGTTTTAGTTCTTCAACCCTTTTAGCTGGTGTCGGCGGCAACACCTCAAGCATAACAAATGCTCTGTTGTCAAACCTGTTTTTTGACATTATTTGCAGTTCAAGATTATTAACAATATCATTGTACCCGTTAAAGGACACTAAGTCGCCAGGCACAAACGAGTTTAGGTCATATTGATTATCTACTACAGTAACTTTTTTAGCCGCAAAGCGAGGTCGGCTCTTTTCGTTTAATATTGCGCTAACTATGCTGTTTGCTGTCTCAGGGACAGTCACCCTGTTATCGCTTGGCAATTGCAGCCATTGACCATACTGAGCAATACTGTTTTCTTTAGAATTATTTACGAGTAGGTTTGTATCATCGTCAGTAATACCACCGCTAAAATACACTTGATTTTTTAAGTTTTCAAGTGTTTGCCCAATTACAGGGCCAATGATCTTACCACGAGTAAAGCTAAGGGTTTTTGCCGTAGGTTTTGGTTGAAAGTACACAACGTTAGTCCCTGGGTCAATGTAAAAATACCAGTTGGCTGGCGCAAGGTCTACGCATTTATTTAATGCTTCATATAAGGTATTGAACTTAAACTTATAGCTTACCGTTAGCCCGGTATCTGCTATTGATTCTTCTGTGTACGTCAGTTTGCCACCAAGAGCCGTCAGGGTGTCCAGCAACTCCCGAACAATAGCGCTTGGGTCAACAGAAGTAAAGTTGTTACCAGCTGCACCGCTAAGGCTTACAATTTGAAAGTATATGTCTGTGCCAGGTGTTGTGAACCCACTAGTCTGATTTTCCAAGTATACTTGTCCACTTGCGTAGTTCGAGGTTGAGTTATAGGCAACACCAAGAATGTTAGTTTCACTTGAGTGGCTACCGTTAGGGTTAGTAATTCTAATGTGATAAGTAGTACTACCAAGTAAATTAACAGCAGACGTAAATTGAAAGAACACAAGACCAAGATCTTCATCAGAAACTACAACATCTCGTGTCACAAGTGTTGTGCCTGGGCTAGTCGGTAAGCCAGCTACAATACTTACTCTTGTTGTGATGCTGCCAGTCGGACCACCAGGTAGCCTTCTTATGTTTAGGTATACACCTTTAACGTCAGTAGACACAGGAACAGTAAAAGTTTGATTAACTGATACTAAACGATCATAAACTGGTGCCTTAAAAGCAGGTCCAAAAACTGCGTACTCCGCATCTTCTAGTAACTGTTCTGCAACAACAGACTGCGGTAAGATTTGCACAAGGTAGTTGTCTAGCTGTATGCCGTAACTTAGGGTGGTTATAGATACGGTGTTGTCGGAATAGTCAGCAGACCAGCCAGAAACAAGGCCGTTATATATTCTTATACCGTTGGGGTAGTCGGTTGAGTATTCCCACACCTCTATGTCATCGCTTAGTCCAGGCACACCAGTAATAATGTTTGTTGAATCAAAGATAATTGCATCACCTGTTTCGGTTATAATTTCCTCATCATCGTCTGTAATAAGGTTGTCCGTTACAAAAGTTGCGTTAATTGTCTCAATGTCAATAGGCAAATCCATTATAAGTTCTGATGCAGCCGTGTTAACAGCAGTTGAAAAGAAAAGAGGGTTATATGGCTCAAGTAGTCCTATAAAAACACCTTGCGAGTAGTGCTTATAAATATAGGTTTTGTTTTGAGCTAACAGGGTCATTATTCATACCTTTTTGCATACACCACGTTCAAGTCAAACTGACGTGAAGTAAACTGATCAGTATAGTTTATAAACCCAGCTCCCTGTTCCCAAGCTGGAAACCTGCCGGTAAAGTCAAACGCTTCATCGTTAACAGTAACCGTCCTATTTAATGTATCAATAACGGCTACGTCTGCCACAGCCCATGCTCGTGAAATTGTAATGTAATCCCCGGTGGTTGGGTTAGAAATCGTTACATCTACCTGAGACAGCGTTGGGTTAAGGGCATCAACTGTGTAGGTAAAAACTGGCAATTGGTTAGCAGTGCCAGCAAAAATTACGGGGTAAGATTGATTGCCGCTGGTAGCGTTGACTCTGTTCAAGACTTCTGTGTTTGTCTCACTATAGTTATATGGGTCACCAACTGTAAACTCAAGCTCTATTTCTGCGTACCCGCCAGCAATTTTCATAATTGAAATGTTTGCAATCGTTGCTTGACGGTATAGCCTTTGTTCTCCTGATACTGGTATAATTAAATCTTTGTTAACACCCTTAACTATTCTTTTCAAATCACTAATTGATGTCTCAAGCAACTCACGACCGCTAACGGCAATAACCCCGTTAATGTTAACATTTTTACGTGTCAAAAATGCAGAAGTTGTTGTTGTGCTGTCCGAATAAGACAAGCCGTAGTTTTGCACATCGTTGGCAAATCTATTTGGGTTTGTAACAGTTGTAGTCCACCCGTTAACAGACGTAATATCAACACCGTCAAACTTAATAGGATCAGATAGTTTTATTATACTCATGCCATGCCTCTTTCTGCTACGCCCATCAAACTAAGTGACTGGTTACGGTTTAATCTTTCAAAGAAATAATCTGCATCAGATTTATTGCCAATGTTTATATTGCCGTACATCTTAAAGTCGCTACCACCTCGGTTAAGTTGATCTTGGTTCATAATTGTTCCTGATTCTTTAGGTACAAATAACTCACTTGTTTTGTTCAGACTTCCGTTTGCGTTATCGCCAACCCAGTAAGGTTGCCCGGCTGATACTGGACCACCAGAAGCTCGTCGGGGTATATTCATGCTTGGTAGTCCTGCGGCTTGTAGTTGAGTTGTTGCAGGTACTGATTCGCCCGCTGCTTGAGCGCGTGTAATCTCGTTACGTGCTGCATTTGCATTTGCCGCAACGTTTTTTAATTGACCAGACATATTTGCTGCAGATGCAGCGATTTCATTGTTTGCGTTAATGATTGCTTGTTTAGCCTTTACAATCTTATTTTGCTCATCTAAAGCTTCTTTAGTTCTATCTTTAACTGATTTTGTCGCATCTGCCAACGCCTGATTTGAAACTTTAAGGTCGTGTAGCGCCATGCGGGCTTGTAAAGAATCTTTCCCAAAGTCTTTAACGGCTTGATTATAATTAATCTGTGCTTGTTCGGCGCGCAATGATGCTCCCTCAACTTGAAGCTGAGCGCCACTAAGCGCATGTTGAGCATTTTTTAGGTTATTTGTTGAGTCTTTTAGTGAGTTCTGTGCATCTGTAAGCCTGTTTATGGCATTGTCAGCTCGGTTACTACTCGTTGCTATACCAAAGATAGCAGCGCCAAGTAGGGTGGCCGCAGTAAGCACAAGACCGAACGGTGTGATAGTAAGCGCCGCAGACATAGCAATTACGGCTATTCGTACCGCAACAATTCCTCGCGCAAGTGCGCCAAGCACAACTATTAAAGCGCTGGCACCTCTTGCCACAGCTCCTAATATAATAATGCTTGGCCCAACAGCAGCGGCAACACCAGCCCACATAAGTATTTGAGTCTGCTGTTCTCTTGACAAAGCAGAAAACTTTGCGATCATGTTAGATGCAAACGCAAGCACCCTGTCGGCTATTGGTAGCAAAATTGTTCCAAGCTCTGCCGAAAGTTCTTTGAATTGTTCCATCATCTTTCTTGTACGGTTGGCTGTTCCATCGGCTGTTCGCATAAAGTCACCTTGAGCGTTTGTTGTAACAGACATCAAGTATTCATACCTAAGCTGTACCTTTTCGGCTTGACTCATTTCTTTGACGGTCTTTTCAATGCCCTGAGCTTGAGCAAATGCAAGCAGGTTTGTTTCTGTCATAATAACACCAAGGCCTTTTAGAGCCTCTGTCTCGCCCGTAAACACACCAGCAAGCGCTGTTTGCGCTCTTTCAAAGGAAACGTTCTTAAACGAAGCCATATCAGCTCCTAGGCTTACAAGGCTAGTAGACATGTCTGCAGCCTCAACGGTTGATAGCCCCATTGCTGTGGACATATCACCAAACAGTGCGGCAGCATCAAGGGCGCTTTGTTGTGCAAGTCCCATACTGTCAATTGATGTTTTTGACCATTTCTTTACAACTTCTGATTGATCCTTAAATGAAACTTCCATTTTGTTCATAGTTTCATCAAGGTCAGATGCGGCTTTTACCATTCCGACAAAGCCCAAAACGACTGGAACGGTTACAAACATGGTCATTTTTTTGCCAGTGTCTTGCATCTTTTTGCCAATGCCGTCTAGCTTTTTACCAAGACTATTAGAAGCTGCGTCAAACTTACCTGTGTTTAAGCCAAGTTCATAATGGATTGAGCCAACATTGGTACTAGCCATTTCTAATACTCCTCAGGTTTTTAGCCTGTTGGATAATCTGGTCATTGCCCTCGGCATCTTTTATGAGGTCATTAACAATACTTTTTGCTTCTTCACCTCCGCCGTTTGGTATGGCGTTATCCTGGATTCTTTCAAGTCTTGCGGCAGCACGACCCTTTTTCATTTCAGCAGTAAGCGCAAAGTATACCCTTGCAAACTCATCAAGAACTTGACTATTAGTATAGCCGTAATATGAAATGAAAGAAGGAATGGACATTAGCCAACCACCGTCTCCACTGGTTTCTCCGCTTTTGGGTTTTTCGTAAACGTAACCCCGCTACTTTTAACTTCTTTGGTTTCGCTTGTTTCAACACCAGCCATAAGTTGCTCGATGTATTCAAAAACGCTGTTAAAGTCAAGCTGTGCGTCTTTTAGCGTAGGTGAAACTTCTTCAATGATTGAATATAAATCTGTTTCTGCGTCTTTAATCTGTTGAGTTGTTGCGTTTTTAACGTCTGAAAAAATTAAGCCAACCTTTTGCAGAAGCATAACGTGAGATACTTTAAGTGGTATACACTCAATTTCAACGTCCTTTATTGTTATTGTAAAGTTTTTTGGTTTTAGATCATCTATTGTTAGTGCCATGTGATTCTCCCTTAACTTATTAGCGTTGTGTCTCTGTGGACAACCTGAAGCGTTATCTTATATATCTTAGCATATTCTACGTCTCTTTGTATGTCCTCTATATCACCAATTACAAGAAATGTATATATGTACGAATCGTCAATAGTAGTATTGTGCATTCTGTGTATAAAGTTTTTGATGTTATTTAATTTTGCTATACCAGTTTCAGCCTTTATGTCTTTTACATAAATGTCAAGAACGGTTTCAACTATTGGAACATAGTTGTTTAGACTTCCGCCAGCATCAACAATATATATCCCGTTAGTATCTGACGGTATTTGACCAACAAATATATCTGTGCCAAACGTGCCAAAGCCAGCCGCTTCTAAGTACGCCGCAAAGTTGCGTGTTAATTCTGACATTGTTAGATTCTCCCTGAGTGTTTCTTAAACTTATACGATATTCGCTGTGCTTGTTCATCTCCGGCATTACGCAAAAAGTGAGCGCCGGTGCTTGCTGTGCTGTAGTTACGAACAGTGCGCTTTGAGTCTCCGCCAAACTCTTGAAAGCGTGCATATTCTTTCCAAAAAGATATACGGTATTTAAGCTGATTGACTTTTGTAATGCCAGAATCAGAACGAAGCTGACCCTTTTTGAACGGTGCAGACTTAACAGCATTTATAAGTCCGTCTCTTGCAGCATCTTTTAGGGCATCGCCCAGAACGTTGCGTGACTGAGAAGTAAACGCTGGCATGTTGTTTATTACTACTGGCCTACTCATGAGATAACTCCATACCGCAATAGCTCGGTCTTAATAAATTGCACAGAGTTGTCGCGTAATCTGCGTGCTTTTGTAAGCCTTTCAACTCTCCAACCTTCACCGTCAATAATAAGTATATCGTTACGCACAACGCCTGATCCCGATTCAAACCATGCTAAAGCATCTGATTCAACGGTTTCATCACCACCGCCAGCAACCTGTGATGTAACATTTCTAAAGTGGCAAGGTAGGTTGACGCGTGAAATCTCAGTAAAGTCACCGTAGCCATTGAGTGACCTAGTAATCTTTATTGCAGTTTCTCGCATCGGAGGTTTCATTAGATTATCCCAGGTATAATAAACTTGATTGTATCAAGCAGTTCCCGTGTTTGTGTCTTTGCGTATTCCACTGAGTAGCCCTCAATAGATTCTTTAGTGAGGTTCGATGAACTGTCTATTTCACCAACAAGCGCTTCTAGCATTGCATTTTTAATAATGTTAAGCGTGTCTGTGTCTCCAAAGACTGAAAACTTGGCAGTAACACCAATATTTGCGTAGCCGTTATAAAGCTTGCCGTATCTTGCACGTATCATTGTCTTTAGGGTGCGGTTTACTGGTTCCTTGATGTAGTCGGAAGCGTCTATCGTTTCGATAACAACTTGATCTTCATCTACGAACTTCAAAGCTGTAATATCAGTACAAGGGTCTATAGGTAAGTTTTGCAATCCGCCGTCGTAATATCTAGTTGCCTCGGTTGCGACTTCTACGCTCGATCCGATCATTTTCTCGACGTATGCTTGATTTGCGCCGTTTATTAGCGCGAAGGCGGTAGTCTCGGCGCTCGTTAAAGTCCTCCCGAGTCTCGATTCCAATTCGCTCTGACTTATCAATGCCATGTATGTGCTCCCTTACTGTTAATATCGCGCTATTATAGTAGTTCTTTAACATAAGTGTATTGTACCACAAAAACAGAAAAGAGAGCCAGTTTATTGGCTCTCTTAACTTGGTCACTCATTAGTCTAGCTAATAGCTACCGGGCCGACACGACCTAGTAAGCGTCCATCAGTAGCAGATCGTGATTCGTCTACAAGTGCCGTAAAGGTCACTTCATAAACGCTTTGCTCATCAATCTTATACGCAAATGATACGTTACCGGTTGAGATAGCTTTGAACAGTGTTACGGTACGACCATTATCGCTGTTACGACCCTGAGGGGTAATAACAAGCTCTAATGCGTCGGCACGTAAACTGTATCCAGCTTTAGTCCCGAAGTGCAAGTGATCATCTGATGAACCGTTGTCATAATCTGACTCAGGTAAAACGTATGATAGTACATCGGGAGTAATTTCGGCCAACTTTAACGTTACTGTAGCGGTTTGACCAGTTACAACGTAGTCAACAGGGGTCTCACCGTATAAATCGGTCTTGACCATTGTTAACGAACGCTCAACTTGAACCTCAGTACCATCTACTGTGTGACCTAGGTCAACACCACCGAAGGTAACAAGGCTTCCGCCAGCTACATATAGGTTATTTAAGTTTGCCATTTTAGTCCTCCAAGAACTTTATTACTGTTACTAAGAAACTGTGCCTGTACCAAATATAACGAATGCACCTTCAAAACGAGTTTGAGGAACAACGCGCAATGTAGCACGGATTGCAAATGAATCTTGTGTAATTAAGTTGATGTCAGTTCCGCCTGAGTCTTTAACAACACCGCTATCAAAGATTTTAGTTTCTAGCAATCGCTTAACGTGTAACTGAATACGCGCAAGGTCGCCAAATACTGCAAATGATTCGTTTGCTGTGATGTCACCAACTTCTGGTAGTACGTCTACTAATTCGACAGGCACGCCGTCAATGTTTGGTGTAATAGCTTGTCCAGGACCACCGAATAGGTAGTTGGCTGCTGAGTTAGTTCCGTCACCAGATTTTGTCTGGCGTAGGGCGTTCCATACTGTTGGGTGCATGAAGTAACGACCATTGCGGCGAGCGCTTGAAACAACCTTGTATCGGCCATTCATTGCGTCATCAGCGCTAAAGTCAGTAATAGCAGAACCAACACTAACAGTTTTGTAAGTATCACCAGATGATGCACTTAATAGACCGTAGGTTGCGTCTGTGAATACTAGTTGGTCAAATAACTTAGCTCGTGCGCGTGCAATTTCGTTAGCAGCATCGTTGAAAAGGTTGATAGCGGAATCTTCTACGATTTCACTTGTCATTACCAATGTTGCGATGTACTTGTCAAGAGCAGCGGTTGCTGCGGCGTAAGTTAGCTTCTGTGCGTTTTGAGCAACTGCTTCACCGGTCTTTGTAAAGCTGATCTCGTTTGTACCACTTAATAGTGTTACTGAGTCTCGGTCTGTACGCCGAATAGTAGCAAGTCGCGAAACAACACCGTAGTCGTCAGTAAGACGGTCTACTTCAGCAACAAACTCTGGGTCTGGAACAAGTGCGCCACCGTCAGCCGTTGTAGTAACGTTCTGGTAGTCAGCTTTGTTTACATCGAACCATGCTTTGTTAACATATGTGTTGTATTCTGCAATTTGTGCAGCGTTGCCGTTTTTGAATGCAAAAACACCCTTAGCAAATCGCATTTCTTTTGATAGGTTTTCCATAGTGCTTTTTACTTCCGCTTTTTCAACTTCTGATGTTACGTTCTTTTTTTCTGTTTTTTCTGTTAGTGCAACCATTTCTTTTGCAATGTCTGATGCCGTTGGCATAACAAGACCTTCTTTTACGGATTTAGCAGCTTCATCGGCAACAGCCTTGATAACTTCTGCGTCAATCTCAATGTTTTCTTTACTCATTTGAGTCTCCTTTTAATTTAATCTGTCGGATGACAGTTTCGACTTGCTGATCGACCGCTTGCGCTGAACGCAAAACCACTCGTCGAGTTAATGTACCGTCAGCCGAATCCTCATGGGTTTTGCCGTGGGCTACTTCCTTTAAGGTGGCAACGAGTGTTTCTAATGTCTCGATGTTCTTGTTTAGTTCATTATCGCCAGTTGTAAGCAACTTGCGTGCATAACCGTTTGCAAGGGCTTTAAGCTCTGCTTTTTGGTTGCCGTCAAGTGACTTATTGGAAACAAGTGCGTTTTGATTAGCCGGGATTGATACCACGCTAAACTCTTTCATCATCATTTCAGAAATAGTCATGCCGTCTGTTCCCCATTGCTTTACCATGCCGCCAATAGATACAGCGTTCAAGTAACCGTCCATAATGTAGTCGTAGACCTTACGGGCAAAGTCGTCTTTCATATAGAACTTAGCACGAGCCATAAGTTTCCCGTTGTCTTTCCAAATCTTTACTGCCTTAGCAATAGGTAGGTTAAAGCCATCGTGACCCCATAAGACAACTGGGTTTTTCTTAAACTCAGTTAAATCAATTCCGTCTACGTCTATTCTTTCGCCGTGTGAGTCCATATCGTTAGTAGATACGACAAACTCAACTTCTCCCTCTTGGAGCTTTGTTGCTTTTTCAATGTACGCTTCTGATTTAATGTGCATTTATTTCTCCTAATAAAAAAGACCACTGATTAGACCTACCTACTCTTTACAGAGGTGGCGCTCGTTATTCGAGCATGGTCTCAGTGGACTCTGTTTGCATTATACTACGATTATGCTTATTTTGTAAAGAACTATTATATTCAGTTGTTAAAAATAAATTAGAATACAGTTTATATTCAAATATCATCTTGCACCGGGGGCATTTAATAGCCGCGTTCATAGACTCGGCTTTTGCAAGTAATCTATTACAGTTTTTACATTTAACATCTATCATATTTACAATCTGTGTTCATTATACCAGGAATAAAACTGTAGTAGATATTTAAGATTACCACGTGCTGGGTGACAATTCTTCTGAGTTCCCAGATCCAGCAGTTGTACGCCCCAAAATAGTATCGGTAGCTACGTTAGATACTACATTTTTTCAATAGTAAGTGAAGCTCCGTCTATGTTTAGAGTACCAATCACAGATCCCCGTATAGAGGTTATTTCAATATAGTCGCCAGCACTCGCTTCAAAGGTGAAAGCAAAGTTAGCTGTGCTGTCGTTGTGACCCGAACCAGCACGGATATAAGTATGCCTAGCTTCTTCTGGTAAGTATGTGGTGTTGTTTACTTTCACTCTGACTCGTGGCGCTCCTCTGACTACACTGCCATTAAACCCAATATTTACGAAACCACGATAATAGCCATCTTGGTTAATAGTTATGCGACTGTTGTTCGTGCTAATTGAGTGCGTAAGGGCATTACCTTTTTCATCAATAACTAAAGTATCCCATGCTATCTTCATTTCGCTACCAGGGTTTGCATCTGCGGTAGAAGTAGTTGTAAGCTTCACAAACTTTGCCGAAACAACGTCTATGTTGTCGTCTACATACTTTTTTGTAGCTGGTTCGTAATCAGCGTCAGGAGTAAATGACGTTGTGTTGTCAAGTTCTAGTACATTTGCTTTAGTTGCTAGTGCTGAAAGGTCTTGGTCACCTGCACCGGGTTCAAAGTAGTCTAGCTTACCGGTAAAAGGGTTGAATTTGTACGGCATTTTAGCTCCAAGCTACGGAGTCTATATCCGTTTTATTAGAGTTTGTATACACAACAGTTATTGTACGAATAATAGTGCCGCCAGATCCGTCTTTTTTATAGACATAGGTTTCAACAGTGGAGCTTGTTTGCTGCACGTCTATGTAATTATATTCATAGCCTCCACGTATGTCTGTCAGTGTTGTTGTACCACTAGTAAATGCTGCCGTCATTGCAGAGTAAAATGACTTACCGTCGCTAAGTCGTACAGCAATAGGCTTGCTTGCGCTTGTTGGAAATTGAATTGCTTCTTTTGCAATATTTACAATTGGTTGGTTATCTTGAATTGATTTTGTAAGTTTATTAAAATAATCAGCCAATTCATTGAAATTGGTTATCTTTAATGCATCAGGCTTTGCGTCTTTAATGTTTTTTACCGTGACTAATTCAACCGGTTTGTAAGAATTGTTCTTAATAGCAAGTGATAGGACTTCTGAAAGTGCATCAATAGACTTTGTAACCTCTTCTAAGTTCTTTACATCAATTTCAGTCTCAGTGTTGACTCTTACATCACCTTTGACCCTTAACTCATCACTGGGGGCTTTATATTGCTTTGTTTGTTCTTTAATAAGATTATGTAGCTCTAAAATAGCTTTATGTGTATGAATAAGCTGTGTTCTATTTTCTTCAGCATACAAATCAGCGTTTGTCGTCATTTTAATTCTCCGGCACTAATGAGCAAGTGCAATTAGGGTGTAATGGTGGTGTTCCGATGTCAGAGTATTCAACCTGCATCTGATCGCCTTGTGCGGTTGTAACAACATCACCTATGTTAGCAAAGCTGCTACCAATTGTTTTTGTCTGTCCTTCAAACGTTTGGCAAAATGCACAAGCTCCTGGGTTTGTAAACCATTTAACTGTTGTAAAGCCACTTTGCTTGTATGTAAGCTCTGCTGTTGAGTTACTAGCACGTAAGCTCTCTGTTCGTGCAATACGTTCTGCTCGGTAGCCTTGAGCGTCGCTAAAGGTCTGCTCTACACGCTTTTTAAGCTTGGCAAGGCTTTCACCTGCACCCTGACCAGCGGCTAACGTTTGTTCTAGCGCTTTTATAGTGTCTTGGTTGTACAGTCCAG